>PVMK01122593.1_pt1 | contig 14479 bp, 21 predicted proteins | sample 1853481 | NCBI WGS metagenome assembly PVMK01 (sample SAMN08533507, study PRJNA380276) | Marine sediment metagenome, whole genome shotgun sequencing project. | reverse complement strand
GACCATTCTTCGAAGGACAGTACGCGCCCCAGTACGGACGCCCGTGGTCGCCCACACCGGACGAGACGTGGATCATCGAGCCGCCGGTGGCGGAGAGCGGATCGATGCAGGCCTTCGCCACGAGGAATGCGCCGGTCAGGTTAACGTCGATCACGTCCCGCCACTCGTTCACGGGATAGTCCCGGATCGCCACACGGGAGCCGAGCATGGAGGCGTTGTTCACGAGAACGTCCATGCGGCCGAACTCGGCCAGCGTCGCATCGACCCACGCCGCCACCTCCGCTTCGTCCGTAACGTCACAGCCAATCACCAGGCACCGGCCGCCCGCCGCGCTCAGCTCCGCAGCCAGGGCGTCGGCCGACTCCGGTCTGCGGGCGCACAACGACACGCTCGCGCCCTCCTCGACGAACCGCCGAGCCAGGTCCGCTCCCAGTCCCTTCGACCCGCCCGAGATCATTGCCACCTTGCCCTGGAGCTTCATGTCGCCAGCCATCCCCTTTGTTGAACGTATGCTCAGCAACCTGCCAGGCCTGAACTTCGTTGACGCGTTCGGCGCCCGCGGCTAGCCTTTGCAAGTCATGAGCGAGCCTGCCGACTGGAACCAGCCGCCCCGCATACAGGTCCCGCCTCCCGGTCCCCGGTCGAGGCGTCTCGCCGCGCGTCTCGCCGAAGTCGAGTCCCGCAACGTCACATTCCTCGCCGATGACTTTCCCATCTTCTGGGAGAAGTCGAGGGGGAGCAACGTGTGGGACGCGGACGGAAACCGCTACGTCGACCTGACGGGCGGGTTCGGGGTGGCCGCCGCCGGGCACCGGAACCACCGGGTGATGTCTGCCATCCGCAGGCAGATCGGACGCTTGCCGCACGGAATGGGCGACGTACACCCGCCGGCCCTCAAGGTGAAGCTGTTGGAGGCCCTCGCCGCCGTGTCGCCGATCCCCGACCCCAGGATCGTCCTCACGTGCTCCGGCGCCGAAGCCGTGGAGGTGGCCCTCAAGACGGCCCGTCTCGCCACCGGCAAGCCGGGGGTCATCGCGTTCAGCGGGGCTTATCACGGCCTGACGTACGGCGCGCTTGCGGTTACGGACCGCGAGCTGTTCCGGGCCCCGTTCGCCGACCAGCTGAATCCGCACGTGATCCGGGCGCCGTATCCGAATCCGTTCCGGCCACCGGCCGAACTCGAAGCGGAGGATATCGGGGCGTCCGCTCTGCGCCACGTCGAAGCCCTGCTCGACTCGGCCCCGGGAAGTGTTGTCGGGGCGGTGATGGTAGAGCCGATCCAGGGACGCGGCGGAGACGTCGTGCCGTCGCACGGTTTCCTGACGGGGTTGGCGGATCTGTGCCGCGATCGAGGCCTGCTGCTGATCGCAGACGAGATCTACACGGGCCTCGGACGCACCGGACGCTGGTTCGCGTGCGAGCACGAAGGGGTGACGCCAGACCTGGTCTGCGTGGGGAAGGCGCTCTCCGGCACTCTGCCAATCGCCGCCTGCATCGGTTCGCGGGAGGCGATGGACGCATGGCCGGTTTCCGGCGGGGACGCGATCCACACATCGACCTTCCTCGGGAACCCGCTGGCGTGTGCGGCGGGATTAGCGTCGCTCGGCGAGATCCGCAAGCGAGGCCTGGTCGAGCGATCCGCCGATGAGGGTGAGCGCTGGATCTCGGAGCTGCGGGAGACCTTGGTCTGTCACCCGTTCGTGGGAGAGGTGCGTGGCCGAGGCCTGATGATCGGGATCGACCTGGTCACGAACCGCGAGACCCGCGCGCCCGACCCAGATCTAGCCAGACACGTGATCTCCAGGGGTTTGCGGTGCGGGTGGATCGTCCTGGCGGGCGGGCCGGACGGCAACGTGATCTCGCTGTCGCCGCCCCTCACGCTGAGCCGCGAGCTGATGCGCGCGGCCACGAAGATGCTGGACGAGGTCATCGGCGGCGCCGAGACCTGAGCCGTGGGTCGCCTGGCGGCCATCGAAGATGACGCGCCCGCCTCCGGGCGATACATTCCCGCCCCGTTTTCAGAGAGCGGGAGAAGAGGAGCAGGCCCGATGTCTCAAGCCGACATCACAGTAGAGGGAACGCCGAATCCGAACGCAGCGAAGTTCGTTGTGAGCGGAGCCGCACTGGCTTCGCAGAGCCGGTCCTACTTCGGAGCTGACGAGGTCGGGGATGACGAGCTGGCGGCCCGCCTGTTCGAGGTGGGTGGTGTTCGGGCACTCTTGATCGTGGACAACTTCATCACCGTCACCAAGGCGGACGAGGTGGCGTGGGACGACATCGTGGAGGACATTACGTGGATTATCGGGGAAGCACGGGGATCGTGACGCGCACGGCAGCTGCCTGGCTCGCCGGACTGGTGGTCCTGGCGGCGTGCGGCGGGCAGGCGGACAGCGATGTGGCGGAGGCGGAGACGGAGGTCATGTCTCAGGCCAATGCCCCGTTCCGGACCGACGGGGAGGGTGCGGATCACCTGATCCTGGAGAATGAGCGCCACTTCGGATCACTGATCCAGCTCACGTTTGGCGGGCAGAACGCCGAGGCCTATTGGTCCACGGACGACCAGTGGATCATGTTCCAGGCCACACCCCGCGAGGCCGAGTGCGACCAGCAGTTCACGATGCGGCCGGACGGATCGGAGCTCAGCCTTGTGAGCATGGGCGTCGGGCGCACGACCTGCGGCTACTTCCTCCCCGGCAATGAGAAGATCGTCTACTCCTCGACCCACCTGGGCGGCGACGAGTGCCCGGCCGAGCCCGACAGGTCACAGGGCTACGTGTGGGCGCTGTACGAAGACTACGACGTCTTTCTCGCCGATGCGGATGGCTTGAACCTCGAGCGGCTGACCGACGCGCCCGGCTACGACGCCGAGGCCACCCTGTCGCGCGATGGGGAGTGGATCGTATTCACCTCGGCCCGCGACCGGGACCTCGAGATCTACAAGATGCGTGCCGACGGATCCGAGTTGACGCGCCTGACGAACGAGCCCGGATACGACGGTGGGGCGTTCTTCTCGTACGACGGAACGAAGATCGTATACCGGGCGAGCCGTCCCGAAGGCGACGAACGGGCCGACTACCAGCGCCTCCTGGCGCAGGGCCTCATCCGACCCTCGCAGCTCGACATCTTTGTGATGGACGCAGACGGCTCGAACAAGAGGCAGCTGACCGACAACGGCCGGGCCAACTTCGGACCGTACTTCTTGCCGGACGGGGAGCGGATCATCTTCTCGTCCAACATGGACGCGGAGAGCCCACGCATGCCGGACTTCGACCTGTACGCGATCAACGTGGACGGGACCGGTCTCGAGCGCATCACGTACGCCGGCGACTTCGACGGCTTCCCGATGTTCAACTCGGACGGGACGAAACTGATCTTCGCCTCGAACCGGGGGAACGAGCTGCCGCGAGAGACGAACCTGTTCATCGCGGACTGGGTGGACTGAGGCTTGCCGGTCCCGCGGAACGGTGACCGGACATGACGCCCTCGTCACCTCCCGGGGCCGAGATGTCCCCCGAGCAGATCGAGTTCCTGACAAACCTGATCGCCTCGGAGGACCTTCCCGGACAGCACCTGGAGATCGGGACCGCTGCCGGGGTCACCCTGGCTGCGATGATCCAGGCCCTCCCGACGCCGCGCCACCCCGCTTTCGTCGTGGTCGACAACATGCAGTACTTCCCGGACCAGTCGAACGTGGTGCGGGCAAACCTGGAGCGTCACGGAATCTACCCCGACACGGTGGAATTCCGGATCGGTGACAGCGGCAAGATCTTCGAAGCGGCGGAGAGGTCGGGGGACTCGTTCGACTTCATGATGATCGACGCTTCCCACAGGATTCGCAGAGTCACCGGCGACCTTCGTTGGACTCGGCTGCTCCGGCCGGGTGGTGTGGTCTGCCTGCACGACTACCATCCCGACTTTCCCGGGGTAGTGCGGTCGGCGGATCGCTTCCTGAACCGGCACCCCAACTACGAGCGCATGGCGCAGGTCGGGAGCCTGCTGACCCTGCGGAAGTGCGGCGAGAGTGTGCGGCCGGAAGTCTCGACGGGGGACCACGTCTGGGCGGCGCTGTGGTCCGTGGCGCTCAAGCTCCGGGGCTAGTTCACGACTCGACTCTATCCCGCCACCCTTGACCTTGGATCGCTCGCGAGTATATTCGTAACCATATGGTTACCATTAATCGACAACTTGATTCGGTGTTCGGAGCCCTCTCCGACGCAACTCGCCGCTCCATTCTCGAAGAACTGGCACGCGGCGGTCGCACCGTGGGAGAGCTCGCGGCGCCTTTCGAGATATCCCGGCCCGCGATATCGAAGCACCTCAGAGTGTTGGAGCGGGCGGGACTCGTGCAGCGAACGCCGGAAGGCCGGATCAGCCGGTGCGCTCTGGAGGCCTCGCCGCTGCGGGAGGCTGCCGATTGGGTGGAACACTACCGCGACTTCTGGGAGGGACGGTTCGACGCACTCGCCCGTTACCTGGAGACGCCGAACCCCGTGGATGAGGAGGGTGAAGGATGACGACCCAGACCGCAGGTACCCTGGAGGTCACGCGAGTGATTGCAGCCGACCCGGAGGTCGTGTTCGATGCGTGGACCCAGCCCGAGCACATCAAGCAATGGTCAGCGCCGGAGGGGATGGACGTGCCCATCTCGGAGGTGGACCTGACCGTGGGCGGCCGATTTCACCTGCAGATGCGGAACGCGGAAGGCGGCACCCACAACGCACGTGGAGTATACCAGGTGATCGATCGGCCGAGCCGCCTTGTGTACACGTGGGCCTGGGACGAACATCCGGATCAGGGCGAATCCCTGATCACCGTTGACTTCCAGGCAGTGGACGGAGGAACCGAAGTCACGATGGTTCACTCCGGACTTCCCACCGATGAGTCCGCGGCAGAGCACGAGAAGGGGTGGACGAGCTGCTTGAATCGGCTGGTCGGGCTGTACGCCTGATGGCGGCGTTGCGGATACGTTGAGGCAACGGCCGATCGTGCATGTATGCGCGACCGGCCGCCTCACCATCTGCTACTGCTGGACGACCTGCGCTCGAAGATCCGGGCCCGCCACCTGAGCCTCCGGACCGAGCAGGCATATGCCTCGTGGGCCGAGCGGTTCATCCGCTTCCACCGCGGCCGGCACCCGGCGAGCATGCGGGCACCCGAGATCGATGCCTTCCTGACGTATCTCTCTGCTCGCCGCGGGGTCGCCGCCTCGACCCACAACCAGGCCGCGAGCGCGCTTCTGTTCCTGTACCGCGAGGTACTCGGGATGGATGTCGAACGGCCCGGCCGTGTGGTGCGCGCGCGCACCCCCACCCGCCTTCCTGTCGTGCTCACGCCGACCGAAGTGCGATCGGTGATCGATCGCATGCAAGGCACGAACCGCATCATCGCGACCCTGCTGTACGGCAGCGGAATGCGCCTGCTCGAGTGCATGCGCCTCCGAGTGAAGGACATCGACTTCGAGCGCCGCGAGATCCTGATCCGCGAAGGGAAGGGAGACCGAGACCGGGTGACTATGCTGCCTGAGGCAGTGCGCGCCGAGCTCGGCCGCCACCTCCAGATCGTGCGCGACCAGCACGACCAGGACCTCGAGTCCGGTGCCGGCTGGGTGGCGCTGCCGTTCGCGCTGGAGCGGAAGTACCCGTACGCCGGGCGTGAGTGGGCGTGGCAGTGGGTGTTCCCCGCGACCCGCATCCACCGTGACGACGCCAGCGGCAGACGACGACGCCACTTCCTCCACCCATCCTGTGTGCAGCGCGCCGTGAAGGAAGCCGTGCGACGGAGCGGGATCTCGAAGCGAGCCACATGCCACACCTTCCGGCACTCGTTCGCCACCCACCTGCTCGAGGCGGGCTACGACATCCGCACCGTGCAAGAGCTGCTCGGCCACCGGAACGTGCGCACCACCATGATCTACACGCACGTGCTGAATCGTGGCGGGCTGGGCGTGCGGAGTCCTGCGGACAGCTTGTAAGGAGGAACACGACGGCAATTCCCGCATACTCTGATCTGGTACAACGCCATGTTGATCGATCGGAGAGTTGTATGACGACTGTGACTGTGTCACCTAAGCACCAGGTCGTGATACCAAAAGCGGTGCGAGAGCATATCAATCTCGAGCCAGGCCAGAAGATCCACGTCTTCGCGCTCGACAACTCTATACTGCTCGTGCCACACATCCCCATCGAGTCGATGCGAGGCTTCCTTAAGGGCAGGGACCTGCCACCCTTCGAACGCGAGCCCGATCGCGAAGTATGAACCTCGTAGACTCATCCGGGTGGCTCTCGTATTTGCTCGATGAGCCGAACGCCGGCCGGTTCGTCCAGTCCATCGTGAATACCGAGGAGTTGATCGTGCCGTCGATCGTAGTTCTCGAAGTCTACCGTCACCTACGGCGTTCCCTTGGCATCGAGACCGCTGCCCAGGCCGTCTCAACATTGATAGACTGCCAGACCGTTGACCTGACCCGGGAGATAGCGATTCTCGCGGGCGAACTGGGCATCAGGTATAAGCTACCGCTCGCGGACAGCGTGGTCCTCGCTACCGCCCGCAGCTTCAACGCGATCCTGTGGACGCAAGACTCGGATTTCGAGGGCCTTGAGAACGTCGAGTACATTCCACGATGCTGAATCTCCCGAAGTTCGAACGTGCTTTCGCGCACGCGGGACCCTATCTTTAGACTGCGCCCCGCCTGTATAACCGACCGACACTGAAGAACCGTAAAGCTGTGTCGGTTGGGCCGACACTGCTCATTCGATGTTTCAGATTAGTGTGCGGAGAGCCCGCGTTCGGTCGACTGAACATCGGTTATCGATTAAGAGTTAGAGAGCCGCTTCTCGGTGGAGATCCATGACCCAAGTCCTCAAGAGTTGGCGATCGAAAAGGGTAGTAGCGGAGGGGCTTGTCATCATCATCAGCATTCTGCTGGCCTTTGGCATTGAGGCGTGGTGGAACGAGCGAGGCGAGCATGCTGCCGAAGCGGAGGCCCTGGAAGGGCTGAGGGACGACTTCGTCGAGAACCTCGGACGGCTCACCTCGGTCGTATCAGAACACGCCGAAGTCCGGGACGCGTCGGTGCAAGTGCTCGCCATGACGGGTCCCGAAGCTAGTCAGATCGATTCGGACCTGGTCATGGACACGTTGGTCATGGCCCTAATAGCCTACCCGAAGGTCTTCCCCGTTACGGCTACGTACGACGCCCTGATTGCTTCGGGCCGAATCGATTTACTGGAGAGCGCCACATTGCGCCGCGAGTTGGCGCGCTGGCAGACAAACGTAGCGGACCTCCGCGAGGAGGAGCGCGATGCATTCAGACAGATGGATCAGCGCCTGTTGCCCTTCCTTTGGGACTATGTCCCTGTCGTGACACTCGACGTGAATGTTAGTCCGAGGTACGAGGGCGTGGACCTAAGCGAGAGCCGTTTCGCTCGGCGTTACCCGCAGCTTCTTCGGTCGATGCGCTTCGAGAACGCGGTTGAAGAGCGAATGAACTCGTCGATTAGGGCGATTGAGCGTGTGACCGCGGCACAAGACGCCGCGCGGCGCATTCTGAACCTAGTGGAGAACGAGCTACGATAGGCGGCTCTCTAACAAGCGTTAGCAGCTGACGCGGCATACACTTGGAGCAAATGCTGCAGCCAAAGTGGCGCGCAGCTCAGGCGCCGACCGTTAGACGGACGTGGGGGCATCACATGCAGCCGCAGACGGATATCAACCCTTGGTGGGCGGCGCTGACCGTATGGGGTGTGGTGAACGCCGTCAACATTCTGCAGACAGCGGGGTTCCTTTCGCGGGTACGCACCGGAAGCATGGCGGTCAATCACGTTCTCGGCTACGTAATGATTGTCCTTGCGATCCCGTCGATTATGGCACTGATCGCGTTCGTTCGAGCGGGCGCCGGTTGGCCGCACTGGATCGGTCCCGCCGTCTTCCTCACATTCATCGCGCTGATGGTCGTCGTGGACTATGCCTGGCCGGTCGAGTTCCGTTCCCCGATTCGCTACGACATCCTCGTGCCGTATCTCGTGCTTTTCTTTGGCGCGATCCTTCTGATGGGGCTGCCGATGTTTCGCCTGAATCGGCAACTTTGGCTCCTCACCGTGGCGACCACGATGATACTGCTGGGCTCGATGGGCGTTGCCATGCGCGAGGGCGTGGCGTGAAGTGTCGAATCACAGTCGTGGCTATGGAACCTCCAAGACGATGGAGCCAGATATTCCCGCCGTCTAACACGCGCCTGGAGCAGACGCGATGACGACTGTGAGCGATCGAACTTGGACAGCGCGCAGCTCAAGCGCCGACCGTCAGACGGACAAGGACGAAGCCTCGATGATCTCAGCACGAGAAGCACTCGAACGCCTGCGAGAGGGGAATCATCGTTTCGTGTCGGACGTTGGAAGCCGCGAGGTGGTCACGGGTCAGACGCGCCGCAGCGAATTGGCCTCTGGCCAGCAACCGTTTGCCATCATACTTGGATGCTCCGACTCGCGCGTGCCGGCAGAGATCGTCTTCGATCAAGGCCTTGGCGACCTATTTGTCATCCGCGTTGCCGGAAACATCGTGGCTCCTCCTCAAATCGGCAGCGTTGAGTTCGCTGCAGCGCGGTTCGGCACACGGCTGGTCGTGGTTCTGGGGCATTCCCGCTGCGGGGCTGTTTCGGCCACCTTGGAATCACTTCTGCAGCCGACGCACAGCCATTCGCGCAACCTGCTTTCGATCATTGAGCGCATTCGGCCATCTGTGGAGCCGTTGCTGGCCACAGAACTAAGACACGACCCGGATGCTCTGGTGCAGCATGCCGTTCGGGCCAACATTCGCTCCTCCGCGACCCACCTGAGGCACGAGTCGGACGTTCTAAGACAACTGATCCATAGGGATGGACTTCTCGTCGTCGGCGCCGAGTACTCGCTTGAGACCGGGTTCGTTGATTTCTTCGACGGTGTCCCCACCGCCGTCTGACACGCGCCTGGAGCAGACGCGGCGGACATGACGGACAGTCAATCTTGGAAGGCGCGCAGCTCAGGCGCCGACCGTTAGGAAGATGGTGAGACTTCGCCTCTAGAGTCACAGCAGGTGCTGTTCAGTTGCGGTTCTTCAGAGGCGGGGTTCTCTCTTGAATGTGCGGGACGTGATCAAACTGCTCGAGCGAGATGGATGGTATCTTGTTCGGACCCGAGGCAACCATCGCCAGTATAAGCATCCGGTGAAGCGAGGGTTGGTCACCGTGGCCGGGAACCGGAGCCACGATCTCGCGGCCGGAACCCTCGACAGCGTTCTCAAGCAGGCAGGACTCAAGTGACGAAACGCTACCTGATCGTGATGGAGGGAACGAGCACCGGCTACTCTGCTTATTCACCGGACCTTCAGGGATGCGTCGCTACGGGTTCGACGGTGTCGGAAGTCGAGCGGAGGATGCGCGAGGCGATCGAACTCCACGTCGCCGGCCTCCGACAACAAGGAGAGCCCGTTCCCGAGCCGCAGAGTTCGTCCTCTTACGTCGAGATCTCTGTTTGACCCAAGCGCACGCACTTCCTAACACGTGCTTGGAGCAGACGCGGCAGACATGATGGACAAATCAACCTGGCCGGCGCGCAGCTCAGGCGTCGACATACAAGGCAGCAGCACAAGATCCTCGATTGTTGCAGATCGAAGATGAGGGCCTCCTCATGAGAATCGCTTCATACTTGATCCTGTCATCCCTCATGGTTCTCTTCAGCTATCTGGTCTTCCGAGTTGCGGTCCGAAGGGAATATGAAAGAAGAGATAGGCTTTCTGCATTCTCAACATCACTCGAGTGTCTTGTCTTTGCTCTTCATGCGAATCTCTCCTATACCTTCCTTCCCGCAAGATGGCCAGCTCTTCCATCTCTTCCGGACGACGAATTCCATAGTGCAGTTGGGTTCGGCATCGTTTCTATTGGCATAGTGGTCACACTCTGGTCAATGATCAGCCTGGGATTACGCAAAGCCTTGGGTCAGCAGACTGGAAATCTGTATCGTTCAGGCTTCTATCGATACAGCAGGAATCCTCAGGTTGTCGCTTACAGCCTAGTGGTCATCGGATTTGCGCTCTTATGGCCATCTATATATGGCTTGGGATGGCTTCTGATATACGGCGCAATGGTCCATATGATGGTACGGACAGAGGAAGAACACTTAGAACGGATATTCGGGTCAGAATACAAGCATTATTGTGAGGAAGTGCTAAGGTATCTTCCATGGCCTCGGGGATGAAGAGAAACGCGGCTGCATAACAACAGCATGCAGTCGGACGGCCGTTTCACGGCCGCCGCTGATGCCGACCGTTAGGTAGCGCTGGATGGGGCTGCCTCCCTGAGTATTTGGGACAGAGTCCGGGCTTTGAGGACCACGTCCAATCGTTGCAAGGATCCATCAACCAGACTACTTTGCAACGCAAAGTAAAACCCCATATGGAGGTTGTTCATGCCCCGATGGCTGAGGGTCATCCGTGGGATGATCGGTACGGGACTGATCTTCGCCACGGGCGTCGGCGTGGTGGCTTCGATGATTCTCGTGCTCCCCACGTGGCTGCTCCTTGGGGGAGATTCGGGTCGCGAGATGCTCGTGATGGTCATCAAAAGCTCAATCTGGGCCTTCCCGATAGGTGTAGCCTTCTCTGGTGTTCTGGCGATAACCGCACGCGGCCTGCCCTTCGACAAGCTCTCGCTCCCCCGCTTCGCCGCGCTGGGTGCTGGAGGCGGGCTTCTCCTCTTTGGGCTTCTGGCGGCAAACGCCTGGCAGGCGTGGTCCGTCTCGGACGCCATAGCCAACGCGACGCTCCTCGTTCTCTTGGGTGGCGGATCAGCCACAGCGACCCTTATGCTCGCCCGAAGAGCAAGGCCTGCGCTGAAGTCTGGCGACGAATCGCGCAGCCTGGGTGAGGGGTAGGGTCGTGGGCACGCCTTGTGCGGTGTGCGGCTCAACACCCCGCAATAGAAGAGCGAATCGTTAGGGCGCGTCCGCCGGTTCAATCAACCGGTGCGTAAGAGTTGGCCACTCGGGTTGGCAACCGCGCTATCTAGCAAGCGTTAGCAGCTGACGCGATATACATTCGGGACTGGAGCTGCAGCCAGTCTGGCGCGCAGCTCAGGCGCCGACCGTTCGGTTGCTTCAGAAGGGGTTGAAAGGAATCCGAATGCCTCAGTACGTCGCGTTTCTCCGAGGCATCAACGTTGGTGGACGCCGCGTCAAGATGGACCGCCTCCGCACGATCTTCGAGGGTCTGGGCATCACACAGGTGTCCACTTTCATCGCGAGTGGAAACGTCATCTTCTCCTCCGACACGGACGATGCGGAAGCATTGAGAGACTCAATTGAGCGCCAGCTCGAGCGGGAGTTGGGCTACGAGGTGGCGACGTTCCTGCGCTCTCCGGCTCAGTTGGCGGAGATTGCTGCTCTTGGGCCGACTGAGGTCCCGGTGCGCGACGGACCTGCCACTTCCCACTACGTGATCTTCCTGCACGTTCGGCCACCAGAGTCTCTTCGATCGGGGCTTACCCAACTGAACTCCGACATGGACGAGTTCCAGTTCTCAGAAGCGGAGGTCCATTGGCGGATCCAAGGCAAGCTGACCGAATCGCCGCTCTTCGGGGCAGGCCTGGATCGAGCGACTCGGGGCATCCCCACTACGATGCGCAACATGAACACTCTGCGGCGCTTGGTCGCGAAGACGAGTCAACCGGAAGCAACCTGACAAGCGATTGCTACTGACGCCGAATCGGCGGTCAGACGCGCTACGCGCTTGTGCACGGGCTAGCGGCGCAGCCGAATCGCCCGAGACCGTTAGACGGCACCGGCAGCGCTGTAGGGGCTCGCGGGGCCCCTGTGGTAGCCCGCATGTTGGGGATGTCCGCTGCGGGCGCGTACCAGGTTCTGACCCACAATCTTTGACCCGAATCGAATGGCTGACGAGCGCAAATACCGAGAAGAGGAGGTCAAGGAGATCTTTGACCTTGCGGCCAGTAGCGACGAGCTCGGGCGGCCCACTGTATCCGATGAGGGTGGGCTGACGCTTACGGAGCTACAGGAAGTCGCACTTGAGGTCGGCATGGAGCCGAGGCGAATTGCCGAGGCGGCCCTGGCCCTCGAAACCAGGCGGGAGGTCATCCCGCGTCGGACGTACATGGGCGTGCCCATTTCCGTGGGCCGAGTCATCGACCTGCCCAGGGCCCTGACCGATCGCGAATGGGAGGTGCTCGTAGGCGAGCTCCGAGAGACGTTTGGCGCGAGAGGCAAGGTGATGTCGCACGGGGGTGTTCGCGAGTGGGCCAATGGCAATCTGCATGCGTTCCTGGAGCCCACTGAAACTGGCCATCGATTGCGTCTGACAACGCTCAAGGGTGGCGCGATGGGCTTGATTACGGTGGGGGGCGCCGGGCTGGCGTTGGGGCTGATCCTGCTCACGCTGCTTCTGACTACGGGCGTTTCGCCCGTGAGGCTGGAACTCTTCACGATGTTGTTGGTGGGAATCGGTGGTGGGGCCTTGGCCTCGAACGTGCTCAGCCTGCCCCGCTGGGCTCGTGAGCGCGAGGGGCAGATGGAGTACATCGCGGGTCGTGTGCGAGCGTTAGTTGGAGAGTGTTCGCAAGGGGACGAGTCGGGGACCTAGAGCGGTCTTTCTGCGGCACGTCCGGTTTCAGACTGTGATGGCCTGGTGAACCCGCGAACGCCGAGACGTCAGGCGGCACGACGAGCATGGTCTCCAACGCGGCTAGCGGCGGGAGCTGTGTCGACCATGACCCCAGACACTGATCTCGAGATTCGAGCAGGCAACAAACCAACAGCAAGGTAAGAGATGTGAAAAGGTACATGTTTCTGATGTTCGGATTCGAAAAGCCCACCCCGGAAATCATGGACGCCTGGGGCAAGTGGTTCGAATCCATCGCAGACAAGACGGTCGACCAGGGTGGTTTTCACGGCGGCGCGAGAGAGATCTCAGACGCCGGAACCAAAGATCTACCGATGGGAATGGATTCCATCACCGGCTACACCATCATCAACGCCGAGAACCTTGATGAGGCAGAACAGCTTGCCCAGAGCAACCCGTACATTGCGAGCATCAGAGTCTACGAGATCATGTAGAAGCAGGCCCCTCATTCATGAAAGGGTATCTCCACGCTGGGATGCCTCTTCATGATGGCACGTCAGGAGTCCAGAAGTCGCCTGACTTCAAGTTTGAAGTGCAACACCGACGGGTTTCGGAGTCATTGTTCATAGCACTCCTCCGGGGTGAGGTATCCGAGTCGCTTTCGTGGTCGCTGGTTGAGCTTGTGGGCGTTGCCGAAGAGGGTCTTCCGCGGGGCATGGCCACGAGGTAGACGCAGCGTTCAACGGGAAAGCCACCAGGAAGTTCAACGAGCACGTCTGGGGGGGGCGATGGACGACGAACGGCGCTACGACGAGCGGGAGATCGCCGAGATCCTGGAGCGGGCAACGGCTAACGAGACGGCCCTCACTCGGGCAGGGGATGGCAACGGTCTAACGATGTCGCAGCTCCAGGAAGTTGGCTCAGAGGTAGGCATTACACCCGCGCGAATCGCCGAAGCGGCACGAGCTGTTGCCAGCCGAGACGTTGCCGGCAGACCTCGGACCTTCCTCGGCACTACCCGTTCCGTGTCGCGAATTGTACCGATTGAGCGAGCCCTGGACGACGAGGAATGGACCCGCCTGGTGGTAGACCTTCGCGAGACTTTCGACGCACAGGGTCAAATCAAGATGCACGGTCCACTTCGCTCGTGGATCAACGGCAACTTAGAGGTGCATGTAGAGCCTGACGGAGACAGGTACCGCGTTCGGATGCGTACCCTGAAAGGGTCCGCTGCTACACGCACGCATGGGTGGGTGGAGTCTTCATATTCATGGCCATGATCTTTCTGGCGACAATCCTGCGCGATGGGTTCGATTGGGCGGCCGTCGCAATCGCCGCCGCATTCGGAGTCGCCGGAGTAGGCCAGCTTGGATACGTCCGAGCCACATTGCCGCGCTGGGCCGAGGAGCGCGCGGCCCAAATGGAAGCCCTGGCGGAGCGCATCCCGCTTCTTCTGAAGGAACAATGACCGGCCCGGGGGTCATTGTCTCGAGGCTGTGCAGCTTCCCATGTCGTGCGCTCCAAGCCTGTGCCTGCACCAGATTGTGTTGTGCCCGCAGCTTGACGGCAGATCGGTGAGTCGGACAACGTGCAGTCATATCACTCTATCGTGGAAGAGTACTCACTGTCATGGCGTCAACAAACACCGTCCGTTATGCGCTGATGTGTACGATGCTTGCCTTCCTGGCATGTGGTGAACGTCCTGGCGGTGCTCAGGACACCATCCCGGGGGAGGCTGCGAAAACCTCAGGGAGAGACGATCTCATGAGCCAGGCAGCACAGGACCGTCGCGTGGATTACATAGAGTTTCTGACCACAGACATCGAGGAGACCAAGAGGTTCTACTCAAGTGTCTTCGGTTGGGAATTTACTGACT
>PVMK01156761.1_pt1 | contig 14480 bp, 13 predicted proteins | sample 1853481 | NCBI WGS metagenome assembly PVMK01 (sample SAMN08533507, study PRJNA380276) | Marine sediment metagenome, whole genome shotgun sequencing project. | reverse complement strand
GTGCAGATGAGCGATAACCCTTCCCGTTGTTTCGGACCATGTAAAAGTACCCAACCGGTAGAATACTCGCCGGTAGAAATACTAGACTATTTGCCGATGTATTCCTTTTGACGGGCATTCAACACCGATTTTGCAGTGTTAAAAAGCCATAACCGGGCGCTGCTGGATCCGGTGTGGAAAGGCAAGAAACACATACCACAGGGTTACACCATGCGCATTCCCCGGGACAGCGCGGCGGCTGACCCCGACCAATTGCTGGCAGCCATTCCCGCCGATCAGTGGTTTGACGAGCAAACACCCGACCTGTTCCACAAGGTGGTTCCGGGTGACACCGTCTCGGAAATTGCCTCGCGCTATGGCCACAGTATCAGGGAAGTCGCGGCCATGAACGGCTTGAACAAACGCTACCGGATTCGCATAGGCCAGGTGCTGAGGTTGCCGCTTGAGGGTACAGTGACGACAGTTGCAGTCAATTCCACTTCCCCGCCACCGGCCCACACACCCGCACTGGAGCTCCCCATGGATCCTGCTGTGGCAGCCACCGGGAACACTGCTGTAGATTCTGTGGATGCTGTGGATAATGTGGATACTGTGCAAATTATTGCAGACGCCCCGGAGCTGATGGCCGATCCCAGTGATTACACGGTTGCCAGTGATAGCAGCATTGAAGTACAGGCCACCGAAACACTGGGACACTACGCCGAATGGCTGGACCTGCGCGCCAGCCAGTTACGGCACATCAACGGCTTGCGTTACGGACGCCCGGTGGTGATTGGCCATCGCCTGAAGCTGGATTTTTCCCGGGTTGGGCAGGATGAATTCGAACGCAGGCGGCTGGCCTACCAACAGGATCTACAACAAACCTTTTTCATGACTTGGCAGATTCGCACCACACGCAGGCATGTCATCGCTCCCGGAGAATCCCTGTGGGTACTCACCCGGCGGCAGTTCAAAGTGCCTATGTGGCTACTGCGGCAATACAACCCCGACTTGAACCTGGACCGGCTGCACCCGGGCACGGTAATCGTGATACCCGAGCTGGTGGAAGCCTGAAACACTGTGGGGTTCTCCATGTCTGAAACTTGCACCCTGTTTTACGTGCATGACCCCATGTGCAGCTGGGGCTACCAGCGAACGTGGGAACAACTGCGCGCCGCATTACCGGATTCTGTGACGGTGGTTAATATTGTCGGATGGCTCGCACCGGATACGGATGAGCCGATGCCCCTGGAGCAACAAAAAACCATTGCCGGCTACTGGGCGAAGGTTGCCGAACAGACCGGCGCCGAATTCAACTTCGATTTCTGGAAGAACTGCCAACCCCGCCGCTCCACCTACCCCGCCTGCCGCGCAGTGCTGGCGGCCGGCAAGCAGCAAGCGGAACAAGCGATGATCGACGCTATCCAACACGCCTATTATTTGCGGGCGATGAATCCTTCAGACAACAGCACCCTGGTCACTCTGGCCGCGGAAATGGGGCTGGATGAAACGCAGTTTTCCGAGGATCTGACAAGCCCGGAAATACAATCCGCACTGGAGCAGAATTTTGCGCTGCGTCGAAAAATTGGCGTCTATAGCTTTCCTTCACTGGTGCTGGCTCGGGGAGAGATTTTTTTGCCAATTGACGTGGACTATCAGTCTTATCGAACGAGCCAGGATGCCATTACCGTTGCCCTGGGGCATTCAGTGGGCTAGCGACAATTCCTGGGAAATTGCTGCAAGTCTCTTATCGCTGGTCCAGAGACTCGCATGGCCATGTAACTGTACCGATGCAAGCAAATGCATATCGAGGTACCCTACTCCTCTGGCCATCAAGTTACCGTGCTGAATAAAGTGCAGTACCTCACTATCAGTGGCGACCGTAATCCGCGGTAATTCGTTTAGGTGCGCCAGAAGTCCACCGCGGTTGCGAAGATTGCCACAAGCCAACTCGCCAATGATAAAAGGATGGATCAATACGAGGTTTGCCTCCAACATGGTAGCGAGGCTACCACCTTTCTTGCGAAGGTGGTCGATCCAGACGGAGGTGTCAACGAGAATCATTAACGCCCGGGCCGCCGGCGAGGTATTGGCTTGAGTTGAGGCTCTGATCCACCAAGTCGAGCAAGACGGCGGGCACTCTCGCGTTCGATCAATGCGCGCAGGCCTTCCCGGACCAGAGCAGTTTTTTCGGATATGCCCGTCAAACGCTGGGCGTCTTCCAGTAATTGGTCATCAATATTCAGTGTCGTTCTCATCAGTCGTTTTCTCATACATAGATTATGGCATCAATATATGCATCAAACGATGCCATAATTCATCATATACGTGCAAATTACTCCGGCAGTAGTCCATTGACCTTTTCAAGGGCCTCCAGGTACTCGTTGATCAGGCGGTACATCACGCCGCGGCAGGATTCCACCTCATTGATCTGGCCGATAACCTGACCGCAGATATTCATGGCGACTTGCTGGGTGTCACCGGCGCCGGCGTACTGCTCGGTACGGCGCATGGCGTCTGCCGTGACCAGGCCGTGCAATGGCATGGGCAGTGGGTCCGGATTTTCGGCACTGTCCCAGGCATTGGTCCAGTCATTTCGCAATACGCGGGCGCCCTTTCCCGTCCAGGCTTTGGTGCGCACGGTATCGTCCACGCCGGCATCCAGCAGGCTCTGCTTCTGCGCGGGCTGGGCGTGTGCTTCTTCCACGGTCAGCCACAGGGAACCGGTCCATACACCAGCGGCGCCCATGGACATGGCGGCCAGCATTTGCCGGCCATTGCCAATACCACCGGCGGCCAGCACCGGCAGCGGAGCCACCGCATCGATGATATCCGGCCACAACACCATACTTCCGATCTCGCCTGTATGACCGCCACCCTCGGTGCCCTGGGCCACCACGAAGTCCAGACCCGCTGCCTTGTGCTGCAGGGCCTGTTTTTTCTTGCCACACAGGGCGCCGATCAGGCGGCCGCTGTCCTTGACCATCTTGATGACATGATCCGGAGGTGTACCCAGGGCGTTGGCGATCAGCTTGCAGTTGGGGCGTGTCAGCGCTTCTTCGATACAAGGCATCACAGTTTGCAGGGTCCAGCCCAGAATTTTCGGGTGGCCTTCTTCCGGCCATTGGGGCACGCCGTGGCCCGTCAGAAGCCCTTCGGCAAAGTCCAGATGCCCTTGCGGCACCATAGCCCACAGCTTGGCTTCCAGCTCTTCCTCGGTGAGCTCGTCTTCGCCCTTGCCCACATAGTTCTGGGGGATCACCACATCCACACCATAGGGCTTGTCGCCGATGTGTTCGTCGATCCAGTTTAGCTCCTCGCACAGCTGCTGCGCATTCATAAAGCCGGCGCCCAGCACACCCAGGCCACCGGCCTTGCTGACTTCCACCACCACGTCGCGGCAATGGGTAAAGGCGAATACGGGCATATCTATGCCCAGATCTTCACAGATTTTGGTGTACATAACGCGCTCCTGATTGATTTGACTGTCAGTAGGTTAAACTCAAGGGGACAGTGTCTGCTGGATTTTTCTCTGTGCCATTACCCTACCCGTGGCCAGGACGATTGCGGAGGCAGTCGGGTGTAATCTCGATACCTTGCGCAGCCCCATCAACTTCATGTCCCTGATAATCTCTGCCTGCAATAGCTCAAGTGCTCGGCCACACCGGCCTGTCCGCCAGCTGACAGCCCGTAGAGATAGGGCGGCCTATGAGCACGGCTCGCGCACCCAACGCCAACGCCTTGATGACATCGGTGCCGCGCCGGAAACCACTATCGACAAACACTTCCAGCTCGTCGCCGACAGCCGCCACAATCTCCGGTAAAACTTCGAGTGATGAGGGCGCCTGGTCGAGTTGCCGGCCTCCGTGATTGGATACGACCACGGCGGATGCGCCGATGTCCGCTGCAATCCTGGCATCGTCTGCGCTTGTTAGTCCCTTGACGATAACGGGCCGTCCCAGTTGGACCGAATTTCCTCCGCGTCCCGCCAGTCGAAACTGCAATCCAACTGCTCACCGAACCACTGGACAATAGAAGACGTGTCATCGCCGTCCCCGAACAGGCTCTCGATATTGGGAAATGACACCGGTATTGAAGTGAGGTACGACCATGCCCAGGCCGGGTGCAGCATACCGTCGAGGATTCTGCGTGGCGTCATCTTCATTGGGAAGCCAAAGCCATTGTAAAAATCCCGCTCGCGATTGCCCGATGTGGCGCAATCGATGGTCAGCATCATCGCGCTGTAGCCCGCGTCTGCACTGCGCTGCATGTGCTCATGCATTACCCCTCTATTCTTCCATGGTAAAGCTGGAACCACTTAGGCCCTGTGCCCGTGGCGGCCACGTCTTCCAGCGAAGTCATGGCCGTGCGGCGGTGGCGAATACAGTGCCCGCATCAGAGGCGGCGCGGGCAGCGGCAAGTTCGCCGTCGGTATGAAACATCCGATTCGCACCTGTGGATGACAGGATCAGCGGGGAAGAGATCTGTTCACCAAGAACAGTGGTGGCTGTAGAGACATCGGAGACGTCCACCAACATTTTGCTGTTGAGTGAGTATTCCGAAAAAGCTTCGCGATTGTTCCTGAGTGTGACCTCGTCGTCAGCGCCGCCGTCGAGATAATCAAAGATCACTTTGGGCAGCCGCCTCCTGGCCATTGTCCTCAGATCTTCGATATTGTATGCCTTTGCCATTGGGCCACTACTGGTACTGGCTGTTGAACCGGCCATACTGATGCTCCTGTATCTCGCGTCACGGAGTGAAGCGTGAAACATCAATAATATTAGGAAGCCTGTTAAAGACTGTTATCCCCGGAGGCAATTGATAGGTCGGCAGGGGCGGATACCACCTGGCGCGAGTTGGTTGATCACACTCGCTACGAAATGGCGGTGTCCTACCTGCAGAGCGGGCGCTACAGCCTGGCTGAAATTACTTATATGCTGGGATTCAATGACGCCAGCAGCTTTAGCCGGGCCTTCAAGCGCTGGTCGGGTAAAGCGCCTGGCGAGTACCGGGCTGAATTAAGTGTACTAGATCCGACCCGATTTGACACAATGGTCAGCATCAGAACGTCGAACGAAGCCGGAGGCTGAAGGCAGACGCATGGCTGTTATCGCGGTCCGGGGATGGATGAATGATCGAGTGGTAAGTAAAAGTCACGTCCACTTGGGGAAAGAGCGGGAAACGGTAGAAGATCTCGGGGTTGTATTCGTCCCGGGCCCCGGCCAGGCTCGGTTCCACGTAGTTCAATCCGATCCCTACCACGTCGTTCTGGATGTGACCGATGAAATCCGGATATTACTATCGCCACCCACAGGGTTCATCGCACGCTCGACTTGAGCTTAGATCACGCTCATCAGTACCAGCGCCACAATAGTGAAAGTCACGTTCTGCAACGTCGCTCCCAGGGCAAAACTGACCGCCGGCACGCTGCTGTTGGCGTCTTTGCACACCTCACCGATCGCGGCTCCGCCTGTCATCGAACCGCATGTCGCACCTGCATTATCTGCGACGTTGAGCCGCAGCACGAAATGACCAAACAGAAACGTCCCGAGTGTGCAGACTGTCGTCACGATGATACCGGCGAGTACAAGCTTCGGCCCCTGCGTCTGTAAAACAGAGACGATCGTGCCACCAGCACCGAGCGCGACTGAAGCCATGAACAGACCTATGCCGATCTTGGATATGCCTGTCGCCGCAGGCGCCGCAATGGAACCCCAGATCGGGCTGCGTGACCGCAACCACCCGAGGATAGCGCCGCCCAGCAGAGCGCCGATGCCGGCGCCACCCAGTACCGCAAGAGTGATGCCATACACCGTCACCGAAATCGTGCCCAGCGCACCGAAGACAGCCAGGAAAATACCGAGGGTCACCAGGTCAGTATCAAGCTGATTCTTGACTGCGTAGCCCGCATACTCAACGAAACTCTCCACTTGTCTCTTGGGGCCGCTGACGAACAGCACGTCGCCCCGCTCCGGCGTCACATCACGGCGGACCGGGAAATCCTCGCCGTGTCGCGCCATGCGCTCGAGCGTCACGCCCCGTCCGTGCTGCGTCCAGATCTCCACAAGTGTCTCGCGCTCTAACTGCTTGTTCGTCACCACAACCTCCGCAGATAGCAGTTCCACCGAAAGCACCGCGGGATCGGTTACTTCCTCGCCGATTCGGTCTGCGCCGAATGCAAGAATGCCCGGTGTGGCCCACACCGCCACCACGTCACCCTCCTGGAACTTTAGTTCCGGGCCAAGCTGCATTGGCTGGCCGTTGCGAATGACTTTCTCGATCAGGGTTGGCATGCCCCGATCGGCCTCCTGCTGGGCAGTGGTAGATTCCATATCGGCGATGGTTTTGCCAATGTAGGCCGGCCTGTTCATAGCAAACGCGCGAATCGCGCCGGCGCGATTTCCGAGATCGACATCGGCATCAGCGTTGCTGTCTATTTTCGCGGCTTCGTCCGACAGATTTTTGCCAACCAGCCTCGGTGCGAGCTTGACAAGGACGATCAGCCCGAAGGTCCCGTAGAGATAGGTGATCGCGTAGGAGCTGCCAAGCAGGTTGCTGGCTTCACTCACGCTCATCCCGTCAGGCAAGGTGACACCGCCAGCGGAGATCAGGCCCTGGGCTGCGGCCAACACCGCAGAGGTGGTCATGGCGCCGGCGGACAGGCCTGCGACAACGATGTTGTTCAGATCGAAGGCCTTGGCAACCAGGACTATGCTAACCGCCATCAACACGACCGTGCAGAGGCTCATAATAAGGTAGTTGATCGCTGCTTTCGAGGTGACCACGCGTACCAGGCCCGGGCCGATCATGGTGCCGAGCGCGAATAAGTAAAGCGTAAAAAATACAGCCTTGATGATCGGCGGCACTTCGAAGTGCAGTAGGCCCACCAGAATGCCAAACAGTAGAACCCCTGTGGTTGGCCCAAGGGCGATTCCTGCGATCTTTAGTTTACCAATCACGTTGCCGACGCCCACGATAAGAAAAAGCAGGAGCACGATGTTTGTCTGGGCATACTCTATAATTGCTTCCATTTCGATCATCCTCCTTCTGTGTAAAGCAGTATTTATCTTGCGGTCTGTTCGTTCGAAACGCCGCGAGTGTGCGCCAGAAAGCCTTATGTAGTAGATCCGACCCGATTTGACACATCCATTAGCATCAGAACGTCGAACGAAGCCGGAGGCTGAAGGCAGACGCATGCTCGTTGTCGCGGTCCAGTGACGGATTAATGATCGAGTGGTAGGTCAGAGTCACGTCCACCTGTGGAAAGAGCGGGAAGCGGTAGAATATCTCGGGGTTGTACGCGCCCCGCGCCCCGTCAAGGCTCGGGTCCACATAGTTGAGTCCGATCCCTACCACGTCGTTCTGGATGTGACCGATGAAATCCGGGTTATAGTAAAGGAAGAGCAAGTTGGCCTGGGACTCGTACAAGGCCGAGTCGTTATCGCTCCAACCATACTTCGCGATGCCGATCAGCCGGCCATCGGCGGTGAGCTCCTGCTCGAGTTTGAGGAAGAACCCCCAGCCATCGGGACCCAGGTTCCCGTTGGACGAACCCCGCCTGGTGCCGTCGTTGTGCCAGACCGTGAGCTTCGACCAACCCGCCTTCTCGGTCCTGGGAAAGATCTGGGCGCCGAGCTCGACCGCCTTGTACAGGTCACCTTCGCTGATCTCGCCCCATCCTTCCCGGTCGGCATTGGAGTCGGAGACCAGGCCCAACACTTTAATGCGATCGCTGAGGTACCAGTTCGCCACAACACCCAGCCCCGAGTCCGGCAGTGCATTGGCGAAGCTGCCGACGCCCGCGGTGGATGTGAAGGTCAGGGGGGCAGCAATATGGGCGGAGGTAGACAGCGTAGCGTCGGGCGTGATCTTGCCGATCCGATAGACCCAGCCCGCCTCCTTGCTTCCCTGCTGCCAGTACAGGTTCCGCAGGGGGAGAAACGTGGGTGTGTACGCCGTGAAGGTGTTACCGGGCCTGCTCAGGCTCCCCAGCGCCTCCGTCCCGAGATCCTCCGGACCCGTCGTTCCCCAGTTCCAACGGCCCTGCACGCCAAAGACGAGCTGACCCTGGGTCGGCTCCCCCCGGTGCAGGAGCTCCCAGGTGCCGATGAAATCCACGGTGCTGGCCGTACCCCATTTATCCGCACCCGGAAGCGACTCGCTCACTCCCTGGAACAACTGGTTGTAGGCGAACCCGAGCTGCAGACCACTGGCATCGTACAGCGACTGCTTCCACTGGTCCGTGAACTCGTGAGCGCCATGCAGAGGTGACTGGCGAAAGAGTGAGTCCTTCTGAACTAGCCTTTCCCTGATTCCCAAGAGCAGGTTTGACGGATCCTCGGGATCCTCGCCGACTCCACCTTCCGTCGCGGCTCCTGCCGGGAACGGCAAGGCCGCCATCACCATCATGGCAGAACTCAGCAGGCACAAGCACTTCCCAGCAAACTTGAAGATTGATTCCATCAACAATACGACGCATGGTCTCCGATTAGTTGGAAGTAATAGGGCTCGCTAGAATGGCTCCATGCCCGCGTTATTGAAGCCACCGGCAACCGGGAAGAAATTACCGGTCGTGTACATGTTGTGCCCGTCGAGCAACGCCAGCGTGAGGTGCGCGGCCTCCGACGTTTCACCAAGGCGCCTCATCGGTATCTCATCCAATATCCTCTGGTAAGCCTCCGGTTCCTCTGCTCCAGCGGCATGCCTGAAACCCGGGTAATTCATGAAATTGGTGCCGACCACATTAACGCAAACGTTTTTTGGCGCCGCCGTCATTGCGGCGCAACGGCACATCATACCTGTAGCAGCGCGCATTGCGCTGTAGGCCATCATGGTGGGTTGCGGTTTTTCACCGGTGGCACTGGTCTGCACGACCACCTGGCCGCCCCCTGCCTCCATCAGCGGGGGCAGCACAGCTTGCAGCCCGTACATCGCCGCCAGGAAGTTCTGCTCGTAGTGCGCAAACATGCCTTCCGGGGTTGTGGTCAGAATATCCCCAGCAGGGGCATGTAGCGCGGTGCGGATGAAAGCCGAGTCAAAGCCACCGAACTCTTCCATCGCGACATCAACCACTTTCTGCAGGGATCCCGGCTTGCTTTCATTGTTAGGGCCCTCCTGCTCCAGGCCGGGAACAACCACAACCTTGCTGGCACCCAGGTCGCGTAATTTCTTGACCAGCCCCTTGCGCACGTCGGCGATGACCAGGTTGTAGTTGAGCTTGGCCATCTCTTGCGCCAGGTACGGCCCGATGTTCAACTGGGCATCGGTGATGACGGCGGTGCGTATACCGGTCCTCGAGTTCGTCCTCAGCTTCTCGCCCGGGGGTTTCGGTTGTGCCTGCGCTGTATTCATACCCATACCAGCGACCGCAGCGGTGGCAGCAATCCCCGCTGCCCCCGCCCTGAGGAAATGACGCCGGTCCAATCCTGTGGTATCGCCATTATCTGAATCTGAAGTCATGACTGCGTTCTCCTTATCACTTGAGGAATTTTGTAAATTGTTCACTATCACAAACTGTGACGACTTAAGCCCTGGGCCATGTCGCCGCGTAAGGTATATCAAGATACTTATCGCCTCGGCCCCGGTGACTATGGGCCGGCCAACGGAATTAATGATCTCTTTGGCGCGTTCTATCTGTTCCACGTTACTGTTACCGTTGGCCCAGTCTTCGAGTCCCACGCGAAAGCTGCCGCCTCGTTCCAGGGACATGCGAGCCAGGGGGGTATCCATGACACTCTCGGTGCCGATATAACCGACCGTCCAATTCAAATCCAGACCTTCAATCATCTTCAGGTAAAGTTCCAGCGCTTCAGGGATGGGCGGTGCCAATCCGGCAAAACTATCCATCGCAAAGTAGATGTTGAGTTTTGATCCCTGCGGTATCGTTCCAGCCTTTGCCATGGCAACGACATTCTTCATCCAGCCTGGCTCGAATACCGAGATTGAAGCGCCTGCGCCCGTGTCCTTACAGGTTTGTTGGATAATGCGCACGTCGTCCGGCCCAAAGCCATACCACCAGAAGGCAGAATCCGGGCCGGCCACACCCTCTTTGTCGTAGACACCGATAGGTACGACACCCGTATCGAACAACACCATGTTGCAGATTCCCTTCTCAGCCAGGATGCGTTGGTGACCGCACTGTATCTCTCCAGACCAGGTCCTCCGTTCGCGGTGGTAAATCTCCGGGTCGAAGTTTGCGGTCGCGTACAGGATGGCATGCGGGTGTTTCTTCCACACGGGCTTGTATATATCGATATATGCTTGAGCCGCTATATTGATATCCTGGTTGGGCTGGTTCGAGTGCATATGGATAATGCTGGCACCGGCGTCCAGGCAACGAATGACTTCTGCGGTGTGTTCCGCCGGGGTGCCGGGGGCGTGCGGGTTCTTGGCCTTGGTTACCGAACCGTTGATGGCACATTCGAGAATGACAGGCGTGTTCTCTATCGATTTCCTCGTCGCAGCCGACGTGGGTTGTACTGCAGAACCGGTTGCCAACATTGCGCCAACGCCGGCCAGTGTTTTTGTGAATTCTCTTCTGTCCATATCTATAACCTCTTTGCTAATAATTGACGGTGCCCGTTCCAACTGGCGTAAACCGGGTTCCGGTGCGAGGGCAAATACAGCCCTGATCAGCCCACTACAACGGTGCCATCCTCGTGTATGGAAATCGGATCGCCGGTCTTGACGCTTTCGAGGAACTCGTCGCCCAGCAGATCGACGGTAATAACCCGCCGCTCGTTCCAAATATCGTCCATGATGAGTCCGCCGGCAGAGATGCTGTCGATGTGCGAGGAAAACAGGAATGCCTGCGGACCCACGCCGAGCTCGCTCAACATCATAATGGTCCCGGCCCCCATGGTGGACCCCACTGTCTGGGGCGTGCAAATGATGGTTCCTTTGAGGTCTTTCTCGTATAGATCCTTGTTGGCTGAATCCGTGCAGGGAGCACTGTCGGTGACACCAGCGAACATGTTTTTTAAATAAGAGCCTGTCAAATTAAATGGCTGTTTTGAGACCAGTGCCTTGCCCTTGAGTTCACCGGCAAGTAACGGTCTCCCCTGGAATGTTTTTTTGGCCATTTTATTTCTCCTGCCTGTTGTTTCTGATGGGTTGCGTTCGGCCACTCTGGATGGTCAGGCACTTTTCGGAATTTTGCCCGTAACGATGGCCTGCACCAGGATATCGTCGGGGAAGTACCGAACGCTCGAGTAGTTCCGGGTCTTGGCGGAGTTCGTGATACCGCGCACCCGCTCCGAGAACCCTTTCATGCCGGCATAACTGACACTGCACATATTGGTGGCGTGCATGCCAGCCCGCTTCATCTTACTGGCCAGTTCACCTTGCTCTTCAATCATGCGGTCCCGCACCTTGTTGGGAGTGAACATGTAAACCGGGATGGCCGCTTCCGTCTTGCCGGCCTTGTCCAGCGCCTCTGTCACCAGTTTCCCCCACTTTATTAGCTCGTGGTAGGTGTTATGCGGACAGCCGATGAAGGCGGCGGTAGGATCGCCGTCCTTGTCCGGCCAGAGGTTCGGGAAGGTGTCGATAATCCGCGCCTGCTCCTTGTCGTCGATGACATAGGTTTTGTAACCTTCAAGCAAAATCTTGCGCCCCTTTTCCTTGGCATCCGGTGTCACACCCTCGACGTGATAGAGGCCAACGGCGCCGGCGGAGGCGGTGGCGCTGCCCATCGCTTTCAGCAGGTGCAGGTTATCAGCCGTGACCTTGCCGCCTTCGAAATACTTATCGAGCCCGGTGATATAGGGAACGTCCTCCACACACTTGCGCCCGATGGCGGTGCCGATGGCGCCCCAGTCGGGCTCCCTGGAGGTCCTTATTTCCACCAGCCACTCGGCCTTGCGGCCTTCGTCGGTCATCAGGCCAAACTTGGGCGCTTTGCCGAGCATGGCCTGGATCAGATCCATTCCGGCACCGTTGCGGTTGGTTCGGATGCCGAGGACCGAGTTGCCATAGTTCACCGCAGAAGATTCGGCCCAGGCGACATAGGTTCCCGGGTCGGGAGCGTTACCGATTTCATCCAGGTAGCAGGCGCAGCTGCGTTCGTTCAGGTCAGGCGCACCGAGACGGACGTGAACGTAGTCCAAATCCCGCTGTAGCGGATAGCCCTCGTATATCAGCGTCATATCCTTGGCGTTGTTCTGAACGTTGTAGACGTCATAGGGGCGAGGGTTGACCGTGTAGGGTGCGTAGGACTTGAGCCCAGCATTGGCGCATGTGTCCAGCATATTGATCATCGACGCCATGTACCCGGCGCCAATGAACATGTTGCTGTGCGGGGCACCACCGAGGTCCACGAGTTCCTCGGCACCGAAGGTATTGCCGAATTTGACCAGAATTTTCATGAGTCTGGCCTTCTCCTCGCCTTCTTTGCCGTCGAGGATGGCCTGCTCTTCCCGGGTGAGCTTCATCTTGTGCTCCATGGCCTCCTGGACACTGGCATTCGCCTTGGAGGCGCCCGTGAAGGTCATCTTTTGGCCGGTAGGTTTTCCATCCGGCCCAAGTCCATTCATGTCCGAGTCTAGAATATCTCCTGCGAAGTCTGGGACTTTACCAGCCCCGGACGCACCGGCAGATGCCTTTCCGACACTCTTCGCCGCCGGCTCGGCGGGAGCGGCCGCGCTGGCAAGGCCAGAAGCGGACAAAACCACCCCTGACGCCGGCGCAACCGCTATCAGTTTAACTACATCTCTGCGTTTCATACCGATCTCTCCGTTTGGTGATTCTTCTTCACTTTTGGCATTGATGGCCCGACTCAATTATCTGGATTTCTCAAAATTTTCTCACCGGAAAAACAGCCAGCGCCATTACCAACCCAACCGAGAAGTATGTCAAGCCCAATAGATTTATAATCAAGAAAACGCTTTGCAAACAGGACAAAAAACGAAGTGAGGTTAGCTATGCCTGAATGAATTGACTTGCATCAAGCCATCACCGGAAGTGACAGCCCGTGATCACAACGAAGGGGATTTCATGTTCAAACAGTTAGGAGGGGGAAGATTTCAATGTCCGCGAGGGCAGTTCACCGAACAGCTCGCGGTAAGCAACCCTGAAGCGGCTAGTATTGGTGAAACCCCAATCCAGGGAAATCCACTCGACCGTATTCGCGCCCCGCTCCGTTTGGAGGAGGTCATGGTGCGCACCGTTGAGCCGGATGAGGGCCATATACCTGCCGGGGGTCATGCCAATGCATTCCCGGAAGGCCACTTCGAGGGTCTTCTGGCTGACCCCGGCCGCCTGCGCCATATGCCAGGCACTGGTTTGCCGGGGCGCATGCGTCGCGTGCAGAACAGCCGCATGGAAGGCATTCGCCCGGATACTCGGCGTACTCACGCCTTGCTGAAACATACCCGCGAAACACTCTTCCAGCGCCCGCAGCAGGTTCGAGCGGACCCTGGCGGCAATCGCAGGTTGCTGCAGCAGCAGCTGCTGCTGCAGGGTTTCGCAGCGCTGGAGCAGGTCGAGGACCAGCTCCACCATGGCCGAGCCCGACAGGACATCGAAACGCAGGTGTTGGTTCTTTCGAACGAACTCCAGCGCCTTGGAACCGCAGGTTAGCTCCAGCAAACGCGGTTGAATAAGAATGACCACATCGTGGGCCCGCTGCTCGATATTGAATTCGATTTCCTTGCCTGGCGAGGTACAGGCGAACACTTCCTGACTCAGGTGCTGCCCGCACCAACGAGCGCCGGCCCGGCCGGATGTGACGACGGTCCCCAGCATGAGCCAGTCATCCGGCGATTGCCCGATCACCTGGCAGGGCGCGTCCCAGCGATTGTCGTAGACCCTGATGCCCGGTAGCTGAATGCTGCGAATAAAGCTGCTAAAAATGCCCTTGCCGAGCTGGTTCACCCGCACATTCCAGTTGCCCGGCTGGGCCCGGTAGTGATCCAGGTCGCTGGAATCTACGATAAAAAATCCTGACGCAACAGGCTCGGCCACCAGATCTTTCCTCCTCACCTATAGTTCAACCAATTGTAAAAGGATAATCCATAAATCGTAGCACCGTATTTCCCCGAAGCCTAATGCTTGAATCAGCGACATACACAATCGGACGATCTATTACTCAGCCACAGAATTACGGACTATCCTAATTTAAATCGACAAGTTACACAAAAACAGAGTAGCCGACTCAGCAAATAATGGACTTCCCAATCGTCCTGACAATTCAAGCAACTCCGGCAAAAGCCCGGCACTGATTATGCTGAAACAGATAACGGCTGGCGCATAAATGGGGTTGATGACACGTGCTACGAACTGTCGGTGTCCTACCTGGAGAGCGGGCGCTACAGCCTGCCTGAAATTACTTAAGTGCTGGGATTCAATGACACCAGCAGCTTTAGCCGGGCCTTCAAACGCTGGCCGAGGCAGGCGCCCGGCGAGTACCGGGCTTAGAATTAAGTAAACTGCCCCCCTATTTCAATTACACTGTCCCTCTATTTCCGCAGACCGTGAACTATAAGGGTTTTCGCACTCTGGAT
>PVMK01121695.1_pt1 | contig 14484 bp, 13 predicted proteins | sample 1853481 | NCBI WGS metagenome assembly PVMK01 (sample SAMN08533507, study PRJNA380276) | Marine sediment metagenome, whole genome shotgun sequencing project. | reverse complement strand
GTGCCGCCATGGGCGCGCTCGAAGATGCCCACCTTGGCGCTGGCAACCGATCCGTCCCAAGCGGTCTCGCTCCCAAACAACTCGCTCTCCATACGATCGGGGTGCATGGTGGCGCAATTGAGAACCATAAATCGTCCCTGGGCGCGCCGGGAGAGGTCGTGCAGGGAGCGCGCGACGATCTCCTTGCCGGCCCCGGGCAATCCCGTGATCAGGACACGGCTGCCGGTCGGCGCGACCTTGGCGACGGCTTGCTTGAGTTGATTCATGGCGGGGGAATCGCCGAGCAGTTCGCTCGGCGGTCCCGCACCAAGGCGCAAGTCCTCGTTCTCCTGCCTCAATCGGGCCGCTTCAATCGCTCGCTCGATCACCAACAGCAAATGGTCGGCCTTGAACGGTTTCTCGATGAAGTCGTAGGCGCCCAATTTGATCGAGCTAACCGCCACTTCGATCGTTCCGTGTCCGCTGATCATTACGACTGGCAGGTTCGGGTAATCGCGAGCTATGAGCTTGAGGACGTCCAGCCCATCGAGCGCGCTGTCCTGGAGCCAGATATCGAGGATGACGAGGCTGGGCATGCGATTCCGCAGGGCTTCGACCGCGCTGTGGCCGTCTGCGGCGTCACGCGTATCGTAGCCTTCATCGGCAAGGACGCCCGTGATCAACAGGCGAATATCGGCCTCGTCGTCGACGATGAGGATTTCACGCGCCATGGGCACCTGCCTTGGGCTCGACCGGGCTGCTTTGTTTGCGCTGACGGGCGGAAGTCTCCTCGCCGGAAGCGAAATACAAGGTCACCCGGGCTCCGCCGCCCGAGGCGTCCTTCAGAGAGACCTTGCCGTCGTGGTCCTCCATGATCTTGCGAACGATGGCCAGGCCGAGGCCGGTGCCGCCTGCGCGCGTCGTGACGTAGGGCTCGGTCAGGCGATGGCGCTGCTTCTTGGGAAGACCGCAGCCATTGTCCTCCACCGAGATCCTTGGCCCGCCCGGAGATTCGGCCAGGGAGATTCGGATCTCGCCCGGCGGGAGTTCGCCGTTGGCCTTCTTGTCCCGGCCTTCGATCGCGTCGGCGGCGTTTCGCAGGAGGTTCAGGACCGCTCTCGCGATCTGCCGGCTATCGCAAGACCGCATGACCTCGCCTTCCGGCAAGTCGCAGATGAAGTTGATCTGCGGTGTCGCGTTCTTTTGCAGGAATACGGTCTGGCGGATGATCTCGCCCAGATCATGATCGCTCAGGGAGGGTTCGGGCATGCGGGCGAATGACGAGAATTCGTCCACCATCCGGCCGATCTCGCCGACCTGCCGGATGATCGTGTCGGTACAGATCTCGAAGGTCTCCCGGTCACTGTCGATCTGCGACAGGTAGCGGCGCTTGAGGCGTTCGGCGGACAGCTGAATTGGTGTCAGGGGGTTCTTGATCTCGTGGGCGATGCGGCGCGCCACATCCGCCCAGGCCGCTTCGCGCTGCGCCGCCAGCAGTTCGGTGATCTCATCGAGGGTCACGACGAACCCAATGACGTCGGCTTCGTCGGCTTCGTCGGCTTCCGCCAGGATGCGCACGAACAGGCTGCGCACAGTACCGTCGGGCTCGTTGCGGGCGATTTGCGCCTCGCAGATGTGCCGCGGACGTCGGCGGGCCTTCTCCATAAGCGGGGCAACCTCGGGCATGACCTTCGCCAAGGCCTTGCCGGACAGCTTCTTGACGTTGCTTTGCAGCAGCTCGCAGGCGGACCGGTTGGGCAAGGTGATGCAGCCGTCGCGGTCGAGCCCGATCACGCCGGCGGTGACGCCCGAAAGGACCGCTTCGATGAACCGCCGCCGATTGTCCAGCTGCTCGTTGGCGTCGAGCAGTTCGTGCTGCTGGCTTTCCAGCTTCTGGGTCATGCTGTTGAACGCGCGCAGAAGCGAGGAGATTTCGTCCCTGCCCAGGTCCTGATCGACCCGGGCCGAGAGATCGCCGGCGCCGACCTTCTCGGCGGCGAAGATCAGGTTCCCGATCGGCCGGCTCAGGTTGTTGGCAACGGCCAGGCCGACCCAAATCGCGGCTAGCAGCAATAGCAGCGCCACCACCACGAAGATCATGGCGAAGCGAATTTGCAGGTCGGAGCGCTGGCCCTCCATCTCCTCGTAAAGCTTCGCGGCGCCCTGGCTCCGGTCCATGTGGGCGAGCACCCTTGGGTCCACGGGCCGGCCTACGTAGAGAAAGATGTCGTTGAAGCTGTCGAGTTCGACCAAGGCATGGACGCGGTCATCGGTTCCGGCGGTCAAGATGACGACTTTGCCTTCTCGCGCGCGGTCCACCGCCCATTCGGGGATCTGTGGCTGAAACGAGAGGAGCCGCCCTAGACCGGCGCGTGCCAAAAGCCGGCCGGAACCGTCGAACACCACGGCCTCGGTCAAGGAACGCAGGATCGTCTGAGTCTCCACCAGTTGATTGAAGCGCGCCGCGTTGAAGCGCAAGGCCGGCCCCTGCCGGTTCAGATCCTGCGCCATGGCGAGGATATCGGCCTTGATGACCTGCTGGTGCTCCGCCAAGTAGGCTTCCGCCACCGCCACGGACTCGCTGACGGCCGTGCGCACCCGTTTGCTGAACCAGCCCTGCAGTCCGAAATCGAACATGATGACCGAGAAGACGGCGATGATGATGGTCGGTGTGACGGCCAGCAGACTGAACAGCCCGACCAGCCGGGCATGCAGGCGCGCGCCGGCGGCACCCCGCTTGCTGGCCACCCAGACATAGACCAAATGGCGGCCGATCAGAGCGCCCAGCGCCAGCAGCAGCACCAGGTCGAGATTGAGCAGCAGCAGGATATCCCAGGCGCCGACCGCCACCGGGAAGTTGCCGGTCATCGCGCCGAAGGTCGCCACTCCCGCCGTCACTGCCGCAACCGCCAAGGCGACGGCCAGATTGCGCTCCAGGCGTACCCGGCGCGACCAGAAGAGGAAGCGCAGTACGGCGCGGCGCGGCAGGCCAGGCGGCGAATCCGGAGCGGTCGTGTCGTCGATCACCTTGCGCGATCCTGACTGTGACCCAAGTGTCTCGCTTGTTGTATAATTGCCACAGCCTATTTAAAGCCTCGAATGACCCGAATGTCTAGCTCTCGTATCTTCTTGCGGAGCGTATTCCGATTCAGGCCCAACATCTTTGCGGCTTTGATCTGGTTGCCGCCCGTCGCCGCCAGCGAAAGTTCGATCAAGGGGCGCTCGACCTCGCGCACCACTCGGCTATGCAGGCCGGCGCCCGGCAGGTCCCTCTCATGGGCCGCAAAATAGGTGCGCAGGTGCCGTTCGACGGCGGCCCCGAGGGACTCGTCGCCGGCCACGTCGCTCGCAACGCCGGCGGTCTCGGCGGCAGCGTCCACGGCCAACTCCCGACGCACCACGTCGGCGCCGATCACGTCCTGGCTATAGAGTGCGCTCAAGCGGCGAACCAGATTTTCCAGTTCGCGGACGTTGCCGGGCCAGGGATAGACCTTGAGGGCGCCCATCGCCGCCGCATCGAGCCGCTTTCTTGGGAGCCCTTCGGCCTCGGCCTGTTGGAAGAAATGCTGCAACAGTTCGACGATATCCTCGCCGCGCTCGCGCAACGGCGGTATGCGGATCGGAACCACGTTGAGGCGATAGAAGAGGTCTTCGCGGAACAGCCCCTGGCGCACCAGTTGCCGCAAGTCGCGGTGTGTCGCGGCGATGATTCGGGCGCTCGCCTTGATCGGCATGCGGCCGCCCACGCTCAGGTATTCGCCTTCCTGCAATACCCGGAGCAGCCGCGTCTGGGCCTCCAGCGGCATGTCGCCGATCTCGTCGAGGAACAGGGTCCCGCTGGCCGCCTGCTCGAAGCGCCCGGCATAGCGCGCCGTGGCGCCGGTAAAGGCGCCCTTCTCGTGTCCGAATAGCTCGCTTTCGATCAGCTCGCGCGGCACGGCGGCCATGTTGATGGCGACGAAGGGGCCATGGCGACGCTTGCCATAGTCGTGCAGGGCGCGCGCCGCCAACTCCTTACCGGTTCCCGATTCACCGGTGATGACGGCGGTCAGGTCGGTGGCCATGAGCCGCGCCAGGGTGCGGTAGATCTCCTGCATGGCCGGCGAACGGCCGATTAAGGGCAGGCGCTCCTCCTCCGGCCCGCTGGCGGCCGTGGCGTCCTTGAGACTGGACTGTGCCGCGGGTTCGCTCAGCGCCCGCTCGACGTGCGTGATCAAGTCGCGCAGATCGAAGGGCTTGGGCAGATATTCGAAAGCGCCGCGCTCGGTCGCCTTCACGGCGGTTAGCAGCGTGCTCTGTGCACTCATGACGATGATCTTGAGATTGGGCCGCAGGTCGCGGATCCGCGGGACCAGATCGAGCCCGTTTTCATCCGGCATGACCACGTCGGTGATCACCAGATCGCCTGCGCCGGCCTGCACCCACTGCCAGAGCGTGGCGGCGTTGGAGGTGGTGCGCACCATGTACCCTTCCCGCCCGAGCGCCTGGCTGAGAACGGTTCGGATGCCCTTGTCGTCGTCGGCAACCAGGATGGTTGCGCCGGTCATGCCTCTTGGTCCTCCCGCTGGGCCGCCGGCAGCATCAGGCGAAACACCGTCGCCCCGGGCTCACTGTCGTATTCGACCACGCCGCCGTGGTCGCTCACCACCTTGGCCACCAGCGACAGGCCCAGGCCCCGGCCGTCGGACTTGCTGGATACGAAGGGTTCGAAAAGCCGCGAGCCGAGATCCTTGCTGACGCCGGGCCCATTGTCGCTCACGCTGATCTCGAGCGGCAGGTCGACCCGGGTGCCGCCGCCCGGAACCGCGAGCCGGACGCCCTGGCGGTAGCGGGTCCTTAGTTCGATACGGCCGTGGCTCGGGAGCACCACCTCAGCAGCATTCTTCACCAGGTTCAAGAGCGCCTGGATCAGCAGGTCGCGGTGGCCATCGACCGGCGGCAGCGAAGGATCGTAGTTCTTTACGATCTGCAGGCCTTGCGCAAATCCCGCCGATGCGATGGCGGTCACCCGGTCCAGGACCTCGTGGATGTTCACCGCGCGGCGCACCATCGGGCCATCGTCGACGAACAAATTCATGCGGTCGAGGAGCGCGACGATACGGTCGGTCTCCTCGCAGATCAGGCGGGTCATGGCGCGATCTTCCTCGCCGGCGTTCTGCTCGAGAAGCTGCGCCGCCCCGCGAATACCGGACAGGGGATTCTTCACCTCGTGGGCCAACAGGGCCGCCATGGCCGAGAGCGAGCGCGCCGCGTTGCGATGGCCGAATTGACGGTCCAACTTGCGGGCGATCGCGCGCTCGTGGAGCGAGATGACCACCGAGGCCGCGCCTTCACTGAGCGGCGCCACCTCGACGGCGACATGCCGCGGGCCGGCACGCAGTATGTCTATGGTGACGGCGGACTCGGAAATGCTACGTGCCTCGCAGCGCACTTGGCGCACCAGTGCGGCGAGGGTGCTGTCGGCCGGCAGCAGGACCGATAGTGGTCGGCCCAGCAAGGTGTTCGCGCCGCTGTCGAAGAACTGCTCGGCCGCCGGGTTCACCAAGGCGATGCGGTCGCTTTCGTCGATCACCATCACCGGCGCCGGCAGCGCGTTCAAGACCGCCGCGGGGTCGCAACGATGCACCAGAGATGCCTTCGAACTTTCATTCATGTGTTTATCTAAGAAACCTCTCTAAAATCTTGTTCCGCCTCATATGCCGAATGAATGAGAGCCATGACGGATCGCGGGTCCTCATCGCGATTGACGGTCTTGCGGAAAGCCGCAGAGGCGGCGAAATCTCGGACGTACCAGGCGAGATGCTTGCGCGCCACGCGGACGCCAACCCGCCGACCGTAATGGCTCAGCATGTCCTGGTAGTGTTCCAGCACGAGATCGCGCTGACGCGCCAGGCTCGGCGCCGCGGGCAAACGCCCGGTCCTGAGTGCTTCCTTGACCTGGCTCAGCAACCAAGGCCGGCCGTAGGCGCCACGGCCGATCATGACACCGTCGGCGCCGGATTGGGTCAGGGCCGCGCGGACGTCGGCATAGTTCTCGATATCGCCATTGATCAAGACCGGCAGGGCGACGGCTTGCTTGACCCGCCGGACGAAGGCCCAGTCGGCCCGGCCGTTGTAGAGCTGGCAGCGGGTTCGACCGTGCACCGAGATCAGGCGCACTCCGCAGTCCTCGGCGATGCGGGCCAGTTCCGGCGCGTTGCGGCTTTGCTCGTCCCAGCCGGTGCGCATTTTGAGGGTGACCGGCAGGTCGACCGCCCGCACCGTCGCGTCGAGGATGCGGGCCGCCAGTTTCAGGTCCCGCATGATGGCCGAGCCGGCCATCTTGTTGACCACCTTCTTCACCGGACAGCCGAAATTGACGTCGATCAGCGCCGCGCCGCGGTCGGCATTGAGGCGGGCCGCCTCGGCCATCACCTCGGGATCGCAACCGGCGAGCTGCACGGCCATGGGAAACTCCTCGGGGCAACTGCCGGCCAGCTTCAGCGACTCCTTGCTCTGCCGGATCATCGACTGACTGGCGATCATCTCGGAGACCACAAGGTCGACGCCAAGGCGTTTCACCAGGCGGCGGAACGGCAGGTCGGTCACGCCCGACATGGGAGCCAGGACGACTGGCGCCGAGAACTGGAGGGGTCCGACGGCAATGCTCACGATTTAGGCAATCCATGACTGTGCCCAAGATTTGGGCTTTATGCCGCCAGGACGGCGCGAAGGCAAGGCCGCGAAGCGGCACCGCACGTGGCTAAGAAGCTGGCCAAGAAGCCGTGCTTTGGCTGAAGCTTCGGTTATTCTAGAACCGGCTATCCGCTCTCGAGCAAAAGAGGCTTGCCCCCCCAAAGTGTCCCTGCCTGACTTCGATCTCCATGGAAAAACCGCGCTGGTCACCGGCGCCGGGCGCGGCTTGGGGCTGGAGATCGCCCGGATGCTTGCCGCCGCCGGCGCTCTGGTGCTGATCAACGGGCGCGAGGCCGACCCATTGGAACAAGCCGCCGAGGGCATCGCCGCAGCCGGCGGAACCGCTTCGGCCCTGGCGTTCGACATTGCCGACGAGGCGGCGGTCCACGCGGCCTTCCAGGCGATCCGCGAGGCCCACGGGCGGCTCGATATCCTGGTGAACAACGTGGGCCTGCGCGACCGGCGCGACCTCTTCGCGTTCGAATTGGCGGACCTGCGGCGCCTGCTCGAGGTGGATTTGGTCGCGCCCTTCAATCTCAGCCGGGAAGCCGCCCAGCTCATGATCGACCGGGGTGGTGGGCGGATCATCAACATAACCTCGATCGCCGGGCCGATCGCCGCGGCCGGCGACGCGGCCTATGTGGCCGCCAAGGGCGGGCTCGAGGCCTTGACCCGGGCGCTCGCCGCCGAGCTCGGGCCCCACGGCATCACCGTCAACGCCATTGCGCCGGGGTTCTTCGCGACCGAGACCAACAAGGCGCTCGCGGCCGATCCGGCCATCGCCGAGTGGCTGAAGCAGCGCACGTCGCTGGGACGCTGGGCCGAACCCAAGGAGATTGCCGGCGCCGCCCTCTTCCTCGCCTCGCCCGCCGCCTCCTATGTCACCGGCCAGGTCCTCGCCGTCGACGGCGGCTATCTCGCGCACTTCTGAAGGCGAGCATTCAGCCGATCAGCACGTCGGTGACCAGCTTGACGCCGGGATAGGCCAGGGTGAGCAGCAGATAGGCGGCCAGCACCAGGCGGGCGGCCCGGCGGCCGCGCAGGCCGCTGTGGAATTGCAGGACCAGAAGCGCGCCGATGATCGCGAAGGCCAGCAGGCTCAAGACAGTCTTGTGGTCGAACGCGAGCCACTGGCCGCTCCCGAAGTATTGCAGGGCCATGCCGGTGACGATGCCAACGCCCAGCACAAACTCGGCGACCATCAGCAAGCGGAGCTCGAGGCGCTCCGCATCGACGATCGCCGGCAGGCTCTGGGACAGGGGTCCCGGCTGTTTGCGTTTGAGCGCGCGCTCCTGAATCAGGACGGCGCAGCTCGCCACGGCCGCGAGGGTTGAGAGAGCGTAGGTGGCGACCGATACGATGATGTGGACCGCCAGCCAGGCGCCGGGTGCGGCGGCGATCTCGCTCTGGGCCGGAACCCGGCCCCAGATCACCGCGAGGGCCGCCAGCAGGCAGAGGTAGGGCAGCAACAGGGGAGCCAGCCGCCAGGCGTCGCGCGACAGGCCGGCGAGCACGGCGAAGAGCGCCGCGCTGGCGGTCGTCGAGATCCACAAGGCGCCGGCGAGCCCGGTTTGCCAGCTGCCGGCAAACAGCACCAGACTGGCGCCCGCCGGCCCCGCCACGGCCACCGCAAGCAGCGACCAGAATAGCAGGTCGGGACGCGCGGCCACCCGCCGGTAGGGCAGCAGGGAGGCCGGCACCAGGGCCAGAAACGCGGTCAAGCTCAGCACGATGTTGTTCGCCATAGCGCCTTTATAATCGCCTCTTGGCCCCGGCGGTAGAGGGCTCTAGGCTCCGGGCCATGGGAGCCCGGATCGCTCAGCAGACCGCCACCCAGATTACCGCCCAGATCGCTCGTGGCGGAACCGTGGCCCTGGTCGTCGCCGCCGGCCGGGGTGAACGCTTCGGCGGCGCCAAACCCAAGCAATATGCGGACCTCGCCGGCCAGCCTTTGCTGCGCCACAGCCTGGCGGCCCTCGCCCGGCATCCGGCCATCGACCGGGTTCGCGCCGTCATTAACCCGGACGACCAGACGTTTTATGAGACCGCCAGCGCGAGGCTCGATCTCTTGCCGGCCGTGGCCGGCGGCGATAGCCGTCAGGCCTCCGTGCGTTTGGGTCTGGAAAGCCTCGAAGAGCTGAGGCAGGAGCAGGTGCTGATTCACGACGGGGCGCGACCCTTCGTCGCCCACGACCTGATCGACCGCATTCTCGCAGCCCTCGGCGAAGCGCCCGGCGCCATTGCCGCCTTACCGCTGGCCGATACGGTGAAGCGGGAAACCACCGGATCAATTGGGGGCTGCGTGGCCGGCACGGTGGCGCGGGATGGCCTCTGGCGGGCCCAGACGCCCCAGGGATTCCGCTTCGCCGAGATCCTCGCCGCCCACCGGGCCGCCCACCGGGCCACCCCTGGCGAGCTGGGCCTCACCGATGACGCGGCGGTGGCCGAGCAGGCCGGCCTCACGGTGCGCCTGGTGGACGGCGACCCGGCGAACCTCAAGGTCACAACCCCCGCGGACCTCGAGCGGGCCGCGCGCTGGCTTGCCGGCGCCAAGGAGTTCCGCGGCGAGGAGATCCGGGGCGGCTTCGGCTTCGACGTGCACCGCTTCTGCCCGGGCGACCGGGTGCGTCTCTGCGGCGTCGACGTGCCCCACGACTTCGCCCTGGCCGGTCATTCGGACGCCGACGTGGGACTGCACGCCCTGGTAGACGCGATTCTGGGAGCGCTCGCCGCCGGCGATATCGGCGAGCACTTCCCGCCCTCCGACCCCGAATGGCGCGGCGCGGACTCCGCAGTCTTCGCCGCTCATGCGCGCGATCTGGTGGCAGAGCGCGGCGGGCGCATCGTCAATGTCGACGTCACCCTCATCTGCGAGCGGCCGAAGATCGGGCCCCATCGCGCCGCCATGACGGCGCGCCTCGCCGCCGTGCTCGGGATCGAACCGGACCGGGTGAGCGTGAAGGCGACGACCACCGAGCGTCTTGGCTTCACCGGCCGGGGCGAAGGCATCGCCGCCCAGGCGACCGCCACCCTGGCCCTGCCGCGTCTCCACGACATTCCCCACGACATTCCCCACGACATTCCCCACGATATTCCCGGCGACATTCCCGGCGATGTTTGAACGCCCGGCCCTTCCTCTCTGGCACCCCGCCACCCTGATCGCGACCTGGTTCGGCGCCGGCCTGATCCGCGGCGCGCCCGGCACTTGGGGATCCCTGGCGGCGCTGCCCTGCGCCGCCGGTCTCCATCTCCTGGGCGGACCCTGGCTGCTGGCCGGGGCGCTGGCTTATGCCCTCCTGCTGTGGCTTGGTTAGGCCCCTCATGTTCGATGATGCGATCAAGGACCGGGCGGTCGCCGTGCTGGACCGTTACCGGTCCGAAGGCCTGAAGCTGGTCACGGCCGAAAGCTGCACCGGCGGCCTGATCGCCGCCTCATTGACGGAAGTCGCCGGTTCGTCGGATGTCGTGGAACGGGGCTTCGTCACCTATTCCAACGCGGCCAAGAGCGAGCTGCTCGGCGTACCGGCGGCGCTGATCGTCGAAATGGGCGCGGTCAGCGCCGAGGTGGCCGAGGCCATGGCCGAAGGGGCGCTCGCCCAGCCCCACGCCGATGCCGCCGTGTCGGTAACCGGCATCGCCGGCCCCGGCGGCGGCACGGTGGAGAAGCCCGTGGGCCTGGTCTATCTGGGCGGCTGCCGGCGCGGCGGAAGCCCGCGCCATCTGCGCCGCGTCTTCACGGGGGACCGCGCGGCGGTGCGCCGCGCGGCGCTGGAAGAGGCGCTGGACCTGGCGCTGGACCTGGCAGTGGACCTGGCAGTGGCGGTGGACGTTTAGGCGATGACCCTGGACCCGTTCGATTGCGGCCAAGCCTCCGCGCGCCCGACCCTCGCCGATGTCAAGATTAGCGACTTTCTGCTGGCGCTGATCGTCGGGCTGGGCGTCACCCGCTTGGCCAGCGTCGTGGTAATCGCCGTGTTGGCCGGGCCGGGCTTGGCCGGTGGCGGCGATATGCCTGACATGCAGTCGCTGATCGTGGTGATCCTCATCGTGCAAACCGTTGGGCTGATCGGCGCCATCTACCTCTTCGCCATTCGGCGGCGCGGGCTCGCCTGGTCCGAGATCGGGCTGCGGCCGCTGCCCGAGGGCTGGCTGATCCGCGCCGCCGTGGTCGGCGTGATCGTTTATGTCCTGGCGAGCCTGGTCAATCTGGGCGTCCAGTCCCTGATGGAGGAGGCGCCGCGCAATCCCCAGCTCGACCTGATCGCGCCCGACGGCTTTTCCTGGAGCGGTCTTTTGATCACCCTCGTCTTCGTCGGTGCGATCGTGCCCTTCGCCGAGGAGCTGTTCTTTCGCGGCCTGGTCTTCGGCTGGCTGCGCCGCCGCATGCCGGTCTGGCTCGCGGCTTCCGTCAGCGGCCTCGGTTTCGCTGTCCTGCACGGCGTCTGGTGGTTGATCCCCGCCCTCGCCCTGCTCGGCATCGTCCTGGCGCTGATCTACGAACGTAGCGGCACGATCTGGACGGCGGTCATCACCCACGGCCTATTCAACAGCTTCACCACCCTGCTCTATTTCCTCGCCCTGGCCACGGGACTCGAACTCCCGGCGTGATCGTCCTACGGCTTGGAAGGGCCATAGAGCTCGCGGGCGCGGGCCTCGAAGGCGCCGACCATGCGGCGCACCGCTTCGTGGAACAGGGCTTCCATCAAGGTCTGCATCAGCTTGGAGCGAAACTCGAAGTCGACATAGAAGTCGATCAGGCAGCCGTCTTCATGCTCTTCGAAGCGCCAATGGTTCTCCAGGTGCTTGAAGGGGCCCTCGGCGTAGACCACGTCGATCCGGCGGTTGGCCCGTCGAGCGCGACGTGACTGGTGAAGCGCTCGCGGATCATCCTGAAGCCGATCACCAGGTCGGCGACCAGCCGGGCATCCTCGCGCTTGCGGATGCGCGCCGCCAGGCACCAGGGCAGGAACTCCGGATAGCGCTCCACGTCGGCCACCAGCCCGTAGAGCTGTTCCGGCGTGTGGGCGACGACCCGCTGTTCGGCGTGAATCGGCACCGCGGGCCGGCGGGACCTAGCTGGCCGCCGCCAGCCTGGCTTCCCGCGCCTGGCGCAGGCGCTGGAAATCCTCGGCGGCGTGATAGGACGAGCGGGTGAGCGGCGAGGCCGAGACCATGAGGAAGCCCTTGCCGTAAGCCTGCTTCTCGAAGCGCTGGAACTCCTCGGGCGTCACGAAACGGTCGATGGCATGGTGCTTGGGCGTCGGCTGGAGGTACTGGCCGATGGTGAGGAAATCCACCCCGGCGGCGCGCAGGTCGTCCATCACCTGCAGCACTTCCACCTCCTCTTCGCCGAGACCCACCATGATTCCCGACTTGGTGAACAGGCCAGGATCGAGCTGCTTGGCCCGGTCGAGCAGGCGCAACGAGTGGAAGTAGCGCGCACCGGCCCGGACCTCCGCATAGAGCCGCGGCACGGTCTCCAGATTGTGGTTGAAGACGTCGGGGCGCGCCGTGACGACTTGTTCCAGCGCCCCCTCCTTGCGCAGGAAGTCGGGGGTCAGGACCTCGATCGTGGTCTCCGCCGAGGCCTCGCGGATCGCCCGTATGGTGTCGGCGAAATGCCGCCCGCCGCCATCGTCGAGATCGTCGCGGTCGACGGAAGTGATGACCACGTGCCTGAGGCCGAGCTTCTTCACCGCCTGGGCGACGTTGACCGGCTCGAAAGGATCGAGGGCCCGGGGCCGGCCGGTCGCGACATGGCAGAAGCTGCAGGCGCGGGTGCAGATCTCGCCCATGATCATCATGGTGGCGTGGCGTTGGGACCAACACTCGCCGATGTTGGGGCAGGCCGCCTCCTCGCAGACCGTGTGCAGATTGTGCTCACGCACCACCTGGCGGGTCTCGTGGTAGACCGGCGAGCCCGGCGCCTTCACCCGGATCCAGGGCGGCTTGCGCCGGATCGGGTTGTCCGGCTTGCGCGCCTTCTCGGGGTGGCGCAGGCGTTCTTTGGTCTCACTGGTCATCGGGGCCCGTTCCCTCAGAAGTGGATCGCCCGGCCGTAGGCGTCGAGCACGGACTCGTGCATCATCTCAGAGAGCGTCGGGTGTGGGAAGACCGTGTGCATCAGGTCCTCCTCCGTGGTCTCCAGCCCCATGGCGATGACGAAGCCCTGGATCAGCTCGGTCACCTCGGCGCCGACCATGTGGGCGCCCAAGAGCTGCCCGGTCTTGGCATGGAACACCGTCTTCACCAGGCCGTCGGGCTCGCCCAAGGCGATCGCCTTGCCGTTGCCCATAAAGGGAAAGCGCCCGACTTTCACCTCGTGCCCCGCCGCCTTCGCCTTGTCTTCCGTCAACCCGACGCTGGCGATCTGCGGATAGCAGTAGGTGCAGCCCGGAATCTTCAGCTTGTCGATCGGATGCACACCCGCGAAGCCGGCAATCTTCTCGACGCAGATGACGCCCTCGTGCTCGGCTTTGTGAGCCAGCATGGGCGGGCCGGCCACGTCGCCGATGGCGTAAACGCCCGGCTCATCGGTGCGCGCGTATTGATCGGCCAAAATGGTGCCCCGCTCGGCCTTGACCTTGGTGGTCTCGAGGCCCAGGTCCTCGACGTTGCCGACCACCCCGACGGCGGAGATCACCCGCTCGACGGTGAGCTCGCTCTTCTCACCCTTCTCGGTCTCGATGGTGGCGGTGATACTGTCCTTGCCCGGCTTCAGGCCCGTCAACTTGGCGCTGGTGAGGATCTTCATGCCGAGCTTCTCGAAGCGCTTTCTGGCGTGCGCCGCGATCTCCGCGTCCTCGACCGGCAGGATCTGCGGCAGCACCTCGACCACCGTCACCTCCGACCCCATGGTGTGGAAGAAGCTGGCGAACTCGATGCCGATGGCGCCCGAGCCGATTACCAGCAGCGACTTGGGCATGACGTCGGGGACGAGCGCCTCCATGTAGGTCCAGACGAACTTCCCGTCGGGCTCGAGCCCCGGCAGGGTGCGCGCCCGCGCGCCGGTCGCGAGGATCACGTTGGTGGCGGTCAGGCTGGCGACGGCCTTGCCGTCGGCCGTCACCTCGACCTTGCCGGGACCGTTCAGGCGGCCGCGGCCGTCGAACACCGTCACCTTGTTCTTCTTGAGCAGATGGCCGACGCCGGCGTTCAGCCGCTTGGAGACGTTGCGCGAACGCTTCACCACGGCGGCGAGATCGAAGGCGACGTTCTCGGCCGAGAGCCCGAAGTCCGACGCGTGCAGCATGTTGTGGTAGATCTCGGAGGTGCGCAGCAGCGCCTTGGTCGGGATGCAGCCCCAGTTGAGGCAGATGCCGCCCAGGTGCTTTTCCTCGACCAGCGCGACCTTCCCGCCGATCTGGGCGCCGCGGATCGCCGTCACATAGCCGCCGGGACCGCCGCCAACGACGATCAAATCGAAATGGGTATCAGCCATGGTCCCGGGCCCTCACAGCAGCATGGTGAGCGGCTCTTCAACGAGCCGCTTGAAAGCCGCCAGGAACTGCGCGCCTACCGCCCCGTCGACCACCCGGTGGTCGACCGAGAGGGTGCAGGACATGACGGTGGCGACCGCCAGCGCGCCATCTTTCACCACCGGTCGCGGCTCGCCGGCCCCGACCGCCAGGATGCAGCCTTGCGGCGGGTTGATGATGGCGGCGAAGTCCTTGACCCCGAACATGCCGAGGTTCGAGATCGAGAAGCCGCCGCCCTGGTATTCCTCCGGCTTCAGCTTGCCGTCGCGGGCGCGGCCGGCCAGATCCTTCATCTCGCCGGAGATGGCGGCGAGGCCCTTGGCGCCGGCGTCGCGGATGACCGGCGTGATGA
>PVMK01189143.1_pt2 | contig 14486 bp, 14 predicted proteins | sample 1853481 | NCBI WGS metagenome assembly PVMK01 (sample SAMN08533507, study PRJNA380276) | Marine sediment metagenome, whole genome shotgun sequencing project. | reverse complement strand
GGGAAACGCTGAACCCCTGAACCTGAGTAGCTGCCAAACTTTTTCTTATCCATCCGGACCCTTTAGCGGTTAACTTGAGCAGCACGGAGATCGAAAGTGAAATCAAGTTACAATTCTCATGTCAAACGCATTATTCTGGGCCTTGTGGTTTTTGCAGTCCTCGGATTCATAGGAAAGTGGTATCTAACTCCTAAATCATTTGGCAAGTACGGACATTATCGTGCTGATGCCATTGAAGAAGAGGCTAACCGGGAAATCCGTCACATGACAAACGCCTCCTGCCTGCCCTGTCACCCGTACGAATCGAATATCCATCTGACCGGTCTTCACAAAACCATTTCCTGCGAGTTTTGCCACGGTCCTTATGCGGATCATGTCAAGGATGGCAAGGTGTTTGGGGAACTCCCGGTAAAAAAGAAAGAAGAGATTAAAATTCTGTGTCTGCGGTGCCATAATCGTGCAATCCAGGCCAGACCTGGGGAGGTTATAAAGACGGTAATGATGCCGGAGCATTTGGAGAGCCAGAAGGTCAAAGTTTCCCATACCTGTGACCAATGCCACCACGTACATGCGCCCCTCAAATATATAAACCGGGCAAAAAAAATCGTTGGCATAAAGGAGGCGAGTTGATGGGAAAGCCGGATGCCGAACTGGATAGAGACCGCCGGGCTTTTATCAAGAAAGTTCTTAATGGCACCATTGCAGGTTCTTTGCTCTTGGTGATTCCCATGCCCATGGGAGCTGCCACTCCGGAATTGCCGGAACAAATCCCCGGAATCCGGGGCAAGAAATGGGACCTGTTTAATAAGCGGTTTGCCTTTATCGTGGACATCACTCGCTGCATCGGCTGCGGCTCTTGCTGCGTGGCTGACAGGCGGGAGTTTAATGTTCCGGATGGTTTTTACAGGACCTGGGTGGAGAGGTATGTCAAGGATTTTGAAAGCCAGGTCTATGTGGATTCGCCAAACGGCGGGTTTGACGGCTACCAAATCCCACGAACCGATCTGGATGTGGAGGTTCGAGATACCTTTTTTGTGCCCAAGTTGTGTAACATGTGTAAAGAGCCGCCATGCGTGCAGGTTTGCCCGGTGGGGGCCACTTTCAAAACACCCGACGGTTTTATCCTGATGGATAATAAGCGTTGTGTGGGCTGCGGATACTGTATTCAAGCCTGCCCTTATTCGGCTCGGTTTCTCCATCCGGTCACACGAACGGCGGAAAAATGTACATGGTGCTATCACAGAGTTCGTAAAGGGTTGTTGCCGATCTGCGTCAGTGTATGCCCCACTGGCGCACGTAAGTTTGGCGATCTGAATGACAAAAATTCGGAGGTTTACAAGCTCCTGCATGAGCACGGAGTGCTCTCGGTGCTTAAGAGAGACATGGGAACCTATCCGGCGCTTTATTATATGGGTCTCAGGCGGGAGGTGGTTTGATGGATGTGATCAACTATATTTTTCCCAATGACCTTCATGTTCACTGGAGTATGATGATCGTATTATACCCCTATCTCACGGGACTGGTGGACGGTTCTTTTATTATAGCCGCCCTTTATTATGTGTTTGGGGTCAAGTCCCTGAAACCCATTGCCCGTTTTTCACTTGTTTTCGCTCTGGCCTTTTTATCGTGCGCCATGTTTCCGTTAATTTTGCACCTCGGCCGTCCTGAAAGAAACATAAATATGATGATCACACCGAGTGTCAGCTCGGCCATGGCCGGCGCAGGATATATTTACACGGTTTCCCTTACGCTTATCATGCTGATAGTCCTGTTTGTTTACCGCCCCACACTTGTGAAAGGACGGTTAGAATCAAAAGGAATCATGAATATCCTTTACCGTCTGCTCACCGTGGACAGCACGAAACCTTTCGCCGGAGGCCCTTGAGCTGGACCGTAAGATTATCAAATTTCTTGTGGCGCTCGGTATACTGTGGCCTCAGTGCTTCACGGTTATGTGGGATTTCTGTTTGGAGGCGTAAAGGCAAACCCAAGCTGGTCCACACCCCTCATGCCTGTTATTTTTCTTTTCTCCGCGTGTGTATCAGGGATCGCTATCCTTATTCTGGCCTATATATTGATCAAGAAATTTACGAATCAACCTGTGGATGCGGGCTGTGTGCGTACCTGCATAAATGTCCTTGCCGGGTTTTTTATCCTCGCCTTCTCTTTTGAGATGCTGGAGGTGTTTTCCCACTCCTATCTGAAGACATGGTACCACCATTCCGTGGAGGGGTTACTAAACGGGCCGCTTTTCCAGTCATTCTGGGTATGGCAGGTCGGAATCTGTTCCGTGATTCCATTGCTCCTTTTAGGGTGGTTGTGCTTGACTAAGCTAAAGGATTCAGTGTTTAAATTTTTTGCGGCTGCAGTTTCTTTTATTCTCCTCTTGCAGGTCTTGTTAATGAGGTGGAACGTGGTTATCGGCGGACACTGATGTCTAAAAGTACCCGTGGCTACACCGAATTTCATCCTGAGTGGCTCGACAAGGAGGGCGTTTTGACGGTTATTGTCCTGATGATGCTACCTTTTATTGTGCTTTACATTATGAGCAAGATTTTCCCTCTCTGGTCAGAGAGTGAAGAGGCGCCTTCCTGATGTTTCACCTAAACCAATACTACTATTTTAGAAAATTCAATGGGAAGGGGGTGACAGAAAGAGACGGTCTGACCGGATTCGTAGCTGAGGGGCTTTGTTCACGAGAGATAGACACAAGGCCTGAGCGATTTTACCGCGTCAAAATTAAAACAAGGAGGTGAAGAGATGTGTAAGATTAAGTGGGCACTTATTGTGCTTGTGATTGGGGTTTTCGCAACCGGGACGGCATTCGGGCTGACCCAGGAGTCTTTTGATGTAAAGAATCCCAAAATGCAGGAAATCAATAAAAAGTGCATTATGTGTCATCTAAAAGAAAACAAGTCCTTAGTACTGCAGTGGGAGACTTCGCCACATGCAGCGGCCAAAGGGGGTCAAGTTGGCTGTTTCACCTGCCACGCGGCGGAAAAAGGTGACGAGATTGGATATATGCATGAGGGCTCGTTTATAAAGGCAATTTTGACGCCCAACGACTGCGCAAAATGCCATGAACCCGAGGCCAAGCAGATGGCAGTGTCTCATCATGCCACAGCCGGTGAAATCATGGCATCTCTGGACAATATGCTGGCCGAAATTGTGGGCGGCATGCCAAACAACAAGGCCAACATGGCCAGCGGGTGCTGGCAGTGTCACGGATCAGTGATCGCACTAAAACGGGACAAGAACGGCAAACCGCTTCGTTCGAGCACAGACGCCCCGCAGATGGACCACAACACCTGGCCCAACACCGGCATCGGCAGGATCAATATCGACGGCACAAAGGGCGTCTGTATTGCATGCCACTCCAAACATTCCTTTAGGGCCAGCGTTGCAAGACAGCCTGAGAACTGTGGCAAGTGTCATCTCGGACCGGACCACCCGCAAAAGGAAATCTATGAAGAATCCAAACATGGGATAGCCTTCTATTCGGCCATGAGAGAGCCCGGCGCAAACAGCATGAATATCATGAAGGACGGCAAGTGGGTACTGGGAGAGGATTATTATACGGCACCAACCTGTTCAACATGCCATATGGGTGCTTTTGTCAAATTGAATGGTTCTGTAGCGCCCAATTCGCACAATGTTGGTGACCGTTTGTCTTGGAATCTCAGGGCTCCTGTCTCGAGCAAATTGAATCGGGTGACCTTTACGGATGGTACTGTTGCGGATATAACGGGTGATATCCCGCCCCGACCTGGTCAGAAGGTCAATAGCAAAACCTACGTGAGAGAGGGAGACAAACTCAAGAAAATCATTGCTGAAAAGACCATCAAGGAAGTGGTGTCCTGGAAAGAAAGACGTGCTTTGATGCAGGGAATGTGCAAATCATGCCACGGGATAAATCAGATTCGGGGTTTTTACAGCCAGCTTGACGATTTGGTCAATCTTTATAACGACAAATTTGCCAAGCCCGGTAAGAAACTCGTGGGCATGTTGAAAAAGGATGGTATTTGGAAAGGCAGTGGATTTCAGACCAAGCTGGGATATACATGGTTTGAGATCTGGCATCATGAAGGACGGAGAGCGAGAATGGCAGCGGCCATGCACGCTCCTGACTATGTGCACTGGCACGGCATGTATGAAATCGCACGGAATTTTTACCATGAATTCCTTCCGGAGGTGCAGGAACTGGCAGAACATGCAGGAAAAGGTGAAAAATATCGGGAAGTGATTTCACAAATTCTGGCCAAACCGGAAAATATATGGATACGTACCGGAGGCAGCGCTGAAACCATTAAGCTTATCGAAGAAGAACAGAAACTGCGTTACAACCAGTAGCATGTAACGTATTCCTTATGAACCCCTGTCCGCCCCAATCACCCTGGATGCAAGGATGTTTGGGGCGGCTTTTTTCAATTTACAGGTCATAGTGAATCTCATAACCATAAAAATTGCGATTTTGATATTGCTTTTCTTTCCATTTTCATCTGAAGGCTTCGATAACCTTTCCGATCTTCTGGCTCAGGTGGAGACGCTAAATATATCTCGCGGTGGCTATACGCTTGGAAAGAGGTTGACAGACAGGCAAAGGACAACCGCCCGCCAGCATGCCCTGGAAGCCGCAAGCCCCGGGACCTTTAAATTTAAAGATGGGGACCTCTATGTGGTTGCGGATAAGGCTACGGGCAGGGTCATTATTTTATACGAACGATATGAAACGACCACCATGAAAAAGGTTCGAGATTTAGTGGGGTCCTTATTTCTTGATTTTGGCGACCCAACGGTTATGGCACACGACAAGATCATATACTGGGCCTTTGGCCCTAAAGGCAAACTTTCAAAAGCGCAATATGAAAAGGCCAAACAAACTGATGGGAAACTCAATATCCTGGCCACGGTAAAGCTCAACAGCGATGTGAGGATAGTAGGAGACAGCACCCAGCCAGGCGAGAGAAACGTCTATTATATTATTTCATCGGAGCCGGCCCTGAAATTGATCGGAGCCAAAGGGAAGTGACATCCTCTCCATAAACACCACACGCTTTGTCTGCACCGAAAGCGATCACGAGTATTCCGGATAGTCCATTCGCAATAGCTCAATAAGTAGCAGATTTAATTCATAGTGGCGGAACATACAGACATCTCTTTTAAGAGGCGCAATTTAAGTTCTTGCAGCGCATCTGCCACGCCCCAAATACCTTAGCCAATTTGCCCAGGACAGGCGGGACAACCAAACGTAATAAGGACAATCATCTTAGGGGCTGTTCCGGGCAGGATTGTAAACCTCACCGCCGTGATGCGAGTATCTTCTGGCTTTTGCGCCTCTTAAAAGAGATGTCTGTATGTTCCGCAATCGCCAGTCGTTATCCAGAGATGCCCACATAAATTCGGGTTCCCCGAAATATTGAGCAGATACGTCCATTCCATAACAGAAAAGTTTATTCATTGTGGATAGAGAGCTCAGATAGGCGGGTAAGAAATACCCGAAAAGCGAGTTCTTATCAAAAAAAAGTGCCTTGTGGGGACAATTTGTAGTACGATGCCTCTCATTCCAGGATTGGGCTGTGAAGTTCTCAAGGATCGCCTTTCTGGAACCCATCGGTCAAAGGAGGGCTAATGCTTCAAAGGATTGACATCAATGCGGATATAGGAGAGGGGTTTGGAAACTATGTGATGCCCAATGATGAGGGCATAATGAAACTCATCACCTCTGCAAACATTGCCTGCGGGTATCATGCCGGGGATCCATTGACAATGAGAAAAACCGTGGATCTGGCCAAAAAATACGGTGTGTCTGTCGGAGCTCATCCGGGGCTGCCGGACCTCATGGGGTTCGGGAGACGGGTGATGGAGATAAGTCCTGATGAGATCTATCACTATATCATTTACCAGGTGGGGGCCCTCAAGGCCTTTGCAGAGATCGATGGTCTCAGGCTACACCATGTGAAGCCTCACGGGGCCTTTTTTCGAAGCACGAAAGAAAATGAGGAGCAGGCCCGGGCTATGGTCAAGGCCATTCTGGATATTGATCGTGAACTGATCCTCTACTGTCCGGGACCCGTTGAGGTCTACCATCCGACGCTCGGGAAGGTGGCCGATAAAATGGGATTAAGGATACTTCAGGAGTTTTATGCTGATCTGCACTATTCGTCTTCCGGGCAACTGGTATCGCCCAAGGTGCAAAAACTCGAAGCCACGTCTGAGGGCATCGCTAAAAGGGTCCTGCGTTTTTTAGAAGAGGGCAAGGTCACCTCCATAGAGGGGGCTGAGGTGGCTTTCGATGTGGGTACGATCTGTATCCACGGCGACAACCCCCTGACGTTGGACCGGCTCCAATCGATGCGCCATGTATTGAGAGATGCGGGTATAACCGTTAAATTGGAACCCTGATTGAGCGAAAACCCAAGATGAATAGCATGATGAAGCCACAATACCGGATCGGAGGGGATCATTTTCTTGTCGTAAATCATGGGGACAAGTTTAGCCTCCGGAATAGCTTTCAATCCATCGTTCTGTGTGATCGGTTGAAAAAGATGGCCATCAGGGGAATCCGAGGAATTTCATCGAGCATCAATTCTTTGATGATTGATTATGATCCTTTCGAAATTGCGATCGATGATTTGATCCACGAAGTGAGAGAGCTGGAACATCACACGGACCTGGAGAAGGCGGTCCTGCGTTCTCGTGTGATTCGGATGCCTGTTGTATACGGAGACCGATGGACTCGAGCCTGTGCTGAAGAGTTCGGGGCCTCGCCCAATTTGGAGTTCGTCGCCCAATATAACAAAATGGGTGTTGATGAATTAATTGGGATGCATACATCAAGCACTTACAGGGTCGTCTACATCGGGTTTACACCCGGGTTGCCGTGTTTTGTGCCCATAGATACCGACAGCCGAATATCCTCTCCCAAGTATCAGATCCCCCGAACTCGCACCCCCGTAGGCACTTTAGGGATTGGAGGCATTTTGCAGGCTATCTATCCCATGGATAGCCCGGGGGGGTATCAAATGCTTGGACGAACTCCCCTTCTGATCTACGATTTGAAGCGCAGCAATCCCATCTTTGAAGATGATATCGTTCTTTTCAGACCGGGGGATAGAATCGTTTTTTTTTCAATAGATCATAAAGAGTATGGGGCCATTGAAAGAAATTTTTCGAGTTATGTTTATCAAATTGAGGAAGAAGACTGGACATTAAACCCTAACGTTGCATAAATATTTGGCCCAAAACCGCTTCGTTCGATCTATATCAGGCCATCAAGAAACGTTTGCTAAATAAAAATAGACCCTATCCCAGATGGAAAAGAAGGTACCGATGCTTGAAGTAATAAACGGCGGGATGATGACAACGGTCCAGGATCTGGGAAGACCCGGATATGGCTCAAAAGGGATCCCCCCCTCCGGTGCCTTTGACGCCTTCTCACTAAAGGCGGGAAATCTTCTATTAAAAAACGAGCTGGGGGAGGCCGGCCTTGAGGTCCTCGGTATCGGATTGCGGCTGAAGGCACTGTCCCATATGGCCGTTGTTATAACGGGAGGAGATCTTTGCCCTAAGCTGAACGGTGAGGACATAGAAATGTGGAAGGTTATAGGACTCCACGAAGGGGACGTCCTTACTTTTTCCAGGGTTAAAAGTGGATGCCGGGCCTATGTGACCGTGTCGGGTGGGATCGATGTTCCACCCTTGCTTGGGAGCAAATCAACCTTTCTGAGAGGGGGTATGGGGGGATACGATGGGAGGATGATTAAAAAAGGGGATGTGTTGAAGATTGGCCGACCGAAGATATCCCTCGTCAAACTGAAAGGGAGAAAAGCGGCCCCGGCGTTGGTGAGACACTTTGGACATATCTTTTATATCAGGGCGGTGCGAGGATTGGAGGATTTCCTTTTTGTTGAGAAGAGCGTGGAGCTCTTTTTCTCCGCGAGATGGCAAGTGACGCCGTTGGCCGACCGCATGGGCGTGCGGTATCAAGGCGCTGATTTGTGCTTCAAACCAAGGGATGAGGTCATGGATCATGAAGGCGGCGAAGATCCCTCGAATATTTTGAATGAATGTATTCCAACGGGCGGAATCCAGATCGTGTCGGGCCGGGAGCCTATTGTTTTAGCGGTTGAAGGTCCTCCCACGGGAGGGTACGCGAAAATTGGAACGGTTATTAGTTGCGACCTGTCCTGGATCGCCCAGTCAAAACCGGGCGATTCAACGTTCTTTAAGGCAGTGAAATTGGATGAAGCACATCGGATTTTGAGAGAAGAACAATCCTTATTTCAGGAATCATCTGTGATTATCGATTAGCTCGGAGGCTATTATGGGACAACCAATTTGTTTTGTTAATGGTGAGTTTTTTGATTCAAATGAAGCAGTTATCTCGGTATTTGACCACGGATTCCTTTATGGAGATGGCATATTCGAGGCATTTCGACTGTATAACGGAAAAATATTCCAACTCGATGAGCACATGACCAGATTGTACGATTCAGCCAGGATCATTGATCTGGAAATACCTCTGGAAAAGAAAGAATTCAAAAAGATCGTCATCGAGGCGGTACGAAAGTCTGAATATAAAGATTGCTATATCAGACCTCAAGTGACGCGAGGGGTGGGAACGCTGGGTCATGATCCTGCCTTCTGCAAAGAACCGACCGTAATCGTTTATGTGACGCCAACGCTCGTTTTAAAAAAAACCAAATCCATTAGAACCATTGTTTCCGCTTACAGGAGGCCGCCGGCGTTCGTTCTCCCTCCTGAGAGCAAGACGACGCATTATCTCAATAATATATTGGCGAAGATGGAGGCCCGGAAGAGAGGGGCGGATGATGCCATCTTATTAGATATCAGGGGATTTGTGTCAGAAGGTTGTGCATGGAATATTTTCTTAGTCAGGAATAATTGTGTGTCAACTCCTTCTATAACTTCCAGTATATTGAGAGGAATAACAAGAGATGTCGTTATTTTCATTTTGAAGGAATTGAATATTCAAGTTCAAGAAAGAGATGTCTCTTTATCCGAACTGTTTGCAGCTGATGAAGTTTTTGGTACAGGCACGGGATCGGAAATTTCCCCCATCATTGAAATTAACGGCAGGGAAGTTGGAGATGGCAGGCCAGGCCCCGTAACAAACAAAATAGAGACGGAATTTAAGGCCTTTATAGAAAAAACCGGAACGTCTGTCTGCACGGCGTAATCCATTTTTGTGAGGGGAAGTATAACGAAATAGGATCTACGGAAATTCCAACAATCATGTCGATCCCATTTATCCCGTCTAAAAAATCGCTCAACAATTACGAGCAGATCGGAGGAAAGATGCAAGAGGTGAAAAAACTGTTTGAACCGATAAAAATCGGGCAAATGAAGCTGAAAAACAGAATCATGTTGGCAGCGATGGTGGCAAATTTCGCCGACGAAGATGGCTTTGTCACAGACAGGCTAAAGGCCTACCACGCGAACATCGCAAGAGGAGGCTGCGGTTTGAACGTGACCGAGTCCTCTCACGTCTCCCTTGAAGGGAAGCGAATCACCTGCGGGCTGGGGGCCTATGATGATAAGCTCATCCCCGGCCTCCGGGAGTTGACGGATGCTGTTCATGCAAAAGGGGGAAAAATTGCGCAGCAGATTCATCACGGTGGACGAGAATGCTCCTCTGCCATAACCGGACTTCAGCCCATTGGCCCTTCCAGTCTGACCTCACGGTTCAGTGCCATCAGCAAAAAGACCGATGTACCTCGTCAAATGACATTGGAAGATATTGAGATCGTAATCTCCAAATTCGGCGAGGCCGGACAAAGGGCCAAAGAGGCCGGATTTGATGCGATTGAAGTCCATGGAGCTCATGGATACTTAATCAACCAGTTTCTCTCTCCCTACGCAAATAAACGTACGGATCGATATGGGGGAGATGTCTACGGAAGATCCAGGTTTTTGCAGGAAATCATCATAGATATAAAGAAAAAGGCCGGGGAAGATTTTCCGGTTACCGTTAAAATCAATACCCATGACTATGTGGAAGGAGGTGTCGTTCCCGAAGATGCCTGTATTACTGCCAAGCTTGCAGTTGAAGCAGGCGCGGATGCCATTATTGCTTCCGTAGGCCTTCACGAGTCCAGACCTTACATCATGATCCCGACAATGCAGACACCCCCCTTTACGAACGTCCATTTGGCTGAAATGGTCAAAGGACACGTTGATGTCCCTGTGGGGACGGTGGGGCGTGTTATTGAACCCAAGCAAGCAGCCAAGATCATCGAGGAGGGGAAGGCGGACTTTGTGGTTATGGGAAGGGGACTTTTGGCCGATCCGGAATGGCCGAAAAAGGCCATCGAGGGGCGATACGATGATATCCGTGAATGCATAGCGTGCAATCAGGGCTGCATCGATAAAATCCATCGAATGGAACCCTTTACATGTCTCCAGAACCCCGTCATTGGAAGGGAGAAGGCATTTGAGATCCGGAACGCGGAGGAACCCAAGAAAGTGGCCGTCATTGGAGGAGGGCCGGCAGGGTTGGAGGCGGCCCGTGTGGCGGCGCTGAGGGGGCATGAGGTCGCCCTCTATGAAAAGGAACCCCATTTGGGAGGGCAGATTAGAATTGGAAGGATGCCGCCGAACCGCGGTGAACTGGGAAAAGTGACGGATTACTTGGGCCGCCAGATTGAAAAACTAGGGGTACAACTGGAATTGGGCAAGGATATGACCAAAGAAGCGGTGAAGGATCTTGATGCACAAGTCATTGTTCTGGCCACCGGCGCCGGCCCTTTGGTACCGGATATCGAGGGCATAGATCAGGGACACGTTGTTAAAGCCGTGGACATCCTTGCCGGGAATGCTTCCGTTGGAAAACGGGTTGTTATTATTGGGGGAGGACTCGTCGGTTTGGAAACGGCCGATTATCTTGTTGAACGCGGAAAGGATGTCACCCTTCTTGAAATGCTTGAAACCACCCCACCGGATATAGGGAATGCAAACCGCATCTATTTCGAGGAAAAATTCGAAGAAAAAGGAATGGAAATACACTTTGGGGCAAAAGTGGAGCGTATCGATGAGGATGGGATTGTTTACAATCAGAGGGGATGGACCCGGAAACTGATGGCTATCGATACGGTGGTGCTTGCCACTGGTGCTGTTTCCGAAAATTCACTTGAAGAAGCAATCCGAAACCACAAGAAGTTCACGGTATTTGCTGTAGGAGACTGCGTGAAAGCCCGGAATGCAATGGAAGCGATCTATGAGGGTTCAAGAATCGGCAGGGAGATATGATAGAGTGGGATTCAAGGGGCCAAGGGGTCAGGTGAACGGGAACGTTGTTTCAATATTGAATCGAAGGGTTATATGTATTTTCTGTTTCATCACGGTCTCTTTCTTCTGGTCTTTGTTGTCAAACTCTAATCATAGAAAAAGATCGTGGTTTAATCAATTTTTAGAGAATGTAAACACTTTTAAACGTTACCAAGATCTTTAAGGACAATATGGATAAAACCATTTAATGATGGTAGTCAGGATCACGTATTTGAGCCTATGTCTTATCCAAGATCTCTCTCAATTTTTGTGACAGTTGTTTCATATTGAACGGCTTCTGGATAAAACCATCACATCCTCGATTTAGTATCTCGGTTGCCTGACCGTTTATGCTGTATCCGCTTGAGAGAAGAACTTTGATATCAGGATTGATCTCTTTCAACCGGTCATATGTATCTCCACCGCTCATATCCGGCATGATCATGTCCAAGATGACCATATCGATCTTCTCTTCGTTTTCCTCGTAGATTCTTATAGCTTCCTGGCCACTTCCTGCCAACAACACTTCGTAACCCAATTCCCCCAGCAGCTCTTTGCCGACATCAATGATCATATCTTCATCATCCACCAAGAGAACACCTTCAGACCCCTTAACAATGTCTTCAGCCAGCGCCTTCTCTGTCATGGTCTCTTTTTCAGAGGCGGGAAGATAGATCTTGAAAGTGGTTCCATGGCCCTTTTCACTGTATACATCAATAAAGCCTTCATGATTCTTGATAATGCCGTAAACAGAAGCAAGGCCAAGCCCTGTTCCCCTCCCCATCTTCCTTGTGGTAAAAAACGGCTCAAATATCCTCCTTCTGGTCGCCTCATCCATGCCCACTCCTGTGTCGGTAATTGAGATCTTCACATATTTACCGGGCTGCACCTCAAACGGTCTGATGAACCTATCATCAACGGTGACATTTTCTGTTTCAGTGAAGAGATCTCCACCTCCGGGCATGGCGTGCCATGCATTTACAAAAAGATTCAGAAGCACCTGCTCAATCTGGCCCCGGTCCACCTCAAGTGTCCATACGTCTTCCTGGTATTTTGAATGGATTGCAATCTCCTTCTTTGTCCGTCCAAACAACGTTGAGCTCTTCTTGATCAGATCGTTTATGTCGGTCGGCTTGACTTCATATTTTCCGGCCCTGGCAAAGCCCAGGAGCTGTTTGGTAAGATTAGCCGCGTTTTTGACATAATCCTCTATTCCGCTGAGATGTAGAAAATCCGGATGTGAGGAATCCTTATGCATTAGCATTATCGAGGTACGTCCCTGGATGGCCATGAGCAGGTTGTTAAAGTCATGGGCGACACCACCCGCAAGATTTCCTAAGGACTCCATCTTCTGAGCTTGTCGGAGTTGGGCTTCCAGCTTCTTTTGGGGCGTTATGTCCCTTAGAAAACTGAGGATGGCTGGTCTCCCTTCCCAGGTTATCAGAGCTGCGTTGAGCTCACCCCAAAATTCTTCATTAGCGCTGTTTATTAATCTGAATGAATATGCGCTGGAAAGTTCCTCTCCCTCCAAACTTCTTTTGTGCCTTTCAACAGCCATATCCCTGTCCTCAGGATGGACAAAATTAGCGAAAGGAGTTTTAGCCAATTCTTCCGCTGAATGGCCGGTCAGCTCCTCAGTTTTAGGATTTGCAAACTTTATCACCTCATCCTGAACTATAAAGATGGCATCATCGGCGTTTTCCACCAAAAGGCGATATCTCTCTTCCGACACCCGCAGCGCCACCTCTGCCTGCTTCCGTTCTCCTATCTCTACCTGCATCTTTTTGGTAGCATTTTTTAGTTCAACTGTGCGTTCATTAACCAGTTCTTCAAGACGATTACGGTGTTTCTTAAGTTCGAGATGGGTTCGAACCCTGGCGTTTACGATAGCTGGGCTAAAAGGCTTTGTGATGTAATCAACTGCACCAAGTCCAAGTCCTTGGGCCTCGTCGTCTTCTTCGCCTCTTGACGATATGAAGATAACCGGTATATTTGACGTTGTCCCGTTAGCTTTTAACCTCTTGCACACTTCGTATCCGTCCATCCCAGGCATTATGATGTCCAGGAGTATCAGGTCAGGGGGATTTTGAGATGTGGCGACTCGTAGAGCATCTGTCCCATTTTCAACCACGATGCATTGCCCAAAAGCATCCATTATCTCTCGCAACTTCTTCCTGCTAACAAGCTCATCATCAACGATAAGGATTCTCATGAAATACGTTCCCCGATTTACGGATAACCTATCCACTTCTTGCGTAAATTAATTGAAGTATTGAAACTGTAGTCAAAACTTCAACCTTCTCCCAGGGTCTCGCCTCGGCATCAAATTTACCCTTGAAGACCAACAGATACAAATCAATTCAGCTCTTTCTCTTTTTGCGCAATTTTACTTTCACAGCTTTAGAAGCAGTTTTCGGCTTTGATTTCTTGACTTTCTGAGGCTTCTTGACACCTTCGTTAATCCACCTGTCAATAGCTTCCTTGTCGAACCGCCAGGCACTACCGATCCGAATTCCAGGGATCTTACCTTCAGCGGCATGTTTGCAAATTGTAATCTGGTGTAACCTCAGATACTTCGCCAATTCCTTGGTGGTCAGAATTTCAGGCATAATATATCCTCCTCTCCTTTATTATTGTGCTAAATATGCTATATAATATACAAATTGGAGAAAAGCAACATAAAAGTGTCTTAATCATAAATACTACATCTAGGCAGAATTATTGGTTTGGAACCATGAGATGGACCGACAATCTACACCGATAATTAATGGAAAACCGGACTGAGAGCCTCAAGGTCTTAGCCCGGAACAGTGAAGATTAGATCTGGCAGGGTTGCGAGTTTGAGAATTTCAAAACGCGAGATTCATATAGCAACAACTGTTAGTTTCGATTGAGGTGCGACCGAAGATGACCCAAATCGGGGCGCCAATTCCGCAAAGTTATTCTTGCGCAAACCCTTAGGGCTCGCGCAAAAATAACTTCACATTTTCGCATGCCATCTTCAGATCATTTTCGATCCGCTCGCTGTTGAATCCCAAATGCGCGGCGATTCTAGATGCATAAATGGAGACCCAGTAGGAGTGATTTTCAGTGTACTTATCCGTTGAGATAAACTGGCGCAAAATAAGCAAGAGCCCATGATAAGTCTGACGAAGTTCCTGCACTCGTGATTTCTCGCGCTCATAAAGGGTCCCCGTCGC
>PVMK01119733.1_pt1 | contig 14486 bp, 13 predicted proteins | sample 1853481 | NCBI WGS metagenome assembly PVMK01 (sample SAMN08533507, study PRJNA380276) | Marine sediment metagenome, whole genome shotgun sequencing project. | reverse complement strand
CCGCCAAGCCGATCGTGGGCTCGGGCGGAAAGCCGTTGAGGTCCATACGGCCGATCCATTCGAAGAAGGCGATCATGTCGTTGATCTGCTCTTCGTTGAAATCGTACGTCACCATCCTGCGCTGCCCCGGATAAATTGCCTCCGGGTCTTTCAACATGGCGGCGATGAACATCGGCCCGCGGCGGTCATACACGCGCGTGAGCTCCGGCGCGTAGTAGGCGCCTTCGCCAAGGAGCGTGTGACACCCCATGCAGTTGTTTTCCTCCCAGATGTGCTTTCCCCGCACGACCGATTCGGTCAGATCGCCCGCGTTGGTCTGGGCTGGAATGCGCTGGAACGTGTCGACCGTGAGCCAAATGAAAACCGCACTGAAAAGCAGCGTCCCCGACACGAAAAACGCGCGCGCGGCAGACTTGGACAGCATGGTCACCTCCTCTCCCTAAAGACTGGTGAATCCGCCTCAGAGACCCCAGTCTCCGAACGATGCGCCGGATGCTACATGGACCGGCCATAACTTCAAGCGCGATGAGGCTCTTTTTCGGGGATCCGTGCAAACCTTGCGCGAACCGGTGACGCCTCAAGAACGTTTCGACTTGAAGAGGTCGGTGCTTTCTTGAACGAAGGATGCAAACACCGCGCCGAGGCCACCGAAGCGCAGAGTTGGGCTTTTGCCCCTCGCAAGAAGTCTCATCTGAGCGACGCTCATCATCGCTTCCGAGACGCCGCCCAAACGGCCGAGCCCGGGCATGACGGGGGGATCGGCCGCCCACTCGGTGCGTCCGTCGAGCAAGTCCCGAGCGACGTGCGGGTTGTTGGTGAACGGCCGCGCCATACCGACCACGTCGAGCGCGCCACTGGATAGTGCGCCCCGCCTGATCGACCGTGCCCGCAAGCCACCGGTGACCATCATCGGAAGGTCCACCTCGGCGCGGGCCTTCTTGGCATAATCGAGGAAGAACGCCTGCCGCCGGTTTTCGACCTTGTCGAACATCACCCGAGACTCGTAGCTCCCACCGGAGATCTCGACGAGATCGATGCCGTCTTCCTGCAGCATACCGAGCACGCGCATCGACTCTCCTTCGGTGAAGCCGCCGCGTTGAAAGTCCGCCGAGTTGAGCTTGATGCCAATCGGAAAGTCGTCACCGACCGCCGTTCGGATTTCGCCAAGCACCGTGCGTGCAAAGCGGGCGCGATTCTCGAGTGAGCCGCCCCATCGGTCCGAGCGCTGGTTCGTCAGTGGAGAAAGGAACTGGCTCACGAGGTAGCCGTGCGCGCCGTGCACTTGCACTCCGGTGAAGCCCGCTGCCTTCGCAAACGTTGCTGCGCTGGCGAAGCTCCGAATGACCTGGCCGATCTCCGCTTCGTCCATCGCGTGCGGTTTGGCGAATGCTTTGGCGCGACGTAACAGATTGACCGGCTCCACGGCAGACGGCGCGCCAGGATCGGGGTTGATGTGGCGCGGTGTTTGGCGCCCAGGATGATTGAGTTGCATCCAAAGGTGATTGCCGTGGGTCGTGCCGGCCGCCGCCCAGTCGCGAAAACGGTCGATGTTCGAGCCCGGCTTCACAGCAACGTTGCTCACCGCTTCGAGGTGAGCCTGCTCGATCATGACGTTGCCGGTGATCAACAGCCCGGCCCCACCCGCGGACCAGCACTCGTAGAGCCGCGCGAGCCTCCGCGTCGGTGACTGCTTCGGCGATGCGAGATGCTCGCTCATCGCAGCCTTGGCGATGCGATTCGGGAGGGTGGCCCCGCACGGCAAGGTCAAGGAATCGTTCAACGTGGCAGAGGTCATTTTCGGCGGGATCGTCGCCAGCGAGGCTCGACCGCCACGACGGAATGACGTAGATGGCAGAGTCGCGTGGCGAGTCAAACGCGGGCAAGGTGAGATATGGGGTTTGGAGACGACGAGAGGGATCTCGACGAGACTGCATCGCAGCTCATCGGGTGGCTGGCGCCGAAGCTATCCGTGCCGCCCGGCGATATCCGCATCGAGGACTTGGACGCCCCACTCGGAACGGGCTTTTCGAGCGACACGCTGCTCTTCGACCTGGTGTACGACAAGGACGGCGAGGAGCACCGGGAAGGGATGGTCGCGAGGCTGGAGCCGACCGAATACATCGTCTTCCCCACGTACGATATCGCGCTTCAGTGCCGAGTGCTGCAATTGCTCGAAGACACAGACGTGCCCGTGCCCCGCGTTCGTTGGTTCGAGCCGGATGCGTCCGTCTTGGGCGTGCCGTTCTACATCATGGATCGCATCGCCGGAGAGGTGCCCAGCGACAATCCGCCCATGCACGATGAGGGCTGGATCGCGGACGAGCTTTCCGAAGCCGAGCGGATGAAGGTTTGGTGGAATGGGTTCGAAGCCATGTGCAAGGTGCATCGCCTAGACTGGAAGGCGCTCGGCTTCGATTTTCTCTCGGAGCCCAAGAGAGGCACGACGCCGCTCGAGCAACAGCTTCACTACTACCAGGGATACTTCGACTGGGGCATGCCGCGGGATCGACATCCGGAAATCGCCCAGGCCCTCGACTACCTCGAGACCCACAAGCCGGAGGAAAATCAGATAGGGCTATGCTGGGGCGACTCGAGACTAGCCAACGAGATCTTCGACAACCTCGAGTGCGTGGCCGTGATCGACTGGGAAATGGCGCGCATTGGCGACCCCGTTCAGGACCTCGCCTGGTGGCTCGCGTCGGACCGATGCTTCTCAGAAGGACTCGAGCTCGAGCGCCTTCCGGGCATCCCGAGTCACGAGGAGACCATCGCACAATGGAAAGAAGCAACGGGCCTCGACACCTCGAATCTCGGCTACTACTCGATTCTCGCGCTCACTCGTTTCTCGATGCAGATGGCTCGCATCGCCCAGTACATGAAGAAGATCGAGATCATCGATGAAGAGAACGAGTTCGATTACGAAAACCTCGCGTCAGTCACTTTGCGCCGCGCACTATCGGAGCTTTGAAGATGGGTCCACTCGACGGAATTCGAATTGTTGAAATCGAAGGCATCGGTCCTTGTCCGTTTGCAGGGATGTTGCTCGCAGACCTCGGCGCCGAGGTCATTCGGGTGGGCCGGCCTCAGCCGTCGTTTCTGCAGGCGAACTTCGACGTGATGAGTCGCGGGAAGAAGAGCATCACACTCGACCTCAAGAAGCCGGAAGGCAAGGCAGCGCTGCTCAAGGTCGTCGCAACCGCGGACGCGCTGGTCGAGGGCTTTCGGCCCGGAGTCATGGAGCGCCTGGGGATTGGCCCGAACGTTTGCCTCGAAGTGAATCCGCGACTCGTGTTCGGCCGCATGACTGGATGGGGTCAAGAAGGGCCTCTGGCGCAGCGCGCAGGGCACGATATCAACTACATCGCACTGGCGGGCGCCTTACATGCCATCGGCCGCAAGGGCGAGCGGCCCACCCTGCCCCTCAACCTGGTCGGTGATTTTGGAGGCGGCGGTCTATTGCTCGCGTTCGGTGTTCTCGCGGCGCTGCTCGAAACTCAGAAGTCCGGCAAGGGGCAGGTCGTCGATGCAGCCATGGTTGATGGTGTCGCCGCACTGATGACAAGCGTGTACGCCGGTATGCAACAGGGGTTTTGGTCCGACAAGCGCGGGGAGAATCTGCTCGATTCGGGCGCCGCGTTTTACGAGGTCTACGAGACCAGCGACGGCAAGTACGTCTCGATCGGGGCGCTCGAGCCGCAGTTCTATCAGGAGCTCATCGAGAAGCTCGGCCTCGAAGGAAGCGCTCCTGCCGCTGGCGATCACTTGAATCCTGCCAAATGGGGTGAGCTGCGCCCCACGCTCGAAGGTCTCTTCCGTCAGAAAACACGCGACGAATGGTGCGAGGTCTTCGAAGGAAGTGACGCGTGCTTCGCCCCCGTGCTGACCGCGGCCGAGGCGTTCAAACACGAGCACCACGTCGCGCGGCGCTCGTTCGTTGAGCTAGATGGCGTCCAGCATGCGGTCGCCGCACCGCGTTTCTCGCGAACCAAGTCCGCCGACCCGGCGCCTGCCCGGGAACGTGGCGCCGACACCGAAGAAATCCTGCGTGGTTGTGGGGTCACGCTGCCCGAATGAGGACACTGAAATGATTACCGACTTCGACGACTATCTGATCCATCAAGCCGCTGTCCCAATCAATCAGACGGGGATCGTCAACCGTAACGCCTACGACCGCTACTGGTTCAACGGTTTCGACAAGGCGGGCAAGTTCCTGTTCGAGGTCGGCCTCGGTCGGTACCCCAACCGATTCGTTCAAGACGCCCACTTCAGCGTCGCGGTCGATGGCGTTCAGCATTCGTTCCACGCCTCGCGACGCGTGCCGGACAACCCCATGGACAGTTCGGTCGGGCCTCTGCGCGTCGAGGTCGTGCATCCCATGCGGGTCATCCGGGTCGTGATCGACTCCAATGAGACCGAGGTTGAGTGTGACCTGACCTTCCATGCCAAGGCGCCACCGGTGCAAGAGCCGAAGAACGTCATGTGGGACGGCACCCGGCTGATCATGGACACGCAGCGCTTCACCCAATACGGAACCTGGGAGGGCTTCTTCTCGATCAAGGGGCAGCGCTTCGAAGTCAAACGGAGCGATGTGATCGGCAACCGGGACAAGTCCTGGGGCATGCGCCCGGTCGGCGAGTACGAAGATGGCGCGCCGAGCAAGCTGACGACCGACCCAGCCATCTATTGGATTTGGTCACCAATTCACTTCGACCACTTCTGCACGCACTTTCTCACGCGTGAGATGCCCGATGGGCATGCACAGGAGCTCTCGGCGTCGATCGTCAAAACATACGGCGACAACGAAGAGGTTCCGAGGGATGTCGTGGAGGCGGACGAAGAGGTCATGGCCTCCGCAACGAACTCGATTCGTTGGAAGAGCGGAACGCGATGGCCCGAGGCTGCTCGCCTGGTGTTCGAGAAGCGCGACGGGACGAAGCTCGAGATCGAGCTCGAACCGCTCTTCGGCTTCCAAATGATGGGGATCGGCTACCAGCACCCCGAGTGGGGTCATGCGGTGTGGCGCGACGAGCTCGAGATCGGCTACGAGAGTTGGAAGCTCGACGAGGTGGAGCCCGACGAGTACTGCACCATCCACGTCCACAACATCGTTCGCGCCAAAATGGGCGACGAGAGGGGCATCGGCATCCTCGAGACTATCGTCTTTGGAAAGCACGAGCCGAGTGGGTTTCAAGACTTGTTCGACGGCGCCCCGTAAAATGGAGCTTTGCCCCATCACGGGGCTTCGCCCCTCAAAATGCGTAGCCGCCGCCTACTGAGATGATTGGGAAGGCGCTTGGGTAGAATGCGTTTCGGAAGACGGCGACCTTGAGGGACGTAGCCATGAACACGCCCTTGCCGACACCAATGACAAGGCCGCCACCGAGGAGCAGATTGCCGTAGTTCCGGCGACCGGAGGTGAAGTTGCCCTGTTTGAAACCGGTGTTGATGATCTCGCCCTCGACGAGGACGAAGAACTGCGGAATCGGAAAGACTCGAACGAAGAGCGATCCGCCGTACGTGTGCCAGGTCACCTCGGGAGTCGGGAGGCGGTCTCTCGAGAACTGGTAGCGGAGCGCCACTCCCGGCTCGACGATGCGTTTGAAGATGTAGGACACCTGGGGTGAAACGCCGATAGAGATGAAGCCCGTGCTGAAACCGAAACCGATCCCGCCGCCAACACGCAGATGACCAAGCGGTTCCTCGCGCTTTTCGGGCTGGGGTGGAGGCTGTTCTGACGGCGTTTCGGCGGGCGGCGGCTCCAATTGGGGTGGCGGTTCGGTGATGACTTCGATCTCGGTCTCGTCCTGCGCAATGACGTGCGGCGCGACCGATTGCAGCGCGAGAGCTCCAAAGAGAGCTCCCATCCAAGAAAGTCTAGGCACTCTTTCTTTATAACAGAAAGACGTCTTCGAGATCGTCGAAGGCGGTCGCCCTCCAACGGGCCAACGGGCTTTGGCCTTCCAAGAGCTCTTTGGTCGCTACCAGCACCGTAGGAAGATCGACGAGGTAACAGTACGGATCGGCAGCGGAACGGGTCCCTACGCCTTCGGGTAGATCCATCGGCGGCATCCACGCAACCATCTTGCGATGCTCCCCTGCGAGAATCGCTCGCACCGCGACATTGCCAAAGCGACTACCGAGCAATCGATCGAATGCGGTCGGGCGCCCGCCGCGGACCACATGTCCGAGAACGGTTACACGGGTTTCGATGTCGTCGTGATCTTCTCCCGTTACTTCACTCAGCTTGGCGTCCACGAGCGATTTCAAACGCTCGGTCGGAGTCGCCACTCCTTCGGACTTGATCGCGACCACCTTTTGATTCTCGCGGTGACGTTCCCGCACGGTGAGAATGCTCTTCACGACAGCGTTCACCAGCTCTTCCTCAGTGCGCTCGGCTTCGGGAAACAGGACCATGTTGGCCCCCGATGCGATGGCCGAGGTCATCGCGAGATAGCCGCAGTCACCCCCCCATGACTTCGATGATGAACGTTCGGTCGTGCGCGCTCGCCGTATCCGCGATGCGGTCGCAGGCTTCGACGATCGTGTTCATGGCGGTATCGACACCGATGGCCAAGCCGGTCAGCGCGATATCGTTGTCGATCGAGGCGGGAATCCCAATGCACCGAACGGGCCAGTCCTTCGCTTCGTCCGGATCACTCAAGAGCGAGAGCCCAGCAAGCGAGCCGTTCCCCCCGATGACGATGAGACCCGTCCACCCCCTGTTGCGTCAACACGTCGCGGGCGTGGTCCCTCTCTGCCACGTCATGAAAGCGCTTGCACCGGGCCGTGTGCAGAATCGTCCCGCCCTCACGCAGGATGTCGTTGACCTCGTCGGCGGCGATCGGGACGAGCTTACCATCGAGCAAGCCTTTGTATCCCTGGCGCACGCCGAGCACGCGATGCCCTTTGGCGGCTCGCCACCATCGTCACGGCGCGAATCGCGGCGTTCATACCCGGCGAATCACCACCGCTGGTCAGGATCGCAATCGTCTTCGACACGGCTCCTCCTGGGGGAGAGCCCGTTATCTCACGCAGCACGACGGGCGCCAAGTCAGAACTGAAACACGCGCTGAGGCGGACAGAGTCGCGGCGCCTCTGGGGACGAACTGGGCTAAGCTCGCTGCATGAAAGACTCCGCGGTGGTGTCACGGATTGTGCACGAGTCTTGCGAGCGGGCGGGACCTTTGATGCCGAGCGGCTCATTGGTGGGAGCATCTCGATGACGACAATTTCGCCCGAAGGCCCGAGACGGTTCGACCTTGCGTGAGCCGATCGCGTGCAGATCGGAGCCGCGGCCGCGCTGGACCACGCTGTGAGGGCGGTCTTCGGCACGCTGGTGAGCGCGACGGCCATCCCGTTTGGCTTCAACCCGTCGAGCTCCGGCGGTCGATGCAAAGCGTCGGCCCCTACGCCGAGATGGCGGAGTCCGGCGATGCGACCCGGTTCTTCCACGAGCCCCCGTCTGGGGTGCGCGTACGCGTCAAGCGAGGGCGACTGGTTTCCCCGTTTCGAACCCGACGACGGCGTGTGCGAGGTGGTGCGGTTCGATAGCCCGTTCCAGCCCGGTCCATCCCGACCAACACGAGCCTTATCTTGCGCCACGACGCGCAACCGGGTGGCCTACGCGCGTATGATTCGGCACCGCGACGGCCCGCGACCGACGATGGTCGCGATTCATGGGTTCACGGCCGAGGGCTACCTGATCAACGAGTGGTTCTTTGCGCTTCCCTGGTTCTACCGCATGGGCTGCGACATCGCGCTGTTCACGCTTCCGTTCCACGGGCCACGCCAAACGCGCTTCTCGGCGTTTTCGGGACATGGCTTCTTCGCGGGGGGCACATCTCGGTTCAACGAAGCGGTCGCGCAGTCGGTGTTCGACTTCCGGGTTCTCCTCAACTGGCTTCAGCGCGAGCAAGGCGTCGAGCAAGTGGGGGTGACGGGGTTGAGCCTCGGCGGCTTCATCTGCGGCGATGCTCGCCAGCGTGGAAGACAAGCTGGCGTTCGCGCTTCCCAACGTGCCGATCATCAGCGTCGCGGACTTGGTCCTGGAGTGGCAGCCGGTGGGGGCACTGATGCGTGCCGCCCTGGCCGCCTCGAAACCTGAGCCCGGCAGACGCGCGGCGCCTCGATCGCGGTGAGTTGCCCGCTGACGTATCGCGCCGGTGCTGCCACCCGGAGCGACTGATGATCGTCAGGCGGCGCGGGCGACCGCCTGGCTCCCGCCCCAAAGCACTACCCGGCTGCTGTGGGACCATTGGCAACGCTGCCGCATGTACTGGTTTCCCGGGGAGCCACAGCATCCACCTCGACCGCGGCAAGTATCTGACGGAGCTGGCCCGCTTCATGATGGGCCTCGGGTTCTTGCCGCCCGGAGTCACGCCATGATCCCTGTATCCAATCTCGATGCGGCGATGCTGTACGCAGAAACGCCCGAAATGCCGATGCACACGATGGGTGTCCTAATCCTCGAGCCCGAGAATGAGCCAGGCGCTGACCTTGGCAATATCCCCTTCGAGTCGGTTCGCCAGCTGTTCGCAGAACGGATTCATCTCATCCCGCCATTCCGGCGCCGTATTGTTCAGGGGCCGCTGCAAATCGGCGATCCCCACTGGATCGAGGACCCGGCTTTCAATCTCGACAAACACCTCGTACATATCTCGCTTCCTTCTCCAGGGGGCATGCCGGAACTTTGCGAGTTTGTCGGTGCGTTTGCAGGCACGTGTCTCGAGCGCGATAGGCCATTGTGGAAGGCTGCGCTCGTGGACGGTCTGGAGGGCGGCAAGCTCGCACTCGTCATGAAGATCCACCACGCCGCAATGGACGGCGGCCGAAGCGCGGCAATCGCGGGCGAGCTCATGGATACCAGTCCCGAAGGCCGGGCGATCCCTCCGCCCGGGGAACCCTGGATCCCCGATCGCGAGCCGACGATTCCCTGGCTCGCGGCCGATACGCTCCGAACGCTGGCGGGCAAGCCTCGGCGCGCGGTCGATGCCGTCACGAAAATGGCTTCGGTGGTCCGAAGCAAGGGGCGATCCCAAGACATCGAGTCCGCGGACACCGAGGTTTCTGAGAAAGCGCCACTGTTCGAGGCGCCGCCAACGCCGTTCAACGGCGCCCTCTCGCCCAACCGCTCCGTCGCGTTCGCCGATGTCTCGCTCGAAGATGTGAAAGCGATCAAGCGCGCTTTCGGAACGACGGTGAACGACGTCGTGCTAGCCGCCTGTTGCGCAAGCCTGCGGTCCTGGCTCCTCGCGCGTGGCGGTCTTCCGGAACGTCCCCTAGTCGCAACCGTCCCAGTGTCGGTTCGGCACGACGGGGATCAAGACGGCAACCGCGTTTCGATGATTCGCGTTCATTTGCCGATCCAAAGCGATGATCCCATCGGGCGGCTCACGGTCATCAACGAAGAAACGACACGCCAAAAGCAGCGTCACCGGAGCGGTGGTGGTGGTGGCGATATCCTCGAGAACGTCGCCGCCCTCGTGAACAACATCACCGTGCCCTGGATGGCGACCCACTTCATCGGCTTCTATTCTTCGCGGCACCTCGCCGACCGGGTCCCTCCATTGTGGAATCTCATCATTTCGAACATCCCAGGCCCGCCCGTCCCTCTCTACACGACCGGCGCACGGCTGCGTCAGCTCTTCCCGCTCGGCCCCGTGCAACAGGGTTCAGGCCTCAACATCACAGTGATGAGCGTGGTGGACCGGCTATGTTTCGGCGCGCTGGCCTGCACGGAGATGGTCCCCGATCTGCAAGACATCGCGACCACGTTCGTAAAAGAGATCGAAGTGCTCAAGGCGCGCATCTAATCGTGCCGCAGTCGACGCGGGCTCGGAAGCCGTCACCACGACGGTCGCCAGGTCAGGGGGCACGCCAACCCTTTGCGTCGGTTGCCACCAAAGCGATTACGACGACAGCCCGTACCTTGGACACTCGGACTTCCCCACGACCTGCGGAGACTGCCACAGCACGGCGGCCTGGACTCCGGCAACGGGCGGCAACAATCCTGAGAACGCCTTCCCGATCGAATCTGGAGCGCACTCGAAGTACCGCAACGACTGCGCGTCCTGCCACGACGCGGCTCTCGGATCATCGATTGGCGGCGAGAACGCCGATTGCGTCGGTTGCCACGACGGCAACCACTCGCGAGCCAAGATGGACGCAAAGCACACCGATGAGCCCGACTATCCGAACGGTGCCGCGCCCCCCAATTTCTGCTTAGACTGCCACGAGAACGGTCGAAACTAGCAACCGCGCGGCGTCACACACTCAGAACGCCTTGCCGTCCTGCACGCCGAAGCGTTTCAGCATTCTTGCGAGGGGGCAGAACCCCGTGAACGAAGCCTGAAGCATGTTCACCCCGACGAATAGCGGAAGGGCGAGCCAAGCGATGTGATGCGCATAGGCGAGTACCACGCCGGCGGTGACCATGATTCCTGCAACTCGAAATACCAATGTATCAACGTTCATGATTGTGTTCCTTTTGTTGTTGGATCTTCAGAACGAGTAGCGAAGTCTCGCGTACACGTTCGTGTTCTCTTTGAGCTGGCCGAAGAAGGTGTAGTCGTGGCGGCCGAACATGAGGTTGGCGCCGACGACGATCGCCAAGCGGCTCGATGATCTTGTAGGTGACGCGCGGCCGGATGTACGTGTCGAGCTCGTCCGGCGAGAAGAAGGTGAAGAGCGAGAGCTCGAGGTTGTCCATGACGAGGAAACTGCGTGAGGCGCAGCGTCACAAGATGGCGGAATTCGTGTTGCTCGAACTGAGGCCAGAGGCGAACTTGCGATCAGCTCGTCGTGCTCGAACGTGTACTCGAGGTAGTATTGCAGACCCATTTGGAACTTCGGGAAGAGCTCGCGCTCGTAGCCGACCAAACCGCGAAACTGCGAGTTCGGGATCTCGCCATCGGTGCCTGCTCGGTCCTCCATCGAGTCGTAGAACGAGGCCTCGACGTTGAAGAGACCACCTAGCAAGGGGGCGCGCACGCTGGCGCCGTAGGCACCTAGACGCGCGTATGTAGGCCGCATCAGGACGGAATCGAACGCGTTCGGTTGAAGCCAGTACCCGACATAGCTGTACGCAGCGAGCTCGACGGCGCCTGCCGTCCCATAGAGGCGGCCGTGAACCGTCCCGTTTCGCAGTCGTTTGTCGGGAAACAGGGGCTGCACGGGTGTGAGCGGAGAGCGATCTCCGATGATGTCACCGGCGATCGGGTTGAAGAACGACAAGCGCTCGCCGTCGATGAAACGGTCGGGCTCGAAGATTGGCGTCCACACCAGGTCGAGCCCTACCTTCTTGATGTTGAAGGTCACGAGCGCCGCGTTGGAAGGTGCCTTGAGGTATTCGTCGGCGCGACCGATGAAGAAGGAGTTGAAGTCCTTCGGGAAGAGGTCGTTCAAGAAGAGGAAATCACCCGTGCCCCAGGTGAGCACGTGGCGGCCCATCCGCATGTTGAACCAGTCGCCACCGCGCACGAAGATCGATGCGTCTCGAATGTCGAACCACACCCGGCCGTCGACGCCATCGGCGTAGACGTCCCCACGGAAGCGCGCGCTTGCGATCTCGTGCGTCGCATCGAGGTTGAGCCGAAAACGTGCCTCGGCTGCTGTGAATTCATTAGCGCTGGCGCTGCTTCGAACGACTCGAGCACCTGTGAGTCCTTCGACGAAGCCCCCGATCTGAAACGCAAAGGCTTTGCCGCCCGAGCCGCTACCTTCTTCCTCTTCCCAGTCGTCGAACTCGCCCCAGTCGTCATCACCGGTGTCATCGAACGGCTCGACGTCGCCAGCAAGCTCTTCCGGACTCTCGGAGCTTGCGGCCCCGTCTACTGGGCCTGCGGCGTCAGCCTCGAGGGTCTCCTCCGCCATGGGGTCCGGAGCAGCCTCGGCGTCCGAGCCGATAGATGGTCCTGCGTCGGACTCGCCGGCGCCCTCCTCTATAGTGGGTGCCACGGTGACCTGCCCGGCTTGAGCAAAAGCGCCGGAAGCAAAGGCGAGAGCCGCGAACACGAGCGCGGCGACCGCGAGACACCTCAGAGAGCCACTTCCCTTCGGGCATTGCTTCGTCGCGCACACCGTCGGTTTCATCGGAGCCACTTCTGAGGTGGGTTGCGAAGCGAGGTCTCGCCGAAGATGTCGTCCGGGATCCCCAGGTCGTAGCTAACGTGGCTGACGTCGCTCAGCGTGTATCCGCCCGAGTCCAGGTCACTCACCTTGAGGCGTGTGATGGTCGGAAAACCCTGAACTGTGTCCACCTTGACCGTCTCAATTAGCCGGTAGACCTTACCCTGCGCGTTCACGTACTCGATCTTGCTGGGCAAGAAGGTCTTCTTGTTGATCCGCAGGGTGTAGTGCGCGAACTCGACGCCTTTGGTGCTCTTCGGCGTGCTCTTGACGACATATTCGATGTCGGTCGTTTCGAGCAGTTGGTGCTTGTCCTCATCCGGTTGCCGCCCCGAGATGTCCTCGTAGAAGAAGTGCGTCCCGACGAAGCTCGTGCGCTCGTCGCTCGCGGCGATTCGCTTCACCAGATCCAGGCCCGGCAGGTATAGCCAGCGGTCGTCGTCCTTGTTGACATGCTTCTTCACCAAGAACGCGGTGTTCCGGACGTCGGCCGGCTGATCGAAGACGACGAGGTAGCTCTGGTCGCCTCCATCCTTCTTGTCGCGCCGGAGGACCGCGAACTGCCGGCGCTGCGAGCGGCCTCTGGCGTCGACGATCTTCATCCGCACGAGCGCTCGTCCATCGTTTGCCGCGTAGTACTGCGCGATGTTGGTGCGATTCACGATCTCGCTCGCATCCTTCAGGTCCCCTGCCTCCGCAGACATGGTGGGGGTCGAGAGAAGAAGCGCGGCAGCGATGGCCGCCAACCAGGTTTTGGTGAGAGTCCTCATGTCGTTTGCTCCTTGTTGGTCGCGAGGGGCGCCGGCGCGTTGCCCGCACTGGTAGGCGACCCGTCCTTTTTTGGGGAAAGCCAGTTTTGAATCTGCATCATGATCGAGGGCAGCAGGATGACGGTGACGATGCTCGAGACGGCCATGATGGCGGCCATCAAGAAGCCCACGGTGTTGTAGGGAACGAGCGGCGCCGCGAGCAACGGAAGGAAGCCGATGGCGATGACGATCGCATTGCGTGCGATCGCCCTACCCGGTTCCTGGAACATGAGCGCCATCGTCTTCTTCCAGTCGCCGGTCTCGGCTTGGATGGCGCGACTGCGCTCGAGGAAGTGAATCGCGAAGTCGACCGAGAGGCCGAGTGTCAGCGACGACAGTACCGCCACAGGCATGTCGTAGTCCTTGCCTACGAGGCCGATCAGCCCGTAGGTGAACACGATCGTGATCGTGAGGGGCACCATGGCTAGCGCGCCGTAGATCGGCGACCGGAATAGAATCATCATCATGAAGAACACGATGACGAACGCGCCCATCAAGCTCCGGAGCATCCCGCCCACCATCTCGTCCTGCCAAACGGTGTTGAGATAGGTGAGACCGGCCCATTCGGCATGAAGGCCTTCAGGTGGCGGGTTTTCGGCCAGGAACGCCTCGAGGTCGGTCTTGACCGCCATCATGTCCTGGTTGTCACCGCTCTTGAGCTGCATCCAGATCACGCTCTCGCGGTAGTCAGGGCTCACCAGATGCCACAGGTCGTTCGGCCGATGTGAAGACTGGAACTGAAGGAGCGTCTGCGCGACCCCTTCGGTGCTGTCCGGAATGCGGTAGTCCTTCTCCTCGCCGCTGATCAGCTCGCGGTAGACAGTCTTCACGACGTCTGCGATCGAATTGGTCTTGCCCACCAGAGGCAGCGCCTCTGCTTCTCGTTGGAGGCGCTCGATGTAAGCGAGGTGCTCAGGATTCTGAAATGTCTTGCTCCGGGTCTGCGCCTCTTCGAGTGCGGTCTGAACACCCTGCCACCGATCTGACTCTCCACCGCTGGTGTCGAAGGTCAGATCGGAAGTCGCTTCGATCAGCGCGTCAGCGACGGTCGTATCCCCCTCTTTGCTGGCGGTTTGCGCGTCATCCTTGAGCGCGCCCCACTGGGCCCGCATTTCATCATCGGCGCCATCGAGAGCCGCGTCACCGGCAGCCACGATCTCACCCTCGGCATCGACGTCCTGCTTCATGACTAGGAACGCGGTGTAGGTGCCGGCGAGCTTTCTGTTGAGCACGGAGTCGGCAATGCGAATCGGATGAGAGGTCTTGAACCAACGAACGGGGTTGTCGTTGATGTTGACCTGGGAGATGCCGTAGCCGCTGATCGCGATGATCGCGACGGTCACAATTAGGATCGGCTTGGCGTAGCGAAGGCTCTTGGCGCCAACGGATTCGACCACGCGCCCGAGTAAGCCGGCCTTCTTCGCGTCTCGCTTGCTCGTGAGGAGCGCGGCGAGGCGCTTCTCGGGAAGCGCTGCGATATACGCAGGCACGAAGAAAATCGTGAGGACGAACGCGAGGCCGATGCCGAGCGCGACGAACGCGCCAAACACG
>PVMK01121385.1_pt1 | contig 14489 bp, 13 predicted proteins | sample 1853481 | NCBI WGS metagenome assembly PVMK01 (sample SAMN08533507, study PRJNA380276) | Marine sediment metagenome, whole genome shotgun sequencing project. | reverse complement strand
AACGTCGGATATTGAGGGCGTGCCGGAAGACATCATGCAGAAAATAGTCGACCGCGGAGTGGCTGCTTCGTCCGTCGCGGAGATCGACAGCGCAATCGGAAGCTGCGGGAAATGCGCGAGGCCGGCGTAACCGGTGTTGCGCTTTGCCTCTATGATGACCCCGCCGATTCTATTCGCGTGATAGGTGAGCGAGTAGTCCCTGCGCTCACCGGTGTTTGAATCGTTATTTCACTGATTTTTCTTCGGGGGTATTTCTGGACTTAAGTCACGATGATTAGAAAAATCGGTATTGGGATATTGAGCCTCCTTGTCTTGGCGGCTTTGATATTGCTTGCCTGGTATCAGATCGATGGCCAGCCCCTGCCTGAAACAGATCAGTTTATGACCGGAGACGGTTACACAGTCACTGAATCCGAAGACGGTGGTTTCGTGTTCAGCCCGGATGCGAGCAATGGCCACGGCTTGTTGATCATGCACGGCGCGCTGATCAAACCGAAGAGTTACGTGAAGACGGCGGCATTTTTCGCGCAGCGTGGTTATACGGTATTGGTTCCCAGCGGTGCCGCCCGGCTGTCCATTATGGCCGTGGACGGCGCGGCCGAGCGCATGAAAGAATTCGAAGTGCAGGACTGGTTCTTCATCGGGCATTCCATGGGAGGCTTTTCCACCCTGACGCTGATTTCACGCCACCGGCCGAACGTCAGGGCCGTGGCCCTGTGGGCCTCCAGCCAGCCCAGCGATTTCTCCGATTTAGATTTTCCCTATCCTGTTTCTTTGGGGAGACAATGACGGTTTGTTGCCGGCCGAGCGACTCGCTGAAGGCAAGCCGAATTTGCCGGCGACGGTCGAATACGTCACCCTGCCAGGCGGCAACCATCAGGACTTCGCCATGTATTCCCATCAGTTTTTCGACAACGAGGGGCTGGTGGGTTGGCAGGCACAGATCGATCTGGCCAATGAAACAACGGCGGAATTTTTCGCTCAGAACTATTGAGACGCTTTAGCGGTATGGATTTCGGAAATTTTATATTCACAACGAGGTGACTCCCATGGAAGTTGTATACATCGTCATCGCTTTGGCACTGGTGCAGTTTTTCGTTTTCGGCGGGTTCGTCGGGTGGGCGCGCGTGAAATACGGCGTCGAGGCACCGGCGATCACGGGCGATCCGGTCTTCGAACGCTACAACCGGATTCACTACAACACGATGGAACAGCTGATCGTGTTGATACCGGCCATGCTGCTGTTTGGAGTCTACGTGCATGCCATTGCAGCGGCCATTCTCGGTCTGGTGTTCATATTCGGCAGGATCGTTTATTTTCGCGCTTACATGACAGAGCCAGCGAAACGCGGCCCCGGTTACGGCCTGTCCGTGTTTCCAATAATCATCCTGCTGCTAGGCGGACTGGGCGGTGCAATCTGGTCCCTGGTTGGTGTCTGACACCAATTAGGGCGTGTACTCGATCGCGGGGACTGTCTGCAGGTAGGTGTAGATCGCGCCGAGGTCGGCATCGGTCATGTTGCCGAAGTAGGTCCAGGGCATGAGATTCAGATCCTCGGCGCCGGATCGGTTTCGCGTCTGAAAAGGGCTATGAACTCATCCACGCTCATGTCGTCGAGGCCCGCCGGATGCGTCGTCAGGTTGGTCGAGTAGAGCAGGCCCTCGCGACCCTGAAACGCGACCCCGCCCGCAAATTCAAACCCTTCGATGGCCTGCCGGCTGCGCGAGTCCCGAGGTGAATGACAAAAAGCGCAACGCGCGACGGTGGCCAGGTACTGCCCATAGGCGACCGGATCTGATTCATCAGGATGGGCCACCGGCCCTTCGAGCGGCTCAGGCAACAAACGGATCAACCAGCTCACGGGAAAATTCACGTCTGTTTCAGGGAGCGGATTATCCACCGGTTCCAGTGTACGCACATAAGTCAGCACGGCCCGCGCGTCTTCGTCGGACAGGTTGCGATAGATAAACGCCGGCATAATCGGAAACAGCGCATTGCCATCGCGATCGACGCCTTCCCGCATCGCGCGCAAAACTTCTCCATCGCTCCATGCGCCGATACCCGTCGCGTGTGGCGTGATATTGCGAAAGCATATCGTGCCCGGCAGGCCACCGCTTTCGGCAAGCCCGGGCAATGGCTTGCCGGGCTCCGCGCATGCACGACCGCCGCCAAACGGTTGCACGGGTGGGGCCCCGAACAGAGAAAAATCGCGTTCCGAATGGCAGACGGGGCAACCGAGTACCGCGTTGAACAAATATTCACCGCGCGCCAGTCGTGCCGGTGTGACTTCGACAGGGTCAGCGGAGGGGGGTGCCGACCGGGGCAGCGAGGAGAAGAATGCGGTGATGCCGAGTACGGCGACCAGTAGAAGTGAACCGACGATGGCGGAAAACTTTTTCATAGATGAGCGAGAGACTAGTTCTGTTTCTTCCGCAAATCAAAATTGTGGCTGTAGGCGAAGACGAGCCGCCAGAAATCGGCGTTGGGACGGTGTCGCATCGACCGGTTGAAATCGCAGCCATAAGCAGACATTCAGCCTGCCGAAGACCGCGACAAACGGCCGGGTTCGGTCGATCTACGGGGTGTACCAGATCGGCGAAGTGTACGCGCGATCCTGAATTGTGGCCGGCACATTTCCAGGCCGCTCGATACCGTAGAACGCCGCGTCAATTGTCGTCCAGCGCGGTGTCGGAATCTCGATTACGCGTACGTAATAGAACGCAGCCTGCTCCGGGTCGAATTCCGGGTCCTGCCAGTACGCGCCGAGGACCGCCGCACCGACTGTATTGGTATACGTCGCGTTTTCGACATCAACCGTGTTGGTCACCGCTTCACGCGCCCGGCCGTCCGTGCCGATCTTGCGGCCATTCGATACTGCGATGTCATAGATCCGTTCCTGGGGCTCGCCCTTGCCGTCCAGCCAGCCCTTGATGATCTGTACGCGATCCAAATTGGCGCCGTCCGGGTCGCGCAGGGCACGCACCAGGAAGCCCGGCGCCTTGCCGTCCGGTGCGGTGCTTAACTCACCACCCATCGGTACACCATTCTGGTAGCCCTGTGCCACGAAATCGGGCCGCGATATATGGTCAGAGCTGAAGTTCCAGCCGCCGAATAAACGCACGCGCATGCGCGAACCGGTGGTCGCATAGACTTCCTTGCGTTCTATCGCATCGAAGATCGCCTCACGGGTATTTTCGCGGGCCCACACGGCGGTATAGCCGGACGCCACTTCCTGCGAGGTAAAAATGCGAAGTGCATCGTCCGTCGCGGGGATAACATCGTAGTTGTGGCGCGAGTCACCCCCCTTGGGTTCTGTCTTCGCGTACTTGCCGAAGTAGTTGTCCTCACGCGCGGTCGCAAGGCCAGTGTGCGAATCGGTCGCACCGCTGAGGCCGAACTTGTATGGGTTGACGCCGATCTTTTCACCGATCTTCAAACCCAGTTTAAGCGCCGAACGCCCGTACTCGTATTGCAGCATGTCATCGGTCTTGGGCGCCGAGCCATCGAGGTTCGAGACGTCCCAGGTCCCGAAGTCGGCGAACTCGTCTTCCGGGGACAGCAGCGGATGCGCTTCGCCATCACCTTTTATCTGGGTAACCTCGATGATCGGCTCCCAGCGCATGCGCTCCTGCGCATATTCTTTGGTCATCTTCTTGCCGCTAAAAGTTGTTTCGGCGAACATCGTACCGTTGCTGATGTTGCCGTTATGCGGGATGGCGAGGGCATTGCCGCCGGTCTTTTCTTCATAGCCCGCCAGGTACTTCCAGAGGTCTTCCGGATCTTCGCTGTCGAAAACCTTGAACGGCATGACCTGGCTGACCTTGTCCGCACGGTCCCGGAACAGGACGACCCGATGCTGGTTGTTACCGTTTGGGCCCGATGTCCACTCGAAGCCCGAGAAGGCGGTGAAGGTACCCGGTTGATTAAACTGGTCTGATGTCGCCAGGAAATCTTCCCAGATGCTGCGTGCCTTGGCCGGGAACACCAGTCGCTCGTTTTTTGTGGCCGCATCTTCAAGGATGGCGCCGAAGGCTTCCATGGCGCCTTCCGGTCCGGATTTGAACTTCTCATAGAGGAAACGGCCGTATTCGCTCTTGAGCAGGGCCGGGTCCGAATCCCGGATCATCGGGGCGAGGCCCGCATACTCGGCGTGGTCGGTCACGGCCAGGAAATCCAGCGGCCGGATTAATTGTACCGGTTGGCCGGAACTTGACGTCACGACCTCTCCGCGCGCGAAACGAAAAGAATCGGCGGGACTCAGGGTGGTGCCGATCAGACCGGCATCGGGTGAATATTTGGTGTGCAGGTGGGTGTCGCCGAAAAACACCTGGTCCGGATAAGCCCGGTTCACGAAGGGCGAATAGACGACCGGCGTTTCGACGTCCTCGCCCGTAACCACGATGTCTGTTAATGCAGCGAGCACGTTACCTGGAAAAATCGCGAGATACATTGCGCAAATAAATGGGACAATCGGGGTCCGATCAGCTTGGGCATAAATCATCCAAAGATCCTCCGAACAGGCGTTGATTCTTTTTTTAAATTCGGTCAACTTTAGACATTATATAATCTCATTCTAAATGTAAACTAATATCTGGGGGGGCGAAAATGCAGTGTATTGGCCGGTAGACTGCTCGCAAATACTTTTACAAACCGAGACAGATATCCATATGACCCTTAAAAACCTTGTGCTTGTTCTTGCGGCATCCTGTCTGTCGCTGAGCGTGTGCACCCGAGCCTGGGCAATCGAGCCCGAACACAAAATCGGTACCTGGATCGGCGCGACCAGCACACTGCGCTATTCGGACAAGTGGAGCCTGTTTCTGCAGGGTGAGGTCCGTACCTGGGAACCGCTGAACAATTTGAACGAAGTGCTGTGGCGTATCGCGGGTCATTACGACTTCAGCAAGAGACATATGGGTGCATTCGGTTATGTGCGCGTCGATACCTGGCCCTACCAGGCGACCGGGCTGGAAAAATTCGACGAGAATCGGATCTTCGAGGAGTTTATGATCAAGGCCAAATGGGGTAATACCAAGATCAACAATCGGTTTCGGCTTGAGCAGCGCTGGATTACGACGCCGGAATTCGGCACTCAGTATTCGAATCGGGTGCGATACAAACTCGGGTTCACGCTGCCGTTCAACGGCCAAAAAATAGTCCCGGGTTCGTGGTACGGGAAAGCGCTAAACGAGGTTTTCATCGACTTCGACCGGAACGGCTATTGGTTCAATCTCCAGGGTCAAAAGAAGGGCCTGAATCAGAACCGCCTGTACGGCGGCGTCGGCAAGCAATTAAAGTCACACACGAAATTCGAAATAGGGTTGCTGTGGCAACATCGACCAAGCGCGGATTTCTGGCGTGTACTGATGTCTTACAGTTATAACTTCGACTTCAGGCCGGAGGAAAATTAGCGTCACGGACGGTTATAACGCCAGATTACACCCGCGAGGATTGACGCGACGTGTGTGTCGAAGAAGTCAACGTTTGCTTTTTCGCGAAAAAATTCCCCGCCGACAAACACGCGCCACCTGTTTTCGTCGCCCCATTTGACCGGGATGATTGCCGTCAGGCCAACACCGTAGCGGTTCCAGTCCAAGGTCTGGCCGTAAACCGGGTGCACCGCGTCGGCCTCCCGGCTGCCAATCATGACGTTGGTATCGAGTACGACCTTTGGCGTCATATAGAGATAGGTCAACTTCAGCGTCTTTCCCTGGTTCGACATCGCCGCGCCGTCATGATTATCCTTGTTGTAGCGGATGGCCGGCTCGAACCGGTGTCGCTTGTTCTCGGTATCGATACGGTACAACGCCTGCGCCCTCCAGACCTCGCCTTGACGGCTCAGCAGCGATTGGTCGGCGGGATCCAGTCGCCCCTGGCCGACGAGCCAGTCCCCGCTGTTCTCTGCGTCGTGTCTGTAATCGCGGGTGGTCAGCGTCAGTTCCAGGCCGGTATTCAGAATCCGTCCCCAGCGCAGGCGGAATCCGGGACGGTTGACTTCGGTCGGCGTGCGATCCGCGCCCTCGACATAGGGGTCGGACCAGACCTCGAGTTCCAACAGGGTTGCCAGCACGCTCGCCGCGAATATGCCACCCTTGCCGAGGTCCTGGCGAACGCCAAGGCCGAAAGCGAGATCGAGGCGGAGCACATCCTCCAGTCTGTTCCCGAGAAAAACCTGGGTACCCGTGCCGGCAAACGTGTAGTTGATTTCGCCGATTACCGGGACGTATGCGGCTGCGGATTGGGACTTTGGTGGCGCGAAGATCGAATCAATGCGGGTATTGCCGACATCACCCAATAGGGGCGGGCCCTCGACGATCAGGTTGCTCTTGACGTTGAAATAACCGGGGCCGGTGAGAATAAACCCCCTGAAGCCGGACGTCGCCGGGATGATGTCAACGGCCAGCGCAGGGTGGAGCCCCAGGTCGACCAACAGCAGGCATATCCAATAAACAGCATTCTTCATCATCGTCGCCTTACAGACCGTAGTAGCAACAGGTACTTCACTCACCGGCGTCGTCGCAGGGTCGAAAATCTACCAACCGACATTCACGCCAAAGAAAATAATACGATTCGTCGAATACTGGCCGCTGACCGAGCCCCAGTTCGGGCTGCCGTTATTAATCTGGGCGTCGCCATAATCGGCATAGGTCAGCGCGCCGCCGATCGAGACGCCGCTCTGCAACGTGTAGGTCGTGCCGGCCGACAGGCGGAGTTGATCGTCGATCGGCATGTCGGTCGTTCGAGTTGCGGCATTGTTCGGGCTCGTGTCGTAGGCGATGCCCGTGTAATGGGTCCACGGCCCGCCAGTGCGCCAGCGTAATCCGAGTGCGAACTTCCACGTGTCATCCCAGTCGCGCTTTAGCGCACCGGACGGTCCACCGGTCGAGATCAGAACGTTGTCGAACGAGCTCCAGTCTTCCCACGCGATGGATGCCAGCAGCGTCGCCTTCGGGCCGATGTCCGTGGCGTTCCACAACCGGATCGTCTGGACGAATGGAATCGTGACAGCGGCATTGACATCGGCCGGTGTGACGCCGCCCATCGGGCCCAGCGTCAGCCTGAGGTCGCCATTGAACTTCAATTCGTTCTCGCCCATATAGGCGAGACCGAACCGAAGCGTGTCGGTCGTTTCCCAGAGTGCCGAAATCGACACGGTCGCCGAGACATCGTCACCATCCTTGATTAGCGCCTGCCCGTCGGTCGACGGATTCTGCGGCAACAAAACGGCCGGGATCCTGACATCCATGTCCAGGCTGCCGAACATGACCGGGACCGCGAACGCGACGGACCATTGGTCGTTGATCCGGTACGCGAACGACGGCATCAGGTTGATCGTGAGCAGCTCGACCTGTTTCGCCCAGTAGCGGCCGACGAAGTCGTCGGAATAATCCAGCACGGCCGCCGAGACCGAATTCAGCGCGAAACCGGCGCCGAACTTGTCGTTGATCGGCCGGGCCCACCAGAACCCGGGGGCGATCGCGGTCTCGCCGGCGTCTCCGCCGTTAGTGCCGACGACGCTGGTGTTCGCGCTGTCCTGCTGGAATTTCACGGACGGATCGACATAGGTGGCCGAGACCATCCAGTGATTCTTCTTCGGTTCGAGCGACATGATGCCGGCCGGGTTGTGGAACGCGGTCGATGCATCCTGGGCCATCGCGCCCGAGCCGGCACCCGACGCTCCCATCGATGGATCGCCAAATTCGGATATGTACAAACCGCCGGCATACAGGGACGATGAAATCGTGGCCAGTAATGACCCAACTAGAATCTGACTCAAACCTTTAGTGCTGTTCAAAACGTGCTCCCTTTAACTCTGCTTCTTTCGTTTACTAGAGGAAAAAGCGGAACTTTCCGAATTGGTGTCAGACACCATTGGTGTCTGACACCAGCTCAGTTAGCTCTTGTCGCCGTCAGCAGGATCAGGTTACCGACTGACCGGGAATCGATCCTCCAGGTCCTTGAGCATCTCCTGCATCTTGAACTGCTTGAGCGTGCCATAACCGATGTTGCCGGCGGTCAGCGCGGAGCCTTCCTGGAACGGGTAGTCCGGGATCGTCAGGAAGAATTTTTTCAGTTCTGCCTGAATCGGCACGAAAATCCACATATTGTCCGCATACCAGCGAATATACATATCCGATTCGTGCCACATCTCTTCGTACGGGTCCGCGCGCAGGTTGACCACCGTCGGCCAGCCGGTGACGTCCCGCACGCCGGTCGCGATATTTCCTTCGATGATCGCAAAGTGGACCTTCCAGTCGTTCCAGCGCACGGCGTTTAACATGCCGTCCTGAGCAAAATAGAAAATCTGCTCGCGGGGTGACTTGTCCGCCTCTCCAGACAGGTACGGCACCATATTGTAGCCGTCGAGGTGCACCTGCCATTTCTTGCCGTTGGCCTTGTGACCTTTCTTGAGCTTCTCGACGATGTCCGGGTCGCCCGCCGCGGCCAGTAGCGTCGGCAGCCAGTCTTCATGCGAGAAAATGTCGTTGTAAATCGTGCCCGGCTCGATCACGCCTGGCCAGCGAATGAACTGAGGCACGCGGAAGCCACCTTCCCAGGTCGTGCCCTTCTCGCCGTGGAACGGCGTAATGCCGCCGTCCGGCCAGGTCACCTTCTCGGCGCCGTTATCGGTGCTGTAGATCACGATGGTGTTGTCGTCGATGCCGAGTTCTTCCAGCTTGTCGAGGAGTATGCCGACGTGATCGTCATGCTCGACCATGCCGTCGGGATAGAGGCCGATGCCGGTGCGACCCTGGGCTTCTTCCTTGAGCCGGGTCCAGACATGCATACGCGTCGTGCTCATCCAGACGAAGAACGGCTTGTCATCCTTATTGGCATTTTCGATGAACTGCAGTGCCGAGCCCATGAACTCCTCGTCGGCAGTCTCCATGCGCTTGCGCGTCATTGGGCCGGTGTCTTCGATGGGGCCGTCGGCGTAAGAATGAATCACGCCGCGCGGTGCGTACTTCTTGTGGAACTCCGGATCCTTCGGATAGTAGTAGGTTTCCGGCTCTTCCTCGGCGTTCAGGTGATACAGGTTGCCGAAGAACTCGTCGAACCCGTGCGCCGTCGGCAGGTGCTTGTCCTGGTCGCCCAAGTGGTTCTTGCCGAATTGCCCTGTCACATAGCCTTCCTCTTTCAGCAGATCCGCCATCGTCGGCGCAAAGTCCGGGATGCCATGATCGGAGCCGGGCATACCGATAGCCAACAGGCCCGTCCGGAACGGATGCTGACCGAGAATGAAGGACGCACGTCCGGCCGTGCAGCTCTGCTGCGCGTAGGAATCAGTGAACATGCCCCCTTCCTTCGCGATCCGGTCAATATTCGGCGTCTGGTAACCCATGATGCCGTGGTTATAGGCGCTGATATTGTGCACTCCGATGTCGTCGCCCCAGATCACGAGAATGTTGGGCTTATCGGCGGCCGTGGCCGTGGCTGACATTAGCCAGAAGCTGGCAACGGCCAATAATGATGCAATGTATTTTTCCGATCGAACGGAAATTCGTGATGCTTCCATACCAATGACTCCTTTGGATTTGCATTTTTTTAAAAACGTTTGTAATCAATTCTGTTGCCGCAAAGACGCAAAATAGACCAGCAACCAGACGGTAATGATCGAGTCCATCACCGCCGGAGCGTAGAATCCGCTGGCGAACGGCTGGCCCAGGTTGATTGCTACCAGGAAGACCATGAATGCCTTCTCGATCAGCGCGTAGAGCAAGATGGGTGTTCGCCACGATTCCCGGAAGGCGGCGGCGACCATGAAAACACCGATCAGGCCAACCATAAATCCCCAGTGTTGAACGAAGATCGTGTAGTCCCGGATAAACTCGAGTTCCGCTATATTTTCCACGGCGATCCGTGGAAAAAAACCATAGAGGCTGGCCGCAGCGGTTCCGAGCCCCCCGATGATCAGCACCGGCTTGATGGTTACATCGATAAATTTCTGCACGTCATCATCTCTTCGTCAGCTGCCGATCCACTTCCCGGCTTACTACTCGCTGTTCTTCCCGGTATAACGCATGAAAAACGCCAGCGCCGCGACCACGACCGCGATACCGCCACCGTACCTGAGCAACGCGGTTGGCTCGTCCCCACCCGCCGCGTGGCCCAGAAACGCCACGGCCAGTGCGGCCACGATGACACCGATGATCTTGTCTTCGAGATCTTTCAGGCTGTCGATCTTCAGGCGCATCGGCAACTCGACGTCCGTAGTGCTGATGAACAGCCGGTAGAGGCCCAGCGCGGCGATGTATGCGACCGTTCCGATCAGAAACAGGTCGATGATCTCGATGACTGCCAGGGACATGGTCTTTGCCGCCTTCGCGGAAAAATCGCCGAGTTGCACGAGATTGACCGCGGAGGTCACGATGCGGCCCGCGCCCATGATCACGACCCCGATGGTCAGCAATATACAGCCGACGACGGGTATCACCAGAATATAGCGGCAAGCCATGAGGAAACTCGTCATCGTTTGACTCCAATCTGCCTCGATGGGCGATACGCGAATGGGTGTTTCCGATCAGTCGAGCAACGGCACGGTGTCGAGCACTTCCTCGGCCTTGTTGCGCGCCACGTTTTTCTGTAGCTGGATGAGCGGGTTGTAATCGTCAGGGACCTCGATCAGATTGACCGCATCGGCAAATCGATCGTAGCCCGCGATCAGCTCTGCAACCATTTCCGGCTCCGCCTGGGAAAGTTCATTCACCTCTGCCGGATCCTCGACGGGACGATAAAGCCGCCATTGCCTGTTGCCGAAGGGTGGGTTGTTGCGGGTCAGCTTGTAGCCATCGCGAAATATCGCCGCGCTGCCGGCCATCTCGTAGACCACCACTTTACCAGGGCCATGGATGTACGCTTGCTCGCCGCGCAGGTAACTCAACATGCTGGTGCCGTCGACGGTATAAACTTTTTTACCGGCATACGAACCGGTCGGAGGCTCTACACCGGCGATTTCCAGCAACGTGGGCGTGATGTCAGTGACAAACGCGAAGGTGTCTGTTTTGACACCACTCCGGATCCCCGCGGGCCCGGAAACGATCAGCGGTACCCGGAGGCCACCTTCCGAGGCCGATCCCTTGAACAAGGTCAGCGGGGTACTCGACACACCGGCCCAGCCCGGGCCGTATTCCACGTAGCTACCGGGGAGTCCCATACGCTCGTACGACAGATCGAAATTGGCTGCGTACCACTCGGGAAAATTCTTTACCTGCTCGTTATTGTCGGCCCCGTTGTCGGACATGAACACGATCACCGTGTTGTCGGCTTCGCCGATCTCCTCGAGATAGGCCATTAAACGGCCGAGATTGGCGTCAACGTTCGCGAGCATGCCCGCGTAAACTTCCATCCGCTTGGCGTACATGCGCCGGTCTTCGTCCGACAATGAATCCCAGGCCGGCGCGGCGGCGATCGGTGGCAGCGTCAGTCCCCCAGGTACCAGGCCCAGTTCGACCTGGCGGGCGTAACGCCGGGCACGGATCTCGTCCCAGCCGACGTCGTAGACACCGTCGTACTCTTTCATGTACTCCTCGGGCGCCTGCAACGGATAGTGCTGCGCCTGCAGCGTCAGGTAGCCAAAGAAGGGCTTGCCGTCATCGCGGTCCGCACCGATGTTCTCGATCAGGCGGTCGGTGTAGTAGTCGGTCGAAAAGAAACCGTCAGGGAGGTCGGTCAACAGCTCGAAGTCGTCGTACCAATGCACGAAGTCGTTCAATGGCAGGTAACTTTTCATCTCGAAGTTGTCGGCACCGCTCTCCAATAACGTGAACGAGCGTTCAAAACCGCGGGCCGCGGGAATGCTGTCCTTGGTCTTGCCCAGGTGCCATTTGCCTGACAGGTAGGTGTGATAGCCGGCGTCTCTCAGCAGCGTCGCCACCGTCACGACGCGGTTGTTCATGAAGCTCTCGTAGCCGGGCTGGTCGAACTGGTTGTCGGCCATGATCTCGATCATGTTGCCCATGCCGACGTGATGGTTGTCGACACCGGTCATCAGCATGCCCCGTGTCGGACTGCAGGCCGCGGCGGCATGGAAGTTCGTGAACTGTACGCCGTTGGCCGCCAATTGATCGATGTTTGGCGTCTCGATCTCCGAGCCGTAGGCCCCGAAGTCGGCGAAACCAGTGTCGTCGAGCAGGACGATGATAATGTTCGGGCGATTATCGTCCGGAGCCGAAGGGGCTTGCGTTACCTGTGGCGACTCGCCTGGCTGCTCACAACCCGTGACGCCTACCAGCAGAAATAGAGCGGTGGCTGCACTCGATATAAGCGTTCTGATCGTCATACTTGATGTCCCCCGGTCTGGAAAAGACTACCGCGATCGAAACATATTGATTAGAGCTATACGATCGGCGATCAGTCGAAGTAAACTGTTTTTATTAATTAGTATTAACTATTCAATTAATTTTGGTTACCTTAACATAAGTAATTTATATGCGAAATTGCCGGCTGGATGGCTCTTTCTCAGCGACTCTTGATAATAAATTCCCAGGTCATCCGAATATAACCGTCGAATTCCTGGCGTTTCTGACTCGCTGTCAATTCCTGTTCGAGATCTTCCCGCCATCGAATCCGGACTTCCAGCAGCGGCACAATCTTCAGGTTTACCGGGCGCCATATGTAGCGAATCTCGAACAACTCCTCGTTCGGGCGAAACTGCGGTGCCAGCAACCAGCCGGCTCCGGTTTGCGCGTAATTGACGCCGATGCTGTGTCCCGGCTGAAAATCCATGAGACTGACGACGACGTCCCAGGCGAGTCCGTTCGCATCCGCTGCGAGGTTGGCGGCCTGAGCCGTCTGGGTATTGGGTGCATAACCGACTTCCATGCCGGTGCGGAGCCGGATGCCGTCGGACCGCTGGGGCCAGCGCCAGGCGCCACGGCCCACCATTCCCCAGTAGTCTTCCCGGTTTGGGGATAACAATCCGTCCTCGAGCAGCGAGTTTGGCAGGTAAGAAATATCGAACGCGCGCTGTACGAACGGCCCCCGGCTCTCGATGTTCTCGAAGCCGACGAAATACGTGTTGCGCGCCTTGCTGTCGTCGAAATCGAGCGGGCCGTGCCGGATGCTGCCGGTGCCGTCACTCGCGTTTCGCTCGATGACGAGGCTGGATCTCCAGCCGTTCTTTGCCCGGTATTTCCCTTGGAACCCGTCGGTCCAGTTGACGTTGACGTTATTACTGTTGTTGCGATCCAGCGATTTCGCGTAGACGCCACTGCGCAGAACGAACCGGGTCTGCAGCCGTCCGAAAGCAATCGAACCGCGCGGCCGGAACCAGTGAAAATAGAGTTCGTCGAATGTAAATTGGCCGCCCTTGAGCCCATTATTCCTGTCCGGAACACTGTCGAATACGAAATCCGGATCACACTCGCCGGTGAAGCAGACGCCCGCGAGACGGGCGCCGACGTGCACGGTTTCGGTGATTCCAAAGTCCGCGCGGATTCGCGCCCGGAAGCCAGCCGTATCGTCGACCAGTTTGCCGCCGTTGGGGCCGTCGATATTGAAATAGTCGTAGATCGCCCGAAGGTCACCGTTGCTCCTGAGACCAGTCTTGCTTTCGGTCTGACTGACCGTGGTTTCGGTGTCGATATCCGACGTGTCATCGTCCTCGTCCTCGTCATCACGCGCGCCTTTAAGCCCGGGGCTATCGTCCTCCGAGGTGTCATCTTCAGCCTCGTCGACCATTTCCCCGTCGATTATTGCCCCGGCCGGTTCCGAGCCCGGTGCCTCCGAAGCATCGTCGGCCAGGACAGCGTTGAACGGCAGGCACGCCAGCATGAACATTGCAGTGCAGATTGCGAACAGGTGCATCAGTCGCGGCCGCCCGGCAGTGCAGTTGTTTTGTTCATTGGCACAGATTATGCCGAATTTTTTCTACCGTGATACACGTGTTTGAATGATAATCTAAGAAGGGTAAGTGCAAATCGAACAGAAATTGGAGGCCAATATATGAAAGCTCTGATACCAGTGCTTCTATGCGCGGTGTTCGTCGCCGGTGGCATGGCCGTAGCCAGGGATGCATCGGCCCAGGACATGGACATGACTTATGACGGTCTCGTCCCGTCTGATCGTCGCGACCTTAAAAATGTCTGGCTCAAGCCGGGCATCGATTTTTCGCATTACACCCAGATCATACTCGAGGCGCCCGTGTTCGAGTTTCGTATTCCGGGAAGTACAGAAGATCGCCGATTCCGCCAGGAACAGTTTATGCTTACGCCCGCGGACAAGCTGGGCATGACCGACATGGCTAACCGGATTTTCACGGAAGAGTTTGAAAAATTTCGGAACTACGAGCTTGTGGATGACGCAGGTCCCAACGTCATTATTGTCCGGACCCGGATACTCGATATCCTCAAGCTCGTTCCTACGGAGGCGGATGATCCCAGTATGGATGTCTCGCGTATGCGTTCCGTGACAGAGGCGACCCTCGTCGCCGAAGCACACGATTCGTTGAGCGGTGAGATACTCGCGCGCTCAGTCGAACAGCGCGGCAA
>PVMK01118510.1_pt1 | contig 14490 bp, 14 predicted proteins | sample 1853481 | NCBI WGS metagenome assembly PVMK01 (sample SAMN08533507, study PRJNA380276) | Marine sediment metagenome, whole genome shotgun sequencing project. | reverse complement strand
ATTGCAAATCCGCTCAGCTCCCTACGGGCAAGCCGTCATTCCGGCCGTCGTTCCAGAAGGGCCGGGAGCTTCGCCGAAGAGTTCAGTCGCAAATATCCCAAAGTCTATGAAGCCAACAAAGCCGTCGGGCGGCTCCTCGTGTTCACATAGTTGGTTGGTGGTGCCCCAGCACTGCATGAAAGCACCCCAGTCGGACCATCCGGCGATCCCGTTCTGGTCATAGTCCGCGTCGCAGCGGTTTCCACAGCCGTCTCCGTCGGTGTCGGTCTGCGTGGGGTTTGGCGATTGCGAGCAGTTGTCGGATGAGTCTTGCACCCCGTCAGCATCAAAGTCGGGGCCGGTTCCGATAAACTTGATCCGGAGAATGGCGATGCCGGCGGTCTGATTGGTGCAGCATGCCTCGATCCAGCGCGTGAGCACCGGACTCACCAGCTGAACCGTCCCCAAACCGTTAGAGGTCATCGTATTGCGGTTGTCGTAGCCGTGCGCGTAGTGAATCGTGTTGTGCTCATACCCTAAGGCCACGACGGAGACGTGCCCCGTCGTCCATGGAAAACGCGCGCCCTCCATGAAGATCGTGGTTCCGTCCATCAGGGTCTGGTTGTAAGAGTAAAACGTGTCGGCCACCACGTAGCCCTGAGAGAAATAGCCCATCGGCGTGTAGTAGGCGCTCGCTCCAATCGCGTCGTAGCGCCGGTCGGGTTCGGCGAGATAGCAGCCTGCGTAGAAGTAGCAGTGCTTGGACGTCAAGGAGCCCAACATCCGCATGGTTCCACCGAACTTGGCGGCGCCCTGCTTCACCGTGATTAACGCGGCGGAGGGAGCCGGGTCGTAGAGGGAGAAGGAACCCGGCCCGCCGCTCGGGCCAAATACGCCCGCGTCGTTGCGGAGCGTCGCGTAGGTGTAGTTGTACAAGTAGTCGGACAAGATGGAGAAGGGTGGAAACGGGAGCTCGCCGATCACACCCGTCGCCCGGACGCCGGCGGTGCCGGTCGCCGGGGCTGCGACGAAATTGAATCCACCCTTTCCCGGAATACCCGTCGTGTTTGCGAGCCCGGTACCGGTGATCGGCTGGCCCACCTGGACCAATCCCCTGCCGCTATATCCATCCGTGCTGGTCGCGTTGCAGGAAAAGTAGCCGGGTTGGCCGGCAGAGGTGAAGAAACCCGGATTCCGATAGAGCGGCGCTATCCGTCGCCCCATGCCGGTCGTAACCGTGGCGCCCTTGGCCGGGCGCACGGTCACTCCGGAGCCGTAAGTGGCTAGATTCTGGCAGAACAGCGCATAATTCGGGGAGCCGCCCAGGGGCGCCCAGTAACCCATTCCGCGCGTTGGCGTCGACGTGAACGGGCAGCGTGGCTGGGCCGGGTTGCACTGAATCCCCTGGGGCATTCCAATTGCCGAGTAGAACTCCGTTGAATCGAACCCGCCATAGAGTTCGTTACCCATCGCCTTCACGGTCCACGAGCCCGTAAAGAGCTGGTTGCCGGCCTGGGCGGTGGGCGACCCGGAAATCAATGCACCCGCAAGTAGGGCCAGTGCGATTCGGGCGACTCTTCCCCTCGGGGAGGCCTCTCCTCTACACGTCATCGAGATCTCTCCGTCTGCACCATCAACCGCTCTGCACGTAGATTTTGGGCTTCTCACCCTACGCGATTGAATAACCCTACACCGTGATTCTGTGGGCCAGCGAAAGGAGAGTCAACAAAATAATGTGCCGTGACGTATGAGAGCGAGATCGCTCATCGCCAGAGATCGCTAATCTTTGTCGCGTCGGCGGCGCTGAGGTAGCCGCTTAGCTGGTCTCGCACTGCGGCAGCGCCATCGCGGCGGAGAGCCACCACGACCTTCCCGCTCGGGGCCTTGCGGTCTAAGTACTTGATATCCATTGCGAATTTCGCTGGCACCAGCCGGGGTGAGTTCACCCGCCTCGCGCCCTGGCAGCCCGCGGTGGGGCTTTACCCCCCCCACCGACCCCTCACGAGCGCGCAAAAGTTCTGCCAGCGGCTCGATTTTGCTCAAGGAACCAACACTGGGCGCCGAAGCGTGGATCTCATGCGGGCGCCGAAAGCCAGCCCGCGAGGAGGAGATCACGGATGGCGACCCGCCCGCTCGCGTTTGGTGTGAGATTGCGTGATAAAAGAAGTGGCCGGACGGTCCGCGTGCTGCAGGACCAACGAGACCCGCGCCGCTACCGCGTCGAGGACTCGCGCAAAGGCGGCAAGACCCAGCAGCGCGAGCACGATTCGCTCTCAGGCGCGCTGAGCGACCTCGCATCGAGTTGGCGCAAGCGCCTCCACTGATCGGTGCCGCGGTTCAAGACGCTTAGGTCAGGGACCGATGCGGCGGCAATGCGCGCATCAACAGCTTTCCTTCTTGGTCTGGTGACAACCGCCCTTCTTTGTGTCCTCACATTGCCGGCCGATACGGCTTCGGCGGAGAGCCTCGAAGAGGTGCTCGCCCGATCCGAAGCCGCCTACACGAAGGGGCAATTCGAAGAGGCCGTTGCGATTCTCAACGCGCGGTTGGAAGAGCCCGAGCCCGACGACAACCTCGTCCCCGTCCACGGAACGCTCGGCGATCTCTATCTGGAGATGACCCAGGCCAAAAAGGCACTCGAGCACTTCGACTGGATTGCAGCAGAGCACCCCAACTACGCGCGGGCCCACTACAAGCGAGGACTCGCGCTCGAGCAATCTTCCCGGTTCAGGGAAGCGATCGACGCCTACGCGCTCGCAGGCGAAAAATATTACGACGAAGCCGAAATTCGCGGCCGCATCGGATTCAACTACATGCTCCTCGCGAAAAGCCCCGACACACCCTACGTCGAGCGGCCGCGTTACGCAGAGCTGGCCCGCAAATACCTGACGCGCGCGGTCGAACTCGAACCGCGCAACCACGCTGCAATCGGGAACCTGGCCGACATCGTCTTCGACCTCGGAGAGTTCCAGCTGGCACTCGAGTACTTCAAGCAACTGAATCGGCTGGAGCCCTCGCGTCCGATGACGCTGGCGCGGATCGGAAGCACCTACGTGCAGATGGGGCAGTGCGAACCCGCCCTCGAAAGCCTGCTTGGCGCGGCCAAGATCCTGAACGAAGCGAAACCCAGGACCCAGGAGGACGCCTATATCTACCGAGATGTCGAAGTCTTATCGCGAATCCGCGCCGCCGAGTGTTTGATCGCGCTCGGCCGCCCCGCTGAGGCACGCAGCGAGATTGCACGCGTTCTGGAGATTGCGAACTGCACGGATTGCGCGACGGCCAGCCGCCAGATCGACCGCTCGAAATTGCGCGCCGAGGTGCTGCTGCTGCAGCTCGGCGCCACGACTCCCGCCAGCGAAAAACCCACCCGCTAGGAGCGCGACCCCAGCATGGGGTTTCACGATGCCGCATTCCACCCGCAGAGAAACGCAACGAAAGTGTTGCTTTGACTGGTTGGGGTCAGCGCTGCCTTTTCTGGCAAACCCTGGAGGTTCCCGAATCGAGCCGTTGCACTGAAATCAGCTGATCGAAAATTCAGCCCGGTTGCGATCCGGCACACGCCGTCGTAGGCGGTCGTTCCATCCGGCGCGGTGGGCGTCATGGCCACAACGCCCGCGCCATCCGCGCCTGCCGCCCGCGACGGCGTCCCCAGTGAATCAATCTTTGGCGGCTTCGGCCTCGTCCGCGTCTGCGGTTTTGGCCTCCTCCGCACTCGCGTCCTCATCCGCCGCATCTGCGGGCGGCGCCGCATCGACCGAAGCCGTTTCGCCGGCGCCCTTTTGCTCGGGTTCTTCCGACCAGCTCACGCCGGCCAATCCGAACGAGAGCAATGAAGCGACGATGAAAGTCTTGATGATCGTTTGAATCGACATTGAATACTCCTCTGCCGTGTGTCGGCTAGATGGATTGGAACATCCACAGTGACGACGTTCCGTGACGCCTGTCACGGTTCGTGATCAAAACATACATTTTCGCTGCTGAAGATCCAACGCGAACCCACACGCTCAGGGTTTCGAGCAGTCGGAGATTATTTCAAACGCCGTTTGCGTGCAGGTCTGCTCACTCGACGCTGATCGTGGCTTTCTTGATGAAAGCCTTTCGTTTCGGTTTGCCCCGCTTGGTGCCCGCATTGCAGAGCTTGCTGAGCGCGGGCTTTCCCCGGGCGAGTTCGCCGAAGATCGTGTGCTTTCCGTTGAGACTCGCAGTCGCACCGCAGGTAATGAAGAACTGGCTGCCATCGGTTCCCGGGCCCGCGTTCGCCATGCTCACGATGCCCTTTTTGTTGTGCAACAGATCGGGATCGAATTCCCCCCCATATAGGTAACCCGGTGAACCTCTGCCGGTACCCGTCGGATCGCCGCCTTGCACCACAAAATCCGTAATGATGCGGTGAAATTTCAGGCCGTCGTAGAAGCCCAACCGGGTGAGGTAGATCGTGCTCAATACGTGGAGGGGCGCGGATTGGGGAAACAGCTGGATCTTGAGGTCTCCCCGATTGGTCTCCAGATGCCAGTAGTAGGCCTTCTGCGTAATCGTACGCTCCCGTAGCGCCCGGCGCGGTACCTTCGACTTCCAATCCTTATCGCTCTTGTCCAGATCCAGCTCGGCAATGAAAGCGTCGATCGCCGCGATCAGCGGATCGGCCGCTGAATCGAGATCATCCGCGGCGGCGGTCAGCGCCGCGAAGCAGAACAAGATGGATGCGAGCACCCCTAGCCCACACCTGAAAACCCTGGAGTCGTTCCGCAGTACACGCATTTGCGTCATCCTCCGAAAATGCTGCGCCAGCCGTTCAGTCATGAAAAAGTAAACGCACGCACCCCCAAAAATCCAGTAAATTCCGACTTGGCGCGCGAAATTTCGCGCAGCACCTCTCGGAATTTGCGCAGCGACTCGCGCGCTTTGCGCAGACGCCTCTCGCAGTTAGAATCGGACGATATTGGTGAGGACTTGACTCAAGAACCCGGGGGGAAAACGATGGGCGCTTCGCGATTGCGTCTCTGGGACGTTTTTTCGTCGTGGAGCACGTAGGTTCCACTGATGATGACTACCGCGGCGCCCACGAGAACGAGCGCTGTGGGAACGTCCCCCCAGACGAGAAAGCCGAATAGCATCGCCCAGAGCAGCGAAGTGTATTCGAATGGGGCAACAAGGGACGGTGGGGCAATTCGGAACGCCTCGGTCAGGCAATACTGCGCAGAACCCGCGAGCAGTCCGGTCGCGGCCATCAGCAGCATCCCGATCGGCGTCGGCGGATCCAGCGAAAGGTGCGGCAATTAGGCCCACCGCGAGGAAGACCAGCGCGGAGTAGAAGGTCATCGCTCCTGCGCTCTCGGTGCTTCCGAGTCGACGCGTCAGGATCATCGTGAACGAGTAGACGACGACCGCCCCCACCACGAGCAACGCTCCCGGTGAGACGACGTCACCTCCGGGCCGCACCATCACCAACACGGCGGCAAACCCGATCAAGATGGCTACCCAGCGCCGAAATGTGACGCGCTCTTTGAGGACGAGCGCGGAGAGCGCGGAGATCAACAGCGGCGCGGACATCACAATCGCGAAGATGTCCGTCAACGGCATCAGCGGGAGAGCCGCCAGGAACAGCACGAAGCAGGCGACCGCGAGGTAACCCCGCCCCAGGCAGACCCAGACCCTCGCACCCCGCAGGCGGACGATTCCGCCCTCGTGGCGCAGGACGATCACAATCGGCAACAGCGAGAACACCGTGCGCAGCAACAAGACCTGGTAGATCGAGTAGTCCTGCAGCAACCATTTGCTGATCGCGTCGTGCAGCACCCAAAGGAAAGCGGCGAGGCTCATCAGCAACACGCCAAGCTTGGAATTGTCGGTGCGAGGATGGGGCACGGCGGGGGCTGATCCTGACACAGAACGAGGCGAAGGGTAAGGCCGGGCCGGCCGCGGAAACGGCTAACGGCCGCGCTCGCACCTCGCATCACGCACGTGCGCGAGGCCGAGCAGGCCCGCGCACCCCGCAGCCAGCAGCAATGCTCCGTGCGGCTCCGGGACGAAGTGGAGGTCGTCGAGGTCGACGACGGCCTGGACGCCGTCGCCTCCGCCGTCGATCGCAAAGCGGAGGGTCTGGGTCAGCCCGACGCTCTGTGCGGGAATGTCGAACGAGACGACCTCCCAGGGGGCCGTGGCCGACAAACCGACGTCGGCCAGCATTTCTTCGACGATCCCATCCGAAAGAAAAATCTGAAGACGATCGTTTACAGAGGCGAATGCGATTCGCCGCGTGAGTTCGATCGCTCCGACCGATTCGTCGACGTAGAGTCGATTGTGGGTCAGCGATTCGTTATTCGCGCCCGCGAAGAGCGAGAGGTAGTAGGTCGAGCCCGCTGGCGGATCGAGCGAAGACCACGGCGTGGCGATGCCGGGTTTGTCTCCGCCGTGAAAGCGCCAACCCGCATAGCCGATGCCAAGATTTGGAGCGTCGTCGACGATCTCGAAGTCGCCGTTGTAGATCGAGTGCGGTGACCAGGCGGGATCCAAGCCGCTGACCGGGCCCGGCCGCGCACCCCCTACGATCGATGAGTAGAAAAAGCCCGTCATATCCCGCGCGGGCACGCCCGCAGAGCCGTTGTCGTACCAGTACGGGGACGCGGACTCGTTGTCGATCTGCGTGCCGTCACCATCGTCGTTCGCCGTCAAGTCGATCGTGCCGTGGTACCAGGCGTGGACCTCGATGTGGTCATTCAAGTCGCCGGGCGCCTCGATCGCATCGCCGAGGTCGAGATCGAGATCGGCGTCGAGCGTCATCCCATCGAAATCGAAATATGCCGGAAATCCGCCACCATCCGCGCGCCAATAGTTGTCCGCAAAGTCGATGTTCGTCCAGGTGATCGGCGCGCGATCACCCCAATCGAGCGGGCCGAGTGGATTGTCGAGCGTTCCGTCCACGGGATGGGGGTCGAGGGTCGTGACGTGGTCGACCGCAATCCCCGCGGCGGCGAGGCGCTCTACGCAATCGCTGTTCACGATGGTGCCGCGGCTGTGGCCGACGAAGTGGACGTCGCTCGCGAGCAGATCGAAACCCTCGAAATCGCCCAGCAGCCACGGATCGCGCAGCGCGGCGTAAAGTGCATCCGCAGCCGCCTCCGCAAAGCCCTGCGTACCCCCGGTACCCGCGCTGTCGGACTCTTCGGCCCAGTCGAAGACCAGCGCGATCTCGCCGTTGGGAGTGGTACTTCCGCAGTAGAAATCCCAGATTCCGAATTCGGGCGAATAGCTGAACACCGTTCCGATCGGAGTCTCGCCGCCGATCGATCCACAGTTCGACGGGTCACCGTCGGCGACCAGGATCGCTTCAGCCATCGTGAACACCCAATCCGGAGGCATCGTGGAGCCGGCCTGAAAACCGTGGGTGATTACCGTCGTCCCGGCGTTCGCGAGCGAAGGCCCGCCCGCGACCAGCAACAAAATCAGCAGCATTCGCGCCGCGCTCTTCATATTCAGCCTCTCCGCAATCCGAACCCGCCCTCAGCCACCCCTATAAAGATACGGCTCCTCGCGCGCTTTACTAAATCTTCGAATCCGCCGGGCCCGGAATCTCGAAATCGGAGCCGGCATTGCGCCTGCGAACGAGGCTGCTCCTGATACTCGAACTCCTCGTTGGCCTCTTGCCGGTGACGGCCCCCTATCTCTACCACTTTCCCGTGGGTGTGTTCTGGACGGGACAAGTAATCGAATTGGCGGGCGGGAATGCACTCGTCGACGGACCCGGAACCGTATTTTCGACGTGCGTGATGCTGAAAGAAAACCGCGAGTGGTTCGGACTTTCCGAACAGGAATTCCGCGAAGTCGTCGAGGCTCGACTCGGGCTGGACAACGATGTGGTGGCTCCGAACTTCGAGTGGTTCGGGATTCAGCACGTCGACTGCCTGCTCAAACCCCTCGACGCAGAGACGCTCCTCGTAAAACGGGTTCCCGAAGGCCACCCCGACCACCGACCGATCGGGGCGCCGAGAATCACTCCCCCGAGTCGCGCCCGATGGCTTCTACACGTTCGAAACTGCCGCGCGATAGAAGACGAGTGGAGCCCGCATCACCAAACAAATCGAGCGCAAGGCCGTCACGCGGTAGAGGTCGTGCGCCAATGAGAGGGTGCTAGGTAGAGGTCGTGCGCCAATGAGAGGGTGCTAGAGTGGGCACCGTGAAATCGAATTCCGACGCCGCTGGAATATCCAGAGCGAGCGCAAGTGCGGGCTGGGCGGCCGGCCTGCTGCTGATCGCGGGCCTGGCGAGCGCGGCGAACTCCGTCTATCCGAACGCAGAAGCCGCTCAGCCCCTGCAGCCGGGCGCGGCCGTGCCTTCGGTGAGCGTCCGCGCGGTGGATGGATCGACCGTCGACCTTTCGAAACTCGTCAGCCAATCTGGCGCGCTGCTCGTCTTCTACCGCGGAGGTTGGTGACCCTATTGCGATACGCAGCTCGGTGAGCTGCGCAAGATCGAAGCCGAGTTGACGAAGCTGGGTTTCCCAGTCGTCGCGATCAGCGCAGACCAGCCCGCCAAACTCGAGGAAAGTCGAAAGGCGAACAACCTTGGGTATACGCTCTATTCGGATAGCTCGCTCACGGCCGCGCGCGCGTTGGGAATCGCGTTTCAGCTCAACGACGACGAGGTCAAGATGTACCGGGAGTACGGGATCGACCTCGAAGCGGCATCGGGGCAAAAACACCACCAGCTCCCGGTTCCGAGCGTATTCCTAGTGGAAGCCGGCGGCACGATCCGTTGGGTGTACTCCAACCCGGACTACGAGATCCGACCGGACAACGCCGCCATTCTAAAAGCAGCAAGGGGCCTGGCGAAGACCCACGACTAAAAGCGTGCCTAGCGAATCTGCTGGCAGTCAGGTTTACCATGTAATCCGCCGATTGGGCTGGGCCACACGGGGAGTCGGGCGTGATCCGCTGATTTCACCAGGCCCCACGCGAGGAGAGCACATGCTTAAGACGGGAAGAGTGCTTGTACTGCTGGCGGTATCTGCGAGCCTCGCGGCCTGCGCATCTGCGCCTAAGAAGGTCCGATTTTCGGAGTCGGTGCCGCAGCGGTCCGATCGAGATTTCGACAGCTGGCGCGTAGAACCACTCACCGCTGAGCGCCTGATGCAGCACGTGGAATTCAAGGTCTTGAGCCTAGAACCCGCGGGCTCGGGCACGACGCGTCCCGAGAAGGGCGAATTGTTCTTTCCCGAGACGGGCGATCGTTTCAGTGTCAAGGGAAAGCTCGCACCATCCGACCTCGATGGAATCAACAACTCGCCGCGCAAGGAATTGGCCGCCTGGAAGCTGCAGGCGCTCTTCCTCGACCCGGTCGACTTTACGGTCCCTTCGACCGCGATGCGCTGCGCGCCAGTCAAAATTTGGAATGAATACCACGACAACGACGTTCCGACCCTCCCTGGAACGGCGTGCATGCTCTGGGAAGCAGCGATTTGGATGGAAAACGTCACCGTCCCGGACAAACTCTACGAAGAAGAGCGGTTTCTAGATGACGTCGCCTACGCGTATCACCTCGCCAACTTCAACATCTTCGCCTACCTGATCAACCTACGCGACAACCGCAAGGGTAACGTGCTGACCTCCAAGGATGACAGCAACCGGCGTGTTTTCGCGATCGACAATGGCGTCGCATTCGGGACCATCTGGTTCAACTGGTTCTACCCGCCCCACTACGAGTGGCGGCAGATCCGCGTACCGGCGCTGCCGCGGAAATCCGTCGATCGCTTGCGAAAGGTACAGCGCGCAGATCTCGATTTCCTGATGGTGGTCGGCCAACTCGAAGTCGATTCGGAAGGGATCCTGCAAACCGTCGACCCGGGGCCACCGACCGACCCAGATGATGGCGCGACCTTCGACGGCAGGGTGGTGCAGTTCGGTCTGACCCGACACGAGGTCGACGCAATCTGGAAGCGCATCGAAGCGTTAGTCGAGGAAGTCGACGCGGGCAAGATAGAACTCTTCTAGTCAACCGCTGAAGCCCGCTGTCGAAACACGGACTGCGGCAACCGACGACCGCGACCGCTTATCGAAGCGCGGTGCTACGGCAACCAACGACCGCGACCGCTTATCGAAACGCGGTGCTACGGCAACCAACGGCGCCAGCTGACAGTCGCAATGGGGCTGCGCCTACCAGCGACCGGAGCCGGGCGTCATCGCTTCGGCGGTCAACTTGATCGGGTATCGACGCCGAAGGTCCTCGGCCACCTTGCGATCGATGTACTCCGGATAGTGGGAGGACATCAGCTCGCGCAGCTTCTCGCCCGCACGCTCGTGGATCAGCTTTGATCCGTTCTCCTCCCACTCGCCGGTCGTCGAGCGGTCGCCGAGTTCGGGATACAGGTACTCGGTTTCCATGATGCGCAGCGTCTGGGGTTGGCCCAGGAAGTGGCCGGGCCCGCCGCAGCAGACTTCCTCGAGCACCTCGTAGGAGAGCGTCTCGTCGTTGACTTCGATCCCGCGCACGGCGCGCTGTACCGAACCGAGCATGTCGTTGTCGACCACGAGCGCCTCGAATGAACAACCGATCAGACTCGCGAGCATGCCCGCGGACTCGAATACCATGTTTGCGCCGGCCATTCCCGCGAGCACCGTGGTGATGCCCTTCTCGTAGCCAGCCTGGTTGTCGGGAAATTTGGAATCCGACATGCCCGCCGCGACGCCGCTCCGGAGATCGTAGAAGTTCGTGAGCTGGGCCGAGGCCGCATTGAGGACGGCTTTCTCTCCGCCGCCGCCCGAAAACGCACCCGTGCGCAGGTCCGACACGAACAGCCAGTTGCTGAAGATCATCGGGTGGCCGGGTACCGTGAGGTTGACGAGCGCGAGACCCGCGAGCGTTTCCGCAACTGTCTGTACGAGCGTTCCGGCCAATGCCGCGGGTGAAGTCGCGCCCGCCTGCGCGGCAATGACCATGTTGACCGGCATCCCGTGGCGCGCACACTCCATCGCCACCGCACCGTTGTCCTCGCCGTAGCGCAGCGGCGGAACGATCGAGCAGGTATTCGCGCTGCAGAACGGCCGCTCGCAAAAGCGCCCTTCTCCGCCGAGGATCGCATCGAACATCTCAATGCCACTCTTTACGTGCTCAGCGAGGTTGAAACCCGAGAAAATGTGTTTCTGGGTGCCCGCCGCGCAGGTAAACGCCACGCTCATGTCGAACTCGAAGAGATCCGTGATATCCGTGGCCACGACGGTCCGCGAGAACCAGTGGACGTTGTCGAGCTGGTCGACCAGGCGCGCGAAGTCGTAGAGATCAACAAGCGTCGAGGATCGGTAGCTGCGCGTGTCGACGTCGAGTACCCGCACCGCCATACCCGCGGTGCCGAAGTGCGTGCGGGAATCTGCGATGTGCAGGTCGTGCTTCGGATCTCGACCGTGCAGTGTGAAGTTGCGACCCGCTCCGGCGATGATGTCCTCGATGAGCGCCCGCGGGAAGCAGAGTCGATCGTGCTCGTTCATCCAGCAGCCCTTGGCGAGTGCGAGCTCGCGAAAAGCCGGAAACGCATCCCCCATGCCGATATTTTCGAGCACGCTCAGAGCGCGTTCGTGGATTCGCTGGATGTCGTGGTCCGTGAGCGGCCGATAGGCGCCTCCCATCAGACCGGCGTGCACGGCTGCCTCTTGGGTCCCCTCGGAGCGCTGCGCGACGCGGGCTGCGCGCCCACCCCCTGAACGGCGCTTCGCGCGAGGCCGTTCCGTGCCCGACACCCGCTCGCTCATCTCGATCTCCTCGCCGCGCAGTCGCTGCACCGCTAGCGCCCGTCGGGGCGCCTCGTCGGTGAATTGTAAGCCGAATCGCCTCGAAGTGTCGTGGCCCCTATTGATCGAAGTGTCGTGCCCCCTATTGATCGAAGTGTCGTGACCGCCTTTAAGGGAGGATTCCAATCCAAGAGCGGGGCTGCAATCCCGAGCAGATCGGTAGCCCAACTGACCAAAATTGCGACTCTTCGCTTAACGCAGATGCGCGATCCCAGAATGGGATCGCGTGACGCCGCAAGCGAATCCCGAGGATTCGCGAGCTAGACGCCGCTTACGTCGGCCAGAACCTTGTCGAACGCGATCTGGCGGATCGGCTTGGAGAGAACCAGCGCTCCCGAGTTCCGGACGTAGTGCTCGGTGGCTTCGTCGGTCACCCCTCCGGTGAGGAATACGAAACGACCGCGCCATTCCGGATGGTCGTCGCGGATTGACCGGTGGACCTCCACACCGCCGATGTCGGGCATCGTCAAATCGCAGAAGATCAGGTCTGCGGCCTCTCCGGTCTCGAGCTGAGCGAGCGCCTCACCTCCGCCGCGCGCACAGACGACGTCGTGGCCGCACACGCCGCCCAAATAGCGCGCGAACGATTTCAAGAGAAGAGGCTCGTCGTCAACCAACAAGATGCGCATCGCCAGACCCGCGGTGGTGAACCCCTCCCGCATCGGCAACCCGGAACGACATCTGTGACCCATTTCGCAACTGGGCGTCGCGAAAGCCACTTTTCGAGCTACACCAGCCCGAGAAGGCCTGGAAGGCTCGAAAATGGGCCGTTCCGCTCGCCTCGAGGCCTGCGAGTTCCGGGCATCCGAGATCCGCTCGAATCGGACGCGACCCCAGGGTCGGCCCGGTGCCGCTCAAGCGCGCAGGGATTCGCGCTCCACCCACGCCAGGGTGTCGTCGAGCGCCCGTTCGAGGCGATTGAAAAGCTCACCGATCTCAGACTCGGTGATCACGAGAGGCGGACAGAGCGCGATCGTGTCACCGATATTGCGCACGACGAGCCCGTGCTCCTGGCAGCGATCCATGCAGTAGGCGCCCACCATCCCGGGCTTCGCGAAAGCCCTCCCAGTACCTTGATCGGCGACCATCTCACAGCCTCCAATCAGCCCGACACCGCGAGCCTCACCGACGAGCGCGTGATCGGAGAGCGCCGCGAGCCGCGCCTGGAAGTACTCGGCCACCTTGGCGGCGTGCGCGAAGACTTGGCGCTCTTCGTAGAGTTGCAATGTGCGGACGGCCACGGCGGCGCTCACCGGGTGGCCGCTGTACGTGAAGCCGTGCCCAAAAACGCCGATCTTCCGACTCGACTCGACCATCGGCTCGTACATGAATTCCGGGATCACGACCGCGCTGATCGGCAGGTAGGCGGAAGAGAGCGCCTTGGCGAGCGACATCGTATCCGGTCGCATGCCGAAAGTCTGCGCACCAAACGCGTTGCCGGTACGCCCGAACCCGCAGATCACCTCATCGTCGATGAACAGGACGTCGTATTTCTCGAGCACGACCTGGATCTTCTCGAAGTAGCTGCGGGGCGGAACGATGACGCCACCCGCACCCATCACCGGCTCGGCGATGAAAGCGGCCACGGTATTCGGCCCCTCGTCGACGATCAGCTTCTCGAGGTTGGCGGCGAGCCGCGATGCGAACTCTTCCTCGCTCTCGCCGGGCTCGGCTTCCCGATAGTGGTGAGGGCAGTCGGTATAGATGATGTTCGCGATCGGAAGATCGAAGTCGCGCTGATTTGCGGGCAGGCGGGTCAGGCTGCCGCTCGCGATCGTCACCCCGTGATAGGCGCGATTTCGGCTGATGATCTTCTTCTTTTCGGGGCGCCCAATGGCGTTGTTGTAATACCAGATGAGCTTGACCTGGCTGTCGTTCGCCTCGGATCCGGAGTTTGCGAAGAAGACCCGCGCGTTCTCGATGGGAACCATCTGCACGAGGCGCTCGGCGAGATCGATCGCGGGCTCGTGGGTCTTGCTGCCGAAGAGGTGGCCGAAGGCGAGCTTGCGCATCTGCTCCGCGGCGGTCTCCGCGAGCTCCTCGACCCCATAGCCGAGCGAGGTGCACCAGAGACCGGCCAGGCCCTCGATGTACTCCTTGCCCTCGCTGTCGTAGACGCAGATCCCCTTGCCCCGCTCGATCATCAGGGGGCCGCGCTCTTCGTGGAGCGCGAGGTTGGTTGCCGGGTGTAGTAATGCGGCCAGATCTCGTTTCCGTACGTCGCCTGCATTCACCTTGCTTACCTCCAGTTTGGCCGCGGCATGGGCGGTCTCGCTCGACCGTCGCTTGGGGTCGGATCAGGAGTTTATAGCGAGGCCCAGCAGTCGATACATCGGGATTCCCGAGGAAGAATGGCCACGCGGGCCCAATTGCCGAAAAACAGCACGGAGCGCGGCCTCATGAATGGGGTCGCGCGAGGCCGGAAAGCAAAGCCAACGACTTCGCCGGCCAGGAGAGCGGTCCCAAAATGGGATCGCTCGACGCCGCAAGCGAATCCGAAGGATTCGCCGGCTAGCGGCACCCGTCGGGGTTGGTACTCTGCCGTCCTTGTCGGCTCCAGATGAAGCGTATCGATCGGCAGTTCGCCTTCGAAAACGACTCTCGCAGTGAGCTGTAAAGGCGCAAGATGAGCGAGTCCGCACCCGTGAAACGCCCAGGCTCCGCTGCCACCCACCCGCTGGACCCACTGCTCGCGCCCCGGTCGCTCGCATTTCTCGGCGCCTCACAACGA
>PVMK01115298.1_pt1 | contig 14495 bp, 12 predicted proteins | sample 1853481 | NCBI WGS metagenome assembly PVMK01 (sample SAMN08533507, study PRJNA380276) | Marine sediment metagenome, whole genome shotgun sequencing project. | reverse complement strand
AATATGCCGCAGACGGCGTAACCATCCAGTGTGCAGATCCTGATGCCCGTGCAGCGGGCTGTGTACCGTTGAACATTTTCGGCGTCGGCTCGATCACACCTGAGATGGCTGCCTGGATACGTGTCAACCCGACCATTGATTCCCAGATCGAACAGACACAAGTCCTGGCTTACGTGTCCGGCGACCTGTTTGAAATGCCGGCCGGTACCGTACCCGCGGTATTCGGCATCGAGTATCGCAAGGATGCCGTGGATGTGAAAACCGACATAGGCAGCCAGCTAGGCGGTATCACGTTTAACGTGATCCCGACATGGGACGCCGACTATAATGTCTGGGAAGGCTTTACCGAAATGGCATTCCCCTTGACGAGTAGGCTTGATCTTGAGGTTTCCGCGCGTATTGCGAACTACAGCCCACCAGGGGTCGATTTGATCTTCAGCTACACGGCAGGCATGATCTGGGAGCCGGTGGATGGTTACAGGTTGCGTGGCAACTACGCCCGTGCCCAACGTGCCCCGACCCTCGCCGAGTTGTATTCACCGCCACGTGGTGACTACGATTCAATTAACGATATCTGCGATGGTGTAACGGCCACCTCAGATGATCCCGGGCATGCCAACTGCCGCCTGGAGCCAGGCATCGCTGCAGTTATTGCCGAGGATGGTGAATTCGAAGATGACAACAACGGTTACGGCCCTGCCGCGGGTAACGAGGACTTGTTTGAAGAAACTGCCGATACCTGGACCTTCGGTTTCAGCATCAACCCATCATGGGCGGAAAACCTGCAGCTGGCCGTGGATTACTGGAACATCTCCATCGAGGACAAGATCACCGAATACCAGAATTCAGAGATCTTGAGTCAATGCTATGACTCTTCGGCTGCGTGGGGTGATACCAATCCTTTCTGTAACGAGATCAGCCGCCACGCTGACGACGGTCAGATCTTCCAGATCTTGAATCGCCAATACAACCTTGATGGCGGTGAGACCGAGGGTATCGACGTGGCCGTGAATTATGTCTGGGATTTCACCTCAATGGGCGACCTCACGTTCAATTTGGACTATACCCATATGCTACAAGATTTCGAGACCTACGAGGGTCTCGATGGGGTGGTAAAGGTTGATTACACGGGTCAAGTTGCTTATAAGAATTTCGATGACCGGGCGACCGCCTCCCTGACCTGGCGAAATGAAGGCTGGCGGGTACGCTGGACGACCAGGTACACCAGTAAAGCCATCGACGCTAAAGATCGTATGGACGATTGGGAGGGGTATATGGAAGATAATGATGAGAGATGCGCCAACGGTGACGAAGATTGCATCACGAATCCGGAAAAGTTGGACTACTACAATTTCCCAGCCTACTGGAGGCACGATCTCAGCGTGTCTTATTCCATGCGGACGGATTGGGCCGACATGTTGCGTTTTTATGGCGGTGTCAGGAACATGTTCAACGACAAGGGTCCATTTATCCCGACCAGTGGCGATACCTACGCGAGTGGCCCTGGCAACTTTGACAGCCCGTACGGTGGTGGTGTCGGACGCTATATATTTGCAGGTGTCGAAGTAGCTTTTGAATGAGTTAACTGATATAGGCAGATTTATTGCCTGACAACACGGACCAGCCCCTGAAATGGGGCTGGTCTTTTTTTGAGGTGCGAAATCACGCCACCAAAGAGAATTATCAGCGCAGGCACCTGTCATTGAAATAATTGGCGCCGCAATCAAGCCACGCACTTGTGCCCAAAAATGCAAGAAAATCCCCGTCGAAGCGGGGATTTCAATTATTTCCTGGTTTCAGGATTTTTCGTGTTGAATATCCCACAGGTAGTCAGCGTGGGAGGTGCAAATACTGCTGAACTCATTGGCTTCAGCATTATCACCGTCACCATAAATTGCCTCTAAAATCTCACCCCGTGCCTTCAGCAAGTCAGGAAAATTTGCCCCGGTCATCGTACCCAGACGCCGGTATTTACCGCCAATTATGTGAGATGACCAACCCCAGGATGTAATATTTCCATCAGCAACGGCTTTATCATATACCGGTGCAAATACGTTCTTGACGATCTCATCACCGCGCTCTTCTTTAGCGATGTCACAGACGTGGTATACCGACAAGCTAACTGAACCGCGTTTTGTATCTGCCGAACTACCGGCCTCGGACTTCCATATGTAGTCATCATGTGCGCCACAAATTTTACCGAAATTATTATCCGGATCACCGCCAGCAGCGTCTAACCTCTTGCCGATGGTTTCCTGAGCAGCCAACAAACCGGCAATACTGTCGGAGCCATGGTACTGGATACGACGCCATTTGCCACCGGTCTGGTGGGCCAGCCAGCCCCAGTTCCTGATCGTGCCATCAGCGACTGCTGCATCATAGACTGGCACTGAGTTGGCCTTGATTATTTCATCTGCCTGCTCCTGTGCGCTTGTTTTACAGTAGAAATAGGTGGCATATATGTAGCGATCAGCTGTTTTATCTTCATCCGCTGCCACCAGTGCTGCGGGGGTGGAAATTGCCAGGATCAGGATGGGAATACAGATATTTTTTATTTGCATAAAACTTCTCCAAAGTCTCAAAAACGGGACAATTCCCGTTTCTCCAAGTCAGTATAGGTGATGAGAATGAGAATTGCTTACTGGTGAGGACGAACTCATCAATGGTGGAAAAAACCTGTGCGCTACCTATACCTAACTGACATCACTTACCAATTCAGCTTCCAACGGAGTCGCAGTGGCTTTTCTCTCGTCTAAATAACGCACGACTTTGCCATAAATAATCAGTGAAATGGCTGAAACCAGCGCGATTGTTGCAAAAATATACCAAATATAATGGGCATTACCCGCTGCCGCTTGCCATGCTTCATGACTGGCGAATTTCCTGGGATCAGGGCAATACGCATCTAACAAATAACCCGATAAGCCAAAACCTAAAATAGAACTGATAAATGAATGTAAGTGTGAAAAGCCCAGGTACATCGCTTCTTCACCTTTCGGTGCCTGTAGCGAGAAATACTCCAGGAAACGGGGTGATATGAACGACTCTGCAAGCCCCTGGAAGACAATTCCAACAATCATCATAAGCGCGATTGGATGAACACTCATAAAACCCAGGTCGACATTACCGTGAATTAAATTACCGGATGCCATCGCCAATGCTGAAATAGGCATGATAAACATACCCGTTGACATCGAAAACAACGCACTTTTCCGTCTCATCAATGAGGTAACCAGAGCTACAGTAAGGACCACTACCAACGGATTAACATTGGCGTACCACGAAGGCGATGCACCCTCTCCTGCCATTCTTAATACGTATTTGGGCATAGTGGCGTATAGCTGATGCTGTACCATCCAAAAGCCGGTAATGATTAGAATCAAGGCGATTAAACGACCATTCGTCAGCACTTTCCACAGCGCCTGCAAAATTTGTTTCATTGATTTGCTGGCAATGTTTTGATCCGTATTTTTAAAGAATAAAAAGATACTGATCAACGCGAAAAACGTCATACCTGCAGCGAAGTAATTTAGATTGATCAACCCCAGATCACCCATCGATTCACGCAGCGGTTTGACAATCGTTTTACCGGAAAAAGCGCCCAGATTAACCATCATATAAAAGATCGCAAAGCCTCTCGCACGATTCACTGCTGTCGTCGTTCGCGCCACCGTGGCGGTGATTACTGCTTTAATAAAAGAGCCACCAATCATGATGATGACCATGATAGGTATGATTAACCAGCGGACATCCGCCTCTTGCAAACCGGTAAATGTGGCTGTACGACCATACTCCACGAACCCATGCTGTTCTAATGCAAACGGAAATAAAGCCAGACCAAGATAACCAACGCTGAGTAGAGAAAAAGCCAATAACAAGGAATTGCGAAAGCCCACTTTATCAGCCAATGCACCTGTAAATGTTGGCAGAAAATATAGTCCCGCTGAAAACCCACCGGATATCCAGGCAGCCTGGATATCATCAAACCCCAGGATTCTCGATAAATATAAAGTTATTACAATAAACACACCGTAGTAGGCGGCCCGCTCTAACAATTCAACTGAATTTGCAATCCAGAATGTACTCGGAAAACCTGCAAACATGGAGGGGGATTTTTTGTTATTCATAATGATTCTTCAATTTTTTTGCAGGGCACAACATAAAAGTAATCATGGTTAATTACAATGACGTTCGTACCGGATTTGCGTATCCCCGTCCCTACCTGAGCACTTCTTCCAACGGGTTACCCTGGGCGCCTGAGGGCGGTTTGATTCCAAGGTAAGCGGATAATGTCGGTGCAATATCGATGGTATGCACTCTGCGGTCTATTTTTTTTGCGGTCAATCCAGCTCCGGCAAACACGATCGGCACAAAGGTATCGTACTGCCATGGAGACCCATGGGTTGATGCAACTTCGAGACCATCAAAATCATTGATGAACCAGTTCGGTTCGAACACGATATAGATATCACCCGAACGTTTTGCGTGGAAATTGTTCAGCACCGACCGGTATATTTGAGTATCAGGTATCGCGCCGTGTCTTAATGCAGTACTCGAGACAGCCAGCGATACGCCCGGAAACTTCGATAACTCATCGACAATTGCTGCTTCCAGCGCTTTGCGGTCGATTCCGTGGTTTTCGATAACATCTGTACTCAGATAAACGTATGGATGTGCATACCGCTCTATCAACTGTCCCTTTATTCCAAACCGGTCCTTGATTCGGGTAATAGCTGCTTCCTTGTCCCACGTGTCCGGATCCACATAACCGGCAGGTATACCCAGCGAATTAAGATAACCCGGTGTGTCCGGGCCACCGTGATCAGCCGACAGCACGATCAGGGTGTTGGCAAGACCGACCTTTTGGTCGACGAACTTCAACAAATCTGCCAGGGTTCGATCCAGCCGCAGGATATTATCTTCCGCTTCGAGGCTCGACGGGCCAAAAATATGACCGACGTAGTCGGTTGCTGAGAAACTAACGCTGAGATAGTCCGTTTCATCGCCTTGCCCCAGCTTCTCACCGATAAGCGCAGCCTTTGCGAAATCCAGCGCCAACTCGTCACCGGCCGGACTAAGCGTAAGCAGCGTGGTGTAATAGGGGCTTTCGCCATCGCCGTATGAGTGGGGGAATACACGCCCGAATCCACCTACCTCGGTCTCCCACTCACGATCGTCAGAAGCACCAAACAGATAGCTGCCCTGCTCATGCATTAACTTCCATTGCGTGTTGGCATAACGCTGCGGCATCTGTTTTTGATTCCAGTCGTCAACCCACTTCGGATATCGGTCCAGGTAGTAATTGCTGGTGACAAACTCGCCACCCGCCTTGGAAAACCAGAATGCGGTGCCAGCATGCCCGGCCATGGAAATTGCACCACGGTCTTTGACAGAAACACCGATAGCCTTGGAGCGGCCATCCCTGCTACTACGTAATTCATCAGAAAACGTCGAGACCAGAATAGCCGCCGGCGAACGACCCTCGGTGTTTGCGGCACGCTGCGTCGGATCGATTTCTGCATCCTTATTAACATCCGCACCCTTTGTCAGCAGGCGGTAACGTGAATCCTCCACATTGTAAGTAACCAAACCGGACTCGCGGTCAAACCAGAGGTTTCCAACCATTCCATGATGGGATGGATGGGCACCGGTCGCCAGCGTTGCATGACCGACGATGGTTTCGGTATTTGCGTGTCCGTGATGTGCGTTGCGATATACAATGCCTGACTCCCAAAGATATTTAAAACCGCCTTCCCCCAGGCGCTCGTAATACCTTGTCGGCAAGTCACCACGAAGCTGATCGACGGTAATTTGCAGGATCAGCTTTGGCGTATTTTTACTGGTCTGCGCATATGCCGCTGTGCTGCCAAGGGGGTTGATTGCAGTCAGCAAAATAACGACCGTTGCCAACAACATGTGGAGGTGATTATGTTTCATCCATGCTCTGCCTTCTGGTTTCAGTTCGGCGGTTAGTCTATATGAATTGTCTGACATTGTGGTTAAGTAGAAGCGCTGGGCTATAATGCCTGACCAGTCCAGAGTCCACACTATGTCCAACAGCACCATCCCCACTCCGTCTACCGAGTTGTTCGGCTACCCGAAGTTCTGGGCCGAGTGTTTTGGTGCGGCGCCGTTTCTACCCATGAACCGGGCGGAAATGGAAACCCTGGGCTGGGATTCCTGCGACATCATCATTGTCACCGGTGATGCCTATGTGGATCACCCCTCGTTCGGTATGGCCATCGTCGGGCGTCTGTTAGAGGACCAGGGTTTCCGGGTGGGTATCATCGCGCAGCCGGACTGGCATTCGGCTGATGCGTTCAAGGCCCTGGGCAAGCCAAACCTGTTTTTTGGCGTGGCGGCCGGCAACATGGATTCGATGATCAATCGCTACACCGCGGAGCGCAAGATACGTTCCGATGACGCCTATACACCCGGTGGAATGGGTGGTAAACGCCCGGACCGTTGTTCCCTTGTTTACAGCCAGCGCTGCAAGGAAGCCTGGCCGGATGTGCCAGTTATCCTGGGCGGTATCGAGGCCTCATTGCGGCGCATCGCCCACTACGATTACTGGCAGGACAGCGTGCGCCGCTCTATCCTGCTGGATGCCACGGCCGACCTGTTGTTGTACGGAAATGCCGAGCGTGCTTTGGTCGAGGTGGCACACCGACTGGCCCGCGGCGAAGATGTTGCACATATCACCGACGTGCGCGGAACGGCACTTGTACGTAAGGATACGCCGGATGGTTGGTGGGAAATTGATTCCACCCGCATAGACCGCCCTGGCAAAGTAGATCGAGTGGTGAATCCCTATATCAACCCGCGCGAGATGGATGCCAGCGAGAAACAACGCCGGGATGCGGCGATGTATGGTGTGGGCGATCTGGAATCGGGCGAAAAGGTCGTGCAGTTCAAGCCTCATCCGGGCCGTGACCGTGACCGCACTGTCATACGTCTGCCCTCATTCGAAAAGGTTCGTAACGACGCTGTTCTCTATGCCCACGCCAGCCGGGTATTACATTTGGAAACCAACCCGGGTAACGCCAGGGCTCTGGTGCAAAAGCACGGCAACGTAGACCTTTGGTTAAATGCCCCGCCCATCCCCCTGTCCACCGCGGAAATGGATTACGTCTTTGCCATGCCCTTTGCGCGGGTCCCTCACCCGTCCTATGCCGGTGCAAAAATCCCTGCCTACGAGATGATCCGGTTTTCGATTAATATCATGCGTGGCTGTTTCGGCGGCTGCACCTTCTGCTCCATCACCGAGCACGAAGGACGCATCATCCAAAACCGTTCTGAGGAATCAATCCTTAACGAGGTGGAGCAAATACGCGACAAGGTCCCGGGCTTCACCGGGGTTATTTCCGACCTCGGCGGACCAACCGCCAACATGTATCGCATCGCCTGCAAGAGCCGTGAGATCGAAGCGGCCTGCCGCAAGCCCAGCTGTGTTTATCCGGGTATTTGCCCTAACCTGAAAACCGACCATTCGGCCCTGACCCGATTGTATCGTGAATCGCGAAAACTGCCGGGAGTGAACAAGGTTTTAATTGCCTCCGGCTTGCGCTACGACCTGGCAGTGAAGGATCCGGAGTACGTTAGGGAACTGGTCACCCACCACGTTGGTGGCCAGCTGAAAATTGCTCCGGAGCATACCGAGAACGGCCCTCTTACAAAAATGATGAAGCCGGGCATCGGCAGTTATGACCAGTTTAAAAAACTGTTCGAAAGATACTCCAAAGAGGCAGGCAAGCAACAGTACCTGATCCCCTATTTCATTGCCGCTCATCCGGGCACCACCGATGAAGACATGCTCAATCTGGCAGTTTGGCTGAAGCGTAATGGCTTCACTGCCGACCAGGTGCAGGCGTTTTATCCTTCACCCATGGCCACGGCGACCGCCATGTACCATTCCGGTAAGAACCCTTTGCGCAAGGTGACTTATAAATCCGATGAAGTGGTACCGGTAAAGTCTCCGGAACAACGAAAACTGCACAAAGCCCTGCTCAGGTATCACGATTCAAACAACTGGGAAATGCTCCGCAAAGGCACTCCGAAAAATGGGCAGGGCCGATTTGATCGGAGACGGCGAATCACACCTGATCCCTTTGAGCCAGCCTGAAACCGGTCGCGGTTATCACGCGTCGCGCAGGAAAAATACCGAGCAGGCGCACCGGCGCCGTACCGGCAAAAAAATCCTGACCCAGCACACGGGCTTGCCCCCGCGTGAGGATGGCAGCCGCAAGCCAACCAGGGCTGGCAAGAAGCCGCGCAAGCGCGGACCACGGGGTTAATCTGGAGGACGAAAAATGTCAAAACGTGGCCTGATGCCAATGCTTCATGGTGATATACCAACTCTATTTGAAGCACAAAAATCACAAGACTACACAAGTGATGTTGTTCTACTCGGTGTACCGTATGAGGGCATGCTTGTTGGTGGTCGTGGCGTACTCTACCCGCCAGGCTCGCGCCCGCCAGAATCTTTTTATGCCCGTTTTGGTTCTGATGAAGCACCGGATGCAATTCGTCAGGCCAGCGTAATATATTCCCTCGAACACGCTGGTGGGGTTGCCGCCGAATTGGGGTTCATCAATATTTCAGAAAACCTCAGCATTGTGGACGCAGGCAATCATGATCTCGATAGCGCCGAGGATGTAGCCGAGCAGGTTGCGAACGGGGGTGGTATTACCGTAGCGCTCGGAGGAGACCATACTATTCCGACACCACTCATCAGGGGCCGGCAAAAAGGTAAGCGGGAACGCATGGGTGTGGTGGTATTTGATACTCATCTGGATTTGCATCCATCACCACCTTTATGGGCTGGCTCTCAGTGGCGTACCCTGATTGATGAAGCTTATCTTCGACCTGAGGACATAATACTTATTGGGTCACGTGGAGTGCGTCAATCCAAACATGAGATTGAATACGCGAGAGAACACAATATCCTGACAATAGGCGTTCAGCAGATTGATGAACAGGGACTGAGTGCAGTCTGCGAGCAAATGGCAAACCGTTTACAAACAGTTGATTCAGTTTACATCTCCCTGGATATTGATGCCGTTGATCCAACTTATTGTCCTGCTCAAAAATATCCCGATGCCGCTGGACTCAACCCTCGGGAAGTTCTGACAATTATGCGAAAAGCGACCGAGTCAAAGCCGATATCCGGTTTCGACCTCGCATGTTTTTCCCCGCGCTATGATGAAGGGCAACGGGGAGCATTGTTGGCCGCACGATTTGCGCTTGAGGCAATTTACGCTCGAATACGATCCAGGCAAGGTGACTAACCCGATTGAAATAGACCTCTCAGAAGTGCGCCCTTGGAAGGGCTAAACAGAATAATAACTTATATATTATTTAATATTGACTAATAATAACTTTTATGTTATTTATTTACATGTATGGATAATATATAGGTTATTTTTATGCGCAAAAAAGACCGTGCATCAGCACGCCGACAACTCGATAAGCGGCTGAATTTATTAAGAGATCCAACAATCATTACGCGCCCACCACGCGGCTGGATCAAAGCAATTCGTGAGGCACTGGGCATGACGACAGCCCAGCTTGCCCAAAGGATAGGTGTCAGCCAGCCACGGGTTGTTGCCATTGAGAAAGCCGAGAAAAATTCTACAATAACGCTGGACAGTCTCGAGCGTGCTGCACGGGCAATGGATTGCCGGGTTGTATATGCCTTGATACCCAGAAAACCTCTTGGTGATTTGGTAGAGGAACGTGCGCTTATCATTGCAGGAAAAAGACTCCAATCAATGCAACACAGCATGGCGCTCGAAGCACAAAGCATAGATAAGTCAGATGAAGAAGAACAACTAAGACGCCTTAGCGAGCAACTGGTCAAACAAGCTGGCTCGAATCTGTGGGAGGATGACGCATGACTGATCCGTTGGGGGAAGAAAATGATGGCTCAACGCCACTGACAGAGGAGGAGTTGGAGCAGTTAATTCCATCCTATATCACCTATCGCCACGAGTTAAATGATGCGGAACAATCGAATATTCTTGAAGGTGGAGAATGGGCCTTCAGGCGCAAGCAGGATGTCCTTTCCGAACGGTTTCTCGACAGTCTGCATAACCGCATGTTCAGACAGGTCTGGCGTTGGGCAGGAAAACATCGCCAATCAAACAAAAACTTGGGCGTTGATGCATATCGTATTCCAACTGAACTTGGCCAACTTCTGGAAGATTGCCGCTACTGGATCGATAACGACACGTTTGAACCAGACGAGATTGCTGTCCGATTTCATCACCGTCTTGTATGGATTCACCCCTACCCCAACGGGAATGGACGGCATGCTCGGCTGGCAACCGATTTGCTTCTGGTGAGCCTTGGATGCAAGCCATTTTCCTGGGGCAGGGTCAGTCTGATTGATGCAGATAAAACACGAACTGAATATATCGCCGCACTTCGCGCTGCCGATAATCATGATTATAAACGGCTATTTGAGTTCGTTCGGACTTAAGAAAATGGTGGGCCGTGTAGGATTATTCAGGGCATGGCCCAGGCCAGCCTCTCGACCGGTTCCCGGCCTCACCTTCTCCTGCCCTCCACCCCGTTGGGACCGTCTTCGCTCCGCTGCGACGTTCAAATTCGCTCCCGGCGAATTAGTCGAACCTACGACCATCGGATTAAAAGTCCAGAATGGTGAAGTGTAACGGTTTATTTATCAATGTGTTACCGGGGCGTCCGATGCCCACATTTGCAGCACTGTGCATAACAATGCATTGTGTGACGTCAGCCCATATGGTACCAACTAGCTGCTTCACCTAAGAGACACTTCTGCTATTTTTAAACTAAGGCAGAGGAGTTTCAATATGAATATGGCAAACACCGCCAAGCGGGTAAAAGAGATCCGCCGCAAGACCCGTCGTAAGTTTTCATCAGAGGAAAAAATTCGCATCGTGCTGGATGGATTGCGTAGTGAAAGCTCAATAGCCGAACTGTGTCGCCAGGAAGGAATCAACAGCAATCTGTATTATCGCTGGAGCAAGGATTTTCTGGAGGCTGGTAAAAAGCGTTTGTCCGGAGATACTGTTCGAGAAGCCAACAGCGATGAAGTGGTGGATCTCAGAAAGGAAAACAGCAATCTCAAGCAAGCGGTCGCAGAGCTTTATCTACGCAATGACTGGCTTAAAAAAAGTCTGACTGGGCAGGGTGTGATATTGGACGACGACTGATGTATACCGCATCAGAAAAGCTCGCCATTATTCACTTGGTGGAAGACTCAGAGTTATCTATCCGCCGGACCCTGGTTGAGATCAACGTCAGCCGCAGCAGTTTCTACCGTTGGTATCAGGCTTATGAACGTGATGGTCCTGATGGCTTGCAGAACCACAGCAGAGCATCACGTCAACACTGGAACAAGATACCCGAGTCTGTACGGAAGTTGGTAGTTGATGTAGCCCTGGATCAGCCGGAACTGACGCCACGTGAACTAGTCTGGCAAACTCTTCCGGAAAGCTGCTACTTTATTTTCTCGACATCCGGGAGTTTCCAGGACTTGTCGAATAGCGACGCCTCTTACTTAATTAACTCGACTTCACCCGGTCGCCAGGTCTTCTCGATCCAGCGTTCGAGAGGGCCGTAGATGCGCAGAATGACGAACCAGCTCTTTGCGGGCACGGTTTCGAGCCAATTGTTTTCGTATCCACGGGGTGTCGTTGGCCCAAAGTAGAGATTATAGGATCCGTCGGCGTTCATCTTTATCCTCTTGTCCTGGCTACCAACGGTCGGGAATTTATGGCCAGTCTGGAGTTGAGAGCGGGTCTGGCTGTCATAGATCGTCACCGCCCAACCGTCCTTCGCGGGCACATCTGCCGGGATGTGTAGTCTGTAAGTCATGGATCCGTCGAACGGTTTCTTATTTGAATCGACAAAAGCCATTCCGTAGTCCGATCCCACGCCAGGCACACTGATCGCCATCGCCGGGGTAATCCCCGTATAGGGATAGTGGAACATGACCCGCGCATCTGAATTCATGGTTTGCCCGTCATCACCGTTGAAGAAGACGTTCTTGCCAAGGTAGGCAAGGATCCAGGCGCTATCCGTATCTGGATAGATTCGAATCCCCTTCATCGTACCCTCGGTTCGCGGATACCACACAATGGATCGGGACGCGGCGTTGGCGATCGCAACTGCGTCCGTGAGGATCTTCTTCATCCTCGGGTCGGGTGCGAAAGGCTTGCCCTTTTCAATGCCGATGGAAGCGAACAGACCGCGGGTTTCGGGATCGATCATTTCGAGCGGCTCGTACTGAATCACCTCGTTCAGATGACCATAGAATTCGAAGTTATTTGGGTGGATGGTGTTAAAAGATTTGCCGGAGCCGGTGATGAATTCCATCGGTGGCGGGCTATCCTGCCTTGAGAGTGGATAGACCCGTAGGCCGTCCGTCACATGTTGCGCTGCTGCCTCGACCCCGTTGGCGATTGAGGCTCTCAGAAAGATCCAGTTTCGATAGGTCTTGGTCTTAACGATGAAGTAACCGCCTGGAATGTCTCCCTCATATCCGGGCGGAAGAACGAGGTACTTGCCGCCCTTTCCCTTATCTGGGCCGACTGGACCGATGTCCTCGACGTAGTGGAAGGCGGCATCGTTGATAGCTCCCAGCATTCCGGCCGGCGCTTCGATGACGGTCGGGCCGTCCCGCTTGAGGTCAAGGTCAAGGGAGACGTACAACGGTGTTTCCAGTCAAAAAGAGGGGCGCGGAGTCCAGCAGTTTGTCTGTGAACACGACTTGATGAGCTTCTATCGCACCCAACTCGTGGAAGCCGTCGATCAATGCTGCCAGGGAAGCCAATGGCATGCCCTTCAAAAAAACGTCCACCCCACGCATGGTGTCGAGGTAGTCATAGACCTTTTCCGCAGTTTTCTGATCCGGCGCGCCGTCAAGGAACCTTAAAGTCCCGATAGAAGTCTCAACTTTGTCCGGCGTCGAGATGGAATCGAGGACATCATTACTGACCCCGGCGGACGCGATAGCCCCCCAGCAGAGGAGGAGTGTCGTCATCACGACGGCAAGAATGGAATGTATTGGTCGCTTTACTCTTTGCATGTCACTTCCTCCGTGTCTTTGCTATTTGACCGGCTCAGCGTTCGGTAGCTTGTAGGTTCCGTCCAAAACGCTCGGGCCCGGGCGGTAGATACGCATGAGGAAGTTCCAGCCCTCGGTGACGTCCAGCCGGCCGGGAACATCGCCACAGACCTCCTTCGATCCGTAATGCACGGTAAACGTGCCGTCGGCGTTCAGTTTCACGATGGATGAATTGACAACGTTATTCTCGCTCTTCATGTAGCCATCACTGCCATAGACCGTGATGGACCAGAACGCGTCATTGTCAGGAACCTTATAGGTGGCTTGATAGCATTGCTGGTCATCATGGCCGCCGTTGTAGTTCAAATAAATGGCGTCCTGTTCCGGAAACAGCCCCCACGCCGCCGCCGCCGCGAGGTGACGGGTTTTCTCGTCAACCTTGCCCCGCGGACCCATCATCCCCTTGTAACTGCCGTGTTGGGTCGACTCCTTTTCGTACTGCGCCCGCAGCGCGTCGAGTGATGCAGTATCCCACTTGAAAGCGGGCAGTGGATCGGCGCGGTTGGCCTTGAGGATGAACTGATCCTGCAACTTGTTGACCAGGGCGATTTCTGCCGGGTCTTTCAGATCGAAAACCTGGATTCGCACAATGGCGAGCAGATACCTGGTGTCCTCGGGCAGCTTGTGCGTGCCGGACTCGTAGAACGTGACCGGACCGTAGTGGTCGTTATTCACGATCTGGACTGACGCGTAGCGGCCCTTTGGCAACTCCGGGATGGTGATCGTCGCGCCGCCCTGCGTGTCCACGATGGCCCCCCCGTAGAGGGTGTCCTTGTTCTGCCGGATGACGGGCTGGTTGTCCAGCGAGACGGGGGCCCGGTCAAGATGCATACGATTTACGCCGCCCGCTCTTTTGGCTAAGTCGCGAAAATACTGATCGGTTTCCGCGCGGATGAAGGTCTCCGGCGTCACAGTGACGGATGAGGCTGCCTGATCTTGCTCCGCGACTACCAGCGGTGGATGTATCCAGGTGCCGTCGATAGCATCTTGCTGGGGCCAGTAGAGGCGCATCACCGTAAAGAATGGGCCGTCCGGTGCGGGCAGCCAGTTGGACTCCTTGTCTTTGCCGGGCGAATCCTTCTGCACGTAGAGGGTGATGCCGCCATCGGCGTCCTTTTTGAGATCGGGCAGCATCGACGAATTGATCAGGTAGCGGTTGAGCGGATTGGCCGTGAGCAGGCTTGACGGCAGTTCATACATGGTCAGCGACCAGAATGAATTGACCGGCGGTAACTGGCCCGGTGCGAACCGCATCGAATATCGTTTCTTCGACGCGTCCAGTTTCTGCCCGGTCGCATCCACGTAATAGATTGGATACATCGCTTCATCTGTCGAGTTGCCGTAGATGCCGTTCACGGCAGCGGCCATGCGGAAGAGATAGTTG
>PVMK01150589.1_pt1 | contig 14496 bp, 18 predicted proteins | sample 1853481 | NCBI WGS metagenome assembly PVMK01 (sample SAMN08533507, study PRJNA380276) | Marine sediment metagenome, whole genome shotgun sequencing project. | reverse complement strand
TCATGGCAATGGTTTTGCATCATCTAAGCAGTAGGTTCGCCCGATGACAATCAATGGTAGATTGCTCGCACAGCGTATGTTTCGGGGATTTTTGTAGAGGCAGGTAGTCAGTGAATCTTACAATATCAGGTCAGATCACAGGATTGGCGACAATCCCCAAGACGTGTATTGCAAAGCATGCCCCCTTGTCTATTATTATGAATAAACCGATTCTTATCATTGACGATGATCGCCCCGTAAGGCGGACATTGCGGCTGCTTTTAGAGAGCCATGCTTTTGACTGCAAGGAAGCTGACGATGGGCTGGAGGGACTGACTCTCCTTGATGCCTTTCTGTGGACGTGATCCTTTCCGATTACCATATGCCAGTGATCAATGGTGTGAATTTTCTCAAAGCCTTGTCCTATCGCGTGAGTGGCGAGGGGGTGCCTGTGATTTTGTTAAGCGGTAATTTGACAAAAGAAATGGAACAGATTGCTAAACAGGCCGGAGCGTTTGCGGTGATGGCAAAGCCCTATGATCCTCAGAAACTATTGGAAACAGTTTCTCGCGCATGTAACCGGCCGATATCTTAGGAGCTGTCTTTTTCACGGGCTGAATCACTAGATCGAATGTATCATTGTCATTGGCCAGAGTGGACGGTCTTGTGCAATTAGGAGATGCGGATATGAAGCAAACAATTTTAGTGATTGATGATGAAAGCGATATTTGCTCATCCTTGCAAAAACGATTGATGATGGAAGGGTATAACGTTTTGACGGCTTCCGATGGTCGAAAAGGGTTGAGCGTCTACCATGACCATCAGGTAGATCTTGTGATTACTGATGTCCTCATGCCAGAACTGGATGGCCTGGAGGTCGTGCGTACGCTCCGTCGCCTCAGCACGTCGCTCCCGATCATTGCGATGTCAGGTGGTGGAAAGCGTGATTTAGATTTTCTGCTGGAAGCGGCGGAATTTGGTGCAACTCGGACGATTTCCAAACCCTTTCGTATGGACGAGTTTGTTGCCATGGCCCATGATCTGCTCGATTCCGCTTCTCATCAGGCGGTGTGAAATTTTCCACTCCAGTTGATCAGGCATCATCCTGCCTTGTTTCCCCTTATAGACTCAAAATTTTCACCAAATAGTGCCATGTGGGATCGGGTTTGCATGGCCTATCAATTTTTTGCCCCTGCAAACCGAAGAGAGAATAGAGAAGGAACTCTTTTGCCCATTCCAAAGCCATGAGGCGGGTATGAAAGCCACCAATGAGGAATGTTGAAACGAGATGATCACTGAAACTGCCCTCGGATTGATAACGGTTGGTGAAATTATGTCGTCCAAAGTTGTCACGATTGAGATGGATGATTCACTTGAGGTCATCCGAGATATTTTTCGAAAAGTGAAATTTCATCATCTCATTGTCGTGGATGGAGAAAAGATTGTGGGTGTCATTTCGGATCGCGATTTTTTGAAAGCCATCAGCCCTTACGTAGACACGATGTCGGAAACTAACCGAGATCGAAGCACACTTGAAAAACGGGCTCACCAAATTATGTCGCATTATCCAGTCACCGTTCAAAAATCCTGTCAGATTCAGACGGCGGCAAGGTTGATGTTGGATCGGCGTGTCTCCTGCCTTCCCGTCACCATGCCTGATGGAATCATTGAAGGAGTGGTGACGTGGAAAGATGTGTTCAAGGCTTTTCTGGAATCGCCTGATTCAACTGAATGATTGGGAGGTGGTTCTCAATTATTTAGCACGTCTGAATCCGTCTTCTCCCTTCCTTTAGCCTCCATGGCACTTCCGGTATACTGAACCTCTAAATAAATGTGCGCGATTTTCGTCTCGAACCGACGGATAGAAAATGTTCAGGCGAACTCGTGTTTACGCACGATTTACAAATCATGAAAGGTTGAATAGCACATGGCAGACAAAAGCTTTATTCTTGAACTCGGGAAGTTGCTGATCGCTGCAGCATGGGCCGATGGCGTTCTTTCCACAGAGGAAGTGAATGGGTTAAAGGAACTCTTGTTTCAATTGCCTGACATATCTGGAGAGGAATGGATGGAGTTGGAGCTCTATATGGCCTCACCGGTTACCGAGGAAGAACGGCAGCGGCTGCTGAATCGAGTCTTGCAGAGAATGACCTCGCAGGCCGACAAGGACCTCGCGCAAGATGCACTCAAGAAGCTTGTTCTCAGTGAATCACAGAGAGCTGATCCGCAGGCCGAAGTCGTGCAACAGTTGCAGGAGGATATCGAACAAGGAAGCACCGGGTTTTTGGAACATCTTCGACGCCCTTTGCGTCGGATTCTCAATCTGCGTGGGCGACCGTATTCCGAAGAACATGATCGTGAAAGGCGTTTAGAAGACTTTATTAAGAACACGATTTATTTTCAGGTCACGATGGAATTACGAGATCGAGGTATAACCTTTGACCTCCCTGATTCTGATATTCGCAAGCTTTGTCTAGCGGCGGGATTGATGGCACGGGTGGCCGGCGTTGATCATGTCGTATCTTCAGATGAAACCAAGGTGATGAGTGAGGTGCTTCAGCGCCATTGGACGTTGACGAAAGAACAAGCTTTACTCGTCTCGGAAATTAGCCATCACCGAATCTTTCGAGGGTTAGATGGTGTGAGGCTTGTGAAACGCTTTAATGATTTTACGACGAGAACGGAACGGAAGGAATTTCTCCACTGTTTATTTGCCGTGGCCAATGCGGCAGATCAGACCTCATTTGACGAAATAGAAGAAATTCGAGAGCTTGCCAAAGGACTGGAGTTGAGCCATCAGGACTTTATCGATGCCAAACTCACTGTCCCCCGCGAAGATCGAGGGGGATTATGAAAATTAGTGGAGCCAGACAGACCAGCGGGTTTCATTTAAGGCCAAGAGGTGGGTAGAAATATTTCTTTACTTCTCGAAGCGGTCGATGACTGCTGCGCCGACGGCGTCACCCCACACGTTAACAGATGTTCGGCAGCGGTCTAAGAACCAATCCACCACTAAGATCAGAGAAATCCCTTCAATCGGTAGGTCTACAGCTTTTAGGACGATTATCATGGTCACAAGTCCGGCCTCGGGAATGCCTGCCGCACCAATAGCCGAGAGTGTGGCGGTGAGAAGCACGATGATGGTTTCGCCCAGCCCCATTTCAATCCCGTAAGTCTGCGCAATAAACATTGCAGCTATGGCTTCGTAGAGAGCTGTCCCATTCATATTGATGGTGGCTCCTAATGGAACCACAAAGCTTGTGACCCGGCGAGAAACCTTCGCTTCCTCAATCAGACTTTCCATAGTCAGTGGTAACGTGGCCGAACTGGAACTTGTCGAGAAGGCGGTCATAAGCGGTGTGCTCATGGCTTTGGCATAGGAAGGAACCGAACGTTTGCCTAGAAATCGTAAGGCTAAAGGGAGCGCCACGAAGCCATGAATGGCCAGAGCAAGGAGCACAGTACCCACATATGACCCCAGACTAGCTAATTGAGGCCAAAATCCCGTAAACCCTCCAGCTTCGCCTAGACGTCCGGCAAGCAATGCGCCAATGCCCACTGGAGCGACCCACATAAGAAGGTGCACGATGGCCATCATGGCCTCGTTGATTCCTTCAAAAACTCGGATTACTAAGGCACCTTTTTCCCCAATAGTGGTGAGCACGCCGCCAAAGATCAAAGCAAACACAATCAAAGGTAAGATTTGTGTTTCGGCCATTGCCGCGAATAAATTTTTCGGCACTAAGCTGGTGAGGATAGATTTGAATAAATCCCCGAGGGTGGCGGGTTTATCTTCTATCCGTTCCGAAATGCTTGACATGTGTTTTTGAGATGACTCTAGGTTGGATTGTTCAGTTGGCGTGCCCGGGTGAATAACTACGACTAAGATCAAGCCGACCAATACAGCCAGTCCCGTCGTCGTCATAAAAAATAAGACGGTGCGAAGGCCAATCGAACCGAGCTTCCGCACATCGCCTAAACTGGCAATGCCCACAATGATGGAACTTATGACCAAGGGAACAACGAGCGCGAACAAAGCTTGGAGGAACAGATCTCCGATAAACGCGATGCTCAGGCCAGTCGATGGTGCAAACCCGCCGAGGAGAATGCCTGAAAGAATACCCAGGAGCATGCCAATGAGGAGATGATGCGGGCTGGAAGCTTTCATACGGTGGGTTTGTGCTTGTCCATCAAGAAGAGGAATGACCTATTCAATTTTCGATGCCAAGCCCTTTGGAAGTCTAGGATGAATAGGTGTCCATGGGAGGACAGGTACAGACCAAATTCCGATCTCCATACACACTATCAATTCGCGAAACGGTTGGCCAGAATTTGTGGTCCCGCAACCAGGGTGCAGGAAATGCCGCTTGTTCTCTGGAGTAAGGGTGTGGCCATTCTGTTTGGGCGATGGTGTCTATGGTGTGCGGAGCATGTTTGAGTGGATTATTATCACGTGGAAGCCCCCCTTCTTCGATTTCCGCGATTTCTTGGCGGATGAGAATGAGTGCGTCGCAATACCGGTCCAATTCGGCCTTGGATTCGCTTTCTGTGGGTTCGACCATCATAGTTCCGGGAACGGGCCACGAAATCGTGGGCGCATGGAAGCCATAGTCCATGAGTCGTTTCGCGATATCTTCCACTTCCACATCGGCTGATTTCTTAAACGGCCGCAGATCCAGAATAAATTCGTGGGCGGCCATGCCGTTTTTTCCCGTAAACAACACCGAGTAATATTTGCTTAAGCGCTTAGCCATATAGTTGGCATTCAAGATCGCTACTTGTGTGGCTTTGGTGAGTCCGTCGCCACCCATCAGCCGAATGAACGCCCAAGAAATCGGAAGAATGTTCGGGCTGCCATATGGAGCGGACGCGATAGCACCAATACCCTGAGATCCTCCAGTGGAAACTAACGGGTGATTGGGTAAGAAGGGGGCGAGATGTGAAGCCACGGCGATGGGGCCCATCCCTGGCCCCCCACCACCGTGGGGGATGCAAAAGGTTTTATGGAGATTGAGATGGCACACATCGGCGCCAATATTCCCTGGCTGAACAATCCCCACCATGGCATTCATATTAGCGCCGTCCATATAGACTTGGCCGCCGTGGTGATGCACGGTCGTACAGACCTGACGGATGGTTTCTTCAAAAACGCCATGTGTTGACGGATAGGTCACCATCAAGGCGGCTAGGGTGTCATGATATTTCTCGCATTTGGCTTCTAAGTCTTGCAGGTCGATATTGCCTTCGCTATCGCAGGCCACAGGCACAACTTGCATGCCGGCGATGACGGCACTGGCCGGGTTTGTGCCATGTGCGGAAACCGGAATCAGGCACACATTGCGTTGGTCTTCCCCTCGCTGGTCTTGATAAGCCCGGATTACCATCAACCCGGCGTATTCCCCTTGCGACCCTGCATTGGGTTGCAACGACACTGCGGCAAAGCCGGTAATTTCCGCCAGCCAGGCTTCCAATTGTTGGGTTAAAAGGTGGTAGCCTTTGGCTTGTTCTGCAGGAACAAAGGGTAAGGAGTCGACTGAACTCCGTCCAGGTGACGGGGATCATTTCAGCTGTGGCATTGAGTTTCATGGTGCAAGATCCCAACGGAATCATGGAATGAACCAGTGAAAGATCTTTAGATTGTAGGCGATACATATATCGCAGGAGCTCGTGCTCCGAGTGGTACTCGTGAAACACGCGATGTGTGAGGTAGGGTGAATGTCGCTGAAGTTCAGCTGGGATAGCGTTGCTGGATTCTTTGGCAAATTGATCAAGGGAAAATGGCAGTAATTCGCTGGCTGAGAACACCATCAGGATTTGGCCAACCTCTTGGATCGTGGTGGTTTCATCCAGTGAAATGCCAAATGTGCCGTCCTCAAATTGTCGAAGATTCATCGAGGCCTTCTTGGTTTTCTGTACTATCTCCTCGGCTGAAAGTGATGGGCATTGCACGCGGAGGGTATCAAAGAAGGCGGATGTCCGAAGTTTGCACCCCAGACGGCGCAAGCCTTCTGCCGTGACATTGGTGAGATGGTGAATTCGGCTGGCAATGGCTTTCAATCCTTCGGGGCCATGATAGACGGCATACATGCTGGCCATGTTGGCTAGCAGTACCTGAGCTGTACAAATATTGCTGGTTGCTCGATCGCGGCGAATATGCTGTTCACGGGTTTGCAAGGCCAGTCGATAGGCCTTCCGGCCTTTCGTGTCTTTGGAGACGCCCACGACCCGACCTGGGATCTGCCGCTTAAACTCTTCCTTGGTGGACAGAAACGCCGCGTGAGGACCACCATGGCCCATAGGGACACCAAATCGCTGCGAGGAACCCACGGCAATGTCTGCTCCCCATTCACCTGGCGGCACCAAGAGGGTAAGAGCAAGAAGATCGGTGCTGGCGACGACAACCGCGCCAGCTTCATGGGCTTTCCTAGCCAATCCCTCATATGATCGGAGCGTGCCATCGGTTGATGGATACGAAAGAAACAAGCCAAAAATTTTACCTGGAGTAAAGTCCAGTGTATCCTGGTCACCGACCTGGAGGGTGATATTCAATGGTTCGGCACGTGTTTGCAAGACCGCTAGCGTTTGGGGGTGACAGTCCTCTGCCGCAAAAAACGTGTGACCCTGTACTTTGCTTAATACGCGGCACATGCTCATCGCTTCTGCAGCGGCGGTTGCCTCGTCCAACAGCGAGGCATTGGCCAGCGGAAGACCGGTCAGGTCGGCCACCATTGTTTGAAAATTGAGTAACGCTTCCAGGCGCCCCTGGGCGATTTCTGCTTGATACGGTGTGTATTGTGTATACCAGGCTGGATTTTCCAGGATGTTTCTGGCAATCACGGGGGGCGTGAGACAATCGTAATACCCCATGCCGATAAATGATCGATACAGTTGATTGTGCGAACCCAGCCTACGCAGTTCGGCAAGCATGTCTTCTTCGGATTGTGCTATAGGGAGATTCAGGGGCTCGGTAAGGCGAATGTCTTGTGGCACGGTGGCTTGAATCAGCGCATCAAGCGAAGCCAGTCCCAGTGTGCCTAACATTTCTTGAATTTGGCCGTCTGTCGACCCCATATGGCGATGAGCAAAGTCGGTCATGATTGGCTAAGTTTCAATAGGGAAGCCCGGGAGATCGAAATAATCAGACGTGTCGCTCTTGAAACGAATATGGGCAAAAGAGGTGCCTTGCACCGTAACAATACCGGAAACCCGTTGGCCTGTGATGGAAGTTGAGAAGTAAAGTCGAAATCCGTTAACGATGTTCACCGATGATAGAACAACAGCGAAACACAATAAACTCACCCTAGCATGTTTGCCTCTTTCCTGCAAAATCTCGTTCTGCTTGTGGCAAAGAGCTTTTGAGAGTTGATGGGATTTTTGTTGAAAATGATATTAGGAAGATTTTATTCTTAGGTCCTGATACGTTCTCACAAGTTCATAACAATAGAATCCAAGGTTTATAAAGGATTGGCATGATTATTCTCTCCAATATTCAGAAATTGTATGACGGGACGTCGGCTACGGCTGAGGCCATACAGGAAAGGATGGACGTCTGGGTTGATGGGGCCATGATCAAAGCCGTACATCCTCACAAGCCCACTCATCCCCAGGGTTCTGAGGTGCAGCGCGTTGACTGTTCGGCCTATACCGTGACTCCGGGCCTGATTGACTGCCATGGCCATGTGACGTTGTGGGGTGTTGGGAATGAGAATCTGGACCGTATGAATTCCCCGGAGGCGCCGTTTTGGGCTGAGCGTATTCTTTATCGGACGCTAGTCCATGGTGGAGTGACGACACTCAGAGATGTTGGGGGCGCAACTCAGGTCTTGAAGCGTCTAGTAGAGCAGGGGGTGCTACTCGGGCCGCGCTTACAACTGGCTATTTGTATGTTGTCGACGACCGGCGGGCATGCGGATTTTCGAGGGCCTGACCGCTGTTGTGGGGAGCTGTCTCGGCTATGGCCTGCGGGTCCCGGGCGTCCTTCCAGCATCGTGGATGGACCCTGGGAATGTCGAAAGCGGGTAAGAGAAATTGCCGCCTGTGGAGGGGATTTCGTAAAAATTTGTGCTAGCCCGGGTGTGGTTTCTCCAACCGATCACTTAGAGCATCGCGATTTTACAATGGAAGAAATGGAGGCCATTTGTGACGAAGCGGCAGGCCGGGGCATGTATGTAGCGGCGCATGCGCATAGTCAAAGTGGCATTCGCTTGGCGATTGAATCAGGGGTAAAAGACATTCAACATATCTCCTTTATGAATGAAGAACTGGCCGAATTGGCCTATGCCAAGGGCTGCACGGTGACGCCAACTTCTTGGGTGGGGCAGCGACTCTTGCAATCAGGGAATTTTAATGAGTTTATTACTTCTAAAGTTCAAGCGGTGTCGGAAAGCCATGCGCGAGCGGTAAAGGTAGCTCATGCCAGTGGGTTGAGATTATTGGCGGGGACAGATCCGGTTCTGTCAGATATGCATGGTCGCAATTATATGGAATTAGTGGCCTTAATTCAGGAAGGCGTGCCGCCTTTGGCTGCGTGGTTTGGTGCGACTGGATTGGCTGCTGAGCAGCTCGGCCTCACGGATACAGGAACAGTGATTGAGGGGCGCCGCGCTGACCTTCTGATTTGCCAGGGGGATGTCGTCGAAGACCCGTCTCGTCTGGATGATGGGGCGTTAGTCGAGGTCTTGAAAGATGGATGGGGCTATCGGAAATGGGTTGGAAGCCATTCCTCAGCAGACCTATGGGAAGGCCATGAATCAAGCTCTTCATGCAAGCTGAGCGTTGTTTTTGCTAGGAGCCTGTCGGAGACTTAGAATGAATCGGCTACAAAAGTGTCTAAACGGTCCATATTTCGCCGATTTCGTGGACCATAGTCCCACTATGGGCCGGCGAAATCATCAAAATCTGAACTCGCTTAACCACTTTTTCGCTCTCGATTCCCTAAGCTCGACAGGCTCCTAGGGGAGAACATGGGTTCTTATGATGGCTCATCCGTTTTGAGCGTTGGGCCAATATCTTTTTCCGATTCCATGGCTTCTTCCATATCTACTATGAGTTCGCCCTTTGGGGAATAAAATCCTTGCCCATCGATTTGCACAATCCCATTGCAATTTTCTTGGAAAAACTCTAGGATCCAGCCGTTAAAATCATAGCCCTCGTCAGAGATGTCGTTTTTCACCATTTGGGTGGTCGCGATGAAATGAGATTTGGCGATGAATTCCCGTGCAATTTGTGCTTCGACATCGTCAAAGGCGGAGAGTCGGTTGGTAAACCCTGTTTGTTCAGTCTCAAAGACATCTTGGTAGGTGCCTCGATTCCGAATGCAAAAGAGTCGAATGGGTTGGCGCTCTCGATTGTAGCCTAATGAGATATGGACCCAATCCCAATCCTCCAATGCTTCCTGTTCCATTTTTGGAATCAGGGGGATTTGGTTTTTGGATTTGAGAAAATCCAAAAGAAGTCGTAATGGAGGACTGTCTTCGCGATTACAAAAGACCCGAGAATAGACCAGTTCTTCTTTTTCTTCAGTCTCTGATTGTTGGGGGTTAGGAATAACGGGTAATTCTTTTCCCATAATCAATGCCTCATCTGTATATTAAATGTATATTTAAACCAAGACCAATACTTATGATCTTGTTCAATCCTTATCACCTGCCTACTTTACCTTGGGAAAAGCCAAGGCAGCAAGGCAATATCTCCAATGAATTAATCCTCAAACGAATATTCCTCGCGCTGGGCTTGTTTTTTGGTTGACAGTATTTGAGTCTTTCGGTAGACTCTGGCGCCGTTGTTAGAAGAGGAGCGTGTGTTCCTGTCGTACCTTGACTGAAGGTTGCAAACAAGGCATCCCTTCCTTGAGATTCTGAAAAACCAAATGGGCTGTGTTACTAATCATCTTTAATGTGAGGAGGAGGTCCGTATGGGAAAAGCCATGACGAAGTCGCAGATTGCCGATCACCTGGCCAAAAAAGCGGATATCACCAAGAAAACCGCTACAGAAATTCTTGATGATTTCGCGGCATTGGCTTACAAAGAAGCCAAGAACGCGTTTGTGGTTCCTGGAATCGGGAAGCTCGTGCTCGCACACCGCAAAGCCAGAATGGGTCGAAACCCTCAAACCGGCGAGGCAATTAAAATTCCTGCCAAAAAAGTTGTAAAATTTCGAGTGGCAAAAGCCGCCAAGGATGCCATCCTTGGGGTTAAAAAATAAGAGAGTTGGCTTACGCTTCTCTTTTGTGTTTTGTCCCTCAACCGGATAACCCCTCATTCCGGTCTTCAGTAAAAGACAAACATTTTAAAAGCAGGGCCAGAAATCCTGGCCCTGCTTTTGTGTGTTAATCTTCCCTTCCTTAGGGCTCGCGAAACAATAACTTCCCAGATTCGCATCCCACCTTCAGGCCAGCTTGGGCCGATCTTCACTCGCACAATCCTCATCGTAGGCCTTGCTACGCCTGCGGTTGCGCTCCATCAGAGCGACACAATCTGGCCCAAATTTTGGCGCGAATTCTGGGAAGTTATTGTTTCGCGAACCCTTAGTACATGGCTGGAGTCAACCCACTTCGTCCCAGGCCGTCATGGGCCACGATTTGAACCATATCGCCATCGTAGATTTCGGTTGATTCACTGGCAATGCGCTTGTTGACCGTGACCATCACTTTTTTCTGTTTTAATAATTGAAAAATTTCTCGCAAGGGTTTGCCTTGTTTGCGAATGAGCTGTTTAACGGTAATGGAATCTTCCACCTCGCACCCTAACGCACGCTCGCCTTCAGTGGTTTGCAAATCTCCCATTAATGTGATGGTAACCATAGGATGTTCTTTCTATGAAAATTGAATAGTAAAATTATTTCTCTTGCAGCCAGGGGGCAGACGTAACGTTCCCTTATGGAATGGAATGTTTGGATTAGGGCACGAGTGCCATGATTCGCACCGGTCCTCCAGTCCCACCTTTTATCTTCATGGGCAGTGCGGTAATTGAGGCCCCCTGAGGGGGCAATCGCTCCAAATGGGCCACATTTTCTATGGCAAAACGATTGGTTTGCCCAAGGACCTGATGTGCCGGGAAGTTTGTTGATTGCCCTGGATCAATGCTGGCCGTGTCAATTCCAATACCGAAAATGTCTCGTTGGTTCACCAAAAAGGAAACGGCCTCTTTCGAGAAACCTGGGAAATGAAGGGTGGAGGAATCATGGGGCGTGCGACTGCCGAGGTAGCGAGAAGCGTCCGGCCAATATTGGCCCCAGCCGGTCAAGAGAAAAACTATAGAATCCCTTGGAATGGCCCCATGTTGCTTTTCCCATTGCACGATGTCTTCTACCTGAAGCATATAATCTGGATTCGAACCGGCTTGTGATCGGATATCCAGGACGATACCCTCTGCCATTAAATGTGTTAAAGGAATTTCATCGACAGTCCACCCAAATTCAGCAAAATGGATGGGGGCATCAAGGTGTGTTCCCCCATGTTCCGATGCTGAAAACACTCCCGAGGCATACCAGTACCCTTGGTGGGTATGACCCCAACTCGATTTTTCCCAATGAAAGGGTGCATTGTTTGGCCAATAGATCGTGTGTTCATCGAACGGATAAGTCAGATCCACAAGGGTTCCTGGTGAATGATGAGATGATAAACACCCGGATACCCCTATAAAGAATAGTAAAACACAGATCTGAGGTCCGCAGGATATGGCGGACTTGTGGCCCAATCGGATGGAAAGCATAGAGAAAATCCTATCAAGTCGAGAAAGGGTTCAGCAATGGAAGATTCACCTAATGCACACATCGAACTTTCTTTCATGCCTAAGGAGGTCAAAGGCCACGGGGCAGGGGTGTCATCTCGAAAAACAGGCACCATTGAGTTATGATGGGTGTTGGGGAAAAAAGCGGATCAGTTGCAAATTTGGTGGAGTGGGGGTAAATAGTGAGGGTAAGAAAGGAGGAAGTATGACAGGATGGACACCACCGATGCACGTCAGATGTTGGCCTTCTTTTTACCCGAAGGCACCTTGGAGTATTTCGAGCTGGTTCGAGGCACGAAGACGGCCCACGCGATCCACTTAGTACTGGAAGAGAAGAATCACCCCCCCGCTTACGGATAAGCAGCAAGGCAAACGCGTCTGGTCCAAAGGCTTCCAGGACATCACCATCACCGATTTTCCGGCCAGGGGTCGGCCCGTTTCCCTCACATTCCGCCGCCGGCGTTGGCAGGTAGCGGGCGAGCCAGTGCTGCTGAAGCGAGACATTGCTCTCACGGCCCCCGGGACCCAACTGGCGACGGAATTTGCGGCTTTTTTAAAAGCACGAGGCTGACCACAAACCGCTGGCGTTGGCCACGATTGCCGAGGCCCATTGCCTGGATGCCAAGGGGTTTGTGCGGCACTACCGCGAGCATCTCAGCGACTTCCCCACGTGGGCGGCGCGCATGCATGCGGCCGAGTGGCTCGTGTTTCCGGAGAACGTGGGGAGGCATTTGAGCCTTGATGAAGTGGCGATCAGCCAAGGCGAGCTCTACACCGTCCTCACGAACAAAGCACGCCATGGCAAGCACGGCGCCCTGGTCGCCATTGTTAAGGGCACCAAGACCGAGGTTGTGAGCGAGGCCTTGCGCCGGATCCCTGGGGCCATACGAGCGACGGTACAAACCGTCACCCGCGATCTCGACGCGAGTATGGCCCAGATTGCGACCGCCTGCTTCCCGAATGCGCAGCAGATTGAGGACCGCTTTCATGTACAGCAGCTCGTCTCGGAGGCACTGCAGGAAATCCGTGTGGCCTTGCGCAAGGAGGCCATCACGGAAGACAACACCCAGGTCAAAGCGGCTCGGGAACGTGGGAGCCACTACCAGGCGCCCCGCCACGAGAATGGGGATACCAACAAGGCGTTACTGGCAAGAAGTCGCTACCTGCTGTTCAAGGCGAGGAGCACCTGGACCGCTTCACAGCAGGAACGGGGCGCCATTCTCTTCCGTGAGTACCCTATGCTGCAGAAAGCCTACACCCTCTCCATGATGTTCCGGGGCATCTACGAATACTGTGAGACGAAAAGCCATGCTCACGAGAAGTTGCAGGAGTGGTACACCAAACTCGCAACCTCCATTGAGGTCTTGCCGTCCTTCGAAACGCCGATGCAAACGATCAAACTCCATGAGGCCACCATCCTGAACTACTTTGATGGCCGGCGGACCAATGCCGCCGCTGAATCGTTTAATGCGAAGATTAAGAATTGCCGGGCGATCCAGCGAGGTGTCCTAGTGGTGCCCTTTTTCCTCTACCGCCTGGCGAAGATTTATGGCTAAGAGCATGGAGAATGGTACCCTTGCTCCACCAAAATTGCGATTGATCCAAAAAAGCAAAGGAACAAGTTATATGTACAAAATCATCATTATCCTCATTTTGCTCGTTATTCTGTTTTATATGGTTCGGCGTGCAGCTCGCGCGTGGATAGAGCCCAGGCCTGAAGAGGCGACTCCAGGGAAGGATGTCATGATTCAAGACCCCGTGTGTAAGGTTTATGTGGCTGCGGGATCGGCTATTATCGAAGAGGTCAGTGGGCAGCGGTATTATTTCTGTAGCCAGGATTGCGCAAAACACTTCCGGCGTGAAGGTAAGACATAGAAGGAAAAGGCCGATGTTGTGAGATGTTCGAAGAAAAAAGGCTAGGAATTATATAGAAGCATAGAAGAAAATCCTAGGCAAGAGCCCCTCCACAGGATGATCCTGGCCCTGCCGTGCATCCAAAGCAATGCGAACCCACCACGATACGCCGATCCTCTAAGGCGGCGAGATTAAAATCTCCGATCCATTGTGGTGAACCGTTTGGAAAAGGCAAATCCAGCATCTGATTGAAATCACAGTCATACAAGCGCCCATCCCATCCTACGCTGATTAACGAACGGCACATGAGGTTTTCAACGGTGGCTTCATTGAAGCTATTCACTAAGAGGGTGTAGTACGCCTCGACTTGGCCAGACTCGCGTAAATCCTCCAAGAAGCGACTGATCGGCATATTCGTAATGGTCATCAGTCGATTGAACTGGATTCCATACCGACTCATCAGCTCTTCTTTATAGTCCTGTTCTAATTCCCATTGCGGGGGTGGAAGAGAAACCCCCTGGGGGTTATAGACCAGATGCAGGTTGAGGCCGGTTCCGATTTTCCCATACCCTAGCCTATTCAATGTCTGTAGCGCGCTGATACTGCGATCGAAGACGCCTTTGCCACGCTGTTGGTCGACATTGGCTTCCTGGTAACAAGGAAGTGACGCAATGATTTCGACCCCTTGTTCAGCTAAAAATTCAGGAAGGTGCGATTTCCCTTTGACATAAAAAACGGTCAGATTGCATCGGTCAATGACTTTTCGATCTGGTATCAGGCATGGCCGAACCAAATATTCGAAATGGGGGTTCATCTTCGGGGCGCCGCCAGTAATGTCTACTGTCGAAATCTGGGGAGTTCGGTCCAAGACCGTTATGGTCTGGTCGATGGTGTCTTTGGTCATGCTGGGCCTCAACGAAGCGAAAGCATGAC
>PVMK01119105.1_pt1 | contig 14496 bp, 11 predicted proteins | sample 1853481 | NCBI WGS metagenome assembly PVMK01 (sample SAMN08533507, study PRJNA380276) | Marine sediment metagenome, whole genome shotgun sequencing project. | reverse complement strand
CCCGAAGAGTTCGCCTTCCGCCAGCGACGCCTCGGCGTGGCTGCAACGGTCGTCGATCGCGTGGACGGATCCGTCGACCTTGAAGACCGCGACTCGACGGCCATCGACCGAGAAGGACTTGCCTGCACCCTCAGCAAGCGACTCGAGTGTTGCGATCTCGTGGGTGGTCATACGCGGCCCTCCTCTTGCGCTGTCACGTATTTTGCGTTGATGCGCTCACGAAGCGTGGCTGCCAGATCCTTGTGCGGGATCAGGCTCACAACTTCCTCGAAGAAACCCTGAACTTGGAGACGATCGGCGCGATCAGCGGTGAGGCCCCTGCTTCGCAGGTAATAACGCTGATCTGCATCGAGGGGTCCGACGCTCGATCCGTGGCCACACTTGACATCGTTCGCCAGGATCTCAAGGTTCGGAACGGACTGGGCGGCCGCACCCTCAGAGAGGATCAGGTTCCTGTTCGTTTGGAAGGACTCCGTCTTCTGGCCGGTCTTCTCGATTCGTATCATGCCGGTGAATACGGACAGCGCGCTGTCCTCGACCGCTCCCTTGAGGAACATGTCAGCGCGCGTGTTCGTGCCGATGTGGTTCATGAAGTATCGATAGTCGAGCGTCTGATCCTCTTCGCCGAAATACGCTCCATAGATCTTTGCCCACGAGCCTTGCCCGATGAAGTTCACGTCAAGATGCAAGCGGCCGATCTTCCCACCGAGGCCCACCTCCGACAGCGTGAGGCCAGCGTCGCGTCCGAGGTCCATCACGGCACGGCCCATGGCCCGAGTGGCGTAGTTCCAGTCCTGAACGATGATCAGGTTGAGCCTTGCGTTGTCGCCTACCGTCGCGGTCAGCCTCGGAACAACGACACAAGCAACGTCTGTCGACGAGCGATAGCGGACGACAACGGCACCGTCAGCACCAGCAGGAACGTCGATGTGTACCCCGGGATACGTCGTCGATTCGCCTGTCGCCTGGACATCTACGAAGACCGGTTGGTCGAGAAGATCGGCGTCGATAAGGGCAGAACCTGGCGTGTAGGCGTCGAACGATGTCGTGAAGAGATCGGTGTCCTTGAGGGATGGGGTCGGGTCGGACGACGAATCGGTGACATTCGCCCCTGACGCAACGAAGCCATCGACGATGGAGACCACGGCACCACTCCACCCACGCATCATGTCGTCGGACCCGGCAGGTTCGCCTGGCGTTGCCGGGGCTGAGTCGACAGCGGGGTCGAACGAGAGGTCGAGATACCGCCAGATCTCCTCGCGCTCACTCGGCATCGAGATGTCGTCAAGGGCGGCGATCGCGCGCGCGCGGCGCTCAGCCATCCAGGCGGCGTCGGTCGATCCAAGGCTTGGGGATGCAGTCAACTGGAGCTTTCCTCCGTCGGTCGGTGCGAGGATACCTACGCCTTCGAGCCAACTCGCCGGTTTCCCCTACAACCATGTGTGATATCCCATCACCGGCATGTGGATGTGCGAGGTATCTGGATTCCGCCCCTAGCGTTCACATCTGCACCAACGGGCAGCCACCGCCGAGAGGCGCCCCACCGGAGGCAGAGGGCCATGAGAAACTCAAGTTCACGCTTGATCGCGCTCGTCGCTATCACGGTGTCACTCGTCGCGCCTGCGATACCTGCGCACGCCGACACGGATCAGAACACAGAGCATCCCGACATCGTCTTCGACGTCTTCCCCCACCAGGGACAGGGCGTCGACTTCTGGAATTCATGGGGAGCAAGGCGGTCCGGCGGTCGGCGTCACCAAGGCATCGACATCATGAGCCCGCGAGGCACGAGCATCGTCGCCGTGGCGGACGGCGTCGTCACATCAATGGGGTGGCACAGGATGTCTGGCTACTTCATTCGGGTGCAGCACGAGGACGGATGGATGTCGGTGTACATGCATCTGAACAACGACAGGGTTGGCACTGACGATGGAGAGGGTGGCCCATGGTCAGCCTTCTCTCTCCAACTCAAAGAGGGGTATGCGGTGCATGCAGGTGAGGTGATCGGATATGTGGGCGATTCCGGCAATGCCGAGGGAACGAAGCCTCATACACACTTCGAGTTGCGGGTCGGCGAGGGGAAGGTCAACCCTCACACCTATCTCAAGGACGTCTGGGAGCGGCAGCAGCGCCTCATCAACGAAACCGGTGCGGCCGTCTGATCCGAACTCTGCGGTGACGCGCAGACTCACTCCGCAGCGAGCGCCGTTGCCCTCGCAAACACGTCGTCGAGCATCTCTTCGGTGAGCTTTCCTGTGAACGTGTTCTGCTGCGACACGTGATAGCTCGCCAGGATCGTCCAATCATCGAGTTCGACCGATAGCCCATGGCTGAACTTCGGGCGCGGTACCGGGAGGGTTACCCCGGTACGACGCAGATAGGACCACAGCGCCTGATACCCGAACTGTCCAAGGACGACGATCACCGAAGCATTGGGAAGCAGACCCAGTTCCTCGTCGAACCATGCAGCGCAGTTGTCACGCTCGTCGGGGGTTGGCTTGTTGGCCGGAGGGGCACATTTCACAGGCGAAGTGACCCATGCGCCGTGCAAGGTCAAACCGTCGAAGCGGTCGACGGCGTCTGGCTGCGATGCAAGGCCTGCCCGATGGAGCGCACGGTAGAGCCACTCCCCCGATCGATCGCCAGTGAACATCCTGCCTGTTCGATTCGCCCCGTGTGCGGCTGGAGCGAGACCGACGACGACGATCCGAGCATCGGGATCGCCGAATCCCGGGACAGGCTTGCCCCAATATTGATCGTCAGCGAACGAGGCTCGCTTGGTGAGGGCGACTTCCTCCCGCCATTCCACGAGTCTGGGACATCGCCTGCACTCGATGAGTCTCGCTTCGAGGTTGCTCAGCGCGGAGGCAGATTCTCCGTCGAGTAGTTCGTGCTGTTGCTCCAGAGAAGCCACCCCATGCCACCTTCGGTCACGGCAGACTGTACGTCCCTTTGGTCTGCTTCGCTGATCGCCCACGTCTGGATCCATGGGCGGAAGTAGGCGAAGCCATCCAATTTGGGCTTCCCTCCGTTGAGCGCGTTCGTCACTATCTCCACCGCGTGCTCGTCCGGGTTCTCGAAACCACTACCGCCGCCGTAATAATCCGGTGTGTAGAGCGTCGGAGAGAGCACGTCGGTGACTCGCGACATTGCAGACGGACGCTGGCCGACTCCCGAATCTGTCGGATCTTGAAGTGCGATACCGAAGATCGTCGAGGACACCGCACAACCGATCGGGTGCAACACGGAGTATGCCCTTGCCAGGAAGGCGGTTGTGGACGCCACCCGCACCTCCTCGTTGTCCTCACCGTCGAAGATGGCCTCGGAACGCTTCCCCGGCCATCGGACGACGTCGAACTGGATCTCGTCGAAGCCGAGCAGACACGCCTCTTCGGCGAGGTCGACCGCGTATTCGTACGCTGCCGGATCGGTTGGATCCAGCCATGCGTACCCTCCGTGGACCTCCAGAGTTCCCCTGACGACGTCAACAGGGCGTGCTCAGGCTCTGCGGCGGCGAAGAAGTCGTCCTGGAAGACGACGATTCGGCCGATCATGTACAACGAGCGTTCATCACCGGCGGCGAGGACGTCCGAAGCTTCGAAGTAACTCGTGACCGCACCGATGGCTGCTGCAATCGGTAACTCCGACCGATAGACGACCGTGCCGTCCGCAGCCTTCAGATCAACCACGAGCCCGTTGATGCCCGTTGACTCCGCAAGCGAGAGAACCCGATTCCATCGTTCGGAATCCGACACATCGTTCGCTGACACACGAAGAGCCCGGATAACCAGAGGCATCATGGGAATGTCTATGGCATCGATGCCACCGTCCCACTCGTACTCAGACGTCTCCCACGCGGGTCTCGAAAGCGAGATAGTCCCCGCGACGGCTCGCTCGAGGGTGTACCGGCCTTCATTATCGGTCTCATCGCTCGCATCGCCGAGTTCTACCCTCGCCCCGGGGAGCGGCCTTCCATCCTCGGTTGTGATCCGTCCGGTCAACACGACCGGTTCAAGCCGAAACTCGATCCTGCCGCCGTCCGGATACGTCTCGATCTGGTATTCGAAGGGATGGAATCCCGGTGCTGTCACCGCAAGCCCGATCGGGTCGTTCACCCATTCGATGAGCCTTATTCCGCCGTCTGCGGCGCCTACAGGCAGACCATCGGCTACGACTGCCGACGGTATCGCTCCAAGGTCATCAGCGGCAAGCACGACCACCTCGATGATCGGCGCACCCAATTCGGGAGGGACCACGGCATCTCCGGGCAGAACGCCTCCGACGCCTCCACACGCGCCAAGAACAAGCGCGCCGGCGATAATGGGGATGAAGCGATGTTTTCTCATGGTTTCGCACCGCGATAGTCGGGTTCGGTGCGCCCCAAAAGGGTACAGGCCTGTTGCGACACTGATTGGATGGTGATATCTTCCAATTCCACGGATGGGATGGTCTGGGCGACGTCAGGCGGGGGCAATGGCGGAATCAGCACGCGAGGCGCGAGTTGCCGATGCGATCGGCATGTACTTGGACGCCGTCTCGAACCATGCGCTCCTCACCGCCGAGGACGAAGGACGGCTCGCCCGTGCGATCGAACTTGGCAAGGAAGCCGAGATTCGGCTCGCCACGGATGGCGACATCGATGCACCCGAACGGATCCTTCTGGTGCGACAGATACGCCTCGCGGATCATGCGAAGCAAGAGTTCATCCGGTCCAACCTCCGGCTCGTCATATCGATCGCCAAGCGGTACTCAGGAAGAGGCCTGGCCCTCCTCGACCTGATCCAAGAAGGCAACCTCGGCCTCATCCGGGCTGTCGAGAAATTCGACTGGCGGAAGGGGTTCAAGTTCTCGACCTATGCGACGTGGTGGATCAGACAGGCGATCACCCGAGGGATCGGAAACCAGGGACGGACCATCCGCCTCCCGGTCCACATGGTCGACATCGTGAGGACGGTCCAGGAAGCCGAACTCACGCTCCAGGAGAAGCTACGAAGGGTTCCAACGATCGCTGAGGTCGCTGAGGTCAGCGGGCTCGACGAGGAGAAGATCTTGCTCGCCCTCGGAGCACCCGGAGACACGGTCTCGCTCGATCGCAAGGTGGGCGACGACGGCGACGCAGAGCTTGGAGACTTCGTCGTTGACGTGTCGGCAACGGACCCGTTCAGCTCGATAGCTGACTCGGCGCGTAGAACCGAGCTCGAACTGGCGATCACCACGCTCGATGATCGCGAGCGCCTTGTTGTCGTACTGCGGTACGGACTCGACGCCCAGCTTCCGCGAACGCTCTCGGACGTCGGTTCCCGACTCGGGATCACGCGGGAGCGAGTGCGACAGATCGAAACCCGGGCACTTGGGAAACTCAGACACCCATCGACCCTGTTCGATCTGCAGTCGTTGTTGTAGACGTCCCGCAACCGCTGCGAAAGTTCTACACTGCGCCACTATGAAATTCGCCATACAGAAGAAGACGGGTCTCGCCGTTGAATCACTTCATGCACTGCTCGCCGCAGGAGAGTCCGTCCAGTCGCCTGAACTCGCATCTGCGATAGACACCACAACGTCGTTCCTGCCCCAGATCATGTCGCCCCTCGTCCAGAAGGGGTGGGTCGAGTCCAAGCGAGGCCCGAACGGGGGTTATCGCCTAGTGGCTGATCCTGAGTCGATCAGCGTCCTTGACCTCATCGAGGCCGTCGAGGGTGAGACAGACACAAAGACATGCGTCCTGAAGGGCGGTCCGTGTGGCGGCCTTGAGCACTGCGCCTTCCACGAACCGTGGAAGGCTGCCCGAAGCGCGCTGCTCGATGAACTTGCGTCGGTCCCCGTTCTCACCCTGACATGGCCGCAGTCGGACATCATCGGCTGATACGCGGCCACTCGGACGTGTTCAGAACAGCCGGAGCGCGTCGGACTCCTTGCCGCGGAGATCGTCGTAGTCGATCTCGACACATCGGATGTCTCGATCCTCCGCGAGCAGCCTGGCCTGCGGCTTGATGATCTGCGCCGCGAATATCCCGCGCACGGGGGCAAGCCTGGTGTCCCTGTTCAGGAACTCGAGATAACGGGTGAGTTGCTCGACGCCATCGATCTCCCCTCGCCGCTTGATCTCGATGGCAACCGTTCCGCCCGATTCGTCCCTGCAGAGGAGATCGACGGGACCGATCGGCGTCGGGAACTCTCTCCGCACCAACGTCATGCCATCCCCGAAGATCTCGGGACGCTCCGCAAGCAGCCTCTGCAGTTCCAGTTCGACGCCGTCCTTCTGCAGGCCGGGATCATCACCCATCTCGACGGAGGTCTCGAAGTGGATCTCACCGAACTCGATGGTCAGCACCTCGCCCTTCGGGTTCACGACTGTCCAGGTGTCGCCGTCATCCGTGAAGATGTTTGGTGCGTTCATCCAGTTCAGCGGCTTGTAGGCGCCGCCATCGGCGTGCACAGCGACACAGCCATCAGCCTTCACCATCACAAGCCGGGTCGCCTCAGGCAGATACGCACTGAGCCGCCCTTCGTATCGAACCGTGCAATCGGCAACTCGGATGCGCATTGGGAAGAGAGTAACGGAGGCGACGACGGACGACAGAAGTCGGGCAACGGATGCAGATTCGAAGTCCGACATCCGACCAGAATTGAGAAGACCTGAGGTGGACGAAGCGGGTCGGATGCTTTCGCCGCTTTTCGGATCTCGGATTTCGGAAAGCGAGCGTAGCGAGCGAATCGGATTTCGGAGTCGCTCGGCAGAGCCGAGCGCGTCTGGAGGGAGCGCAGCGACCGCTAACCGATCGAGCCTTCCATTTGGAGTTCGATGAGTCGATTCAACTCGACTGCGTACTCCATGGGAAGTTCCTTGACGATCGGCTCAATGAAGCCTGCGACGACCATGGCCGTTGCCTGTGCTTCCGTGAGACCACGGCTCATCAGGTAGAAGAGTTGATCCTCGCCGACCTTCGAGACGGTTGCCTCGTGGCCGATGTCGATGTCGGACTCCTCGATCTCCATGTAGGGATAGGTATCTGAACGCGAGTCCTCATCGAGGAGCAGCGCATCGCACCTGACGAAGGACTTTGCGTTCGTGGCGCCCTCTTCGACCCTCACCAGACCGCGGTATGCCGACCGGCCTCCACCCTTGCTGATCGACTTGGACGTGATGAGAGAAGTGGTGTTCGGTGCGACGTGGACCATCTTGGCTCCGGCGTCGAGGATCTGGCCCTTGTTCGCAAAGGCGATCGAGAGCACCTCACCGTGGGCGCCTTCCCCCATGAGCCACACGGCCGGGTACTTCATGGTCAGCCCGGAACCGAGGTTCCCATCGATCCACTCCATCGTTGCGTTCTTGTACGCCACTGCCCGCTTCGTCACGAGGTTCATGACGTTGTTCGACCAGTTCTGGATGGTCGTGTAGCGGCACCTTCCGCCCTCCTTCACGATCACCTCGACGACTGCGGAATGCAGCGAATCTGACGTCCAGGTTGGAGCAGAGCAACCCTCGACGTAGTGACAGAAGGCACCCTCGTCAACGATGATCAACGTCCGTTCGAACTGGCCCATGCTCTCGGCATTGATCCGGAAGTACGCCTGGAGCGGCTGATCGATGTGAACACCCGGTGGGACGTAGATGAACGACCCTCCTGACCAGACCGCCGAGTTCAACGCCGCGAACTTGTTGTCGTTGGCAGGGATGACCGTCGAGAAATATTCTTGGACCAATTCCGGATACTCCCGGACCGCTGTGTCCATGTCGCAGAAGAGAACGCCGAGCTTCTCAAGGTCCTCGCGGTTGCGGTGATAGACCACCTCGGATTCGTACTGTGCCGTGACGCCAGCGAGGTACTTGCGCTCGGCCTCGGGGATCCCAAGCTTCTCGTAGGTCTCCTTGATCGAATCCGGGACCATGTCCCAGTCCTTGGCCTGACCTTCTGTTGGCTTGATGTAGTAGTAGATGTCGTCGAAGTCGATCTCGTTGAGTCGTCCGGCGCCACCCCACTGGGGAATCGGCTTTGCGAGGAACCGCTTGTAGGACTTCAGGCGGAATTCGAGCATCCACTCGGGTTCACCCTTCATGGCGGACATCTCGCGGATCAGCTCCTCGTTCAGGCCCTTCTCGGGCTTGAAGACGTAGTCCTCTTCATCGGACCAGCCAAGCTGATAGCTGCCAAGATCGATGTCAACGGTTGTCACGGGGTCTCCTCAACAGGCAATAGCACTACGCGCCTAGGGGGAATGGTAACAGCCATCAGGAGACGATTGGTCGATATCTCATTACGACCGAACCCGACGGCTCTGGGTGGGAGTGAAGGAAGACTGAGCCGCCAGATCCAGCCGCAACTGATACCGCTACAACGCTCACTGGGAGGCGAAGATCCACGGTTTGACGGATAAGCGACAGAAGACCTCCGACCTCCGACAACAGAAGTCAGAAATCAGAAGTCGGAAGGTGATGCTTCTGGTCTGTCAGCGAGCGCAGCGAGCGGGTCTGAGGTCTGAGGTCTGTCAGCGAAGGCGGAGCCGAGCGGGTCTGGAGCGAGCGGAGCCGAGCGACTACGGTCTCAGGATCCAGAAGTCGACGCTGACCGTCTCCCAGTCCTTGAGCATCGCTTCCGCCCTTGGAGATCGTGTGCGGTCATGGTGCTCCGTCACCAGCGCCTGTAGCTCCTCGTTCTCGGCTTCGTTGAGTCGCCGAAGCGGCGTGGCATCCTCGGACATGTGGATGTCGCCCGAGCCAGGCTCGGCGTACAGATAGACCCGGCCACCGGTCATCCCTGCGCCCACATTGCGCCCCGTGCTGCCGAGGACCACAACGGTGCCGCCGGTCATGTATTCAGCCAAGTGGTCAGAGGTCCTCTCGATAACCGAAACCGCACCCGAGTTCCGCACTGCGAACCGCTGTCCGACGCCACCTGAAATGAAAAGCTTCCCGCCGGTGGCGCCGTACAGACACGCATTGCCCGCCCCGTGTGGCACGCTCGATGACGCGGTATAGGGCCTGATGACGATGGTGCCCCCAGCCATGCCCTTCCCAACGCCGTCGTTCGCCACTCCATCGATCTCAAGATCGATGCCCTTCGAAAGGAAGGCGCCGAACGACTGGCCCGCGCTCCCCGACAGGCGCACCGCGAGCGCACCGTCTTCCAAACCGGTGTCACCCGTTCGCGCCGCGATCTCGCCGGACAGCCTCGTCCCGACTGACCGATCGGTGTTGCGGATGGGGAAGGATACCGCCCGCGAACCTTCGCCTCCGAGCACGGAACGACCGACTCTGGCGAGCTGGTCGCCGAGCGGAGAACTCGGGAGTTTCCGGAAGCTCATCTCGTGCCCACTGTCTGCACGTACCAGAACGCTGGCGAGATCGGCCCCTATCGCGCCGTCGTCGGAGGTGAGCAGGTCAGCTCTTCCGATGACCTCATCGAGCGAGGTGGCACCGAGTCCGGCGAGAATCTCGCGGACGTCCTCGGCGATCATGGTGAAAAGGCGAACAACCTGATCGGCCGAACCCGTGTACTTCGCCCTCAGGTCCTCTCGCTGTGTAGCGATCCCAACAGGGCACGTGTTCTGATGACACTGCCTCACCATCTTGCACCCAAGGGCAAGGAGCGGAAGCGTTCCGAACCCGAAACGGTCGGCGCCGAGCATGGCCGCAACGACTACATCTCGTCCGGTCCTGATACCGCCATCGGTTTCGAGTCGGATCGACGATCTGAGGCCGTTGGCGACCAATGACTGATGCGCTTCAGCGAGACCTAGTTCCCATGGCGAGCCGGCATGTTTGATCGAGACAAGCGGAGATGCGCCCGTGCCGCCGCCGTTCCCTGAGATCGTGATCGCATCCGCCAGCGCCTTCGCGACACCAACTGCGATCGTGCCCACTCCACTACCCGAAACCAACTTGACGGACACGCGCGCCGACGGCTTGAACGTCTTGAGGTCATAGATCAGCTGTGCAAGATCCTCGATCGAGTAGATGTGGTGGTGGGGTGGGGGGGATATGAGCGTCACGCCCGGCTTGGTGTGTCTGAGTCGTGCGATCTCCTCTGTGACCTTGTGACCCGGCAGTTGGCCCCCTTCGCCCGGTTTCGACCCCTGCGCCATCTTGATCTGGAATTCTTCGGCAGAGGCGAGATATCCGGGTGTGACACCGAAGCGCCCGCTGGCCACCTGCTTGATCGCCGAGTTCCGTTCCGTTCCGTACCGACCCGGATCCTCTCCCCCCTCACCGGAGTTCGAGAGTCCGCCGATACGGTTCATCGCAACAGCAAGCGCCTCGTGGGCCTCGGGTGACAGTGCCCCAAGCGACATGGCGGCTGTGACGAACCGGGCCATGATCTGTTCGACGGATTCGACGGAGTCGACGCCGACAGGCTCAGCTACTGGGTTCAGTTGAAGGAGATCCCGTAACTCCATGGCGGGGCGAGATCCCTCGGTGAGTTCAAGGTACCTGCTCCAAGCTTCCCGACCCGGGGCACGAACGGCCTTCTGAAGGGCAAGCACCATCAGGGGCGAGGCGATGTGCGGCACGCCGCCTCCCCGGTGCTTGTAGAACCCCTGGATCTCCTCGCCATCACCGCTGAAGCGGGCGTGGCGCCTCACGGCATCAGCCGCGATTCGATCGAACCCGACGCCACCGATCCTTCGGTGCACGAACCGGAAAGCCAGGTCGCACACTTCCTGATCCAGCCCGATCGCCTCGAACAGTTCAGAGCTGCGGTACGACTTGACCGTGCAGATCCCCATCTTTGACATGATCTTGAGGAAGCCCTTCTCAAGGCTGCTGCGGTAGTTCTCTTGTGCTTCGATGATGCCTTGCGGAACGGCACCGGACTCAGCCAAAGCACGTACCTCCTCGATGGCGAGATACGGGTTGACGGCGGCAGCCCCGAACCCGATAAGGCAGGCCATGTCATGGGAATCACGCGTTTCGCCTGTGACCGCGATGATCGAGGCATGCATCCGGAGGCCGGTGGCGATGAGATGGTGGTGAACCGCCCCAACGGCGAGCGTTACGGGAATCGGAGCACGACGCTCATCCGTCTCCCGATCCGAAAGGATCACGATCGTCGTCCCAGACCGGACCTCGCTCTCGGCGCGTTCGCACAAGTCGTTGATCGCTTCGACCATGCCGTCCGCCCCGCTGTCCGGGTCGAAAAGGATCTCGAGCCAGGCGGACTTGAACGCGGGGTCCTCCGAGTTTCTGAGAGCCTCGACCTCTGCGTCCGTGAGCACCGGCGAGAAGAGCTCCATCATGTGTGCCTGCTGCGGCGTCTCCTCAAGCAGCGACCCATGACGGCCTACGTACGTCCGGAGCGACATGACGAGCTTCTCGCGTATCGGATCCATCGGAGGGTTCGTCACTTGTGCGAACGCCTGATGGAAGTATCTCGAGAGCCGCTGGGGAAGATCGGACAGAGCAGCGAGCCCCGTGTCGTGACCCATCGAAAGCACGGGTTCGATTCCCTCAGCCATGGGGTGCAGGAGAAGTCTTCGCTCCTCTGGCGTGTACCCGAAGACGCGCGCAAGCGCCGCTGCATCGAACCGATCGTCCTGGAGATCGTCGAAAGGGTCGTTCACGTAGTTGGTCTGTTTGGTGATCCAGTCGGCGTACGGAGCCTTCGATGCCAGTCGGGCCTTCACTTGGGCTGGCATCAGGTGGTCGCCTGTAACGAGATCGACCTCGATCATCTCGCCTGGCCCGAGTTGCCCGGTCTCGATCGCACGAACCTCCACTTCGGGTGCGATCCCGGCCTCGGATGCGACGAGGATCGTGTCGGGCGTGATGGTCCACCGAGCCGGCCGAAGGCCGTTCCGATCGAGTCCGGCGATCAACGTCTGTCCGTCCGATGCCGCGATCGCAGCCGGCCCATCCCACGGCTCTGACAGGAACGCGTGATACTCGTGGAACGCCCCCAGCTCCGGGTCGAGATCGGCGACGTTCTCCCACGCCTCAGGGATCAGCATCTCTTTCACGTGGGCGAGGTCCCTGCCTGAACGAACGAGCACCTCGGTCGCCTCGTCGAGGCTGAAAGAGTCGCTGGCAATGCCCGGCGTCACGAGGGGTGCGAGCTCCGGCGAACGGTCGCCCCACACGCCTCGGCCGATGTCGTTCGAACGCGCGATCATCCATGCGCGGTTCCCCTGCACGGTGTTGATCTCTCCATTGTGTGCGAGCAATCGAAATGGCTGCGCCAATTCCCATGCCGGGTCCGTGTTGGTCGAATAACGTTGATGGAAGATCACGAAATCGGTTTCGTACAGCGGGTCTATGAGGTCCCAGTAGAAGCGCTCGATCGAATCTGCGGTGATGAGGCCCTTGTAGACAACCGTCCGGGCTGAGCAAGAGACGATGCTGAACGTGGCGGCGTCCTCTGACCTCTCGATCTGCTTCCGGGACAAGAACAGAAGCTTCTCGAACTCGTCCGTATCCCGTACCGAGTCGGGTGCAACCACGATCGCCTGCTGGATGCGTGGCACCGACCGCCTGGCCGTTTTGGACAGAACGCTGAAGTCGACCGGAACGGACCGCCAGTGCAGGACGGACAGACCGTTGTCTGTGAGCGCCTGCTCGATAACCGCGCGGGCTGCGCTGCGCCCCGGTCTCGGGAGGAAGGCCATCACGAGCCCGAGCCGGTCCCTGGCAGGCACCCGCTTGTCGTTCGCAACGAGGTCTCGCTCGATCAGCCGGTATGGGATCCGCGTCATCATCCCTGCGCCGTCGCCCGTACCGTCAGCGGAGCGCGCACCACGGTGATCAAGGTTGTGCAGGCAGTCCACGCCCAGACGTACGATGCGGTGGGAGGCGAGGGCTGAGCGATCAGCGATGAACCCGACCCCGCAGGCATCGTGATGCATCATCGGCTGGTACAGCGGATAGCTGGTCATCTCGGCAGAACTCCTCATGTGCGAGCCTCAGACCGGTTCTGACCACCATGATCACCGGTCGACTCGACACCCGTTCTTGGGAGTGAGGAACCGTATCACCGATGGGCGACACACCGAAATCCGTTGGTAGATGCTCACGGACCCCAGAGCGCGGATCACGGAACGTGTATGGCACCATCACCTTGCGTCGACGGACCTGGAGCGCAAGGGTTTCGGTAGTCTCTGGCGAGCCCCAACACGAGGAGACTTCGTGGCAGACGCCCGCATCGCCGTCCAGATTCACCCACAGCACGCTGAGTATGCGGACATCCGGCGAGCTGCCGCCACCGCTGAGGAGCTCGGCGTCGACGTGCTCTACAACTGGGATCACTTCTATCCGCTGTATGGCGGCGAGGAGTACAGCGATGCGGAGGGTGCCGAGAACATCGGGAAGCACTTCGAGTGCTGGACGATGCTCGGGGCGTGGGCGGAGGCGACGGAGAAGATCAAGATCGGTGCTCTCGTCACGTGCAACTCCTACCGGAACCCTCAACTGCTTGCGGATATGGGCCGCACCGTCGACGTCATCTCGGGTGGCAGGCTGATCTTCGGTATCGGTTCGGGCTGGTTCGAGAAGGACTACGACGAATACGGATACGAGTTCGGCACCGCTGGCGGCCGTCTCCGAGCCCTTGATGCCGCCATGCCGTTGATCAAGGCACGCCTTGCGAGCCTTGATCCGCAACCCACGGGCGACGTCCCGATCCTCATCGGCGGCGGAGGAGAGAAGGTGACGCTCCGCATCGTTGCTGAGTACGCAGACATCTGGCACGGATTCGGAAACGTTGAGACGTTCACCCGCAAGATGGGCATCCTCGATCAGCACTGTGCGAATGTCGGCAGAGACCCGGCTGACATCGAGCGTTCAGTCGGCGTCCAGGTCTCGAAAATTGAGGTTGCCGATGCCCTCAGAGAAGCGGGAGCAGACGAGCTCACCATCGGGCTCAATGGCCCCGACTACGACTTCGAACCCGTCAAGGACTGGCTCGCCTGGCGAGACGAAGTGAACCAGTAGGCGAAACGTCGAGTCCGGACGACGACCGACAAGCGCACGAGGTCGGGCACCCACGCGAAGTCAACGGCGAGTAAGTTGAGGCTATGCGGGAGCGGCCCAGCGGCACGGTCACCTTCCTGTTCACGGACATCGAGGGCTCAACCCGTCTCTGGGAAGAGCAACCGAAGGCGATGAAGCAGGCCTTGGTGGCTCACGACCGTATCTTGCGCGACGCCATCGAGCACAACGATGGCTACGTGTTCGCCACCGGCGGCGACAGCTTCGCCGCCGCCTTCGCTCGCGTCAACGACGGGTTACTGGCAGCGGTCGAAGCGCAGCAAGCGCTCGTCGGTGAGGAATGGGGGCAGGCACCCCTTCGGGTGCGGATGGCGCTGCACGCCGGCGAGGCGGAGGAACGCGACGGCGACTACTTCGGGCCGGCGCTGAACCGGGCGGCGCGCCTGATGTCTGCTGGCCACGGCGGTCAGGTGTTGGTGGCGGAATGCGTGTTCGAGATCAGCAGCGAAGCCCTTCCCGAGGAGCTGGCGTTCACCGATCTCGGCCAACACCGGCTCAAAGACCTGGAACGTGCCGGG
>PVMK01119028.1_pt1 | contig 14496 bp, 17 predicted proteins | sample 1853481 | NCBI WGS metagenome assembly PVMK01 (sample SAMN08533507, study PRJNA380276) | Marine sediment metagenome, whole genome shotgun sequencing project. | reverse complement strand
TGGCTGAGGTGGGCGCCCTGGGCGTCGGCAATCGCCAGGTCCGTGAAACCGGCGTTCGCGACACGCTGCTGCCGATCTTTTCAAACATGGGCGAAGTGCTCAAAGGTCCCGGCATCAGCGAGGTCGATTGCGGCCAGGGCATAGCTCAGGCGACGCTGGCGGCATACGGCATGGGGCTTGGCACGTGCTGCCTCGGCCCCGGACCCGGGGCCCGGAGTTGATGAAGGCGCTGGGAATGCCCGATCAGTGCCGCATGCTATTGGTACAGACAGTGGGCTATCCGCTCGAGCACTGGGAAGCCGGCGGGCAACGTCCGCGGCTGCCGTTCGAGGACCTGTTTCACATCCACCAGTACGGCGAGGCCTTCCCACGCAGCGAGGAGGTGGTAGAGGAGCTGACCGACGCCGGCATGTTCACCACCCCGGCGCCACTGCCAGAGCGCGATGAGGAACTCGAGTTTCTCCGGGATGCGTTGGCTATTAAGGAGCCCGGGGTACTTTAACCACCCAAGACGCGCCGCGAATACTGCATTGCCCGAACGCGCGGCGCGTCACAGCCCTCGCGTCTCTACGCTGCCTTGGCCGTATCGATGAAGCCAGCCTCAATGTACTGGGGCCGAATCCGGTCGCTGAGGAGGCCAACCCGCTCCACGTTCGGAATCACGTAGTGCTGGAACAGTGGCTGTTGTGCGGTCTTCGGCGGTCCGGCCGTTTTGTACTCCTTGGTCAGGGCCGCAGTGACCTCGGCCGGATCCAGCCCGGCATCGATCAGGGGCTGATCGAAGCTGACGGATTGCCTCTGCATGCGGCCGTCGCCGCCACGGCCCACCAGTACGTTCAGAGCGGTAAGCGCAAAATCTTCCAAGGCGACCCGGTCCTCTTCCGGCATCTTCGGAATCTCGTGCTGCAACGACAGGATGCCGAACGAGACATGGCGCGCCTCATCGCGTGCGGTGAGCGTCACGATGTCCTTCAACAACGGATCGTTAGCGTGGATCAGCATGTTCTTGAAGGATCCCATGGCGATGCTCTCCACCATGATCTGCATGCCGACGCACTTCGCCTGCCAGGTGTCCGCCGCCAGAATCGCATCCAGGACGTTTTTCAGCCCATCGGTGATCGGGTAGGTCTTATCCAGCTTCTTCAGATACTTGTGGAATACCTCCACGTGGCGTGCTTCATCCATAACCTGGGTGGCCGCGTACAGCTTGCCTTCCACGTCAGGCACGGCATCGACCAACTCGCCGCAGCACAGCAATGCGCCCTGTTCTCCGTGCAAGAACTGCGACAGGGTAAACGCCGCCTGATTGGCCATCACCTCGCGCTGCGTGGTTTTGCTCAACGTCTTGAAGAACTTGGAACGCCCGAGCGGGTCCTCAGAGCGTCCCAGGATATCTGAATCCTCCGCGATGGCGCGGTCCCAGTTGATATCTGTGGTTACGTTCCACTGGTTGGTTTTCGCCAGTTCGTAGAGATTTTCCAGTTCCGGATCGGTCGATTCGTATTCGAATCGCCATACGGTTGGACAGGTATTTTCAACAATCAGTTGCATGACGTTTTCCTCTATAGACGGTACGGGCACAACACCCACGCGAAGCCGCGCTTTCATTACGACGCTAGCACCAGCAGATCCATCAACAATCGGGAATACCACCTAGTCGGCAGGGGGCCGGCGGCCAGAGGCCGTCAGGTCGTGTCAGCAACGCACCACAAAATCGTCGAAATAGCTTTCCAACCGAGCCAGCGTGAGGTCGTCGAGCCAGCCGGATGCTCGCGCGCCATCCTGGTCGCGCGACCGCTGCAGTGCGTATCGACGAACACCAAGCTCCGCGAGCTGTTGCGCTACCCGCAGGATATCTGGCGCGCTCAGCAGAGCAGTGTCGAGCGTCGTTCGGAACTCGTGAGTGACCCCGGATGCCAATAGGCTGCGTGCGCTCTGCCGCGCTTTGGTGCCGCTGTGAGGAACGCCCGTGATGCGCTCGTAGCGATCGAACGGGGCTTTGATGTCCATGCCGACCCAGTCGACGAGCGGCAGTAGACGCTGCAGGCGATTCGGGTACGGGCCCGCAGTATGCAAGCCGATCTCGAAGCCGAGATCTCGCACCTCGACCATCGCATCGCTCAGTGCTCGTTGCGAGGTCGGTTCCCCGCCGCTGAAAACGACCGCGTCGAGCATGCCGCGCCGGCGCTCGAGAAACGCATAGGTCTGTTGCCAGCAAAGGCCGGTTGCAAGTCGACTCGGCACCTGCAGTGAGCGATTGTGGCAGTAGTCGCAACGCCACGGACAGCCCCGAAGATAGACCACCGCGGAGAGGCGCCCCGGATAGTCGATTGTCGTGAGCGGCGTCAGACCGCCGATCGAAACGTCAGCTAAGGGCGCTGCCCGTGCTGGGCTCGTTGAAGAATCGGCGTTCAGCATGCTCGGACTTCTTTCCGTGATTGAACTGTGAAACTGGCCGGTAATAGCCCATTACACGCGTCCAGACCTCGCACGGTTGGCGTTCGTGATCTTCGAGCCTAGGCGCGTCTTGCTTGGTTTGCCGGTTCATCGAGTTTTCCTTGGTTGGATGCTTTCTTCGCAACGAGATCGTCGTCGCAGCGCGGACAGAACGCGTGCTCACCGACGAGATAGCCATGTTTAGGACAGATCGAAAAGGTGGGCGTGACCGTCAGATACGGCACCCGAAAACGTTCGAGCGAGCGGCGTACCAGCGCCTTGCAGGCAGAGCCGCTCGAGATTCTTTCCCCCACATACAGGTGCAGCACCGTCCCGCCAGTGTATTTGCCCTGCAATGATTCCTGCCGCTCGAGCGCCTCGAAGGGGTCGTCGGTGAACCCCACTGGCAATTGCGTGGAATTGGTGTAATAGGGCGCCTCAGCGGTTCCGGCTTGGAGGATTCCGGGATGACGTTTCTGGTCCTCCTTTGCGAACCGGTAAGTCGTACCTTCGGCAGGCGTCGCTTCCAGGTTGTACATGTGCCCGGTCGATTCTTGAAACTCGACCATTCGCGAGCGAATGTGGTCGAGCAAACGGCCTGCGAAGTCCGCTCCCCAGCGGGTTGTTATGTCTTCGGCGTCGGCCGTGAAATTGCGGATCATCTCCTGAACACCGTTGATGCCGAGCGTCGAGAAGTGATTCCTCAAGCTGCCGAGATAGCGCTTGGTGTAGGGAAACAGACCGTCGTCCAGATAGCGCTGAACGACCTTGCGCTTGATCTCGAGGCTGGATCGACCGAGCGCGAGCAACTCGTCGAGCCGGGCGAACAATGCAGACTCGTCGCCTCGGTAGAGATAGCCGAGGCGCGCGCAGTTCACCGTCACCACACCGATGGAGCCCGTCAGCTCGGCCGAGCCGAACAACCCGTTGCCGCGCCGTTCGAGCTCTCTGAGGTCGAGCTGCAGCCGACAACACATCGAGCGCACCATGCTTGGCTCGAGATCCGAGTTGATGAAGTTCTGGAAATAGGGCACGCCGTATTTTGCCGTCATGTCGAACAACCGGTCGGCGTTCGGCGTATCCCAGGCAAATTCGCGAGTAATGTTGTAGGTCGGAATCGGGAACGTAAACACGCGACCTTGGACATCGCCTTCGGTCATCACCTCGATGTAGGCGCGATTGATCATGTCCATCTCGCGCTGCAGGTCGCCATAGGTGAACGGCATTTCCTGTCCCGCGATGGTCGGGATCTGCGCCTTCAGATCGTCGGGGCAGACCCAATCGAATGTCAGGTTGGTAAACGGTGTCTGCGTACCCCACCGCGACGGCACGTTCAGATTGAAAACCAGTTCCTGAATGCACTGCTTGACCTGATCGAACGGTAGCTCGTCGTTGCGTACGAATGGCGCAAGGCAAGTGTCGAACGAGCTGAATGCCTGTGCCCCGGCCCATTCGTTCTGCATGGTGCCGAGAAAGTTGACCATCTGGCCAACCGCGCTCGACAGATGCTTCGGCGGTGCGGCCTCAATCTTCCCGGCGACACCGTTCAACCCTTCGGCGAGGAACGTTCGAAGCGACCACCCGGCGCAGTATCCAGCCAGCATGTCGAGGTCGTGAATATGCAGGTCGGCATTTCGATGCGCGGCGGCAACTTCCGGGGGATAGACGTGGTTCAGCCAGTAGTTCGCAATGACCTTGCCGGATGTGTTCAGCACCAGGCCGCCCAAAGAGAAGCCTTGATTGGCATTGGCGTTCACGCGCCAGTCGATTCGATCCAGGTATTCGACGACCGACGCTTCTACGTCGACGAGCGTACGCCTGTCGCTTCGGAGACGTTCATGCTGAGATCTGTAGGCGATGTACGCCCGGGCCGTGTCTAGGTACCCCTCGGAAATCAGCACCTGTTCGACGGTGTCCTGGATCTGCTCGACCGATGGTACTGCGCTCGCTCGGTGGCGAACTCGCAATACCTGCAAGACTTCATCGGCTAGCGCGTTCGCACGATCCACGGAGGTTGGCGCGGTCGCCTCGAGCGCCGCACGGATCGCGGCCTCGATCTTTGCGAGGTCGAACGGCACCCGGCTACCGTCCCTCTTTACGACGAATGCAATTGCGCGGCCCCGGATGGTCATACTACATCTTGAGTGTTGGGGGGTTTGAAAGCACAAGATATAGGTATTTGGTGCAGATCGCGTATACGTAGATTCACCTAGTGTCCGGTCCGGTTAATTCGGACAGGACACCTCCCGAACACAACCGAAAAGCCTACGCACAATTCCGTAGGGCCGTGCACGGGCATCGACCACTACACTCGCGGCGTGGGCCGCGAGGCAAGTGCGATGTTAGCCAACACTCTGATGATCACGTTGACTCACCCGCAGGACACGGCGCGCGAAGCCGAGTTCAACGAGTGGTACACGGGTAACCATGTGCCGGACGTACTCCAGGCCCCGGGCTTTCGCGATGCCATTCGCTGCAAGCTGGCGCTGACGGTTGCCGGGGACGTGTCCCCGTATCTGGCGCTGTATCATGTGGACAGCGACGACGGGGTCGCGGCCGACGAGGCGCTGACGGAGTATCTCGCGACCCCCAACCCCACAGGGCTCGAGATACCGCCATCCGCGGATGCGCCGGATGGGAACCTGGTGCTGTTGGACGTCGGGGCGTACTTCCGCAAGCGGCTGGAAGTCGGTCACAACGATGCATCGCCGCACAATGCGCCCAAGGCAGTGCTGATCACGATGACGGGCCCGGCCGACGGCATACCGGTGCAGGAGCTCAACACGTGGTACGACGCGCACGTCGACGACATCGTGACCACTCCGGGGATCAGGGGCGGGGCCCGCTATGACCTGGTCAAGGTCAGGCAGGGTACGATTTCGCCGTACTTCGCGTTCTACGATCTGGATACCAACGATGTCGAGCAGGTCGTCGACGATCTCGCGAAGACCATGGCCGTCTGCCCCTCAGGGGGCATTCCGACGAGCCCTGATGGAGAACCCTGGCTGCAGGTGGACGGTTTCGCCTATTTCACGCTGGTAAGTGCCCACACGACAGAGTTCACCTTGTTGCCATCGCCGTTCGCATCGCCCGTCGCATCCGTTGCGTCGGAGCTTTCGAGCACGGCCTAGGAAGCTGCGCGACGTACATCGACCCTCGACGTCCAGCCGGTAAGACAGATGCTGACGAAAGCCGACGAATACCCCTATCACCAGGACGGCCCAGACCTTCGCATCGATCGCGAGCGCCGATCAGGCCTGGAATGACGGGCACTACGTCTGTTTATGCGACATGGATGGGAACATCGGCCTGGTGTCCAACCTTCGCCTGTACCAGAACAACGACGTCCTCGACGGTTTCGTCCTCGGTCCAAGCGAACACCCCGCGGCCCTGCGCGTAGGCCATGATCGAACTCGTATAAATGTAGTGCCCGACGTGCCCGTCAAGCAGTTCGAGGAGGACGGTCACGTCTGCTCGATCATCACGAAGCCGGAGACATCGAGGACCGCGTCCCAGTTGTGTCCTCTGAGCGCCGAGCGCATCAGGTGCTTGCCGATGAACACCGAACTCCCGAGCACCAACATCTTCATCGACAACCCCCAACGCGTTCGCGCAGTCAATGGTGTCAGCTTCCGCTCGAATCGCGACCGGGCAATACGCAGATGTCCGTACCCGAGGCCCCTTGGAGGTTCGGGCGGGTCGAGCCGCGGGTCCGCTAGACGGCGAGCTGTTCGTGTTGTCGGACGGTCTCGAACGTGTGCGCATTGGGGCAGAACAGGTGGTCGCCACTGTCCTCGCCGGCGAGCCAGCGCTCGCACAACGCCTCGGACGGGCACCTGTTGCAGCGCCGCCGCGCACGTTTCATCAGGGCTCGCGTACGAAAACGCCCGTGTTCACCGATGTCGGGGGAGAGTCCCAGCCGGTTCAACATGCGTGTCCGGCGCCACACCGAGGCGGCGGTCTTCTCTCTGTAGAACCATGCGATGAGCACCACCGTCAGCGTTATCATCGCGGTCGCAGCGAATAACTCGAATAAGGTCATGTGCCAACCTCCTGACCGGCTTGGCGGATGCCTAGCTTCCGCCCTGCCGAACACCTCAGCATGCGCGCCGTTGCGGCGAGCTGGCTATGCCGGCAAGTACGTATTGACCCGACGCCTCGGGCGCCACGCAAGTCAATGCCGATTGTCGTGCGTGGCATGAGTGATACAGGCGGTTAGCTAGCGATTGGATCGCTCTTTTTCGATGCGCTCTGTGATATCTCGTGCGTTGGCAAGCGCGCCGAAAACTCTGGCATCGCCATCGAGGACGACAGCAAAGCTGAGTTCAACGTAAATCTTCGTGCCGTCGGCTCGGACCGCACGCGTGGGGAGGGCCTGGCCAACGTATTTTGTGACGCCATCACCAATGGCGCGATGGAAGCCGTGCCAGTGCGCGTCACGGAAGCGCTCGGGAATGACAATGTCGAGGTTCGCGCCGAGTGCTTCTTCCTTGGTAAAACCGAACACGCGACTCGCCGCTTTGTTCCAGACACGGATCGTGCCTTGCGGGTCGACAAAAATCATGGCGTCCGGCGACTGTTCGACCAGCGCGGCAGTGACGTCTGGTGCGAGGCCGTCGGCTTCCGCGCTCATCGTGACATCTCCTGGGACGGGTGTTCGTTTCATGCTCAATCCGACCTTCCATCGATACGCGGTCCGGTCAGGATCGTCCAGTAGCGAAAGAGGAAGACAGAAAATGCCAGCGACCACAGCAATCCGGATCCGACCACGGCGCCCTGGTAGAACTCGGGTTGGATGAAACCAGCGAGAACACGCCCGATAGCCGCCGCCTGAACGAGCGCGAATACCGCAATCTCGGCAGGTCCCGCGGCGAGCGTTCGTCCCGTATGGCCCAACGCGCTGCGCATCATCATGGCGACCATGAGTCCACTCATGCCGCCCACGGTCAGTGCGTGAAATACCGTCGCGGGCGGGATGGCAACCACCTGTGCACAGGCACGCAACGCCATTGTGATCGGAATCCACGCATAAGCGGCGTGCAACATCCACAACAACGCGTCGCGGCGCGTGGATAGCGGCTTCCAGAGTAGCAGCCGAAGTGCGTGCGCAAGCGCCGCGGTCGTGAACAACACAAGCCACGCCCAGATCGGCAGCGGGTACCAGATTCTCAGAACTCCGGCGACGAGGATCAGCACCAGCGAGCCAAACGAGGCGGCCTCGAGGCTCCGTATTCGACGCGGCTGCGCAGCCGAAATGGCGTTGGCGGTGAAGGCTGGGATGACCCGGCCACCGACGATCGCAATCAGTAGCGTGATCACGTCCAGGGCCGCAGTGATCGCGGGGCGCATGAGCCCGGCAGGCAGCCTGTTCAGATGGGCGAGGTGATACAGAACATTCGCGAGCGCGATCACGGCGAGCACGGCCAGGATCTTGAAGTTACGTAGGTTCCTGCTGCGCCAGATCGGGATCGCGATCGTCATGCCCAGTACCGGTAGGAACGCCACGTCGACAAGGGCCGCTACGTTCACCGGTCCGGTTAGTGCCAGCACCCGGGCCAGCACCCAGAGCGCAGCCAGCGCGGCGAGCGGTGCGCCGGTCGGTGTCTGCTGGCCCGTCCAGTTGCGTACCGCCGTGAGCAGGAAACCGGCGATGACCGCAGTGGCGAAGCCGAAGACCATCTCGTGAGCGTGCCAGGCCGCTCCAAACGGGTATCCGCCCAGACTCACAAGGCCGAGGTACAACGCGACCCACAACGGCAGGGCGGTGGCCGCGAATACGCCCGCAAGCAAGTAGAAGGGACGAAAACCCAGCGCAAGGACGGTATGTCCAGCGAATCCCAGCCCGCGCGCGTCTGTTGGTGCCACTACCTGACGAGCTTCGCCGGGGCAGCGATGGCGCTAGTGAACGACAAGATGTGGACCTTCTTCGTGCGCGCTCACACTGCCGATGCAAGCGGCGTGCGAGATGCCCGCGTTGCGGAGGGCGGCAACCACCTCTTCGGCCTGACTTTCCGGCACCGCGATCAGAAGCCCGCCGTTTGTTTGCGGATCGAAGAGAAGCTCCTCTTCGAAGGGCATGAAGCTGCGCGCAAACTCGACGTCGTCCGCCGCCATCTCGCGGTTGGCCGGGTTGGAACCGGTGGTTACCCCACGCTGGTACATTGCCAGCGCACCGTCGAACTGGGGAATGCTCGAAAACGTCGTGTCGAATCGCCGCTTGGCGCCGCGAGCCATTTCCAGCGCGTGCGAGGCGAATCCGAAGCCGGTGATGTCGGTCGCGGCATGGACGTCGAACCGACTCGCCACTTCCGCTGCTAGCTTGTTGAGGCTCACCAACGACTCGACGCAATCTGCAACGTTCGCCTCCGAGACCCAATTTTTGAGATTGGCGTTGAGAATGACGCCGCTGCCGATCGGCTTCGTCAGGACCAGGGCGTCACCAATGCGTGCCCCATCGTTGCGCCAGCAGCGCTCTGGATGAACCAGCCCGGTCACCGCGAGACCGAACTTTGGCTCCAGATCGTCCACGGTATGGCCGCCGGCCAAAACGGCTCCGGCTTCTCTGATCTTGTCGGCGGCGCCGGAAAGAATGCCTGCGAGGATGTCGAAACCCAGATGTTGCGAGGGAAACCCGACGATGTTGAGGCAAGTCACGGGATAGCCCCCCATTGCGTACACATCGCTCATGGCGTTGGCCGCCCCGATCTGGCCGAACAGCACGGGATCGTCAAAGGGTGGGGTAATGAAATCGACAGTGACCACGATTGCGAGCTCGTCATTCAGACGATACACGCCCGCGTCATCGTTGGTGTCGTACCCGACGATGAGATTCGGGTCTGCGACAGGTCGCAGACCGCTCAACAAAGCTTGCAGCTCGACCGAGCTGATCTTGGCCGCTCAACCGCAGGTGCGCGACAGACCAGTAAGCGTCTTCTTCTTACGAAACAACATCGGTTATTGGTGCCGGGTGTCAACATTCGGCGAGCAACTTAGCAACTCAGTGCCGGGTGTCAACATAGTGCGGGGCGTTGACACGGTGCCGGGCGTCAACATTAGTGCCGGGTGTCAACATTCCAGTGCCGGGCGTCAATGTTTAGTGCTGCGCTACATTCCAGTGCCGGGCGTCAACATTAGGCGTCAACGTTCCGTGCCGCGCTAGATGGATGGCGGTGGCGGCGGCTGGCAGTCCTTCAGCAGGGGTATCACTTTGTCGCGCATCAGTTCCATACTGCGCAGCACCTTGCGATGGTCGAGCCCGCCCAGGCGGGTCCAACACAACAGGTCTGTGAACCCGTACACCTGCTGGTAATCGCGCAGCTTTTCCGCGACGAAGTCGGGCTCACCGCACACCACGGCGTCACGTTCGAGCAGTGCGTCCCAGGATATGTCCGAGGCCAGATCGCGGAACGCCGAGTACATCTCGTAACTCTTCACGGCGTCCTCACCTTTCTTCGGAGCCACGTACTTGGCGATGGTCCGGTAATACCAGATCACAGCCTCCTTGAACTCTTCCCGGGCTTTTTCCATGGTGTCGGCGACGTACACCATGATCAGACAACCCGCCGACTTACCGTCCGGCGAGTGTCCGCCGGCAGCCAGGCCGCGATAGTAGTCAGCCCGGCGCTGTACGGCCGCATCAGGCGTCAGTCCGAACACGCTTCCGTACAACAGGTTGAGCCCATAGCGTCCCGCCAGCTCGAAGGTTTCAGGCGACAGGCATGCCATCCATATGGGTAGCGGATCCTGCTGCGGTTTGGGCCGGATAGGTACATCGTCGAAGTGGAAATGCTCGCCCTCGAAGTTGACCCGCTCCTGGCTCCAGGCCTGTTGGATCACCTGTAGCGCTTCGTCGAACTGACCGCGAGTGGTCGATTGCTCCACGCCGTAGCGCGAGAACTCCATGGGTTGGTAGCCTCGACCTACGCCGAGGTCGATGCGCCCGTCGCTCAGCTGATCGAGAAAGGCGTAATCCTCGGCGATGCGCAGTGGATGATTCAACGGCAATACGACGACCCCCGTCCCTAGCCGGATGCGTTTGGTTTCGTTGGCGATTGCCGCTAGGCTGAGGGCTGGCGAGGCGCAGTACCCGTACTCGGTGAAGTGATGCTCCGCCGGCCACACCGAGTCGAAATCCAGATCCTCGGCGGCACGCATCAGTTCCATCTGCTCGTGAATGATCTCGTGTTCATTTTTGCCGATTGGGTTTTCGAACAAATGCAACATTCCGAAACGCATGGGTAACTCCGCTGGAATGGGAAAATGAAGCACACCTTTAGCAGTGATCGCGGCGTCCCGATATTGCGGTATTCCCGGATATGTGCCGGTTTTTTCCTCGGCTAGACTCGCATCCGTCGAAGTGGGAGTTATGCCATGACGACGCTGCCCTTGGCGGCACCAACCGATTTTGGTGATCGGTGTTTCAAGTCCGCGCTCGTGCTGGTCACCAACGCGTGCAACCTCCGTTGCAGGCATTGCTTTGTCTATCGCGAGGAAACGCCGAACCGACCCCGCGACAAAATGGACGACGCGACCGTGTTGTACCAACTGCGCGTGTTGCGCGACCGTCATGGAATCAGGTCGATGCTGTTCATGGGCGGTGAGCCCATGATTCGCCGTGATCTGGTCTTAAAGGCCATGCAGTTGTTCGAGCAGAGCCAGATCGTCACCAACGGCACCTATGGCATCCCATCCGTGCCGGGCCACCTGGTCACCGTGTCGTTGGACGGGCCCCCGGCCGCCAACGATGCGCTGCGCGGGGAGGGTGTGTTCGACAAGGTGAAAAAGTCCGTGCACGCTCGCGACCCCGAAGATGGCACCACTGTCATGCTGCAGATGACCATCACCCGGAACAACGCTGCGACGGTTCGGGAATTCGTCGAGACGGTAACCGATTGGCCGGTGGACGGCATTGCATTCACCTTCTACGTCCCGCGGCGCGAAGATGACAGCGGGCTTGACTGGCGCGACCTGCAGCAGCGCGATCGGGTTCTCGACGAGATAGTAACGCTCAAGAAAACGTACCCGCAGATCACCACCAATCCTGGCGCGTTGCAGAGGATGCGTTCGGACGTGGCCATAGATTCGACAGGGCGCCACGGGGAGAACTGCGTTCTCAAGGAAGATATGTTGCCGCTCTATATCGGTGAGCAAGGCTGTTTCGAGCGCACCTACTGTTGTTATGGCAACGATGTGGATTGCAGCCGTTGCGGCGCCTACGCGGTGTTCAATAGCGCCTACCACCGCTCGCTACCTGACGCAGCAGCTTGACGCGCTGATGTCATCATGTCGGTCCTGAATCTCACTGCTATCGACAACGCTCCACTCGTTCGTGATCCCTTCGACTTCGTGGTCGTACCGGATGCGATCGAGCCCGAGACTGTCGACCAGCTCAACAGGGATTACCCGTCGATTGATGCGCCGACCAATCACTCACCCGACGCTCTGGACTTCGGACCGAGTTTCCGGGAACTCTTGCGAGAACTCGACAGTCCGCTGTTCGAGCGGCATGTGGCCAAGAAATTCAACGTGGACCTGACCGACACCTTCAAGACCATCACCGTGCGCAAATATTCCGAGCCGAGTGATGGGCACATCCATATCGATCACCCGAGCAAGATCATCACCTTGCTGGTGTACTTCAATCCTGAATGGGACCACACGGGTGGCAGGCTGCGCCTCCTGCGATCTCCGAGTGACATCGAGGACTACGTTGCCGAGGTCAAGCCTGTGGGAGGCACGATCCTGGCGTTTCGTCGTAGCGGTCAGTCGTTCCATGGGTACAAGAGCTTCAATGGCGAGCGGTGTATGATCCAGATGAGCTGGATCAAGCCGAGCCGGTTCGCGTGGTATCTCCAGCAACTTGCGCGGCTCAAGACTCATTTCCTGAAGCGTCTCGTTAGACGATTCGCCTGACGGGACCTCACAACGCGTCTGAACAGGAGGATTCGTATTGGCTGGGACGTTGGACAAGGTCGTCGACGATTACCGGTTGAGGCTGGGCGCATCTGAGTATGTCCCAATCGTGATCGGCGGCATGGGCGTGGACATCTCCACCGCCGACCTCGCACTGCAGGCCTGTCGCCTCGGCGGCATCGGCCACCTATCCGATGCGATGTCCCTGTTCGTGGCCGACCAGACACTCGGCTCCAGATTCACCAAGGCCAAAACGAGTCGCCACGCGGCAACCAAAGACGATCTCGACAAGTCGACCGTAAAGTTCCTTAGCGAGGAACTGGCGGAGGCCCAGCGACGTCTAGTGGAAGCCACCATGTCAGCCAAGCACGGTGACGGCGCCATTTTTATCAACGTGATGGAAAAGCTCACCATGGGTGCGCCAACGGAGACGTTGCGCGTACGCATGACAGCAGCCCTCGACGGTGGGATCGACGGCATTACCCTATCGGCGGGTCTGCACACACACTCGCTGTCGCTGATCGAGGACCATCCGCGATTCCGTGACGTGAAGCTGGGCATTATCGTTTCCAGCGTGCGCGCGTTGAAGATCTTCCTGCGCAGCGCTAAACGCGCCGGCCGCCTGCCTGATTATGTCGTGGTGGAAGGGCCGCTCGCCGGCGGACATCTGGGTTTCGGGGACGACTGGGCAGAATATGATCTCGCCGAGATTGTCGCCGAGGTGCTGCAGTTGCTAGGTAATGAATCGCTGGACATCCCTGTGATTCCGGCCGGGGGCATCTTCACCGGTACCGACGCCGTCGAGTTCCTGGCAACCGGTGCCGCGGCCGTGCAGGTGGCGACACGGTTCACGGTGAGCGAAGAAGCCGGCCTGCCCATGCGAGCGAAGCAGCAGTACTTCGCGGCCAACGAAGCCGACGTGTACGTCTCCAACGTCTCGCCCACGGGTTATCCGCTGCGCTTGCTCACCACCAGCCCGTGCCTGGGCTCCAACGTCAAACCCCAGTGCGAGCCCTTCGGTTACGCCCTCAACACCAAGGGTGAATGTGGCTACCTCGACGCCTACGCCGCAACGCCCGTCGACGAATCCGGTAAGAAGCTGCCCGTGACGGACAAGATCTGTCTCTGCTACCACTTCAGCAAGAAGAACTGCTACACCTGTGGCCATTACGTGTACCGCTTGAAGGACACCACGCGCCAGCTTGCTGATGGGTCATACCAGTTGCTCTCGGCCGAACACATCTTCAGGGACTACCAGTTCAGCCGCGACCATGAGATTGCGTTGCCGCCGGAACGCCTGGTGGTGTCGAAGGGCCGCTAGAAAGCCTTGATTGCCGCCTCAGTGGGGTCGGTCATGGGGCTAAATGTACCGCCTGCCAGCCTACTCCTTGGCGCGTGAACAGCGTCCGATGATGCAGGCGCGCCGGACGTCCCTGCCAGAACTCCAACGATCTCGGCATCAGGACGTACCCCCCCCAATTTGGCGGGCAGGGAACTGATGATCCTTCGAATTGTTCCCGAATAGCCTCGAGTTTGCTCACCAATACGTCTCGAGATGCGACTACCGCACTCTGTTCCGACACCCAGGCTCCCAGCTGACTGTCGCGATCTCGCGAGGCGAAGTACGCCTGCGAGTCCGCCTCGGACAGGCGCGCTACATCCCCTTCAATCCGTACCTGGCGCTTGGGCGAATGCCAGAGAAACACTAAGGCCGCCTGGGGATTTGCTGCGAGGTCCGCCCCTTTTCGGCTGTCGTAATTGGTGAAGAACTGGAAACCTCCATTTACCACACCTTTCAGCAGCACCACGCGGCACGAAGGAATGCCCGACGCCGTAGCGGTCGCCAGACTCATCGCATCCGCTTGGGGATCGGTCTCGAGCGCGTGGGCGTACCAGGTCTCGAAGGTCTCATACGGGTCGGCGTCCAGATCCAGATCAAGGTCGTTGGTCATGCGGCTCCTGCGGCTAAGGGTCCGTGTTAAGTCCGGCGCGGCCATTGCTCAGCCAGCCCCGAAGGCTATGGCGTGGTCTCAAGCTAGCCAATAGGTGAAATTCCTGATAGCTCGGCGCACCACCATACGATTTCATCGCTCCCTGAACGAGCACTAGGGATCATGCGACCGAATGCCCGATGACGTTCCCATGGTG
>PVMK01124235.1_pt1 | contig 14499 bp, 12 predicted proteins | sample 1853481 | NCBI WGS metagenome assembly PVMK01 (sample SAMN08533507, study PRJNA380276) | Marine sediment metagenome, whole genome shotgun sequencing project. | reverse complement strand
GTATTTGCGGTCGGATGAAAATTAAAAAACTTCTCGTCCTTCTCGCGGAATTGCCCCGCCACGGAAGCGGCCCAGGAATCGCTTATTGGGCCACCGGCACTGCCGCGGACCAGGATTTGCTCGTCATTACCAAGGCCGGCAGTCGCGTCCGCCCACATATCCTCACCGGGCGTGCGCGAGATAAACCGAACTGCGCCATAACCCGTGTTGCGGCCGTACAGGGTGCCCTGCGGGCCACGCAGGACCTCGACGCGTTCAATGTCCGACAGTGTGACGTTATTACCATTGAGGCGGGCTACATAAATATCGTCGAGGTAAATACCCACCGGTGATTCCGCGGTGACGAGCGACGCATCCTGCTGCAGCCCACCGCGCAGCGACAGCGACAGGTTGCTCGGGTGCGTGATGTTATTGAACATGTTCAGGCTCGGGGTATAGCGCTGCAGATCGCGCGCTTCGTTGACTTGCAATGAGCCCAACTGATCCATATTCAGGGCGGTTACAGCAATTGGCACCTCCTGAAGGTTCTCTTCGCGCCGTTCGGACGTGACGATGATTTCTTCGAGTACTGCTGCCTGGACGAAGCTTATTGGCTGCAACAGCGCCGCTAACAAACCTGCTACGGATAGGGTGGTTTTCGTCTTCGATATCACGACAGATGTCCCTCAGTTATGTAGAAAACACAGATACTAGCAGCCTTCGCTTAAAAGAGCAGCATTTTCGCAACGCAGGCAATATCGGGCACGAAGCCTCGCGAATCGCTGGATCGTCAGGCTTTACGAGCCCTCGGTGCATCGAGTCAATGTCCAGCCGGTGCTTTGTTGTTATTTGGCAACAAACGGCCGAGTGCGGTCTCCGAAGCATGGTCAGTCGGTTAATTTGCCGGCATACCGTCCCAATCATCGGTTTTGTGAATCAGCACGGCGCCGCTATCATGTTCGTCATCCGCAGCGCCAATAAGCCGTGCCGAACATAGGGATCACAACCAATGATAATCAATAAACGGGTGCGAAATCCGTGGACGGGCGAACTCGACTATGAATTTGAAGAACCCCCGCAATCTGTACTCGATGCAGAATGTGAACGGCTTCATGCGGCGCAACATCGATGGTTCACGCAGGGACTCGGGTTTCGTATCGAGCAGATTAATCACCTCAGACAGTCACTCGAAACACATCGCGACGCGATCGTAAGATGTCTCGAGGAAGACACGGGCCGCATTGAGATTGCTGCGCTCGAGTTTGCCATGCTGCTCGATTTGATCGACCGGATTTGCGCGGGTGCACCGGAGGTCCTCTCCGAAACCGGCGCGGGCACAACGGGTGTGGAAAACGTATCGGCGTGCCAGCAGAGAGTGCCCTATGGCTTGATGCTGAATATCGCACCGTGGAATTTCCCTTTGATCCTGTCATTTCTGGATGTCATACCGGCGCTGGTCTCGGGTAACTCTGCGTTAATCAAGCCGAGCGAGGTCACGCCTCGCTGGGTGGACCCTGTCCGCAAAGCGATTGCCGAGGTGGATGAGCTGGCCTCGGTACTCGGCATCCTCGTTGGCACAGGTGCGACGGGCGCCAGGCTCATTGAACAGGCCGACGTATTGAGTTTTACCGGCAGCGTAAAGACGGGTCGAATCGTCGCGGTGGCTGCGGCACAGACGTTTATTCCGGGGTTCTTCGAGCTTGGCGGTAAGGACCCGGTGATTGTGCTCAAGTCCGCAGATCTCGACACAGCGGCTGCGACGATTCTTTATTCGAGCATCTCGTCGACCGGACAGGCATGCCAGTCGCTCGAGCGTGTTTATGTTGATCAGGAAATATTGCCGGCATTCGTAGAGCGGCTTGTCGAGAATGCAGCTCAGACGTCGATCAATTATCCGAACAAGGCAGACGGCATCATCGGACCATTCATCTTTGCGAAACAGCCGGACACGGTTAAAGCACATCTGGACGATGCGCTGGCCAAGGGTGCGACGCTGCATTGTGGTGGTGAATTTATCGATCATGGTGGTATCTGGCTCGAAGCGACTGTTCTAACCGGCGTTGATCACTCGATGCTGGTCATGACCGATGAAACTTTTGGTCCGGTGATACCTGTCATGGGATTTTCCAGTGTAGATCAGGCGATTCAGCTGGCCAATGATACGAAATACGGATTATCCGCCTCTGTTTTCGCCGGTACGATAGACGAAGGTGCCGAAGTTGCGCGTTGCGTGAATGCTGGCGCAGTCAGCGTCAACGACGCGTCACTGACAGCCCGTATTCATGACACGTCCCATGAGTCCTTCGGCTTCTCGGGCTTAGGTAGAAGCCGGTTCGGGCCGGAGGGCATTGCCCGATACACGCGCGAGAAAGCCATATTCCAGAATGAAACCGGGATACCGGTTATGGCGCGGTAACAGCAGATATCCATCAGAGAATTATCCAGGGAGTTGATATGAAAATCGCTGTGACTGCAGCATCCGGGCGTTTAGGGCATGCCATTCTGAAGGTTCTCAGCGACGAGATCGGCGCTGACAATGTGATCGGCATCGCGCGGTCACCAGAGAAGATTGACTTGCCGGCTATCGAAAAACGTCGCGGCGACTATCAGTCCGTCGATGAGATCGCCGCCGCCTGCGACGGAATCGACGTCGTGATCATGATATCCGCCCCCGTAACGCGGGGCACGGACCGTGTCGCGATGCATCGCAATGTGATAGAAGGCGCAAAGCAGGCTGGTGTGCGCAAGATTCTCTATACCAGTGTGATCGGTAACGGCAAGGAAGAAGGCACGAAGTTTTTTGCGACTCAACAGATTAACCGCCAGGCTGAAATTGATTTGCAGGCATCTGGCCTGGAATGGGTCGTGGCCCGCAACGCGCTATACCTGGAGCTCGATCTGAGCCATATCATTCGCGCCAACGAGAGTGGCGTGTACCAGAACAATGGCGGTGACGGGCGCTGTGGTTATCTGACGATCGATGAACTGGCTTATGGCACGGCCATGCTGGCGATAAACGATGGGCACACCGGTCGAATCTATAATCTGATCGGCCGGGCAACCCATACGCAGGCTGAACTCGTTGCGATGGCCAACCAGGTGTTCGGGCTTAACGTCGAGTATCAGCGTATCAGCGCCGCGGACAATATCGAGCGCTTCATGGCCGACGCGGCGATTTCCGCCCGCGGCGAAGAAGTCGCGCGCATGCTGACGGGCTGTTTCGAATGTATTGCCAACGGGGCCTTCGACGTCGAATCGGATTTCGAAGCAGCCAGCGGCCGGCAGGCCAAGACTACGTTGCAGCAGATGGAAGAAATTCGGCAGAGCCAGTAATCTGGGTAGAGGAAAGTTATTCATGTCAGCTGCGAAATCTAATCGGCAAAAAGTTTTCCAGACCGGGACCCTACGATTCGCTCCGCGACTACATTGCGGCGCTCGAGGCAAGAGGCCGGCTGATCAGAATTAAGAAGATGGACCAGGACCGTTACGAAGCCACGGCCTTCGTCTACCGCTTGATCGAAAAGCTGGGTTACTACGAGGCGCCGGCCATTCTGATTGAGAAGATCAAGATTAACGGCAAATGGATGGATGGTCCGATCATCTCGAATCTCTATGGCGGGCTCGACACAGAAGCTATGGCCGATGGTGGCGAAGAGATCACGAACAATCAGGATCAAATGTTCCGTGCAGCCATGAAAAAGATTTTGAGCACGGCAGGGGACAACGGCGAATGGAGAAGAATCAAACCTATCGTCGTGGACAGTCAGGCGGCGCCTTGTAAAGAAGTCATCGTGCAGGAGTCGGACGTCGATATTTTTCGCTATCCCTGGCTCAAAAATAACCCCGGCGATGCAGGGCAGTATATTAATAGTGGTGGCGTTATTCTGCAGGATCCCGAACTCGGCCGGAACGTCGGTACCTATCGCTGTCAGGTCAAGGAAGCAAAGAAAATAGGCGTCAACCCGGAGCCCGGCCAGAACGGCTGGAACTTTTTGATGCGCATGCGAGAACAGGGCAAGCGTGTGGCTAGCGCGGCCGTGGTGCTTGGCGTCGATCCGATAGTCTTTTCCATGAGCAGCACGAAAGTTGCGGGTCTTGGTGAAGACGAACTGGAATTCGCCGGCGGATTCAAAGGCAAGCCCGTAGAACTCGTCAAATGCGAAACCAGCGATATCCTGGTTCCGGCCAATGCCGAGTTCGTCATCGAAGGTGAGATTCCTCTGGACGACGAAGAAGCGGAGGGACCGTATGCGGAAATGTATGGTTATATGGGTACGGCAAAGCCGCGCAATTTCTATATGAACGTGAAAGCCATCACGCATCGCAAGAACCCGTGGTTCGTCAATGTATTTACCGGAGTCACAAAAGACCGGCATGTCGCGCCGATGGAGGTGACTGATTATCTGCGCTTCAAGAAAGTGATTCCGAATTTGACCGCGATTCATTCTCCATTATGGGCCGTAGGCGTAACAGTGTTGAGCATTGACAAAAAATTCCCGGGTGAAGGTATCGCGGCGGGAGGGCACGTGGCCGCGAGCAAGATTACCGCGAAGACCGTAATCATCGTGGACAAGGATGTTGATGTGCTGAATTTTCGCGACGTGTTGCATGCCGTGGGTTCGAGATGGCAGCCGCACCGCGCAAGCCTGACGATTCCGCAGATGACCGGAATGCCGTCGAGCATCGACCCGAGCACACCGGTATCAGGCATCACGAGCAAGATTATCATCGACGCCACCAGGCAGTTTCCTGCGGAAGGAGGCCCGGAGTCGTGGCCGCCGGTATCACGCGCCGTTCTGGAGGAGCATTGTCCGGAGGCCTTCGAGTTGGTGGATAGTCAATGGGAAAAGTATTTCGAGTCCTGACGAACCCGCTTCTGCATAATTCGAGACCGTCATGAGTCGCATCTATTTCGGTTGGTGGGTTCTTTTGGGGCTGTTTCTAGTTTACGCCTCATCTAATGGCATTCTGCTCTTTACTTTGCCGCTCTTTTATCCCGAACTGATCAACGAATTCGGCTGGAACGAGGCCGAAGTCACGCGCCCGGCGGCGATTTTTTTCATTGCGGCAGCTGTCTTACACCCGTTTGGTGGTGCGTTGCTCGATCGATACTCGCCGAGACTTCTTATGTTGCTGGGCTACGGAGTCATTGCGTTGGCTCTGGGTTTTTATCCGTTCATCAATTCCCTGGGCCAACTGTTGGCTATTAACATCGTATTTGGATTGGGCTTTGGATTGGCCGGACTTGTCGCCAACATGTTGGTGTTGACACGCTGGTTTGTTCGGTATCGGGGTGTCGCGGTCGGCCTATTGCTCATGGGTGCCAGTTTCGGGGGCGCTGTTTTTCCACTGATCGTACGCCAAACGCTGGTCGAAAGCGGTTGGCGCGAAGCTGTCGCCTTGCTGGCCGTTATCGGCGGGACGCTGATGATTGTTCCGTTGATATTTATTGTTCGCAACCGGCCACAGGACTCCGGATTGAATCCGGACGGCGCAACAGGGCCGGCCGCAACATCAAGGGCCACAGCGTCTAAATCGGAGCTTGCGAGCGGCCCCAATTTACGTGCTGCGCTCAAATCGCCGATTTTTTACTTGCTTGCCTTTACCACAGCCACCTTGTGGTTTTGCATCGTCGGTGTGCTTCAGCATCAGGCGATTTACCTGGGCCAGGATTTGGGTGTCGACAAAACCGATATTCCACTCATTTTCAGCGCCTTTTTCTGGGCGGGCATCGTGGGAAAAGCCGGATTCGGTTATTTAAGCGATCGCCTGAACAAAGTTCAGGTCATGTTAGGCAGCATCATCAATCTCGCGGTCGGGCTAATCATACTGCGCACAATCAACGCGGACAGCACCGTGATGATATTCATTTACGCGGTGATCTACGGGATGGGCGCAGGTGGGGCCTTTGCGATGATTCAATTGGTGATCGCCGAGTATTTCGCGGGCCAGGCGTACGGGAAGATTCTGGGAATCTTTACCTTCGTCGATACCATGGCAGGTGCGCTCGGAACACAGGTGATTGGATCACTGCGTGTCGCTTTGGACAGTTATATTCCGGCACTGAATCTGATGATTATGATCTGCGCGATAGCTGCTGTTTGCGTCATCGTGCTGACCCGCCTCATCAATCGCGACCGGCCTCTCGCCGCATAATTTAACGCATAGGTCGTGGACGGATGTGCCGCGATGCCCCTCGCGAGAGTGTCTGGATGCTGTGGTAAAGTAATGGCAATAATTCAAAACGAGGCCACAGAGCCGGTGCCGCAACAGATGCGACGTTCTCTTGCGATAGATTCGAGTTGTCTTGATGGATTTGCATGTTTGCTACTGGCACTTGTGACAGCATCATCATGGGCGGCAGATTGTTCGATTGATTCGTCGGATATCGATCGTGGTCAGCGCAAACCGTTTTTCATTTGCGGCGACTCCATAACGCCGGATTACGAGCTCAGCGGGCTGGCCGAAGCGAATGTCCGGGTGAGCTATGACCAATACGTGAAACGCTGTGCGATGGACGACAAACGTCACGGTGTCTTTTTCTGGTTGCAGGCCGAACCCGATGCGAGGACGACGACGCTTGACGTACGCAATGCACAGGGCGATGTACTCTGCGAATCCAAGACGCTGACTGTACCCGAGCGCAAACAGGTGGGTGTTGCCAGCCTGACCGCAGCAAATCGATCAGAGTCGTCGATTCATATGCTGACGATCGAAGCTCGCAATGGTGAGAATCTTTCGGGGTCCTGTAGCGACGAAATTAGTTTCCCGGCCTGGGAGCGCCAGCCGTCTCGTTGGCCAATACTGACATTATTATCCGATAGCGATATGGGGCAGGCGCCGCCGGAATTCCAGCCGCAGGATGGACCGTTGACTTGCACGGCTAAAAAGATAAGCGCGCTCGTGCGTGTCGCCGGGCAGCAACGCGAGCCAGCCAAGATCATTATTCCGGGAGTGCAGCTTGATTCCGGGGAGACATTGGAAGGCATCGCTTACGTAACATTGCCCGAGCCCGCCTGGGCCAACTCGATGCCTGACGAGGAAGGTAAATTTATCGACGTCGACGGTATTCGCACCCATTACTGGGAAAAAGGAACGGGGCCGGCGCTGCTATTGATTCATGGTGGCCAGCCGACCGGCAAGGGTGGGGGCGCACTGACCTGGCTACGTAACTTCGATGGACTGTCCGAACAGTTTCATGTCTATGCGATCGATCGTCTCGGCCAGGGGCTGACCGACAATCCGAAAAACCGCGAAGATTACGAGCACTACTACGAGCAGGTGGCCGAGCATGTCTGGGGGTTCATCAATGCGGCTGGCATCGATAAGGTAGCGTTGGTCGGGCATTCGCAGGGCGGTTGGCCCGTCTCACGGTTGGCTTTGGATCACCCCGAGCGGATCAGTTGCCTGGTCAATGTGGACGGGGTGCTGGCGCCCGGTGGCGATCTGAACGTGCATACGTCTCGCTTCTACTTGCATACGATCCAGTTTCATCCACCCGGCGGCGCGACTTTTGAAAGCATGAAGCGCACTCGCGAGTTTCAGTCGTATACGCTCAACAATATCGTCGACTTCGCGGTGCAGCGTGGTTTTGACCTGGCGCAATTACCGAAACTCGAGGAGGCCACGGTCATCATGAAGGAGTTGCGCATGAATCCGCGCCATCCGGCGGCCCAGACCCTATTCGAGCAGGCGCGTCAGGATATCGCCGCCGGTATGCTGAAAGTTCCGAGCCTCGTGATCTGGGGTTATAACGATCCGTCATCACCGTATCCAGGTGGCTTGGCGCTGTTTGAACTCATTAATAAGGCGACACCGATATCGCAACTCCATGTGTTTGCTAATTCCGGGCACGAGTCACACATCGAGTACCCGGAACAGTTCAACCGGGTCGTGGCTGATTTTTGCGGCCAGTTTTAGGTTTTGTGATTCTGGACACTGGATGGTTGTAATTTACCGCTCGCTGCGCATGCGTGAATCCACGGATCGCGCGCTCGTCCTGCACGCGATGGATATTGACCATAGCCTTGATCGGGGTGTGTTCGGTTGGCGCGTCTCCGTACCTGCGCATGAAGAGTCGCGCGGCCGCGAGCAACTCTATTTATACGAGCAGGAGAATCGGGCCGCACGACCCAAGCCGGTTCGCGCCGCACCGTACCCCGGCACCGCGGCAGGCGCGGTCGGATGGGCGTTCGTGTTGATGAGCGTATTTTCGCTGCAAAGCCGCCACCGGTTTGGCGTCGATTGGCTGGCAGCGGGACGGCTCGACGTCGCCGCGATCGAGGCAGGTGAATGGTGGCGGGCCATTACGGCTTTGACCTTGCATGTCGATGTTGCCCATTTGTTTGTCAACATCGGCTTCGGTGCCGTGTTCGGCACTTTGCTGGCGCGGCAAATCGGCGTCGGCCTGGCCTGGCTGATGATTCTGATCGGTGGTGCGGCCGGCAACCTGATGAATGCGCTCGTGCAAAAGCCATGGCATACGGCGATCGGTGCATCGACGGCGGTGTTTGCGGCGCTCGGCTTACTCGGCGCTTATCTCTGGACCGGTCGGCGATTGATCCAGGATAGCTGGGCGCGGCGCTGGACGCCGGTTGTAGGTGCGATCGTGTTGCTCGCCTGGTTAGGCACGGGTGACGAGCGTACAGACATCGTTGCGCACCTGACGGGTTTTCTGGTGGGCTTTGCGATTGGTGCGTTACTCGGCAGGGTCTTCAAGCCGGGCTCGCCGGATCCAGTGCGCCAGGGCTTACTCGGCGGTTCCGGCCTGTTGTTGGTGTTTCTGGCCTGGGTGTTTGCCATCTAGCGGGAAGTTGCACGAGACCCGTCCCCAATACGGATAGCCGGTGTAAAGTATAGAGAGTGACAAATGGGATAAACCAAAAATGATCTATCTGCCAGAGGGTTGCGCACGCGCCGACGAAGCTACGCTCAATGCGTTCTGGCAAGCTGCCAGGGATTACCTGCCGGGGGCCGGTCTGCCGACTGAATACGAGGTGCGCTGGATCGGGCTCGACGCAGAGAGCACGGCGGAAATTCTCGATCTGATTCGGGCGCGTGATAAAACCGGCACATTCACGTTGCCATGGGTCGTGGCACGCACGGACCAACCCGCACCGAGGGTCGGTGCGGTTATCATACTGATCGATTTTGACGGCAACCCGGCGTTGTTAATTCGTTTGACGGATATTCGGGAAGTATCGTTTGGTGAGATAACCGCCGAGCACACCGTGATTGACGGCGCACCGGTTCGTGATCTGAATATCTGGAAACCCTTGCATACGCGGTACTGGAGTACGTTGCTTGCGCCATTCGCAATGACTGTCAGCGACGATATGCCGGTATGGATAGAGAAGTTCGAGTTGCTGTATCCTGATTCCGCCTGAGCCGCGTTGCCGTTTTTTTGAGTTGGAGTACCCGCAATGTTGAAATCAATAATCATCGTGACCATCTCGGTATTGAATCTCGGAACCATACAGACGGCCTACGAGGAGCAGCTTGCTTATAAAAGTGTCGAGCGCGGTGTTCTAAGTGAGGAGTTGACGACGGTCTGGGATACGCCGGCAATGACGGGTAGTAACTACCTGCTGATGCAACCGGCAAGTGGCGAAGAGGTATATCTGCGTTTCATAGAAAATTCCTCGGCCGAGGGTGATGAACCCATGACAACATTTGGCTGGAATGCCACTGAGTTGCTGGTCAAGGACCCCGATGCGCTGGCTGAGAAACTGGCCGGCTCGGCCTTTGGGATGATTGGCGCTCCGAAGGACCTCTGGCCGGCGCCAGGGGCTCCACGCGCGATGCAGGTTAAGGGTCCGGGCAACGAAGTGCTGTACCTGACGCGTAACCTGGATTTTGAATTCAGCGGCTATGTCGACCGCGTTTTTATAATGGTCGTTGGCGGCCCATCGATGGAGGCATCCAAGGATTACTACGTAAACAAGATGGGACTTGAAGTCGGTGATGCCACACCATTTCAGATCACGGTCATATCGAATGCCCAGGGATTGCCCGCAGACACGACCTATCCGCTGGCGGTTGCCCGGATATCCGAACGTTTTCTGCTCGAACTCGATGAATATCCGGCGACAGCCGGTGATCGACCGGTCGAGGAAGGCATGCTTCCGCCCGGTGTTGCCATGGTCAGTTTTGAAGTCGAAGATCTCGATGCACTGGATGTTCCATGGCGAGCCGCACCGGGAAAACTTTCAGGGCTTCCGTACAAGGGTCGTAACAGTGCGGTCACGGTCGGCCCGGCCGGCGAATGGATCGAGTTTATTGAGACCGGTAGTTCCGCCGATAAGTGACAATATTTTTTGTCAGTTCGAGGCACCAGCCTGCCAGGGGAATATGTTTCGAAAATATTGTTATTGCCTGGCACTCGTTGTCCTGTTGTCGATGAGTACCGCCGCCGCGGAAACGGACGGTGGTGTGCTGGTATTCGGCGGTACGGGACGTCTCGGCGCCCCGATCGTCAAACTGCTCGTCGAGTCGGGCGAGGCGGTGACCGTGTTCGTGCGCCCGACCTCCGACCGGCGACGACTGGACGGGCTGGCGGTCAGCTTCGTGACTGGTGATCTGTTGCGTGCGGACGAAGTTGCAGCTGCCTTTATGAACGGGTCGTTTCGCGCCGTGGTCGACGCGTCGGCGCGGCGCGGGACACAGGATCCTTTCTACGATACGGCAATGGCGCATATCGTTCGCGGTGCGACCGAAAACGATGTCCGGCAGATCATCTACCACAGCTCCGTCGGTGCCGGTGACAATATGGTTATGTTTCCGCGCGCCGACTTCAGCAGCATGCGCGATGTGCTGTTGGCGAAGGGGCTGGCGGAGCAGATATTGATCGACAGCGGGATTGCCTACACGATTATTCGTAATGGTTTATTGCAGCCGGACGGCACGTTGCCGACGGAAAACGCGCGGTTGACCGAGGACCAGAGCATCATGGGTGTGGTGACGCGCGCCGATCTCGCAACGCTGACTGTGCAATGCATGGATCAGCCCGAATGCATGAATCGCATTTATCATGCCGTAGACGATAGCTACCAACCGCCAGGGGCGTTTCGGTAAAAAGTAGCCTCGACCGCGCCTGAATACACCGCTACGTGGAGCAGGCTCGATCCCGGATTTGTGTTTGTGAACTTTTCGGCCAAAACTGACCTCCAACCGGGGTCCGATAATAATCGTTAACAGGAGGATCGACGATGCTCAAGAACATCGACCGACGTGATTTCTTGCTGGCCGGCTCGACGCTGGCTATTTCATCCATGTTGCCGGCAAGACTCCGGGCCGGGGTCGAAGACATCCCGCGTAGCCCTTACGGTTTTGCGACGACCGCCGACGAAGTCGCAAAGGGTATTGACCTGTCCGGCAAGACCGTGTTGATAACCGGCTGCAATTCGGGGCTTGGTTACGAGTCGATGCGCACGATGGCGGCTCATGGTGCACGCGTCATCGGCACGGCGCGAACGGCCGAAAAAGCGAAAATGGCGTGTGACAGTGTCGATGGCAAAACAATACCGCTGGTATGCGAGCTAACCGACTTCGATTCGATTGTGGCCTGCGCTGACCAGGTTGAGGCGCTGGATACGCCAATCGACGTACTGATGTGCAACGCCGGTATTATGGCGTTGCCGAAGCTCGAGCAGGTTAATGGTCTTGAGAAACAATTTGTCGTCAATCATCTTGGCCACTACATTCTGACGCGTCGCTTGCTCGATCAAGTCGAAGCGGCGCCGGCAGCGCGCATCGTCATGCTTAGCAGCATCGGCTACAAGAACGCACCGAAAGAGGGGATTCAGTTTGATAATTTGTCCGGCGAGAACGGCTACAAGCCATTCACGGCCTACGGACAAACCAAGCTTGCGAACGCACTATTCTCGCTGGAGCTCGCAAAGCGTTATGCGGGTACATCCGTGACGTCAAACGCCGTGCATCCGGGCTTGGTCGCAACAAACCTCGGCCGCTATATCACCGGTAAACCGCGTGACCCGAACGAACCGCTGCGGAAGGGTTTCAAGACGGCAGAGCAGGGTGCTGCGACCCAGGTTTACGTCGCGATTGAGCCGAATCTCGACGGCGTCAGCGGCTATTATTTTGAAGATTGCAATCCCGTACAGCCGGAAGGCCCGCACATGCAGGACTACGAACTTTCCGCGAAACTCTGGGAGGTCTCCGAGGAACTGACAAAGGGGTATATTTAAGCAGAAGACTAAGAAATGGTTGATACGGCCAGTCAACGACGACCGCAATCTTACGGTCAGGAGGATAAATAGATGTCCCACGAGAAAGACCAATGCGACCCACAAGACAATAGTCGCCGCGATTTCATGGCAGTAGCCGGCAGCAGCCTTGCTGCGCTCTCGGCACTGGCTGCGGGTTGCGCAGAATCCACCGAACCGACAGTAACGCCGGCGGCTGCGGCAAAGGATGCCGCGCCGGCCCCGCAGGCACCGTTCGACAGTATCCGCGATTACATCGCAGCGCTGGAGGCGCATGGCTTGTTGCTGCGCGTGCCGCGTATCGACCAGGACCGCTACCAGACCACGGCGCTGCTGTTTCGCGCGATCGACAGGCACGGCATGTTCGGCGCACCGGCCATGCTGTTTGAAAACATTAAAATTGACGGCGAATGGAAACAAGGGCCGGTACTCGCAAATCACCAGGGCCACTGGAATGCTGATTGCATTTTGTTTGGCCTGGATCCGGTGCCCGGCGACCGCTTCGCAACTTACCGGCGGGCCAAGGCGCACCTGGCGAAAATGCTCGAGGCGAATGACGGCAGTTATCCGCTGATCCCACCCGTGGAGATCGACCGCGAGCGGGCGCCGTGTAAGGAAATCGTTCTGACGGGCGACGAAATCGATTTACTTAAGTTCCCGTTCCTGAAAACCAATCCGGCCGATGCCGGGACGTTATCTGAATACCGGGCTCCGTGTTTACGTCGGATGCGAAGTTGGGCAACAATTTTGGGACGTATCGCTGCGAGATCGCCGGTCCGCGCAAGCTCAAGGTTAATTCCGAGAAAAATCACGTCGGTTACAAGACCTGGATGGCCGCACGGGAACGCGGTGAAGAAATCGCCAAGGTGTCCATCTGCGTAGGTCAGGATCCGATCGTCTGGTTACTCAGCGGGGCGCCGATTGCACGCCGGCGCGAGGAACGGGTCGATGAGTTGGCCATGGCCGGCGGGTTGCGTGGCAAGGCGCTGGAAGTCGTGAAGTCGGAAACCAATGACCTGCTGATTCCAGCCCATGTCGAGATGGTTGTCGAGGGCGAAATACCCCTGCAGGACCCACTGGTGACGGAAGGCCCATTCGGTGAGATGTTTGGTTACCTGGGTCCGCAGAAAGAGGCGGTGTTCACGATGAATGTGACGAAGGTCACCCACCGGAAAAATCCGTGGATCCTGAACAGCTATACCGGCATGCACCGTGGCTACGCCACATCGGCCGTCGAGGCGCTGTACGACCATTTGCTGCGCAGCATGGTGCCGAATCTCGTCGAGTTTCATTATCCGCAAAACATGATGGGCGTTGCATTCCTGAGCATTGACAAGACGGCGCCCGGTCAGGGTCTCGAGGCAGGCCGGGCAATTGCCAACCGCATTCCAATCTGCAAAGTCGTCGTCGTCGTGGACAAGGAAATGAATGTCCTCGATCCGGTCGAGATGCTGTTTACGATTGGTTCACGCTGGCAGCCGTATCCCGCCAGTGAAATCATCCGGGAGGCGCGCGGCATCATCACCGATCCGAGTGCCCGGGAGGCGTGGAAAACCAGCAAAATCGTCATCGATGCGACCCAGCAATGGCCCGAGGAAGGTGGCCCGGACGTCTACGCGAAACGAAATCGCACCTTGCTGGAAGAAGGTGCGCCGGAGGCGATCCCGAGCGTCGATGCAGAGTTCGGTGAGTTGTTAGGCAGGTGGACACCACCGGTTTAATTAAGGGGACAGTTACCCTAATTCGCAGCAGAAGAGGGATCTCGTCGAGTACTCAATTGAATTGTGAAAACTCAGATCTTATCGGACAGACAGTGTCCGATCAGGTGAAAAACGGACTTCGAATATCCACCGTTGGAGGCAGTTCGCCGGAATTAAAGGGACAGTGACCGTAATTCAATGGCGTGCTTAACAAAATTCTGCATGTGTTGTGAATTACGGTCACTGTCCCTTTAATTCCGGCGAACTGCCGCGAGCCCTGGCACGTACCCAGAAAATCCCAAATCCACCCGCTCCAACTCTCTGCCGGGCATTCGGCCTTGTCTGCGGCATACCCTTTGCTGGGATGGCTCCCTGCGGTCCGCTTTATTCCCTGCAAAGGGTATGCCGCAGACAAGGCCTGGGCCGGTCACGAGCGTTTAGAATCGGCGAGCCTATGCGTTACCCGCCTTACAGCGCCGGAAAGATTAAGGAACCTCTGATTAATTCTGGGCGAGCGTCTATGAGCCCGAAACGGCCCCCTGCGGCGTTGCGAATCTTGCCAATAGTCCAGCTATTAGCTGCGATCCGCGCCTTGC
>PVMK01172787.1_pt1 | contig 14502 bp, 15 predicted proteins | sample 1853481 | NCBI WGS metagenome assembly PVMK01 (sample SAMN08533507, study PRJNA380276) | Marine sediment metagenome, whole genome shotgun sequencing project. | reverse complement strand
CAGACGGCGGCAGCATGTCACTGGATTTCAGTAGCCTGGAGCAGGCCCATACAGACTTTGAAGTGTATTTGGGTAGCCGGAGCAATGGCCTGTGGGAACGCCATGACATCACCCTGACACGCCTCACGGAAGAAGCGAGTCCAGTTCCCTCGTTCTGACGGTGGGCATTGCGATGCGTTAGCTCCAAAACGTCTTGACGTTATAACGCTAAGGATTTATCGTGTCTGTATGAACGAAATTACCCAAAAAAGAGCCACCGTATACTTCGACCCCTTCCTGCATCAAGCATTACGGCTAAAAGCCGCAGAAACGGATCGCAGTATCTCGGAGCACAGGTAACCATCGCGGTCTTTGAAGGTTAAAAGCGCTTCCTGCGTTTCATGAAGGTAGGCATAGAACATGCTCTGGCCGTTGTGCATAAGAGGCGTATCCGGGTCAGACATGGCCCTGGCTTTCTTGATTTCACTGGTGTCTTCCAAAAGCTCCACTGCCTAACGGGCATAAAGAAAATCCCGGTAATGGCCCCCTACCTCTCCAAGGAAACTCTCCACCTCTTCAGAGATATCGCCATCACCACCGGCAACCAGGTAAGTGCAGCAGCAAATTTCATCTATCACATCGTCATGCCATTCAATTTCCAGACCTTCGCTGTTGAAACCAGGCCAAAAACAGCGATCCTTCTGGCTGGCGGTCTCATCGGCGGAGGCAGACCCGAATCCAACCCCGTGAATTATGTTCCGCGCATTACGATGCCTATTCTGATGCTGGTCGGACGATACGATACGTTTGTCAGGCATGAAACCTGGGCCAAGCCGATGCTTGACCTGATCGGCACAGCGGATGATCACAAGGTGATGAAGGTCTACGAGACGGATCATATCCCCCCCAAAAGCGATTACATTGCGGAAATCCTGGCCTGGCTCGACCGCTACCTCGGCCCGCCCGGTGACACTGGAAAGGTGACTACGGGCACTGTTGAACAAGCTGGCCCTTCTCCTTAGCAGGCTGAATTTTCGACCTCACCCCATTGCTCCATGTAGCCGCGCCAGATACCCAGGATAAAGGGGCGATATTTGCCTCCTGATTGAATTTCAATTTAAAATTTGCATCTAACTATTAGGATATTGGTTTTCATGCCGAATCAACAGCGATCAAAGGAGTAGCCCATGGACAGCCTGCCAAAAATCAGTGAATTTATGGATCAAGTGGTACCCACCATCGGACCTGATATGCAGATCATGAAAGCAGTCGATTACCTGCTGCGTCATAGGGTGACTGGAGTTCCTGTGGTCGATTCTGATGGGAGCCTGCTGGGAATTATCACTGAAACGGACCTGCTCAAGCTCGTGACCGAGGGCATTCAGGGCCAGCCTCCTACTGACGCAACGGTGGCAGAGTACATGAGCACCGATGTGGTGACCGTGCCTCCAACTATGGATATCTACTATGTTGCGGGCATATTCCTCAAAAATAAATTCAGGCGCCTGCCGGTGGTCGAAGACGGCAAGATCGTTGGAGCCATCACCCGCTTTGATCTTCTTCGAGTTGTTCAGGCGCTTTCTGCGATGTCTTGGTAGCGAGGACCATGAAGTTTCCTGACGAATATTTCTGTAATGTCGCTCGCGGCCGGCTCCGGTTATTCACGTCGCCAAATTTCATGTCTGGCGAATAGCTGGCTTACCGGGCAAAACCGGACGGTCACTCCTTGCGAATGCCTATAACGGTAGTCGACCCAATTCGGTCATTCAATGCGTAGTGGTCTGGGCTATACTCCTCCGGGATGTCAGTACCGGAGGAGTCATGCAGCATCTGATTCCCTCGTACATTCTGGAAAATCGATAAAAACATGACTTGGAGAACACAACGATGGCGGTAAAAATCGAAGACGTAAATAAACACAAACTGGAGGAGCTTCAGGGAAAAGTTATTGGCGACGTCGCCGGGGCAATGGGGCTGCTGCTGGCTTATGTTGGGGATAAGCTGGATCTCTATAGCGCCCTTGCTGAAATCAGCCCCGCGAGCAGCCAGGAACTCGCAGACAACACAGGAATGAATGAGCGTTATATTCGAGAGTGGCTTTCAGCAAATGCTGCGGGGGGGTACGTCACGTATGATCCCGCCTCAAGCCAGTTCTCTATGAGCCCGGAGCAGGCGGTGGTATTTGCGGCGGAAGGTAACCCGGCTTGTATGCAAGGCTTCTTCCAGGCCGTGGTATCGAACTATATCGATGAGCCAAAAGTGACTGAAGTATTTCGCACCGGCCAGGGGCTGCCCTGGGGCGATCATAGCGAATGTCTGTTCTGCGGAACGGAGCGCTTTTTCCGTCCGATGTACGCGGAAAACCTGATCGACTCATGGTTACCTGCACTGGATGGCGTACGCGAAAAACTGGAGTCTGGGGCGAAAGTCGCTGACATCGGGTGTGGGCATGGATCTTCGACCATCATTATGGCCCAGGCATTTCCGGACTCGACTTTCCACGGTTTTGATTTTCACGGACCGTCGATTGATCATGCGCGGGAACGAGCACGTGCTGCCGGTGTCGCCAGAAACACTATCTTCGAGGTTGTTACGGCGAAAGAGTATCCCGGCAAAGACTACGATCTTGTGACAGTCTTTGATGCCTTACATGATATGGGTGATCCGGTAGGAGCTTGCAAACATATCGCCAACAGTCTATCGGACGGTGGCACATTCATGTTGGTGGAGCCGCTTGCAGGTGACAGCATGGAAGAAAACATTCACCCCTTGGGACAGATCTACTATTCCTTCTCGACCATGATTTGTTTGCCCGCATCCCGTTCTCAGGAAGTTGGGCTCGGATTGGGCGCTCAGGCGGGCCAAAAGAGACTCACCGAAGTACTCAATAAGGGCGGTTTTGGGCAGGTCCGGCGGGCTGCGGAGACAGCGACGAATATGGTGCTGGAAGCGCGGATCTGACCGTCACCACGGGGGTTCTCCAGACCGGGACGCCACGATGATACTTCGTGGCGTCGAGTGGTGGTGATAACTCCTCGGCCGACTGCTATAAGCACCATTGAATTTTGCGTCCTTTCAATTTCTGTTTGGCGGGCAGAACCGGTCCCCTTTCATGGACGAATTAGTACTTTTCTAACCCCATATATCGGAGGTGATGCTCTTGTACCATCCAACCGCATACCGTGCTTCATCCCCGCGGAACGCATCTGTCGCGTCCGCCGGACTGACGCCACCGGCGCCCTTGACGCTCACGATACCCTCGTCCTCCATACGGTATACAGCCGCAACCGATATACCATATTTAGGGCCAACCAGGCTGTAACAGGTATTGACATAAGAAGGCTCAGGCATCTCCTGGCCACTCAGACTGGCTACTATTGCCATCGCGCAAACTTTGCCCTCGCTGCTCGCGGCAAAGCCTGATTTCGGCATCGGGCTCGCGATAGCGGCGTCTCCGATGACATGAATGTTCTTGTGCACCGTGGACTCGAAGGTCCTCTGGTTCACCGGACACCATCCGTCCTCGTTGCTGAGTCCCGCTGCATGGGCGATCGCGCCCGCTTTCTGCGGAGGTATCAGGTTGATAACGTCGGCCTTTTGCGGATCACCAAACGTCGGGTACACAGTCATGGTCTTTGCATCCACGCGTTCGATGGCGCCGCCGTCAGATTCCTTGATCCATTCAATCATGCCCGGGTACAAAGCTTGCCACCCCTGCTCAAATAATGGCTGCTTGGAAAACTTTTCCTTGGCATCATAAATCAGGATCTTGGATTTGGGTTTGGCCTGCTTGAGGTAATGCGCGATCATGCTCGCCCTCTCGTAGGGACCGGGTGGACATCGAAACGGATTCCTCGGGGGTGCGATGATCACGACGCCACCGTCCTGCATTTGCTCGAGTTGCCTGCGGAGAATCAAGGTCTGCGGGCCTGCCTTCCAGGCGTGCGGGATGGTTTCGCTGGCTGTTTCGTCGTAGCCCTCGATCGCCCCCCATTGAAAATCAATGCCCGGGGAAATCACGAGATGATCGTACTGCAGGTCCGTTCCACCGGCCAGAACCACCTTTTTTGCGGTCGGATCAATCGTGGTGGCGCTGTCATGAATAACGTTTACACCATACACATCCCGCAAGGCATCGTAGCCTTGGGTAATGAAGTCGATGTCGTACAGTCCTCCCAGAACGGCATTACTGAACGGGCAGGTAATGAAGCTCGTGTCTCGCTCGACCAGTGTGACTTCAATTCCAGGCGCCAGCCTGCGGAGATACTTGGCGCAACTGGCCCCGCCGAAACCGCCGCCTATAATCACGACACGGCCGCTCGCCTTGCCTGCCAGGCTAACGATCGGCCAACCCAGTACCGAAGTCGCTGCACCGATCGTGCCAGTCAATCGAATAAAATTTCTACGCGTGAGTTTATTCATGCCTGTTTTTTCCCGCTTCTCATTTCCCCGCTTCTCATTTCCCCGCTTCTCATTTCCCCGCTTCTCATTTCTCTTTTGCAAAGTACTCTGCAATCAGCAAAATCTCATCATCTGTGTAGCCCTTCGCGTGCCGCGCCATCACGGTGGATGCACGCTCGCCCGAGCGAAACTCTTCCAGGGAAATGCGGATGAATTCAGCTGACTTGCCGGAGATGTCCGGAATGGATCCCGGGCTGTGGCCGTTTGTCCCATGACACCCCTCGCAAGAAGCACTGAGCATGGCTCCCCTGGTCAACTCTCCGGCGTATCCCGATGGGGCCATCAGCAAGCCAGCCAGGCTTGCCATTGCTATAACCAAAGTTCGCGTTGACGTTTGCATTGCTACGTTTCCTCTGTCTTGCCAGAAATCCAGGTGAGGGTGCACCAGCAGGGCCTACAATAAGATTAGCAGAGTTGGAAATTTTCACACTCCGGATTGAATTTCAATTTCAAATTTGCATCTGACTACGAGGATGAAAAGTTCCCTCCAGGTAGGACCGCCACTTCTCCCGCACATCACTATCGGTCAGCACAATTTCCTTTATTTACTGCATCAGCCACCAGATTCCGCAAAGCGGGACCCAAACTGAGCTTATACTCATCGCCCGGCTGCAGCTTGCACAAGCTGTCCGGCAGTCGCTCGAGGCTGCCGGCGACCCGTTCGCGTATCCTTTCCAGGGTCTCCGGTTCCTGCAAACGCTGCCCGCCACGCATGACCGGCTGGATCAGCGCCTCGCCTTCATGTTCATCACCCACTACGGTCAGGACATCCCCGCACATGCGCCCGCCGGCGTCGTAACTCCGGTAGACCTGCTTGCGCCCAGGCAGCGTCGCCTTGCCTTCTGAAAGTTTGCGTCGCGGGATGCCCGCGTATTCCGTCAGTTTGTAAGCGCAATCCAGGTACGGTGCATCTCTCGATGTGTCCAGGCGTGTGCCGATGCCGAAACCGTCGATGGGCGCGCCCTGCGCAAGCATTTCCTGCAACTCGAATTCATCCAGGCTTCCGCTGGCGAAAATGGAAACGTTCCCGGCAGCTTCCATCATCCAGGATTCGGCGCACTTTGAACGCATGATCAGCCAGGTCTCCGCTGTCCAGGCGCACGGCCTTGATGGCGATACCCTGTTCACGCAGGCGGGGCGCCAGCGCCACGACTTTCTCTGCGCCCCGTTCCGTATCATAGGTATCGATCAGCAGCACCACATTGCCGGGTTGTGACTGCGCGAAGTGCTCGAAGGCCTCAGTCTCGTCGTCATGGGTTTCGATATACGAATGGGCCATCGTGCCGAATACCGGGATGCCGAATTCCTGTGCGGCCAGCACGGTGGCCGAGCCGGTGAAGCCAGCCAGGAAATTTGCGCGCGCAGCCAGCAGGCCGGCCTCGGCGCCGTGTGCGCGGCGCATGCCAAAATCCACCAGCATCTTGCCTGGCGCCGCCATCACGCAACGTGCAGCTTTGGAAGCGATCATGGTTTGGAAATGCAGCAGGTTGATGATGCGGCTTTCGACCAGTTGTGCTTCCGGCAATGGCGCGGTCACGCGCAGGATGGGCTCATCCGGAAAGAAGGCCGTGCCCTCCGGCATGGCGTGTACGTCACCGGTGAACCGCAACTCCGCCAGAGCGTCAACGAAATCATGCGTAAAAAAACCACTGTTCTTTACCCATGCCAAGTCACTGGCCGTGAAGCGCAGGTTCTCCAGGTACTCAAGTGCCTGCTCCAGGCCCGCGGCCAGTAGGAAGCCACGATTGGCGGGCAGGCGGCGTATAAAAAACTCGAACACGGCCGTATCTTCCATGCCCTGCGCGTAATAGCCCTGCAGCATGGTGAGTTGGTACAGGTCGGTGAGCAGTGTGCTGGAAGAGGGATTCATGGATAGTGCTCAGTCACGCCTATATTGTTGGGTTCAGCGGGTCGTGCAGGCTGACCGGCTCCGCGCCGAGGCGCCACATCTCCTCTTCCGCCTTTTGCCCATCATCGGGCTGTACATTGACTGCCCGAATCGCATCGCGCAGAACGCAGACGTCAAAATCCAGCCGGAGCGCGTCCCGGAGTGTGTTCAGCACACAGTAATCTGTCGCCAGCCCGCCGATGAATACCCGGCGTACGCCCGCGTCCCGTAACCGTTGCTCGAGATCTGTGCCCTCGAAACCGGAATAGGCGTCCTTGCCCTGCCGCGTGGCCTTGGAAACCACGACAACATCGGGCGGCAGGTCAAAACCGGGGGCGAATTCAGCGCCATGCGTACCCGCTACGCAGTGCGGCGGCCAAATGCCACCCTGCGCTTTAAAGGAGCAATGACCGAGCGGATGCCAGTCTCGCGTAACGAATACCGGCAGACCTCTTTCCCGGAAAAGCACCATGCAACGGTTAAGCACCGGCACGACTTCATCACCACCGGCCACGCTCAGTGCACCGCCGGGCAGGAAGTCGTTCTGGATATCTACTACCAGCAGGGCGTCGGATGACTTAAGGCTTATCTTTGCAGCAGGCAGACCGGTCATAAACAACTCATTTGTCAGAGTTCAGCATGGGTCATTGCGGCCAGCATGTACAGCACAATGGCCAGCAACAGCACGGTGATGAAGCCTGCATGGATCGCCAGGATGGTGGCGAAGATTGCGCTCAGCACGGAAGCACAGCCGTTGATGCCCCAGGCCCAGGGAATCAACGCTGCTGAATGGCGAGCAACGCGACTCAAACCCAGGGGGAACGGCATGCCCATCAGGAAGGCCAGTGGTGCAATCAATACCGCGGATATCAGGATCTTGCTGATATCGTGTAATGGCATCAGCCACTGGAACAGGGGCGGCAGCAGAAACAGGTAGACAAGGGAAATAACAACGATACCGGCTACCGGCCGGGAAACCGGTGCAGACCAGCGTTCCGACAGCGCACTTCCAAGCCCGGCAAAAACCAGGAAGGCGCTCAACACGACGGCCACTGCGTACAGCGGATGGCTCAGGAACAGGATGAATTTCTGGATGAAGGCGATCTCGATCAACATGAAAGAGACACCGATCGTGAAGAAATACACGACAACGCGCCAGCGGCCCCCGGATATTTCTTTACCCTTGCTTTTCCCCAGCCACAGCGGCAGCAGAATCAACACCAGGCTGGCCAGTGCCGCCTGGGCCAGGGTTACGATCAGTATCAGGTAGCCCTGCTCCAGCAATGGCAGCCCACCCTGTCCCCTGAGGGCCAGGATTTCCGGCAGCGTGCCCCATTTCAGGAAGTGGAAGAAATAAGGGCGGTTATCCGTGGCGGGACGGATATTGAATTTGTAGTCCTCGAAGAATTGTTCCCTTTCAGCGCCCAGCAGTTCGCGGGCCGCATTGAAATACCACGGTTGCTGCAACTGGTTGTAACGGTTGACCTCCCCGGCTTCGATACCCGGGTAATGGATGAGGTCGAACCAGCGCTGGCTGCTGAATTTTCGCAGCTGTTCAATCTGGCCGGCCGAAAACACCCGGTTGCTGAGCAGCAATGTGCTGGTATTCCAGCCCCGGATCATGATCATTTGCCGCCCCGGTGCAGCGACGCCCGCCCGCTCCAGTGCGGCGAGGGCTGTCGCAAAGATCTTCACGCCATCACGGGGCGGCAGCTTGACCCAGCGTGTGATGGCAAGAATGCCACCGGGGCTGCAAAGTATCCAGGATTTCACCCAGGGCTTCGACGGTATACAGGTAATTCTCACCGAGTGCATACAGCCCGGCAGATGAAGCGCTGAACGAGTCCAGCAGTGCAAGCTGCACCAGGTCGTATTTCCGGTCGTGGCCCGAGATGTAACCGCGCGCTTCGCTGATGTGCACGCTCACCCGAGGATCTGTGAACAGCGCGCCCGAGAAAATCAGCGAATCGATCGTTCACGAGTTCCACGACCTGGGGATTGAGTTCCACTGCATCGATGCGGGGCGAACCCTGGTACAGGGCCTGCAGCACATCGGCGCCACCGCCAGCGCCCAGCACCAGCACCTTTGGCTGGTCCAGCAAATGGTAAGGCAGGGCCGAAGTAACCTGGTCCAGGTATTTCATGGAGGTCAGGTCGCCTTCGAAGCGGGTGATCACACTGATTCCGTCACCGTCGGTGAAGGTCGCCAGCTGGGTGGGCGGCCCGGCGGATGCGTTCAGGCTCAGCCCCGGTACGTACCGGAATGGAACCGCAGGACTGCTGACGGTAGTTAACAAGCCGAGCGGGCTGGAGCGTTGATCGACCTGCTGTGCACCCACAACCCGCAGTGCCTGGCTGAGGCCCTTGAACTCGGATAGCCTGAGCCCGGGCATGAGACCGGGAAGCAACAAAACTGCTATACCGCACAGCAAGGCCAGCTTCAGCCACCGCGGCCCTGCCCTGAACTCCCACGAGGCTGTCAGTGCGCTCAGCAAACCCAGGGCGCTGACCAGTTTCAGGGCTTCCATCGGCGCCAGCAGAAACAGCAGAGCGATGATGCCGAGGGCGCCGGCGCCCGCACCCAGCAAGTCAATGCTGTAAATGCGATGAAGCTGCTGCGGATACTCTGTAAACGCCAGGCAGATGCAGTTGGCAGCACAAAAGAACGGGATGAATAACAGCAGGTAGATCACCAGCAGCCACAGAGGCTGCTTCAGGTCCCAGAACAGTTCCAGCGCATTGAACGGCAACGATTGCACAACCAGGAAACTGCCTACCGCGGTCAGGCCGAACAATACGGCATTGATCAGGAATGCAGCCTGGAAATGCCCTTTCAGCCGGTCTTGCGCCAGCGCCAGGAAGGTACCGCTGACACCGTATCCCAGCAGGGCCAGGCTAATAATCATGTAAGCGAAGTGATGCCATTGCGTGATCGAAAGCAGGCGCATCAGCAGGATTTCGTAAGCCAGCGCTGACGCGGAAATCAGCGCAATGGAAATCAGCGGGGGTGCAGTTGGCTGCAATTGGAGATTTGCTTTTGTATTCAATTCTGCATTTCGCGCGCAAGCACGCTCCCACAAGCCGCCGGGCTTAGTGCCCGCCGGTAAGCGGTACGAAGCGAACCGGCAGGACTTGCCTTGTAATCACGCCGCCTGCTTCATCCTTCTTTACCAGGGTCAGTTGCTGCACCTGGAACTGGCTGCCAACCGGGATCAACATAATGCCCCCGGGCTTTGATCTGCTGCACCAGCGGCGGGGGTATGTGGCTCGAGGCCGCGGTCACGACAATGGCGTCGAACGGACCCTGTTCGGGCCAGCCGTAATAGCCGTCTCCGATACGCGTCTCAACGTTGTTGTAGCCGAGCCTCTGCAATCGCTTGCCGGCTGACAGGCCCAATGCTTCAACGATCTCAATCGTGTAAACCTTATTCACCAGCTCCGACAGGATTGCGGCCTGGTAACCGGAGCCGGTGCCGATTTCCAGCACCGTGTCCTGCTCATCCAGGTCCACCAGGTCGGTCATCAGGGCGACGATGTAGGGTTGTGAAATGGTCTGGCCGTGTCCGATCGGCAAGGGACGATTCTCGTAGGCATTGGATTGTATTGACGCTGGCACGAACTGGTGACGCGGCACCGTGCCCATCGCGGACATGACCCGTTCGCTCAGGGCTGGCCTGCCAATATACCGGGTGGTGTCTGCGACGTTCTGGCGTATCTCGAGCACCATTTGCTGACGCTGACTTGCGAACCGCTCATCAGCGCAAACGTTTGCCGTCACGACCAAGGCAAAGAGGTACAGGGCCAGTCCAACTGCCCGCACCAGGTATGTTTCGCGGGCTCTCATGTAAGTAGTATATTACTCTTAAATCGATTCAATTTCGGGTTGATTTTTTACCTTCAGCTTAAAAATATCATTGCGGCTGTAATGGCCGGTAACATCAAAATCCATGCGACTGCATACCAGTTCATCAAGATCTACTTCTGCGGTCAAAATGCCTTCTTCGCCATACAGCGGTCCGGCCAGAACCTCGCCCAACGGCGATACAATGACGCTGCCACCCCTTGAAAGCACCTCCGGCCTGTCTTGCGCAAGTTCAGCCTGCAAGTGTTGCGGGAAATCACTTTTGGTAAAATACTGGTTACAGCCAATGACATAACACCTGCCCTCAAAGGCGATATGTTGCATGGTGGCGTTCCATGAATCACGGGAATCTGCCGTGGGTGCGAGGTAAATCTCAACGCCTTTGTTATACATCGCCATTCTTGCCAGCGGCATATAGTTTTCCCAGCAAATCAAACCGCCGATTTTCCCGATTTCGGTATCGAAGGTGCACAGCGTCGAACCATCACCTTCGCCCCAAACCAGGCGTTCCGCCGCGGTCGGTTTAATTTTCCGGTGCTTGCCCAACAGGCTCCCGTCCGGGCCAAAATAGAGCAAGGTACAGTAAAGTGTTTTGTTTACCTTGTCGCGTTCTGTTACACCAACAGTAAGAAAAATCTTGTTCTTATTAGCACATTCTGCGAGCTTATCGGTGTAAACTCCGGGCACTTCAACACTGTTTTGCCAATATTCTTTGAATTGATCCCGCCCGGCTTGTGTCCTGCTGCCCACGACCGTGCCAAAACCCAATCCAGCGGGGTAGCCCGGAATAAATGTCTCGGGGAAAACAACCAGCTTGCAGTCAAGACCGGCCGCATCTGCGGTGAGTGTGATGACCTTTTCCACCGACTTTTCAAGGTCAAAAATCACCGGCGTTGCCTGCACACAGGCTACTTTGAATTTTCTGTTTTTGGTCATGATGACTATCTCAGGTACAGGTTTGGGTCAATCCAGGTCCTTACGCTTGAGGCGGGTCAACAGGCTGGATGTATCGAAACGATGGCCACCAGCAGCCTGTACCTGCGCATAATAACCATCGATGATTCTTGTGATGGGTAATTCAGAGCCATTGCGCGCCGCTTCCTCAAAGCAAAGCCCCAGGTCCTTACGCATCCAGTCCACGGCGAAACCAAACTCAAACTGGTTGGCAATCATCGTTTCATGGCGGTTTTCCATTTGCCAGGACTGCGCCGCGCCCCTGGAGATGACTTCAAAGACCTGTTTCGGGTCGAGCCCGGCGTTGATGGCAAAGGCAGTACCCTCAGACAAGCCTTGCACCACACCGGCGATGCAAATCTGATTAACCATCTTGGTGAGTTGCCCGGCGCCGGATTCACCCATCAGCATCACCGATCGGGCAAAGCTGTCGATCAGCGGCTTCGCTGCATCAAAAGCACTCTGATTACCACCCACCATGACCGTCAGCACGCCGTTTTCAGCACCTGCCTGCCCGCCGGAAACAGGCGCATCCAGGAAGTCGAATCCACCGTTTTGCGCCGCGCCGAACAACTCCCTGGCCACATTCGCTGATGCTGTCGTATGGTCAATGAAGACCGAATCTGGCTTCATGCTTGCAAATGCGCCATTGGACCCGGTCGTGATGCTGCGCACATCATCATCGTTACCCACACAGGCGAATACGAAATCAGCCCCGCCCGCAGCCTCCGCCGGGGTCAGCGCCAAACTGCCGCCATAGTGTTCGACCCATTTTTCCGCCCTGGCGGTCGTGCGGTTATACACGCACACCCTGTAACCCTTGCCAGCGAGGTGACTTGCCATGGGGTATCCCATGACGCCCAGGCCCAGAAATGCAACATTCATTTCATCCATCCCGAATTTTATTGCCATATTGCCAGAAATCCCCAACAAACTGGTTCTTTCCCTGAGTCCCACCGCGACTGTAGTGCGTTGAAACACCCCGTAATAAAATAGTGTTTTTCGAAATTGACGCAGAAAAATCAATTGCCGTATTTTCTTATCGCACTGCCATATCTATCTACTCAAGCTGAAAGCATGTCCAAAATTTCTTTTTCTTCGGCCGCCAGGGTCAACTCGACCGCAGCCAGGCTATCCTCGAGTTGCGTAGTCGAATTTGCGCCAATAATCGGGCTGGTAATCGTCGGATTTGCCAACAGCCAGGCCAGGGCAACTTGCGTCACGGTGGCTTCATGTGCAGCGGCAATGGCATCCATTTTTTCCAGCAAAGTCCAGTTTTTCTCTGTGAAATATTTCGCCACGCCTTCTGCGCGTACAGAATCAGGTGTGAAATCCCGTCGGTATTTGCCGGTTAAAAAGCCTGCCGCCAGCGGAGTATAAGGAATGACAGCGATATTTCGCTCACGGCAAATGGCCGCCAACTCGCTCTCATATTCAGCGCGATGCACAAGACTGTACTTTGGCTGAATGGTTTCAAAGCGTGCCAGACCAATCTGTTGCGATGTTTCCAGCGCCTCGAGAAATTCAGCTCCAGTGTAATTTGAGCAGCCGATCGCACGCACTTTCCCTGCCTGCACGAGATCATCAAAAGCGCGTAATGTCTCTTCGATCTCTGTCGTTTCATCAGGCCAGTGCGCCTGGTAAAGATCAATATACTCAAGCTGTAAACGGCGCAATGAATCTTCTACCATTTGCAGGATGCGTTTTCTCGACAAACCCTCTATGGGCGGATCCCCCATGGGACCACGCACTTTTGTTGCGATGACGAGCTGCTCACGCGGAATTTTCGCCTGCTTCCACCACCGGCCAATGATCTCCTCCGAAATTCCTCCCGGATTGTCGGCGACCCAGTTGGAGTACATATCGGCAGTATCGAAGAAGTTTATTCCTGCATCAAAAGCCGCTGACAGAATCTCAAACGAAGTGGCTTCATCTGCCGTCCAGCCAAATTGCATCGTGCCCAAACAGAGGGGAGAAACCGGTATCCCAGTGCTGCCAAGTGTGCGGTATTTCATCAATCCACCTCAACATCGATACGCTTATTAAGCTTGCCCTCACGCACAGGATTCATCACGCCCGGGTTTACCTGCATTTGGTGGAGCCGAGGAGGATCGAACTCCCGACCTTCGCATTGCGAACGCGACCAAATCAACACATTACAACAAACTACAACAATAAAATCAATAATTTAGGGTGTAATGACAGTTGCCAGATTTAGTGGTTTATTGCCATTATTTGCCAGCAAGTGCGCCAAAATTGCGCCTTTTTCGAAGCGAGTTTCTATCCTCAAATTCACCAACACCTAGTATATATGCCCGACCGTTTATTTCGTGTACGTCGTCAAAGCATATGGCACCGCTTGAGCTTTTTTCTAAGAGACACTTTTCTGCCCGTACTATCTCCAGTTTAGCCTGCTAACCGCAGGTTTTGTACTTTCCTCTGCGTTAACGTTCTGGCTTTGATCATTGACCGTCGATCCAGAATGTCGTTTCGTCTTCCGTTATACACATCTGCAGGCGTCACGTTATCCAATGATTCGTGATACCGCTCATGGTTGTAATGTGCCACCCACTCAGCAATGGCGTTTTCCAGTTCCCAAGGGAAGTAATAATGCTCCAGCTTAACCACGTTCTTCATCGAACGGTGATAGCGTTCGATCTTACCCTGGGTCATTGGGTGGTACGGTGCTCCTCGGGTATGCTTCATATCCTGATCCTGCAACCATTCCCGAAGTTCTTTCGAGATATAACAGGGTCCGTTATCGGACAGCAACCTGGGCTTCTGGTGCACCCTGGCTTCAGTGAGTCCTGTGGCCTCCAGGGCATCTTTAAGCGTATCGGTTACATCACTGGCTGCCATCGTGGTCGTCAGGCGCCAGCTGATGATGTAACGGGAATAATCATCCAGTATCGTTGACAGGAAGTACCAACCCCAGCCCACGACCCGGAAGTAAGTAAAATCTGTCTGCCACAGCTCATGAACATGCTGTGTCGGGTTCTGGAACACATCCGCCGCACTCATGACTATAAACTGTGGGCTGGTGACCAGGTCATGGGCCTTGAGGATGCGATACACGCTGGATTCGGAGATAAAGTACTCATGCGTATCGGTAAGATGCCAGGCCAGTTCCCGCGGTGTCAGTTCAGGCTGATCCAGGGCCACATCAACCACCAACTCCCGTACAGAATCGGGAATCTTGTTCCAGTGCTGGCGTGATGCCCTGCTGTGGTTATGCAATCCGTCAGGACCATCTCGTTCATAAGCCTGATACCAGCGGTAGAAACTGCTGCGACTGACGTTGATCTCAACCAGTGTCCGGCGGATAGACAACTCCGAGTCTTCCACCAGGTGGATAATG
>PVMK01127372.1_pt1 | contig 14504 bp, 13 predicted proteins | sample 1853481 | NCBI WGS metagenome assembly PVMK01 (sample SAMN08533507, study PRJNA380276) | Marine sediment metagenome, whole genome shotgun sequencing project. | reverse complement strand
GTCAAAGCCAGGATAGCCGAACTGCAAGGCGTAATCGTGATCGACTATGTTGTACCCGACTACTACGCGACTCGCCCCAAGGCCTGCATGAATGGCTGGGGTCGTCGCTTCATCAATATTACCCCTGAAGGCAAAGTCTTACCCTGTCATGCCGCGGAAACAATCCCTGACTTGAAATTTGATAATGTCGGGGGAACTGCCTTGCAAAAAATTTGGGCTGATTCGGATGCTTTTAACCGCTTTCGTGGCACCGAATGGATGCCTGAACCCTGCCATAGCTGCGATCGCCGGGAAATCGACTGGGGTGGATGTCGCTGCCAGGCATTGGCGCTCACCGGTGACGCCGCAAACCCGGACCCCGTGTGCGAGCTAGTGCCGGGTCACGCACAGGTATTGCAAACCGCATTCGAGGATTCACGCGATATTGAGGTTAACTTTGACTATCGCAACTTCGGTGGCGCAAAATGATCTCAAACCAGTTCAATTCCGGGGACAGTATACTTAATTCTAAACGATTCCCCAGATTCCCGGGAAGCAAAAGAATTAAGTATACTGTCCCCGGAATTCAACAGTGCTGATTCTACTGGCTGGAAGTTATGCCACCGTCGACATACATGGTCTGGCCGGTCACGAAACCCGCGCCGGGTGACATGAAAAATAGCGCTGGTCCTACGACATCCCGCGGGTCGGCAATGCGGCCGAGGGGAATGCGTTCAAGCAGTTTCTCCCTGAATTCCTTATTTTCCATCACGTGGCGGATCATTTCGGTATAAACAAAGGTCGGCGCTACGCCATTGACGGTGATATCGTGTGGTGCCAGCTCCATAGCATGCTGTTTGATTAGCATAACCATGCCACCCTTCGTGCTGCAATAGGCCGAGTAGCCGCGATTGCGGATTCCGAGTTGTGAGCGTACCGATAGCAGATGAACCTGGCGTCCGCCTTTTCCAGCGGAGATCTGATGCCCTGCGACTGCCTGTGCGAGAAACATGGCCGATTTTAGGTTGATCCGATAAACTTCGTCGTAGGCTTCTTCGGTGACTTCCAGCAAAGGTTCCTCGCGCTGGATACCGACACAGTTCATCAGGATATCTATACCGTCGTGACGATCGATTATCTGGTCAACTCCGGCACGAATCGCATCAACCGATTCCACGTCGATAGCCATGCCTTCGGCACCGAAACCAGCAGCACTTATTTTTTTTGCGAGCAACCGGGCTTTTTCGAGGCTACGCCCTGCCACTATCACTTTGGCGCCATGCAAAGCCAGGCCCCAGGCGATGGCCTCGCCGATGCCGCCGTATCCACCCGGAACAAATGCAACCTGGCCACTAAGATCAAAAAGGCCGGTCAACTCGCTGGCAAAGTCAATCTCTGGGGTAATGGTATCCAAAATAATATTCTCCTGGGTTGGGGCCTAGTCCAGATGCAGGCCACCGTTAACATCGATTATCTCACCGGTAATAAATCCTGCTAGTGGCGAAACCAGGAAGCGAACCACATGGCCAATTTCCTCGGCTTCACAGAAGCGTCCAACCGGAATGTCGCGTAACAATTTCTGGCGTTGTTCATCGCTCAGCTGTTCTGTAACCATCGGCGTTTTGATATAGGCCGGCGCAATACCATTAACCGTAATGCCCTGGCTGGCGCATTCGCGGGCAAGAGAAAATGTCAATGCGCCCATGCCGCCTTTAGAGGTAGTGTATGCGGTTCCAGCGGTAAGGCCGCCGGTTTTCATAGCCAGCGAGCAAATGTTGATAATTCGCCCCCAGCGTTTAGTGCGCATACCCGGTAGGCATTCCCGGCTGAGGTAGAAACAGCCATCCAGGTTGACACTCATGAGCTTGCGCCATTCTTCAGTTGTCGTTTCCACCGCCTTATTGTTAGTGAGCAGCCCGGCATTGTTGACCAGCACTTCGACTTCACCGTGATCCCGACGCAGTAGTTCGCATACCTCGCCTACTTGCTCGGGGGCACTAATATCGAGAGCCACGGGTATGGCATTGCTACCAATCTCGCTAGCCAGCGTATCAAGACGGCCCTGGTCGAGGTCAATCATGGCGACTCGCAGGCCATCCTCGATCAGTGCCCGGGTCACCGCCAGACCTACAACGCCTGCTGCGCCAGTCACTATCGCCAGTTTACCTTCTAACCTAGCCATCAAATATACCTTTAGAGTTGTCGCCTGGATGCCCACGATAGGCGAGCCGACCATTGATTCATTACAAGCACAAGCGGGGCGATTCCAACACTCACGCCGCGTCGACGAGGCGGCCAAGATAGTCGCGCACCGGCTCCAGTTCAACGAGTTTGTCAAAATCATCCGCAAGCGTCAGGCTGCCATCACGGACAAAAATGTAGCGCTCGCAAACTTCGCGCATGATATTGAGATGAAACGGTTCATTCGGGTGCAGGCAAACGAATACCAACCGGCCTTCGCTGCGCAGCTTGCGGAAAAAGTCGAGCATAAAACCAATATAGCCGTCCTGGGTATTGAATTGCGGTTCGTCGAACAAATGCACCATCGGGTATTCGCTGTCGGCCGGTTGCATCATAAATTTTGGACGGGTGCGGTGAAAGCTGCGTACCTGATAAGACTGGTGGTAATGGATTGCCAGTCGATCGCGCTCGTCGTAACGTACATTGTGAATATTCTGCCCCATCACCATGACTCGACCCGAGCTTGGCAAATTGCTGCCGGTGATCAGTTCGAACAGCGTGGTTTTCCCCGATCCATTGGGTCCCATCATGCCTACAATCGCGGGTTCCTCGATGCTAAAGTTTGCTTCGAGCGAAAAAGTAATTTGCCTGTTGATCAACCCGCGCGAATATTCTTTACGCAGATTATCAACCTCGAGAAATGGTACGCTCATACTCTATATTCCTAACAAACTGACACGCTTGGCGTCATCTTCAAGTAGATTACGGGCCGGGCCATGATGAACGATTCGTCCCATATCTATAACGTACACCCGGTCACAGACCTCGAGCGCGCTGAGCGCATTTTGTTCCACTACCAGCACTGCAATGCCTTCTTGCTTTAGTCGGGTAATGGTTTTCATGACATCTTGAACGATCTTTGGCGCCAGGCCCTGCGACGGCTCGTCAAATAACACCAGGCCCGGCGATCCTAGCAAGGCTCGAGCGATCGCTGTCATCTGCATTTCACCGCCGGAGAGGTTTTCACACTCTCGATGCAGCAGGTACTCCAGCGGGCTGAATATCTCGAACATTTCACCCATATTCCATTCTCGAAAGCGTGTTTTTTTGGCGGCTATCGACAGGTTACGCTCCACCGTCAGGGTCGGAAATATGCGGCGGTCGTCTGGGACCCAGCCCACACCGGCGCGGGTAATCTCGTGGGTGGCCTCGTGGGTTATGTCGACACCGTCGAATTTAATTCGCCCGATACTTGCCGGGGTCAATCCCAAAATAGATCGAAGTGTCGTGGTCTTGCCGGCACCATTCGGTCCGAGTAGTCCAACCACTTCTCCTTCTTCAACATTCAGGGACAGGCCGAACAACGCCTGGGTTTCACCGTAGAAGGTCTCGATAGAGTCGATATCGAGGATCACGCCAGCTTCCCCAGGTTGGACGCTTGTACCCACTTGTTGGCACGCAGTTCATCCGGCGTACCACGGGTGATGACCTGGCCCCAGTGAATAACCGCGATATTGTCCGCGAGCCCGAACAGAAACTTCATGTCGTGCTCGATGATCACTATTGTATAGGCGTGCTTGAGCTCGAGTATAAGCTCGGACAGGCGGGCAGTGGCATCGATTCCGAGCCCCGAGGTGGGCTCATCCAAAAATAGCAGGCGTGGTTCAGTGGCCAGCGCCACGCCGATTTCCAGGGCCCGGCGGTCGCCGTAGGGCAGGCTGCCGGCATTTTCGTGAGCCTTGTCTATCAGTCCAACCTGTTCGAGCACCATCGCCGCTTTGTCCATTGCAGCGCTGTCGTCGGCCACGCGGCGAGTTATGTTAAATCCGCGGTCGCGTACCTGCGGCACAGCAATCAGTACATTTTCAATTGCGCTGAAATCATCGAACAAATTCATAATCTGAAACGATCGCGATATGCCCTTGCGAGCGATGGTACGCGGCGCCAACCCGGTGATATCCTGGCCATCAAACAGTACCTTGCCACGATTAGGCTTATAGCGGCCAGTCAGGACATTGAAGCAGGTTGTCTTGCCAGCACCGTTTGGGCCCATGATGCCACTGAGTTGACCGACTTCGAATGAAAGGTTGATCTCTTCGAGTACCACCCGATCACCAAAACGTTTGTGTAAATGTTGTGCTTCGAAAAGTGCCATGGTGCTTTCTACCCGGAAACGGGTTTTTTATCTCCAGTAGCAGATTTATTGCGATTTTTTACCAACCCCTGCCAGGCGCCGGCAATGCCCTCGGGCTTGAACATCACCACTGCCATAAACATCAGCCCATACCACAGCAGCCAGGTCTCGGTGGCCGATCCAAGCAGATCACGCGCCAGGAAATACACGGCAGCTCCGATCACCGGACCCCAGAAACTGACCATACCGCCGCCGATAAGCACCATCATTACGACGAAACCGGATGCATGTAAACTCATCACATCGGGGTAGGCGCTCTCCTGGGCCATCGCGAACATCCCGCCAGCCAGGCCGGCGAGCGCCGTTGACAGGGTGAAGACCGACCATTTGTATAGCCACACGTTATAGCCGATAAACCCGGTACGCATTTCATTCTGCTTAATGGCTTTGATCACTGTTCCATACGGAGAATGGACCAGGCGCCACAGCCCGATTACCACTACCACAAAAAGCGCCAGCACAAAGTAGTACAAAGCCTCATTACTACCCAGGCTGATACTGGCAAAACCAATGTCCAGATCAGGCCGAGGGATATTTAATAAACCGTCTTCGCCTCCGGTAACGGTGTGCCATTTTATCGACAGGAACCAGAATACCTGGCCGAACGCAATGGTCAGCAACGCGTAGTAAATACCACGCCGGTGCGACAGGAATGCCGCGACGATAGCCCCGCCGAGCGCGGCAAAAAGAATGGCGCAAAGTAGTCCGAGCCAAACACTCTCGGTGAGATGATATTGTGACAGCCCGAAAGCGTAGGCGCCGATACCGAAGTAGGCGCCGTGCCCGAATGAGGGCAGGCCCGTGTACCCCAGTAGCAGGTTGAACCCGAGGGCGTAGACCATCCAGATCACGATTTCCACGCCCAGGTACTGGTAGAGACCGACGCTATCGATCCAAAACGGCAAACTGACCAGTATGGCGAAAGTGATCAGCATCGGACGAGTAATCCAGGCACCGAACCCGGTATTGTTATTCATCGAGTCAGTTCTCCAGCATGCTTTTCTTGCCAAACAACCCTCTGGCGCGAAAGGTGATGACAACAATGAGCAGCAAATACATCGACATCAGTGACCATTCCGATGCATAGGCACCGGTGACACCCACAGTCAGTCCAACCAGCACACCAGCGATTACGGCACCCCCAAAGCTGCCAACCCCACCGAGCACTATGATTAAAAATGCAGGGATAACGGCATCCACCCCGACGTGTGGACGCAAGCCCCAGATCGGCGCCATGATAATGCCAGCCAGGGCCGCGAGGGCGACTCCAAATCCAAATACATATAGTCGCAGTTGACTCAGGTTGATGCCCAGGGCTCGCACCATTTCACTATCGTGCGCACCGGCCTTGATGATTGCACCGTAAGGTGTACGTTCGAGGAACAACCACACCAGGATAATGGCAGCGATTGAAAATCCCGCCGCGAAGAAGCGGTAGGTGGACCAGATCAACCCATTCCAGATAAAGGCGCCGCTAATTGCAGGGGGTGTTTGCAGGAACTGCTCGCCCGATCCCCAGACAATCCGAATTAACTCTTCGATCACCATTGCGGCACCGAATGTCAGTAACAGAGCAAAAAGGGGGTCTTTCCCATAGGTACCGCGCAGGCACAGCTCCAGTAGCATACCAACCAGGCCCACCGCCATGGGTCCCAGCACCAGGGCGACACTATAGCGAGCGCCTGCAGGCAAACCAACATACCAATCACCCAGGGGACCAAACCAGTCCGGCTCCACGCCTATTATCATCATCGCAAAATAACCACCCAATGCGAACAGCGAGCCATGGGCCAGGTTGATGACTTCCATAACTCCGACAATTAGCATGAATCCGAGTGCTATCAGGGCAAACAACAGACCAAGCGTAATTCCGTTGATCAGGTGTGGTGTTAGATTGACCAGGAAATCCATCGGGGTACCGGGTTAAATTGAGGGTTATCAGTCAGGTATCACGCCTGGCGGTCAGGTTCCGCCAGGCGCTACCATGTTTATCTGCGCAAACTATGCAATCAACAGCCGACTAAGGCTCGTAAACGGGGGTGTCTGCGAAAGACTCCAGATTGCAGGTTGCCTCAGCATTGGCGTCAGCTACTGCAGCTGGTGTGCTGTTGCTGAGAATTTTAAACATGTCATCCTTATCCGAGCTACCGACATTGGCGGTTGCCAGGTAAACGGTTTGCTGCATTTGATGGGTTTTGGGATTCATAAACGCATCGTGATGCTGCAACCGGTCGGCGGCCGAAACCTTGAGCTGTTCGAGCTGCTTGATGACGGCGTGGTTGTTGGTGGTACCAGCGGCCTCGATGGCGCTCAATAATGAGTGGGTAGCCATATAGCCGTTGTAAAAAACGTTACCGGGCACTTTCATCTTGGTGTCGGGATACATATTCTGGTATCTGGCCACAAAGTCGAGTACGCCTGGCAAATCTAACTTGTAGTACCAGGTGGTGCCAAACACACCAAACAGGTTATCCGTCGGAAGACCATAGACATCAGGCCAATCCTGCTGATTATTGATCCAGGCTGGACTCTGACCCATACCGAGTTGGGCGACCTGCTGGCGCATGGCCTTCTGATCATCGCCACCAACCGCGGCCGCTACTACCTGGGGTTTATCCTGCTGGATTTTCAGTAACACCGAGGAGAAGTCGCGGGTACCCTGTGGCACCAGGATTTCACCAATGATTTTGCCGCCCGCTTTTTCAACCAGAACTTTGGTAGCTTTTGCGGTGTTATGGCCCCAGACGTAATCGTTGGTAACCAGTTGCCACTTTGTGCCATAAGAGTCTATGGCGTTGGACACTGCAGCCTGTGCAAAGTTGGCGCCATTACCGTCCCATACGAATTTGACGCGATGGCAGTTTTTGCCCGACTCGGTCGGTGAACTGGAGTTAGTATTAAGATAAATCACTCCATTTTTCTGTGCCACCTGTGATATCGCATTGGCCACGCCGGAGCTTACCGCGCCGACCATGAATGATACCTTGTCGCGCGAAATCAGACGTTCAGCCGCGCGACTGCCGGTAGCCGGCGTAGTTTCCGTGTCGATATGAATAAACTCGATCTTGCGACCGAGCACGCCACCTTTGGCATTGAATTCGGCGATTGCCATCTTCATGCCACGACGATCCGAGGCGCCGCTATTGGCGTACTGACCGCTGGCGTCTGAAGTGATACCTATGACGATTGGGCCCGTACCGGCCGCTGCTACCGATACCTGAGCGACGTAGGCACCCAGCATCACAGCCGCGATACCGATTAATGCCCGGCGCATGGGCCCGGTTTTTTTAGGTTGTCCTGCTTGTTGAATACTCATAATGCTTTTTCCTCATCATTTCTCGTGGGACATACGGGATTTATATAGAGCGCCTATTGCTTTTCAGATGTAGGCTATCGGGGTGTCCCTCATACTCCCCGTGCTCGAATTTATTTGCCTATAATTTCGACATTGTTAAGTTTGGCCTGTGCTTCTATCAATGAACCTACGTATCCTTCGTCAAAACCCAACTTCATGCCCTGGACGAAAGTGTGGTGCAAATTTCGCCCCAGAGAATTGGTCAGGCCAGCCGCCTCGGCCATGCGGTTGTAGTAACGAAGATCTTTCTCACCGTTAGCAATACTGAACTTCAGACCGGAATAATCACCTTCCAGGGCTTTGCTCACTAACATTTGAAATATTGGGCTGTTAACACCACCAGCACTGACGACATCGTAAAACTTGCGCGGGTCCACTCCCGTGGCCCCGCAGGCGCACAGAGCCTCGGCGGTCAATGCCGCCTGGCTCATGGCAAGAAAATTATAAACCAGCTTGACCTTGTGACCGGCACCCTGGGCGCCGACATGGAATATGTTCTCGCAAAATGCTGCAAGAATTGGTTTGACCTCATCAAACACCTTGTCATCGGCACCCACCATAGTATTCAAACGACCTTCCTCGGCCTCAACCGGAGTGCGAGCGAGTGGGGCGTCGACCAGGGTCACTCCCTTCGTTTTTAAATCCGCTGCTATGCGGGCGGTGGAGGTTGGCTCGGCGGTGGAACAATCAATGACAATCGATCCAGAGCGGCAGCCGGCAATAATACCGTCGTCACCATACATACACTGTTCGACCTGAGGTGAACCGGAGACACAGAGAATAATGACGTCGGAAGATTTGGCTATGGCGATTGGTGTCGAGGCTTCCTGTGCGCCCCTCTGGAGTAGATCCTCTAGCGGTGCACGGTTGCGATGCGCCATTGCAGTGACAGGAAAACCTTTTTCGAGCAAATTCTTGGCGATACCATGCCCCATCATTCCAACGCCGATAAAACCGATTTTCTTGTTCATATTCCCCGCTCAGAAAATTTATTGTTTGTAAATATTTATTCTTGGATGCATAATAGAATGAATATTCATTCTTTGTCAAGTATTAGAATTAATATTCATTTAACTATATTGAGGGATCTGAGCAGATGAACAATGGGGATACAGCCGTCATAGCACCGCAGACCTTCAATGAGCTCAAGGATGCGATTGCCGACCACTATCCGTCGATGAGTCGGCAGTTACAGAAAATAGCCAGATTTGTCCTCGAATACCCGGAAGATATGGCCCTCGAAACAGTAGCCGTCATCGCTCAGCGCGCTGGTGTACAGCCATCGAGCATGGTGCGTTTTGCCCAGGCCCTCGAATTTGACGGCTTCAGCGATATGCAGCAGGTGTTTCGCACGGTTCTGCTCACCCGCTCGGAAAATTACCGCGACCGCATCGAAACCTTGCGCCGCCAAAGTGAAGGGGGGGCCGCCGCACCCGGGGCGGTGCTGGCGGACTCTGTGGAAGAAAGCATCAATGCGCTACAGCTACTGGGTGAACACACGACAAGCGGGGACCTCGACCGGGCAATTAAGTTGCTGGCCAGGGCGAAAGACATTTATGTACTGGCCGAACGACGTGCCTTCCCGGTTGCATTTTACCTTAGTTACGCCATCGGCCAACTGGAGCGGACTGTATATTTACTGGACGGCGTGGGTGGGATGATCAACCAGCAGGCACGCAATATCAAACTGGACGATGCAGTGATCGGGGTGAGTTTTCCACCCTACTCGCCCACGGTGGTCGAATTGTTAGCTGAGCAACATCAACGCGGTGTTACGACCGTGAGTATCACCGATAGTGCGATCAGTCCGATTGCGTTGGAAGCTTCGGTCTCATTCGGAATAAAGCAACAGGAAGAAAAGGCATTTCGTTCGTTGGTTGCCCCCATGTGCCTGGCGCAAAGCCTGGTCGTAGGTCTGGGCCATCGCCTCGTAGCCAGCAATCACAGCGGGAAGAAAGCTCGTGGCTGAACGCGCCCTGGATGTCATTACCCTGGGCCGATCATCGGTAGATCTGTACGGCGAACAGGTCGGTGGTCCGCTCGAAATGATGCAATCATTTGCCAAGTATGTCGGCGGTTGCCCCACTAATATCGGGGTAGGGACGGCACGCCTGGGACTCAAATCGGCGGTTATCACCCGCGTCGGGGATGAGCCGATGGGTCGTTTTATCCGCCAGACACTGGCCGCCGAAGGCGTCGACGTTTCCCATGTAAGCACTGATCCGCAGCGCCTAACCGCGCTCGTAATTCTGGGTATTCGCGACAGGGAAACTTTTCCCCACATTTTTTATCGCGAAAATTGCGCGGATATGGCGCTCGAAGAAGAGCATATTGATGCGGCATTCATCGCCTCGGCAAAGGCAGTAGTTGTCACCGGGACCCACTTTTCGAGACCAAATGTTGCAGCAGCCAGCCATGCCACGGTGCGCTATGCCGTTAGTGCAGGAACACGTGTGGTACTGGACATCGATTACCGGCCCGTACTTTGGGGTCTGACAGGCCACGAAGCAGGCGAGGAACGATTTGTTGCCAACGAAGGAGTTACGCTACGTTTGCAGTCAATATTGCCGGATTGCGATCTGGTAGTAGGCACGGAGGAAGAAGTGCACATCGCCGGTGGCAGCACTGATACCAGGCAGGCATTACGCCACATCCGCAAGCTAACTTCGGCAGTGATCGCCCTGAAGCGGGGCCCACTGGGCTGCGTGGTTTTTACCGGCGAAATTCCAGACGATCTGGAACAGGGCATCAAGGGGCCCGGATTTGCGGTACAGGTATTCAATACATTGGGCGCAGGTGACGCGTTTATGAGTGGGTTGCTACGAGGATGGTTACGTGAAGAACCCTGGGAGCGTTGTTGTCAGTATGCCAATGCCTGCGGCGCCATGGTAGTTTCGCGCCATGGTTGCGCACCGGCAATCCCGTCCTGGGATGAGATGGCCCTGTTCATCGAACAAGGTAGCGCCACCGAGCCGTTGCGCCTGGATCCGACGCTAAATCAGATCCACCACGCCACAACCCGCCCAGGGCATTGGCCCGAGGTCTATGCATTGGCGTTCGATCATCGTTCTCAGTTCGAAGACATCGCCGATCGCAACGGCGTAGACCGAAGCCGGATCACAACCTTCAAGGACCTGCTTTGTGAAGCGGCTTTGCTCGCGGCCGCTGACACCGAAAATGTGGGCGTGATTATCGATGGGCGTTACGGTGGCGACTCGCTGGCTCGCATTACAGGCTCGGGGATCTGGGTGGCGAGGCCCGTGGAAGTACCCGGGTCGAGGCCACTGGAATTCGAGGCGGGCGATAATGTCGGGCTGGAATTACGCAGCTGGCCGCAGGAACAGATTGTAAAGTGCCTGGTGTACTATCATCCAGACGATGAACCTGAACTACGCCTTGCTCAGGAAGACAAGATAATGGTCCTGTACGAGGCCTGCCGGGCAACAAAACGTGAATTGCTGCTCGAAATTATTCCACCTGCAGAATCTGTGGTGACCGAGGATACCCTGGCCAGGTCAATCGCTAATCTTTATGTTCGAGGAATTTTTCCCGACTGGTGGAAACTGCCACCCCAGGCAACAACGGTGGCATGGGAGCGAATAACCGGGGTAATCGAAGAGCATGATCCCTATTGCCGTGGTGTGGTGCTTCTGGGGTTGGGTGCCAGTGAGGATGAACTCCGGCTTGGATTTGAACTTGCAGCGGAACAACCCCTTTGCAAGGGTTTTGCGGTCGGTCGAAGCGTTTTCCAGTCCGTGGCCGAGCACTGGTTCGCTGGCACCATCAGTGACAGCGATGTAATAAAGCAGGTGGGTGAAAATTACTCCCGCCTGGTAAATTTGTGGGTTATGCGGACCGGGTCAAGTTAAGCAAAGCACCTTCCGGCGACCTATTAATACCATCGATTAAATGCCGTACGGTCGCGTAGTATCAGCCAGCAGGATATTTTTTTAAGTAATACGACTCTTGCCATTTCAAGACAAAATTGATTAACTCTTTAGTGATGACAACTTAAGTATTTAATCTGAATAGCAGTACGGCCCCGGCGATGGGAAACAGCGATATTCACCTGGTGAAAGCGGCCTTTCACTCGCAGTTTAAAACAGCGATGGAAAGCTGTGGTGTATCGCCTGATTATTATTTTAACAAGGTTAATTTGCCGACAGAGGTGAGTGACCCTGAAAGCCTGCTGCCAGTAAAAGCGCTCTACCATCTGGTAAACATTGTTGCGATTGACGAAAACATCCCTGATTTTGGTTCACGCGTTGCCCAACTAACTCCCTGGCATAGGGTTTTATCATTAGGTCCGTTAATACAGGCGAGTGCTGATCTAAGCCACATGCTCGAAAAATTTTGTGAGATTGCGAGTAGTCAAAGCTCTTCTGTGTTATTCACGCTAGTAGACGAGGGTTCATATTTCAGCTTTTGTTATACCAACACCCTTTTTTACAAGGGCGATATACAGATGGAACTGTATAGAATTACCAGCATGATTCAGCTGGTACAATTAGCAACCAGTAATCAATGGAGGCCTGAAGCCATTCGTTTGGAAATGCCCAAAATTGAAATAGCCTATGCCTGCCCGTTGTTAACAGAAAGTAAAATTACATTTTCACAACCGGGCTCTGCTATTTCTATTCCACCAGATTTACTCCAGCTACCGGTGCATATGGATATTCCGCCGAGCTTAAAAGCAGGCGATAACATTCAGGCTGATTTGTATATAAATTTTGACGATGCCATAGACCAGATAATAAAAACCTATTCAATTACCAAAAATACCAGCATCGAAGAAATCGCCAAGGTTGCAGATACTTCGGTCCGCACCCTGCAGCGACGGCTAAAAGACAAGGGTTTAAAGTTTAACGACCTGCTAAATCGGGCGAAGTTTATTTATGCAAAACAAAAATTACAGGACACGCAAATGTCGATAAAAGAGATTTCGGAGTCTTTGGGTTATTCAGACCCGGCTCATTTCAGCCGCGCCTTTCGACGCTGGAGCGGATTCTCGCCGACAAAATTTCGCAAGGGGCTGACTAAAATCGGTTAATCCCGGTAACCGGGTTCACGGTTAATTTTTTAAAAAACATTAAATTTATTCAATCGAGGATTAGCATGATCGAACTCTGGGGCAGAAAGAATTCTTACAACGTGCAGAAGGTGCTCTGGACTCTCGGTGAGTTAGATATCGATTACACACACCAGGATGTCGGCAGCCAGGTGGGTGACCTGGAAACGCCGGAGTTTCTGCAACTGAACCCGCGAGCACGAATTCCGGTTCTGGTAGACGATGGTTCGGTGGTCTGGGAATCCAACACCATTGTTCGCTACCTGTGCGCCGCCCATGGTGAAAACTTGCTTTGGCTAGATAATCCGATGCAGCGCAGCTATGCTGACCGGTGGATGGATTGGGAACTGGCGACACTACAGCCTGATTTTATGGGTCTGTTCTGGGGGTTTTATCGAAAACCACAAAACCAGCGCGACCGTGGTCAAATCGAGCGATCAAAACTCCGCTGCGAACAACACTTTGCCATGCTGGACAACCATCTGAAGCATCATGATTACCTCGCCGGGGAGACATTTTCGATGGGCGATATCCCGGTCGCAACCAGTTTATACCGCTATTTTGAAATGGGAATGGCGGTCGAGAAACCCGCGAACCTGATGGCCTGGTATCAACGGCTGTCGGCGCGCAGGGCGTTTCAGCATATTATCATGACGCCATTCACCGAGCTGAAAGGGCGCGAGCAATATTGAGCAGGCTCTCGCGCAAAGCCGCTAAGCGCGCACAGGGAAGGTTAAAAAATATCACGAAAGTGGGGGGTTGAAAGGCGTATTGTCGATATTGCGGCTTATATCGGATACAGCGTCATTCTAATTATCCTGAACCCCCACGGGTCATCAAGCGCTCTTGTTTAACATTAACTGTAGTAATACGTCGGCCCCGGCGCGAATATGCTCAGCCCCGGTAAATTCAGCCACGTTGTGACTAATGCCATCACGACTGGGCACGAAGATCATCGCGGTCGGGCAATTGGGTGCAAACATTTGCGCATCGTGGCCTGCCCCGGAGGGCATTCTCCTGGTTTTATAACCCAGCGAAGTTGCTGTATCGGTGACCAGCGATATCATTCCGGGGTCAAACTTCACCGGTTCGAATCGCGTCAGCGAACGGCTGGTAAAGTTCAGGCCCTCGGTGCCACAGATCTTCGTTACAAATTCGGACATCGTGTTTTCGGCCTGCTGCAGCATTAAATCGTTAGTATTGCGCAGATCCACTGTCACCAACGCATCCCTGGCTATGACGTTGATCAATCCCGGGTCGAGTGCACTAACACCAACAGTGGCAACCTGGTCACCACCCATTTCAGTGGCCAGGCGGCGGGCTTCTACAGAAATTGCTGCCGCCACGTACCCGGCATCGTGTCGAAGATGCATCGGTGTGGTGCCGGCGTGATTGGAGACTCCAGTAAGGCGGTATTCAGTCCAGGAAATCCCCTGAACGCTTTCCACCGCACCTATTTCGTAACCTTCGATTTCGAGAATCGGGCCCTGTTCGATATGCAGCTCGACAAAACACTCAGCATTAAAATTACCGGTCGGAGCATTACCGGCATAACCTGTGTTATCAAGTTCCTCGCCCAGTATCGAACCGTCGGTGCCGACCACCTTGAGCATATCATCGACATCGAATATACCCTGGTGAACGGCACTACCCATCATATCGGGTGTAAATCGCACACCTTCTTCATTGGTGAAAAAGCCAACGCCGATCGGTTTTCGTGTAGTGAG
>PVMK01125495.1_pt1 | contig 14505 bp, 11 predicted proteins | sample 1853481 | NCBI WGS metagenome assembly PVMK01 (sample SAMN08533507, study PRJNA380276) | Marine sediment metagenome, whole genome shotgun sequencing project. | reverse complement strand
CCCGTTTCGGCCGACTGGATCGGCCGGCCGGAGGGCGCTGTCCTTTTCCAGAGAGAGGTGCGTGCGGGAGCCGTGGTAGTAATCGACATACGACGCCTGTATCCGCCTCAGGTGCCTTTTCGATGCCAGCCGATGACGGTTTCAGGCTTCACGGTCGCCAGCATTTCACGCCAGTTCGGCAAGAGTCGAGATAGGAGCACCGAGGGCATGCGATCGGTCGACCGCAGCGAAGGCCTCCGTGAGATTCATTTCGTCGTGACAAGCTGATGCCGAAGAGCAATGAGCTCAAGCTGGAGCGCTGCGCGCCCTCGGAAGCTGTCACGAAGTGCTGAAAGGAGGAGAAGAAAGGCGGTCGAGAACATGCCAAGGACGGTATCCAGTCCCGGTCTGAAACACCACGGTTTCTGCGGCCGACGAGGTTTTCAGGAGGGACAGCTCATCCGACTAGCCTGACCATCGAATCGCTCACGCGCCAGGTCGACCTACCAACAAACTGGCAAGAACAAGAATCTCTTGTTACCGCCCTTGACTAGCGCGTTGACGGCGAAATGGCCCTCAGAGACTTCCGACCATTTGGGCCAATCTTGCTCTGATACCGCTGTCTCCCGTCAACACGTAACCGGCCAAAGCCCGCAGAACTGGGGCTTTTATGCGCCGGTCTCCGGATTTTATGGAAAGCGAGGACTGGGTGGTGGTGCAGGGAGTCTCGAGCGAACTCGTCTCTGCTGATTTCCCTGTTATGCAGGGAATTTACAGGGAATTTTGGCGATTCAGGCCTGGATCGGGTTCTTCGGTTCCTTATAAGCCGCTGAATTATCGTGCTTTTTTGTCCAAATTCCCTACTCGACGGAACAGGGAATTTAAACGCCCTATCAGGGAAACAACAGGGAATGCGAACGGATCCTCGCCTGCCCGATGGCCGCGGGCTATCCTTCCGCTTGATAACGCGCCGCATGGCGGGCGACCGCGTCCCAATCGACCTCAACGCCGAGGCCGGCCCTGTCTGGCAGATGGGCCCGACCGGCGGAGAAACCGATTCCGCCTTCGAACATCTGCTCTTCGCCGAGATCGAGAAAGGATACGTGGCCCTCGCAGTCCACGGGATAGTGAGTGCGGACCGCTGCGGCGATGTGGCAACCGGCGGTGTCGCCCACGATGCTGTAGGGGTTGGTATCGACGCTCACGCCGATGGCCGCGTTCTCGCAGATGGCCACGGCCTGCATGGCCGGAAAGAACCCGCCAAGTCGATTGAGTTTCAGTACGATGCGGTCGCAGGCCCCGAGGCGGACCAGCTCCAGCACGGCCCGCGGCGACCAAGCCGACTCGTCCAGGATGACCGGAACGCCGGCATGAGCGCGTACGAAAGCGGCGCCGCTCAAGTCCGCATAGTGCAGGGGCTGCTCGATCGACAGGTTTTCGTGGCCGGCGAAGCGGCGCAGCTTGGCCACCGTCCACTGGGCGCTGTCCCAACCCTGGTTGGCGTCGGCGTCGATGTAGACCTCTGGCGGCGTGACCTCGAGCGCCGCCTCGAGTTTGGCCAGTTCCGAAGCGAAGGACTCGCGACCGAAACCATCGGCGAGCATGACGTCGCCAACCTTCACTTTGAGGCCGGTGAACCCACGGCTTACGAAATCCTGACACGCCGAGGCCATCGCCTCCGGTGTCTTGTGATAGAGGTTGGTGAGCAGTTCGAACTCGGTCCGGTATGCGCCTCCGAGCAAGGCGTGGAGCGGCACCCCGCGGGCTTTGGCCACGAGATCATGGAGCGCCATATCGACGCCGGAACGCGCGGCGCGCCCCCCCGGCATGCCGCCGGAATAAGCGGACTCCATGAGATGGTGGGCGAGGGCGAAGTTGGCGGGATCCTGTGCCTGCAGCGCGGTATCGTAAAGCTTTATGCAGGACTCGATCTGCTCGGCCGTTTCGCCCAGATACCAAACCTGGCTCGCGGCCTCGCCGATACCATATTCGCCGCTCTCCTCCGTCACCTTGACGAGAAAACTCGGCAGGGAGCTCGGCCATACGTATTCGTCGTCGACCCATGCTTCCTTGACTGCCTTGGGATGCAGCGGGAAGGCTTCGACGCCGGCAATCTTCATTTCCTGTTCCTCACTTGGGCAGACGCCAAATACCTAGGAGCAAAAGCAAGAGGGTACTGTCACAAAGGCGGAATAGCGATGCAAGTGGGCGTCGGAATGATCGTAGCGGCGCTGTCACTTAGACTTGGCTGGCTGGAAAGTGAGTTCGGCCTTAGGCTGGAGCGATGCACGCCGCGCGCTCCGGTCAAACGTGACAGCATATTTGATCCGAGATTTCCTGGACGCCCCCGTTAGATGGGTCTGAGCGATAGCACGAATCTAGGTCGAGGAAGAATCCTGCAGGGCGCCGCATAGTCGAGCCCAGGAGGCTGGCACGTCACGGATTTGTGGGTCACGAAGTCGTGGGTGCTGTGGTGGTTTTGGGCGGGGAGTGGGCGGCTCTTGGCGTTGGATGTAGGGGGTTTTGCGGTTGGCGTGGATTGCTTGAAGCGCTCGCCGCCTCGAATGCCACGCAAAACCGCTTTCCCCGAGACACTTGCGCGCGGCGCCGGTCGTGCGACAATGGAGCCCCTGGAGACGTATTGGAAAGGCGTCCGCCATGTTGATCTTGCAGCGATTGCTTAGCCATGCCGCCGCCAGGCTGACGAGCGATCCGCGCGTTCGGGCCAAGGCGGCCGATATCTTGGAACACGAGGTGAAACCGCGTGCCGCAGCGGCTTGGCGCCAGACTAGGCCAAAGCTTGAAGCGGCGCGGGACGAGCTGCGGTACATCGCCGAGGAAACTGATCCCCGCGAGAACCCGCGTGCGTTTGCCGTCAAAGTCAAGGAGCGGTTTCTCGACCGCGGGAGAATCCGCTAGCGCCCGCCGATGAGACGTAGCATTTCATCACAGCAGGCTTGGAAAAATCGTGAGATCGGGCCGAAGTGTAGGGAGCCGCGCTCAATGTACAACAACGATAATTCCGCCCCCTCGCCCGGAGCGCCGGAGCCACTGCTCGAGGTCAGGAACGTCTCCAAGGCTTTTGGTGGTCTACGGGCCCTGCGTGACGTCAGTCTCAGTGCCGCTCGCGGTAAGATCACCGGACTGATCGGCCCGAACGGATCGGGAAAAAGTACCTTGTTCGAGATCATCGGCGGCTTTCAAAAAGCCGACCAGGGTCGAATTGAATTCAACAACGTCGAAATCGACGGCCTGCCTCCCTACAAGATCGGCCACCTGGGATTGCTGCGCACGTTTCAGCTGTCGGAAGGCGGCGAACGCATGACGGTCCTGGAGAATCTGCTCGCCGCGGTTTCGGGCCAGGAAGAACACCGGCTCCTGCGATCCATGCTGCGCTTTCGCAGGGTCATGCGGGAAGAGGCGGAAAACCTCGAGAATGCGAAGGACGTCATCCGGTTGCTTGGGCTCCAGCGGGAGGCGAACGAATATGCCAGCAACCTCTCCGGCGGGCAGAGAAAGCTCCTCGATCTCGGACGCGTGTTCATGTCGGGGGCGACGCTCTGTCTCCTGGACGAACCCACGGCCGGCGTGAATCCCACCCTCGTCAACACCATCCTCGACGCGCTGAAGGTCATGAACCTGGAGCGCGGAATCTCTCTGCTGGTGGTCGAGCACAACATGCGTGTCGTGAGCGAGATTTGCGAGCACGTATACGTCCTGGACGCCGGCACGGTCATTTCGGATGGCCCGCCGGAGGTCGTTCAGAACGACGAGCAAGTCCTTGAAATCTATTTGGGACAGGGCCGCGCGTCGGCCCAATGACAGGCCGGCCGGAAAGGAACCATGGCACTCTTACAGGTCGCGGCATTGCATTCAGGCTACGGCGCGAACGAAATCATCCATGGCGTCAATTTTCACGTGGAAGAGGGCGAGATCGTCACGATCTTGGGTCCCAACGGCTGCGGAAAGAGCACTTTCATCAAAACGATCCTGGGGTACCTCAAGGCGACGAAGGGCGGGGTCACATACCGTGGAAACAACATCACCGGCCACTCGCCGACACAACGTATCTCCCTCGGCATGGGCTACATCCCACAGCTCCTCAACATCTTCCGGCCCCTGAGCGTGCGGGCGAACCTGGAAATGGGCGGGTTCAGCCTTTCCAAACAGGCGATGCGAACCAGGATCGAAGAGATCTTCAACCTGTTTCCGAGGTTGGGGGAGCGCGCCACCCAGAATGCGGGATCCTTGAGCGGCGGCGAACGCCAGTTGCTCGCCATGGGGCGGGCCCTGATGCCGTCGCCGAGGCTCCTCTTCCTCGACGAGCCGTCGGTCGGTCTGTCCCCGAAGATGGCGGACGAGGCAATGGGACACATAAAATACGTTGGATCGAAGGGGACATCCATCGTTATTGTCGAACAAAACGTCCGCAGGGCCCTCTCGATCTCCGATCGCGGCTACGTTTTCGTAACCGGTCAAGTGGAGTTCGAAGGCCCCGCTCAAGCAATCCTCGCTGATCAGAGAATTAGGGAGGCATATCTCGGTGGCTGATAATCGCGCCGCCGAACAACACATGAAAAGAAGGAAAATGGAGGACAGGACATGGAACGTTTCACTCTCTCGAGAAGAGCCCTTTCCGGGGCGATCATCGCGCTAGGTGTGGTCGGGTTCGCCTCGGCCGCCTTCAGTGCAGCCAAAGGCGATCCGATCAAGATCGGCGTGATCATCGGGCTGACCGGCCCGAATGCAGTGGCGGGCAACGATGGGCTGGGCGCCATGCAGCTCGCCGTCGACGAGGTGAACGCGGCGGGCGGCGTCATGGGGCGCCCTCTGGAGCTCATCGTCGAAGACAACGAAGGGCGGCCGAAAGCCGGCGTCGAAGCGGCGAACAAGCTTGCCGACGTGGATCAGGTCCCGGTCGTGGTCGGCGGCTATTCCAGCGCGATCGCCCTGCCCGTGGGGCAGGTGCTGAACAAGAAGAAAGTCGTCTGGGTCACCGACGCGACGACCAACAAGCTCAAGACCGTCGGACCCTATCTGTTCAACACCGCCGGCATCGCCGAACAGGCGGTCGCCCTCGTCGATTTCGCGAAGGCGGACGCGGGAGCGAATACCCTCGCCGGTCTTTTCCAGAACAATCCGATCGGCCAGGACCGAGCCGCCGTCAGCGAGAAGAGGGCGGGGGAAGTCGGGGTGGAATGGACCCACAACATGCTCTATCAAGTGGGAGCGAAGGATTTCCGGGCGGAGCTGACGAAGCTGTTGGCCGCGAAGCCGGATGCCATCCTCACCGACATTTACGACAACGACGCCCAGATCATTCAGCGCCAACTCTATGAGATGGGCGTTACGGACATGTCGATCTTCTACTCCTACAACCTAAGTGCCTTCGCGACCCTCCCGCCCAAGTTCACCCTCGGCATGAAGGGCTTGAGCTACGCAACGTCCGGTGCGCGGGCGGCCGCCTTCAACGAGAAATTCCAGGAGAAGTTCGGCCGGATCTACACCGACGCCTGGGCCCCGCCGTTCTACGATGCCGTGTGGATCGTCGCCACGGCGATGAACCTGGCGAACAGCCTGGATTCGACCGAAATCCGGAACGCGATGTGGCCGGCGGCCTATCGCTACAGCGGGGTATCGGGTCTCGGCGACAAGGGCTTCAACCGCTGGGGCATGCAGCACGGCGACCAGAATGCCCAGGCCGCCTTCATGGACGGGAAGATCCAGCCGTACTTCGTGGCGGGAAGCTCGAACAACGTTCTGATCTTCCGTTACGAGGACGCCAATGGCGTTCCGGCCACGGACGGAATTCCGCTGGCCGAAGCTCCAAGTGAAGAGGAACTGAAGGCGCTTTATTCCGGCAACTGAGTCGGAATCTCGGCCTTCTCAACGTTGGTTTGGTAAAGGCCGCACGACCCGGTTCGGCTCGAGCCGGGTCGTGCGGTCGGCGTTTCCTGTCCGGGTGTCGAGAAGCGATTCGAAAAACTGTCGGCCGCAGGCCTCCATGAGCCCCGCCATATGAACATCGTACAAGTGCTCGTCAACAGCCTGATCACCTCGGCCGAACTCGGGCTGATCGCGATCGGATTGGGTATGACGTTCTCGATCCTCCGGTTCGCCAATTTCGCGCACGTCGAGTCGGCGGTGCTCGGCGCCTATCTCGTCTATCTGTTCAACGTCACGCTCGGATGGCATTTTGCTCTGTCCATCCTTGTCAGCACCTTGATCCTGGGCACGGTCGGTCTTGCCCTGCACCGCTTCATCTTCCGCAGGCTCGCGGACAGCGGGGACATCACGCCGATGATCGCGTCCCTGGGCCTCGCAATCGCCATTCGCCACGGCATCCAGGCGATCTGGGGGCCCCAGCACGTGACCTACGACTACGAAGTGCTGCCGGGGAACAAGATTTTCGGGGCCTTCATCACCGACCCGCAGATCTGGATCCTGATCACGGCGGTCGCGTCGATGGTCGGGTTTCATTGTCTCTTGCAATACACCCGGATCGGCACGGCCATGCGCGCGACCGCGGCGAACGTGGATCTAGCACAGGCGTGTTCCATCGATACGCAAAAGGTCATTCTCCTGGTCTGGTTCATCGGCACCGCGTTCGCCGCGCTCGGCGGCATCCTGATCGGCTGGGATACCCAGGTCGATCCCTACCTGGGATTCAATCTGGTCATTCCGATCTTCTGCGTCGTCCTTATCGGCGGCGTCGGTTCGGTGTACGGCGCGATTCTCGGATCCCTGATCGTCGGTTTCGCCCAGAACTTCGGCTTGGCGTTCAACTATGCCCCCCTGATCAATCTGTTCGGGCTTCTCGACCTGGGCGACCGCTTCGATCTTCCCGGGGCCTACAAACCGGCGATCACCTACCTGGCGGTGGTTCTGCTTCTCCTGATCCGGCCGACCGGGATCATAAGGAAAGACGTTTCGTGACACGAATCAGGAACCTCTGGGGCCGTCGATAATGGAACAGTTGATCGGTTTCGGCATCTATCTCGTCACGGTGACATGCATATTCTGCATGCTCGCGATGAGCCTCGACCTCCAGGTCGGCGCGTGCGGCTTGATGAACTTCGGCCAGGTCGCGTTCATGATGCTCGGCGCCTATGCAACGGCGATCGCGGCGAACGCCGGCATAAACCCTTATGTCTGCATCGTCATCTCGATGGGCGTGGCGGCGCTTCTCGGCGTCGTCATGTCGCTCACCGTGAAAAACATGGGCGGAACCTACTGGGGCATCCTGTCCCTTTCCGCCGCCGAGCTGATCCGGCTTGTGTTCCTGAACGAGCGTTGGCTGGCCGACGGCGCCAACGGCCTCTCGGTGCTGATCACCATCCCGTATTTCAGTCTTACGGTCGTCGTCTGCACGTTATTCGTCATCCTGGTCTTGAGGGTGATTTGGCTTTCCCCTTTCGGCCGGGTCATCCGCATGATCCGCGAGGGCGACCGGCTGCCGCTCGCTCTCGGAAAGAACGTTCTGCTCTTCAAACTGGAAACCATGGCGATCGGTGGCGCCATCGGCGGCCTTGGCGGGTCCTTTTACGCGCTCCTCAACAGCTACATAAGCCCCGACGATGGCCTTCCCATCGAGACCTTCATCATCTGGGCGATGGTCGTCGTGGGGGGACGCGGAAACCTGTTGGGCGTCGTCGCGGGTACCGTCTTCATCCAGACCTTGTTCGTCGGCTCGCGATTCCTCACGCACATCGTCGATATCGACCCAACCGTGATCGCTCCGCTCCGCTTCGTCCTGATCGGCCTCTTGATCATGTTCGCGATGATGTTTCGCCCTCAGGGGCTCATCCCTGAGCGCAAGCGGGTCTACCGCATCTGAGGGTTTCAGCGGCGCACGCGATCGATGTCTTCGCGCTAAACCTCACGTTTCGAACTATCGCACCTGTTAACTGGAGGATGTGTCAAATGCAGTCTCACGCTCGTGTGGTCGTCGTTGGTGGCGGGTGTGGCGGCGCCAACATTCTGTACAGCCTTTCCAAGCGGGGCTGGACCGATTCCGTCCTCCTGGAACGCACCGAATTGACCGCCGGATCGACCTGGCACGCCGCGGGTCTTATTCCGCTTTATAGCTTCAGCTACAACATAGGCCGGCTGATCTCCAAGACCATCGAGATCTACGAGGGACTGGAGGCGGAGACGGGACAGGCGGTCGACTGGCACAAATGCGGCCAGCTGCGCGTCGCCAACTCGGCCGACCGCATGGATGAGTACCTCAGTTATGTGTCGATGGCCGAGGCTCAAAGTGTGCGCGCGGAGATCCTGTCGCCGTCGCAAGTCCGCGACCTCTGGCCCTTTCTGGCCGACAACAAGGCAATGCTGGGCGGGCTCTATCACCCGGACGATGGGCATATCTCGCCGGCCGATGTCACCATGGCGCTGGCCAAGGGGGCACGCGATCTGGGCGCCACGATCCACCGCAATACCGAGGTGACAGGCTTCGAACAGCTTCCTGGCGGCGAGTGGAAGGTCAAGACCGAGCGAGGCGATATCGTTTGCGAGCACTTGGTCACGGCCACCGGCAACTACATCCACCACACCGCGAGGATGCTGGGCCTGCGAATCCCGGCGGCTCCGCTTCTGCACCAGTATTGGGTGACCGAACCGGTGCCGGAGCTCGTGGAGCGGCGCGCCCAGGGCCTGCCGGAAATGCCCGTGCTGCGGGACGAGACGATCAACGGCTATATCCGCGAAGAGCGCGAGAGCTTCATGTTCGGGCCTTACGAGATCCCCGACAAGCTAGAGCTCTTTGCCTACGATGGGGTGCCGGAAGGGTTCGGTGCCGATCTTTTGCCGGAGAACTTCGAGGCCGTCGAGGTCAACTGGCAGGCGGCGACGGAATTGGTTCCGGTGGTGGAGACCCTGGGCATCAAGACCAACGTGCGCGGCCCCATTTGCGTTTCGCCCGACAACCTGGCGCTCGTAGGACCCGCATGGGGGCGCCGCAACCTCTGGCTGGCCGAGGGAAACCCGAGCGGTATCTTGATGGGCGGCGGTATCGGGCACTATCTCGCGGAGTGGATGACGGAGGGCGAGCCGAGCATCGACCTCTCGGAGATCGATCCCCGGCGGTTTGGCGATTACGCGAACAAGACCTGGGTCGGCAAGAAGGCCCGAGAAACCTTCGGTCATAACTTCGGCATTCACTATCCCGGCTACGAATGGCCGGCGGCCCGACCCGCGAAGACGCCGCCCTGTTACGATCGCCTGTCGCGCAGTGGGGCGGTCTGGGGAGCGGTCTACGGCTGGGAGGTACCGCTGTGGTACGCCCCGGAGGGCGTCGAGGCGAAGGACATATACAGCTACCGAATTTTCAACTCCTTCCCCCATGTCGGCGAGGAGGCGCGTGCCGTCCGCGAAAAAGCCGGACTCTTGGAAATGACGCCGATGGGCAAGTACGAGGTGTCCGGGGCGGGCGCGGAGGCTTGGCTCGATCGGATCCTGGCCAACCGTGTGCCGAAGGCGCCAGGGCGCCTGTCGCTGTGCCACCTGCTGGCGCCCCGAGGCGGCGTGCTCTGCGAATTTACGGTGACCAGGCTTGGCGAGGACTTCTTCTATCTGGTCGGAACGCCGCGCGGCGAACGCCACGATTTCGACCTGCTCGAGAAGCTGCTGCCGAAGGACGGCGGCGTCAGCTTGCGCAACGCGGCGCTGGAACGCGGTTGCTTCTCCGTCGTCGGACCGGCGGCGCGCGAGGTCTTACAGCCCATCACGGATACGGATCTCTCCAACGACTCCTTCTCTTGGCTGACGGCGCGCAGCGCGACGGTTGGCCTGGCCTCGGACGTACGCATGCTGCGCGTCAGCTATGAAGGCGAGCTCGGTTGGGAACTCTATCATCCGATCTGCCATCAATCCCATTTGTTGGATGAATTGCTCAAGGCCGGCGAGCCCCATGGACTGCAACTTGTCGGCAACCGTGCGATCGAGTCGCTGAGGCTCGAAAAGTCCTACCGGGCGATGTATCGCGACATGAACGTCGAGCACACGGCCTTGGAAAGCGGCCTCGACCGCTTTCTAAAGTTCGACAAGGAAGGTTTCATCGGACGAGATGCCCTCTTGCGGCAAAAGCAACAGGGTCTAGGGCGCCGCTTAGTGACGCTCAAGGTCGAGACCGTGGACGCCGATGCCTATTCGAACGAGTGTGTGTACAGCAACGGCGCTCTCGTCGGGCGCGTCACCTCCGGTGCTCATTCCCACCACTTCGGGCACTGCCTGTCCATGGCCTATTTGGATATTGACCACGCCCTCGAGGGAAGAGAGCTGGAGGTCGCGGTTCTCGGGGAACGGAGACGGGCGACGGTGATCGCGGACTCTCCCTACGATGCGGGTAACCAGCGGCCAAGGATGTAATACCAAGTCTCACCGAGAGTGGCTCTCCCGTGAGACTTGGGCCAAGCGCGACCGCGCGCCCGAGCCTATGCGAGGAAAGGCTCTCGTGGCGCATGAACGCTCAAGTCCGACACAAGCAGGGGAGAGGGGATGACGGCTGCTCTCATACGTTCCATCCATACCGTCGATTCTCACACGGAAGGAAACGCAACGCGCGTCATCGTCGGCGGTGTTCCCGTTCCGCCCGGGAACAGCCTGCTGGAGAAGCGCGCATGGCTCCGGGCAAACGACGATGGCCTCCGGCGCGTTCTCAACTTCGAACCGCGAGGCAGCGACTGCATGTGCTCGGTCCTGCTGCTTCCGCCGGAGAGTCCGGATGCGCACTTCTCCATCATCATCATGGAGCAGGAAGAATACGTACCCATGTGCGGGCACTGCGTAATCGGCACGGCGACGACGGTCGTCGCAACCGGCATGGTCCGGCCGGTCGAGCCCGCGACCGTCGTCAAGCTGGACACGCCAGCCGGGCCGGTAGAGTGCAATGTTGCCGTGCGGGACGGGAAGGTCCTCGAAGTCAGCTTGGACAACGTCGATAGCTTCCTCCTCTACGATCAGGCGCCCATCGACATCGAAGGCATGGGCGTGGTCCAGACGGACATAGCCTATGGCGGAGACTTCTATGCCTTCATCGACGCCGACGCGCTGGATCTGGATCTCTCCCCTTCCAACAGCACCTCGATCATCGAGGTCGCATCCCGTGTTCGAGCCGCGGTCGCCGACCAACTGGACGTTCGCCACCCGCGTCAGCCGCATATCAACGCCTGCTACCAGGTCCTGTTCACCAGCAGCCGAACGACGAACGGAGACTACAAGCAAGTGGTCTGCCTGCCTCCCGGGGCGCTCGACCGCTCGCCCTGTGGCACAGGCACTTGCGCCCACGTGGCGGTTCTTCACACGCGCGGAGCGATCGGCCTGAACGACCCGCGGCGATTCGAAGGACTGCTGGGCACCTGCTTTCGCGGCGAGGCGAGGCGGGCCGAAGACTCCGACGGACTCCTCTACGTCACCCCGCGCATCACCGGGCGGGCTTATCTGACAGGCTTTCATCGATTCGTCGTGGAGGCCGACGACCCGATGCCCGCGGGCTACCGGCTCGGTCGAGACTCTTGACCCCTGTCTATTGGTGGCCGCGGAGCGCCTCCAGGCCGGTCCGGCTGGACCCCATCAGAAAATCCAGGTCCGAGGCATACATCACCATTGTCATGCCCTTGGCGAGCCATCCCTGGAGCGGCTCGACACTGCCCATGTGAATCGCCGAGACCACCCCGTGCCGCTTCGCCGACTCGACCATGGTCTCGACCGCGCCGACCACCTGCTCGCTCGTGCTTTCCCCAGGCACGCCGAGCGAAACCGAGAGGTCCTCGGGACCGACCAGGGCGGCGTCCAGGCCGGGCACCGACAGCAGGTCGTCGATGTTCTCGATCGCTGCCCGCCGTTCGATCTGGGCGATCGCGATCGTGTCCTCGTTGCTGGTCTCGATGAGCTCGGGAAGGGGCCTGAAGTCGTACTGGCTATGGGGGGCATCGGACGACATACCGCGACGCCCCACGGGGGGGTACTTCATCGACTGGACCAGCACCTCGACATCCGAGCGGGTCTCGATGCGCGGGACCATGACGCCTGCGGCGCCCTGATCCAGGACCCTCGCGATCAGCTCGTATTGCGGGCCACAGACCCTCACCAGCGGCGCGATGTCAACGAGGCGCGCCACGCGGATGATCTCCGCGGCCGTCTCCAGGTTGAAGGCGCCGTGCTCCATGTCGAGCATGAAGAAATCGAAGCCGACCTCCTTCAGGATCTGGGCGATCGCCGGCGTCCGGACCTCTTGAACCATCGTTCCGATGATGCGCTCGCCGCGCCTCATCCGCCCTCTCAGGTCAATCCGTTTCATTCTCCTGCCCCTCCTTCGCTTCGATCGCGCTGCCGATTGCGTTTGTCCAATCGCGACGGCGAAACTGTACGCAAGGCGTCGACAAGGATCAACAACCGCGGCACCCTGGAACCGCGGGTGCCGCGGAAGTGCGGCCCAGGTTTTCCATCGTCAGGCAGAGGAGAGATCACAATGAGAGTTTGTCTTGCCGGTGCGACCGGCGGCGTCGGCCGCTGTCTCGCGGCGGCGATCCTGGACCGCGACGGGCTCGTTCTCCGGAGCGCGGTCGCGCGTCGTGCCGCGGGGCAGGATATCGGAACGGTCCTCGGCCGTGAGCTTTCCGGCATTTGCGTGACGGACGACCTGGAAGCGGCTCTGGACCTGGGCGCGGACGTCCTGATCGATTACACCCACCCATCGGTCATTTTCGACCACGCCATGGCGGCGATCCAGCGGGCCATTCCCGTGGTCATCGGCACGTCGGGGCTGATCGGCGCCCAGTTTGACAAGATCGACGAGGCGGCTCGCGCTGCCGGCATCGGTGTCGCGACGGGGAACTTCTCGGTAACGGCGGCCATGATGCAACACTTCGCGATGATGGCAGCGCGGCATACTGAATACTGGGAGGTGCTGGAATACAACAAGCCCGACAAGCCGGACGCCCCCAGCGGCACCGCGATGGAGCTCGCCGAGCAGCTGAGCGGCATCAGGCGCCCTAGGGCCGAGGCCGCGATCCCGGAGACCTTCGGCCACCCGGAAGCGCGCGGCGCCGATATCGACGGCACTCGGGTACACGCGGTACGGCTGCCCGGCTTCGCCTCGGCCTGCGAGGCCATCTTTGGTCTACCTGGAGAGAGGTTGACGATTCGCCACGAGACACTGGGCGACGATGCGGTATTCGTCCATGGGACCTTGTTGGCCGCGCGCAGGGTTCAAGAGACCAGGGGTTTGATAAGGGGCCTGAACCGATTGCTTTTCGACGAGTGAGCCTGGGGAGGTATTGTCACGTTGGCTTTGTCACATAAACTTCGCAGCCGAAGATTTGAGCGGCAAAGACCTGTGATCAGGCGGCGGGGCTTTGTCACATAAACTTTGCAGCTGAAAATTTGGATGGTAAGGACCTGTGATCAGGCGGCGGCACTCGCGGTTTTCCAAGCATCGAAGGATGCGGCTCGATGCTCTTTGTAAAAGGGTCGTCGGTTGAGGTGGCGCTGATGATAGAAGGTGTTGTAGGTCGCAGAAAGGATGTTGAGGAAGCGTTGCGCCGAGCCGGGTGGCTTGAACTTTTGCATTTTTCGTTCTCGCCGTCGAACCGGCTGATGCGAGTTCTCGGCCCTGTTGTTGGCTCTATGACTGTGGACATGTTCTGCTGTGAGGCCTAAAGCCCGGAAGGCTGTGCTTTCCATTAATTCCATCCGACCTGGCGACCGTGCACCCTGCAATAGCTGACCGTACGCGTACGAATGCCTTGCGCCAACTAACAATCGTCAAGAACCCAAGGATTTCTGCGGCGGACAGAGTTTTCGGGACCCACACGTATACGTCCTGGACGCCGGCACGGTCATTTCGGATGGCCCGCCGGAGGTCGTTCAGAACGACGAGCAAGTCCTTGAAATCTATTTGGGACAGGGCCGCGCGTCGGCCCAATGACAGGCCGGCCGGAAAGGAACCATGGCACTCTTACAGGTCGCGGCATTGCATTCAGGCTACGGCGCGAACGAAATCATCCATGGCGTCAATTTTCACGTGGAAGAGGGCGAGATCGTCACGATCTTGGGTCCCAACGGCTGCGGAAAGAGCACTTTCATCAAAACGATCCTGGGGTACCTCAAGGCGACGAAGGGCGGGGTCACATACCGTGGAAACAACATCACCGGCCACTCGCCGACACAACGTATCTCCCTCGGCATGGGCTACATCCCACAGCTCCTCAACATCTTCCGGCCCCTGAGCGTGCGGGCGAACCTGGAAATGGGCGGGTTCAGCCTTTCCAAACAGGCGATGCGAACCAGGATCGAAGAGATCTTCAACCTGTTTCCGAGGTTGGGGGAGCGCGCCACCCAGAATGCGGGATCCTTGAGCGGCGGCGAACGCCAGTTGCTCGCCATGGGGCGGGCCCTGATGCCGTCGCCGAGGCTCCTCTTCCTCGACGAGCCGTCGGTCGGTCTGTCCCCGAAGATGGCGGACGAGGCAATGGGACACATAAAATACGTTGGATCGAAGGGGACATCCATCGTTATTGTCGAACA
>PVMK01152160.1_pt1 | contig 14506 bp, 10 predicted proteins | sample 1853481 | NCBI WGS metagenome assembly PVMK01 (sample SAMN08533507, study PRJNA380276) | Marine sediment metagenome, whole genome shotgun sequencing project. | reverse complement strand
CTACTGGATATTGAGGGCGGGAAATTTATCCTCAGGGAACGCGCACCGGGTGTTAGCGTTGAAGAAATTGTAAACTTGACTGCCGGAGAACTGGTAGTACCGGCGGATGTGCCAGAGATGTCGTTTTAGTACCAGTTGTTGATTAGCAAGTCCGGAGGAAAATTTACAGGTTCGACCCTGATTGCACTGACTTGAGTAATGCAAAGAATGTAGCGTAAGTCCCGCTGCACGGTATATTTGAAGACACTTTCGGTTGGAACCCCACGCCCTTAAGTGGCTTCAAACCATACCGCGCAGCTACCGAGTGCCATGCACAAGTCTATTGAATGCTGCCACAGGTAGCTGCTTACGGGAGTTTTTTGCCCTGCAAAGGCATGCTCTATCCTAACTGAGCAAGGCAAAAAACTCCCGGAAGTAGCGGAATACACCACGCTCACCTCAACCTCAACCAGGCACTATTAATACCAAAACCATCCATTTAAAGCAGCAAGAAAATGAGCCAACGTGAGGCAGGCGTACTGAGTGCCGTGCGCACCCTTTTCGTGCAAGTAGTTCTGCTGTGATTGTCAGTTTCTTTGGGAGATTTCAGGTATTATCCCGCTCCCACTTATAGCAAACGATACAATACGCAAACCATGTCAGTAACTCACCAAATACACTACGATCGGCAGATCGCCGCCTGGCTTATTCTCTGTGCGGCGGTTATTTTCGGTATGATTGTGCTGGGCGGCATCACGCGTTTGACCCACTCCGGCCTTTCCATGGTGGAGTGGAAGCCACTGATCGGCATTATCCCGCCCCTGTCGGAGCAGGCCTGGCTGGAAATTTTCGAGAAGTACAAGCAGTTTCCCGAGTACCAGAAGATCAACCAGGGCATGAGCCTGGATGGTTTCAAGTCTATTTTTATGTACGAATACCTGCACCGGGTACTGGGGCGGTTGATCGGCATGCTCTTCCTGCTCCCCATGCTGTATTTCACGTTCACGCGCCGTGTCAGGCCCGGTCTGATGCCCAAACTGCTGATCCTGTTCTTTATGGGTGGCCTGCAGGGCCTGCTGGGCTGGTATATGGTCAAGAGCGGCCTGGTTAACAACCCGCACGTCAGCCAGTACCGGCTGACCGCTCACCTGGGCGTGGCCGTTGCCATCTACGCCTATATGCTGTGGGTGGCCTTCGACCTCGTGTTTCCGGCGCAGACTGTGCACAATCCGGCAACCGGGCGCTACGCCCGCTGGTCACTGGGGCTGGTGGGTCTGGTGTATTTGATGATTCTTTCCGGTGGTCTGGTGGCCGGCACACGGGCCGGCTTCGCTTACGACACATGGCCCCTGATGGGGGACTCGTTTATTCCCCGCGGACTTTACAGCGGAACACCGGGCTGGTTGGATGCCTTTGAGGACATCACCACCATCCAGTTCAACCACCGTATGTTTGCCTACCTGCTGTTTGTCCTGCTCAACGGTTTTGCCTTTCTGGTGCTGCGCCGTGCGGCTGGTGGCCATGCGAGACTGGGTGTGGGTTTGTTGGTGGTGGCATTGTGGGTGCAGGTGACTCTGGGGATCAGCACACTGTTGCTGCATGTGCCGGTGGCTATCGCCGCGGCGCATCAGGGCGGCGCTGTGTTATTGCTGAGCGCCACGGTGTTTATCAGTCATGTGCTTGTTCGTCAGCAGGTGACGGACCAGGAACGCGGAAGCCCTCCTACCAGAAATTAGGGGCGGCGTCGTTGTGGCGGCGGCCATTTTTTTGCCGTCTGTCGCTCTTGTCCACTTCAAAGCGTACATCGACACGCCGATCCTGGCTCTGGCGGCGGTCTACACGACGCCTTTCCTGGCCCATATATTTTTTGGCCTGCGCTTCATTAATCTCGCCTGTAGCAGGACTTGTGTCGTGTGACTCAAACAGAGTTTTATCCGGCGGCATGGCTCCGTCCTCCTCTTCAATTTCGATTAACTTTAACATGCATTATAGTCTGACTGAAAAAGATGACCATGGCAGTATTTACAGACCCCTTTGGAAGCCATATCAACCCAATCTGTGAACGCGCTCACAAATTGGGCTATAAGCGAGCCATGTTGTCGGCTCGTCCAATAATTTATTTCAGAAATTCAGTAGCTTACAACGCGGGGCTGGGTCACTCTCAGAGTGTCAGCCGCTAGTCGATACCGGGCATTTTAATACCGGGGCCGGTGGCTCCATCCGCGCCGATTTCCTGTAGCATCTCCCATTCCTGTGCAGTGCGAACGCCCTCGCCGATGACGATTACCCCTATGGAGTGGCCTACGGTGCACAGGCTGCGCAGTAGCGTTTGGTTAGCCACATTACTGTCAATATCGCGTACGAAGTTGGTATCGACTTTCAGGTAGTCCACGCCGATGTCATGCAACTGCCCCAGCTCGGAAAGTCGATGCCCCATATGGTTGATACCGACTTTACACTGGTGCTTTTTGACCCGCGTACACAGGCTCTTGAAGTGGGTAAGGTGGCGCAGCGCCATTGATTCCGACACTTCCACCCACAGTTGGCGCGCGGCTTCGGCGTGCATAGACAGGCGGTCACTTAGCCAGGGAAGGAAACTGGATTCTACAACCGAGGCGACCGACAGCTTGATGCAGACCGGCCGTCCCCCTTTCTCGATCAACCGCAGGGCGAGGTCGACTACCTGCTGATCCAGTTCGCCAGCCATTTCCAGCCGGTTAATCCAGGGCAGGAACTGCCCTGCAGTTATCAGTTTCCCTCCCAGATCCATTGTTACCGGCGAATCGAGATGCAGAAGCACGCCTTCCTTGTCTACGACCGGGTAGGACGCCAAAGAGAATTTATGTTGGTGAAATGCCTGCCCGAGCAGAGTGCGCCATCGCACCATTTGCTCCCGCACCGTCGCCAGCTGGATATCTCCCTTGTTGGCGACATTGATAAGAGATTCGCCTTCCCGGTCAGCGTTGAGCAGCGAGCCGTCAAGGCGCACCAGCAGTTCGCTGGTGGTTTCGCCGTGGGTAAACAGGGTGGCCGCGCCCGGAAGCCTGACATCCCTCTGCATGCTGCGGGTTTCAAGGATTTCCTGGATCGCTTGTTGTGCTTCACGTGCCGGGGCGCCCGGTTCCATGGCGCGGGGTGCGAGCAGTACGAAGTCAGACCCGTTCAGGCGCGATGCAGCCCATTGACTGTGTTGGATGACAATGCAATTCAGGGCGTGACCTATATCTGCAAGCATGCCATCGATCGCTTTGCGGCCATAGGTCTGGTTGAGTTGTGTCAGGCCAGCCAGCCGGATCAGGCTGAGGCTGCCCGAGGAGTTGGCATCATTGCTGTGCAAGGTGGCATCCAGTGTCTTCAGGAAAGACTCGCGATTCATCAATCCGGTCACCTTGTCAACGTGTGCCTCACGCTGAAATTTCTCGAGGCGTTTTGCCTCCTGTCGCAGCATCTGCTTGATGCGATTCGACAGGTTGTTCATGGCATTGACAAGTTGCCCGAATTCCCTGGTGGATGGCTCGGCTATCGTAATGAAGCGTCGATCAGCAATGGCCCGGGCCTGCTCCACCACGTCATCCAGTGGTCGCAGGATTTTTTTAAGCAGGTAGTTGCCCAGGCAGCCCGCCACGATCGTAGCGACCAGAAATACCAAGGCCAGCGCGTAAATAGGATTCTGCATACCCAACTGTTGTTCGAGATAGGCCTTGACCGAAAGACTGGTCACCGCGAAGCTGCCGGCGAACACCACGGTCAGCAGAATGATGATTGCCAGCCAGAGTTGTTTATATAACGACATGATCAGACTCCATTGATTTTCTGGCCCGCTCCCTTGTGTGCCACAGTACACTGGGTATACATTTCTATGATTTTATCCCAGTTTGCCCGAAAATCATCTTTCGAATGTCCCGATTTGGGTAATACAAATCGTGATTCTGTAATGAAGTTCACAGTATCTTTTACTCGTCGCTTGTGCTTTTGGCTATATACGTGGTCTCAAAGTGAAAAGGCGCAGATACGACTTATATGGCTGTAAGGGAGGCCTGACTCATCGTTCCAATGATTGAAGCTACTTTGTATTAGCGCCATTTCTCTTTTAGAGCCCGGGCTCTCACTGATATCCAGCCCCGCCCGCTGCAGACACCGCACCACATCCGGGGTAATCACAAACGTATCCTTGCCCATATTCCTCAGCACTCGCTGCCCGGTCATGCCTCCCAGTCGGGCGCCGTGTTTTTTCATATAGGCAAACAGCCCAATCAGATCCGCAGATGGCCAGCGGCTGATGAATTTGCCAAAGCTGCCGTGTTCCCTGGACACGTCCAGAACAAAATGCGCATTAGCCTGAACCGCCAGCACTTTCTGCCGGTTGCGGATGATTCTGGGGTTTTGCGCGAAGTGGTCGATCTGATCCGGGCTCAGCATCACGATTTTCTCAGGGGGGAAGCCAAAGAACACATCCTCAAAGTCTTCCCACTTGCGGTCTACCACGCGCCACACAAACCCCGCCTGGAAAACACAGCGTGTCATCTGGGCCAGCCAGCGGTCATCCCTGGTGCCGGCAAGCGCTCTCGGGCTGCGCACCTGCGGCAGCAGTTTCTCCAGCTGTGCTGCCCCGCCCTTGCGTTCACAGGCCCGTTGGTAAATGCTCTCGAATCGCTCCACGTCTTTATGACCGCCATCGCAACAGGATTGGTTTTTGCAAAATCCAGTTTAGACTATAGTCCGCTACAGGTCATCCCGGGGCGGCCTAGTCCGTATCTTTCACCTTGTAGGCCAGCAGCACATTCCCCGGCAACTGCCCGAACATGGAGTAGCCGGACTGCACGTAGAGCCAGCCATCCGCTATCACCTGCCCGCCGACATCGATGGCGCCCCCGTGGCCCGTGACCCCGTTGGTCGTTGCAAAGGGTTTGGCGGTTTCGGCCCGCCACAGGATAGCCCCGGTGTCGATGTCATAGGCGCGAATCTTGCCATCCAGCCCGGCGCTGAAGGCCAGCTCCGGTGTTGTGGTGATAGCCGCTGACAGGCCGTAATAGAACGAGCAGCGGTAGAGCTCGTCCAGGTCCGGTTTCTTGCCGGCGCGCATATTCAGCAGGCCGACCATCGGTTTGTTTTCTTCGGCGATAAAACAGCCCCGTTCCACCGGCTGATTCCATATTACCTTACCATCGGACAGGTTCAGGGCATGCAGCCCGGGGTTGGGTACGTATTGTGGCCGGTTCCGCTCCGGGTCCGAGGCGGCCACGATCAGGTGCTCGCCAGACAGGGACATGCCCCAGTGAATACCGCCATTGGTGGTGGTCTGCGCCAATGAGGGTCCTATAGCGGCATTGCTGATGCGCCTGGTCCACAGCAGTTTGCCATCAATGCCGGCCGGGTCCGGATCCAGGGCAAACACATCGCCGGATTTCTGTCCCGCCAGCAATACTTCTCCCCCGCCAGGTAACTCGGCGATGATAACGGATGCGCCGAAGTCAAAATCCCCCCCGGCATTTTCCGGGCAGTTGGCGCCATTGTTGAGGCAGGCCGCATTCCATACGTCATCGGGAATGGCCTGGAAACGCCAGTCCAATTCGCCGCTGTCCATGTTTAGCGCGACAATGGCGTCGGAGGTGCCAGTGGCCGGGTGGGACAGGTTTTCACCGGTGCCAATGTAGATGCGGTGGCGTTTGGCATCGACGGCGGGCGTGCTCCAAACGCTTACTCCAGAGGGTCCGTACAAGTCCATGCCGTCGGCGTTTTGTCCTTGCACGGTAGCGTCCGCGGTGCCGTGCCACTCCCACAGACGCTTGCCGCTGCGGGCGTCCAGGGCGATGACGCCACCGTGTGATTTGCAACAGACGTGGGTGGGGCTGCCCGATACCGCCACCTCGTAAGATGACACGGGTATGAACAGGCGGTCGTCGTGGTAGCTGATGGAGCCGGTTATGATCGATGTCTCGTAAATCCTCGCGGCCTCCTGCCACACGATGTCCAGCGTGTCCGGATCCACTGCGAAAATCGAGGCCATCGAATCGGCGAACACCAGCAGTTTTTTGCCGCTGTTGAGCGTGGCCACGGTGATGGCCGAGCGTATACCGCTGAGCACTTCGGTATTGGCGCGGATACAGCCGCTCTTGCGATCGATGGCATATAACTTGCCGGTCTTGTCGCCGAAATACAGGGTGTCGCCAATGATCGCAGGTTGCGAGCGCATGTCTGTCACTTTGGGAAACGCCAGGCTCCAGACGAGCTCCAGGCTGCCTACATTGTCGCGATCGATGCCGGCGGCGTTCCCTGGCACAAAGCGTCGGTTGTGTGAGCCAAGACCCCAGTTGGCCACATACTCCCTGTTGTCTGCGCCCGCCGGCGCACTGCAGCGGTTGTTTTCGACCCAGTTATTCACTGGCGCGGAGCCGGCCAGGTATATGGCGGCAAGGCCGCGCTCCTGTTTGCTGAGGTGGGCCGCCATGGGCTGCATCTTGCCGAATTCCAGCGCGATCAATATCGTCTCCTTGGAAAAGCCGGACAGCGCCTCGCGCGAAGGCGCGTGCATGGCGGGATTGTCGTGGCAGGAGGCGCAGTTCTTGTCGAATACCTTTTTTCCCAGGTATTCCAGTGGCAGCTTGTCCGCGTGGCGAATGGCGAGGGACTCCAGGGTTTTCATTGGCGATTCGCTCAGCAGCAGGAAACCGCCGACCATCAGCGCGATAGCCAGGATGAGGAGTGCGATGAAGGCCAGAATCTTTTTCATGTGTGTCTCGCGGCTTTTGTATTGGGTTACTGGGGCAGTGCGAACGCGTAAAGGTAGTCGCCGTAGCCGCGCTGGAACATATGGTGTCCGCCGGCATTGATAACCACATACTGTCGCCCGCGGTATTCATAGGTCATGGGTGTGGCGGTAGCGTCCACCGGCAGGGTGTACTGCCACAGGGTCTCGCCATTGGTCACATCGAAGGCGCGAATCTGCCGGTCCATGGTGGCGCCGATAAAAAACAGGCCGCCGGCGGTGCCTATGCCGCCACCCAGGTTGGGTGTACCCCATTCGATATGAAATGGCGCGGTGACCGGACCCATTTCGTGCACGGAGCCCAGTGCGGTTTCCCACAGTATGGTGCCCCCCTGTAAATCCACTGCTACCAGCTTGCCCCAGGGCGGCGCGTTGCAGGGGACGCCAAACGGGGATTGCAGGCTGCCGATCTCGATGTTGTAGGGTGTGCCCTCCATAGTGACCTGCATGCGGTGTCCCGCCGCGGGGTGGTCTTGTTTTTTTGAATCCGGCCCGGTGTTTTTGGGGGTGGGAATCAGCTGGCCGGTAAAGGCCACATTGTTGATGTTGGTCAGCAGGATGCCGGAATTGCCCAGTAAAGCGCCGCCGCCCCAGTTCGGGCCGCCCAGGCTGCCCGGATACATTAAGGTCAGTTTCTCACTGGTAGGCGTGAACAGGCCCAGGTTGTGCAGGGATTCGAGCTGGTCCGCGCATTTTCCCCGATCCCACGGGGTGAGGCCCCAGGCGTCGGCTGGCATCAGGAAGGGATTGAGTAATTGCGGTGGTGCGATTGGCTTGGGTTGCGTGGTCGCCGCATGCTCACCGGGAATCTGCGAGGGTGGCACCGGCTGCTCGGTAATCTCCCAAAGGGATTCACCGGTCAGGCGATTGAACACGAAGACGAAGCCCTGCTTGGTCAGCTGGGCCAGTGCGGGAATGCTCTGGCCATTCTTGTTCCACTGGAAAAGTATGGGTTGTGCGGGGGTATCGTAGTCCCACAGGTCGTGGCGCACATGCTGGAAGTGCCAGCGCACCTCGCCTGTTTGCAGGTCTACCGCGACAATACTGTTGGCGTAGAGACCATCGCCAGGGCGGTCGGCGCCGTAGTAATCCGGTGAAGCCGCACTGGTGGGCAGATACAGCAGCCCGTGCTCTTCATCTACCGACATGGGCGCCCACACGTTGGCGCTGCCGCTATTTTCGTGCCCCTGCAGTGGATCGAAGTGCCACAGGGGTTTGCCGCTGAGACTGTCGAAGGCCTTCACCGTGCCGCGCGGTGTGGTGGCGCGCACGAAATCGATAACCGTGGAGCCCACCACCACGACACCATTGGCCACCACCGGTGCTGAGGAATTACTCACGTCGCCGGGAACATAGCCTTCATCGCCATATAACGGCACCTTGCCGCCGTCACCAAAATCCTCGCAGGGTTTGCCGTTGGTGGCATCGATTGCCCACAGTTTGCGATCGTGGCTGCCCATGTACAGGCGATGACGGCATTGCGCCCCTTCCTTAACACGGGCTTCTTCTGCGTAGCTGACGCCGCGGCAGCGAAAGGGCCGGTCGCCGCGTCGGTCGATCTCGGGTTCGAATTCCCAGCGCTGTTCGCCGGTGCCGGGGTCAAGGGCGATGATCCGGTTAAACGGTGTGCAGTACACCAGGGACTCCCCCGCTGCTTCAGGTAACAGGATCGGCGTACTCTGGGTGGAGGTTTTTTCCATCTCCTGGCCGTAGCTGTCCATATCGCCGCTGCGGAATACCCAGGCGACGTCCAGGTCGTCCACATTGTTTTTGTCGATCTGCGTTGCGCTGGAGTAATGGCGACCGCCCTGGTCGCCGCCGTAGTAACGCCAGCCCGGTTTATCGGCCCAGGTGGGTGTGGCAGCCATGGCCAGAACCAGGGCGAGTTTGGGCAGGAGATTTAGCCAATTATGGTGCGCCTTGCGCAGGGCCTGCCCCGCTTTTTCGGGTACCCTACGGTAGGGTGCGCAATGCGCACCAAATAACGGAGAGCCCGTTTGCGATAACCACCTTGTCAAAAAATGAACCATGGCGTTCTCAATCCCCCACCGGGGTGATACGCAGCAAGGTGGGTATGCCGCCCTCTGATTGCCAGGTGGGGAAGTGCGAATTGGTGGTGTAGATGGCGCCGTCCTCCTCCGAGATCTCAATATCACGGGTGAAGAAGCGCTGTCGCGGCATCGGGTACACCTTCCAGCTCTCGGTGGCGATATCAAATTCCAGAATAGTGTCGGACTGATTGCCGTTGACCCACACTTTGCCGCGCTGGCGATCCACATTGAGGGCGTAGGGCACCTCGTTGATCACCGGCAGTTCGTAGTCGCTGAATACGCCTGTTTTGGGATCGTACTTCACCAGCAGGGAATCCTGGAAAGCCACAATCCACAGGTTGCCGTCGGCGTCGATGCGCAACCTGCGGGGCCCGTTGTAGGGGAAGTCGATCATGGTGATCTCGTTGGTCTCCGGGTCGATCCGGGCCAGGTCGTTGGCATACAGGCGGGATGCCCACACGCTGCCATCGGGCGCGATATCAATGCCGTAAGGCATGGGCAGGCCGGTGGACTCCCGGTCGGGGGAGGGTGTAGGGCGATTCTTCGGGTCTATGCTGAAAATAATGGGCAGGGCCTTGATGGTCAGCCATTCCATAAACCCGCGGGCCGGCAGGTCGTACATTTTGAAGGCCTTACTGCTGCGGTCAAACATGGCGACCTGCGACGAGATGGCCATGGTGAACCACACCCTGTCCTGCTCATCGACGCGGATGGTGTGCGGGTAATAGCCCTCGGGCATCTCGTGGATAATGAATTCCTTGGTCTCAATATCAAATTCCAGCAGAGCCTGCTGCATGGACGGGTGATAAAGATATTGCCGTCCTTCTTCGAATAGGCGAAGGAATGCACGCCCTGGTAGTTGTACATTTTGGGGAACACCTTGAAGCGATTGCCCATGATGCCGCCCAGGCGGGCGTCCTTGTGGTGAGGAACCTTGTACACGGTGTATTCACCGGTGTTTGGATCCAGTTCGTAAATGCGGTCGAACAGGTTGTCGCCGATGTAGATGTAGCCGTTGGGGTGCACCAGGAAATCGTGCATCTGGGAGAAGCCGTCGCCGATAGGCCACTCGGTCATCTCAATCTCTGACAGGTGACCTTCCCAGGTGCGGGGCAGGGGTATGGTCTCGGGGTTGTCACGCATTTCCCGGTATTCTTTTTGCAGTAGTTCGGCCACCCGTTTGTGATCATCAGTGGGCAGGCGAGCGCCGTAGGTATTCATGCGCTCAAACACGCTGAGCCACTGCTCGGTGGTGCGTTCGTTACGCATAAATGGTGAGGCCTGCTGGTGGCAGAAGGCGCAGTTGAGCTGGAAGGTCTTCTTCAGCTCCTCATCGCCGCCAAAGTTGAGCTGGGACAGCCAGACATTGGAGGGGTAACTGGCGATATGCTGTTCGCGGCTCATCGCTGCAGCACCAACTCCTCGGGTAACTCTTCGAAAAAAGCGTCCACATAGCCCTGGGCCCGGGCCCGGTAACGCACCGGCTGGTCGCTCTGGTCAAAACTGACCGCGCCATCGGCGTCGCTGAAACGGGTGATCACCGGGGCCGTGGTGTTGGTAACGCCATGGGGGTGTAGCCATCATCGCTGAGGTCCGCCTCCGGCTGGACTGCCGGTGTACGGGTGACCATCACCTGGGCCAGGGCCGCGCCCTGTTCGTTCTTTACCACCAGTGTTGTGGCCTGGCTCGCAGATGCCAGTGCCAGCAGGCCAATCAGGAAAATGTAAACTTCATCTTGTGCACCCAGAGGAATAATTACCGTATTGTCACAGGTTGCGGGACAAAGGTCATTGCGCCAGTGTGCACAGGGTTATGGCTACCTACCTTAGTATTCAACGAGCTTGTAACTGGCACCCAGCTCGTAGGGTGCGCACTGCGCACCATGACACCGATACCTTAACTGACGTTGGTTCCAGGTAGCAGCTTTTTGAACAGGACCGCATTGTGGTCACTATCGTCCCACTCCGGCTCCTCAGCGAGTTCCACCTCGGGAAAACGCCAGAACAGTTCTTCAATCGGCGGATTGTTTTAGGCTGTTTCGCCCATCGTTCTCCCCTACAGGGAGCAATCGGTCGTGGGTGGTCAGCAACTGATGTATACGCCCGGCGAGATCCTGCGGTACCTGCTCCCATTCGAAGCGCCACTGCCAATTGCCCTCGGTAGTGCCCGGGGTGTTCATGCGATGTTTGCCGTTCAGGCACAGAAAATCCTGCCAGGGGACGATGGCGGTTTTGGCGGGGGAGGCCATGGCCTCCCCGATCAGCATCCAGGGCATGCCTTCGGTGGGGTAGTTGAAATACTGGTAGACCCTGCCTCGCATATCGTCGGTAAGGCTCTCAAACCAGCCCAGGGTGGTGTCGTTGTCGTGGGTGCCGGTGTAGACGATATCGCCCTGTGAATGCCTGTGACTGAGGTAGGGATTTTCCGGATTGCCGTCAAAGGCGAATTGCATTATCAACATGCCGGGCAGGGCGAAATCCTCGCGCAGCGCTTCTACTTCGGCGCTGATGGTACCCAGATTTTCCGCGACCAGGCACAGGTCCGGGCACTGCTCGCGTACCGCCTGTAACAGCTCCCTGCCGGGTGCGTGCACCCATTTGCCCTCCCTGGCGGAGGTGGCGCTGGCAGGTATTTCCCAGTAGGCCTCAAGCGCCCGGAAATGATCTATGCGAGCGATATCGAACTGGTGTGCCGCCGTGGCAAAGCGTTGCAGCCACCACTGGAAGCCGGTGTCGTGCATCAATTGCCAATTGTACTGGGGGTTGCCCCACAGCTGTCCCTCGCTGGAAAAATAATCCGGCGGTACGCCGGTGACTGTTATCGGCTCGCCATGTTCGTCCAGATCGAACAGCGACTGGTGAGCCCACACGTCGGCACTGTCCTGGTGCACATAGATGGGTATATCGCCGAACAGCAGTACGCCGCGTGCATTGGCGTACTGGCGCAGTTCGTCCCATTGGCAGTGAAAAACGAACTGGCGAAAGCGCAGCTCGCTTATCTCCTCGGCCAGGGCCAGGGCCTGTTGATCACAGGTTGCGGGTTCGCCGTCTCGCAGACCTTGCGGCCAGCTGGTCCAGGGTTGGCGCCCCTGGGCATTGCGAAAGGCCTGGAAACGCACATAGTCGTCCAGCCAGAACCGGGCTTGTTGCAGGAAACTGGCATATGTCGCCACCATGGGTGACTCGACCGCCATTTCAAGCTGCTTGAAAAAGACTTTACTGGCCCTATCCAGAGCCCGGCGTTTGTCCCTGGGAGCCCCCTGACCCCGATCGGCTCGCTCCTGGGAGAGCCAACCCTGTGCCACCAGCCACTGCAGGTCGATAAGATCCGGATTGCCCGCGTGGACTGAGAAAGACTGGTAGGGACACAGGTCCGCGTGAGTGGGGCCCAGTGGCAGAACCTGCCATATGCGGAGGCCGGCCGCGGCTATAAGATCGACAAAGCGGCGGGCACTGGCGCCGAAATCGCCGCTGTACCCGGGACTGGGGAGACTGCTTGGGTGCAGCAGTACACCGGCACTGCGTTGGGCCAGTAGCTTATTCATCAGCCATGTTCGCTGTTTTCGCTGTGGTGGCGCATGACCCCGCCGACGGATGGACTACCACCACCGCGGGAAATTACCTCGGTAAGATAGGCTGGCGCCTCCACGTTCAGCATCTGGTACAGGTTGGCCAGATGCATGCGGTACAGCTGGTCGAATTGGCCCACTGTCGCTGACGGGTTGTAATCCCCGAACCACCAGAACCAGTCCGAGCCCTCGCAGATGGCCAGTTGTCGCTCCGCGGCCTCTATTTCCTCGGGCGTCAACTGCCCGGCGGCCAGTTGCTCATCAAAGGTGCGTTTCGCCTCGACCAGTATTTCCCAGCCCCTGTTTTTCTCGGCGTCGCCAATCCAGGTGGAAAATGTACCGTATACCCAGCTGCCCGCCACCAGCTTTTCTTCATGGGTCGGTTGCGGCGATTTTTCCGCCAGGAATTGCTCGTAGGTGGTCAACTGCAGGTGCGGGTGTTCGGCCAGTCTGCGGTACAGTTGATTGAGAAAATAGTAGCCGTTTTCCGGGTAGTACTCCCAGGCATTCTCGCCGTCCAGGATAATGCTGATCAGGCAGTCGTTGCGGTCCGGGCAGGCGTCGGCGATGTTTTCCATATGCTCGATGAGGTTGCCCACCGCATCCTCTGCGTGCCAGTCGGAGTAGGTAAAACCAATCAGGTCGGACAGACCGTCATCCCGAAAAAAACAGTCTATGGGTGCATCGCCAAAGCGATATACGTTATGCCTACAGGACTTGTCCTGGGTGTCATGGCTGTTGTGCAGCACGCTGCCCCCACTGGCCACCCAGCGAAAATCGTTGTCGGCGAACAACTGCAGGGCCTGCTGACTGACACCGCCTTCCGAGGGCCACAGGCCCACCGGTTTGCGGTGAAATACCCGTTCAAAAGATTCCAGCCCCTTCTGCAGATGCCATTGGGCGCGCGCTTCCCCGCCCGGGTATTCAGTGGTGACCGGCAGGTGTATATCGGGCATGGCTTCCCTGGCGGATGTGATATCCAGCAGCAGGGGTACGATGGGGTGGGCGTAGGGGCTCATACACAGCTCCACCTGGCCGCGCTCGGCGAGATCCCGATAGCGCGGCACCAGTGATTGCATCTGCTCCAGGATGATACGCAGCAGTTCCCGGCGCTCATGCAGAGTGAAATTACCCTCCTTGTCCTGTAATCGCTGTATGCGGGTGTCGCTGCGCCGTACCGACTCCGCCATCCAGCTCAGGTGGTACCACACCAGCAGGTCGGCCAGAAACTGGTTGGAGGCGTAAATCAGGCTTTGGGGGTGGGTCTGGTACCACTCGGCCATGGTGGCCAGCCTTTTGTAGGGCTCGAAGCGCTCGATCATACGCTCCTTGTTGGCGCGCAGGCAGTCTTGCATCAGCCGCAATCGCGCCTTTTCATTGCCGGGCAGGGCGGGCTCCGCCAGTTCGGCCAATACCGGATCCCTGATGGCACCGTGGCCTTCCAGGTAAGCGGTAATCTGCTCAATATAGTCCTCGATTTGCTCCAGCAGTATCGGGGCGAAATTCACTACCGCCCGGGCCTCCGGCACCGCTTCCAGGTGTGCCGCCATGTCCACGTAATCCTTGATCGCGTGCAGGTAGGTCCAGGGCAGGTGTATGGCACCGGTGCGCAGGTCCCGGTATTCAGGTTGGTGCATGTGCCACATGAGCACCACACTCATCGGTTGTTTATCGGGCATAGTGTATCGCCTGTCCCAGCATTTCCGGTGTGACCAGCACCACGCCGCCCGCGGACACATGGAAGCGCTTGGCATCTTCCCCCGCATCTATGCCGATAGTGGTATCGGGCGGAATAATACAGCCTCTGTCGATCACAGCTTTTTTGATCATGCAGCGCCTGCCGATATCGACCTCCGGGAAAACAACCGAGTCTTCTATCTCGCAATAGGAATGCACGTCCACATTGTGAAACAGCAGGGAACGGCGCACATAGGAGCCCGATACAATACAGCCACCGGCCAGCATGGAGTCCACGGCCATGCCCCGGCGGCCATCATCGTCGAATACGAATTTTGCCGGAGGCACCTGGTCCTGGTAGGTCCAGATGGGCCACTCCCGGTCATAGAGGTTGAGCTCGGGGGTGATCCCGATCAATTCCAGGTTGGCTTCCCAGAACGCGTCTATGGTGCCCACATCGCGCCA
>PVMK01122073.1_pt1 | contig 14507 bp, 13 predicted proteins | sample 1853481 | NCBI WGS metagenome assembly PVMK01 (sample SAMN08533507, study PRJNA380276) | Marine sediment metagenome, whole genome shotgun sequencing project. | reverse complement strand
TCCCGACCCCCTGCTCCCAAAGCAGGTGCGCTAACCGGACTGCGCTATACCCCGATCGAATTCATCACAAAATGTGATTTTCGAGGTGCAAATGTAGTATTTTTTTCAAACATTTATTTGTTTCTTAGTGTTATAATAAAAAAAGAAGATGAAGAAAATATACTTCGCCCTTATTTTGGTTATGGTTACTGGTTTAAGCTTACTATCTCAAACTGTAGAGGTGGAGGTAACTCCCATGATAGATAATACGATGTTTAGAGACTCCGATGTGAGTAACGGTCTCGGAGAGTTCATATTTACGGGAAATACCAATAAGGATGTAAAGAAACGTGCGTTGATCAAATTTGACCTCACCGAGACAGTTCCTGAAGGTGTTACCATTGACAGTGTTTTATTAACACTGATTCCCTCAAAAGTGAAGCCTGCCAGCACCGAAGTGGAAGTTTATGTTTTAACCACTGAATGGGGAGAGGGCACTTCCAAAGCAGAAGATGGGGATGGCAAAGGGGCTCCGGCAACCAAGGATGATGCTACATGGAGTTTTGCAAAATTCCTCTCCTTTCCATGGGTAAAAAAGGGTGGAGATTTTGCCATTGTATCCAGTGCTTCAAATTCTGTATCAGGAGGAACCGATGCTGTATTTCGTTCGGATCAGCTAACCCTTGATGTTAATTTTTGGTTGAAGAACCCTTCCATAAATTTTGGTTGGATTTTAATTGGAGATGAGTCCAAAACAGCAACATCGGTCAAGTTTGTCAGCAAGGATCATGAAGACCGTGATAGTTGGCCCACACTAAAATTGTATTACACTGGAACCACTTCAATTGATGAACAGAATCACATCAAACCAGACCTATTGGTATATCAGGGAAGTGATCTAAATAGTATATACATAGTGAATGGTGGTGAGACTGGAAGCAGTAAGGTGGAAATCTTCTCTATTACGGGTACCCGGATTTTCTCCAATCAGTTGGAATTACTCTCAGGCAAGAATAAGCTGATTACAGGAATTCAAAAGCCAGGGATTTACATATACAGAGTCTCTTTAAATGGCACTCCCTCCTCTGGCAAGCTCTTGATCGCAAAACGCTAGGATTTATAGCCAAAAAAATAAGAATTCTTTCAACCTATGTTTTTATAATGAGAATATTCTCATTATATTTGTAGGGAATTTACGCTTATGCCCAGAAGAAAAAGAATGCGAAAGGTTGTTGCACCACCAGGCTTTAAAGGCTACAAGCCCTATGGCAACAGGCTTAATAACAAGGAACAGGTTGATCTCTTATATGAGGAGTATGAGGCCATTAAACTTGCAGACTATGATCTGATGAACCACCAGGAAGCTTCTGAATTAATGGGTGTATCGAGAGCAACCTTTGCCAGGGTATATGAAAGTGCCCGAAGAAAAATAGCCAGCGCACTGGTTGAAACCCGGGAGATTCGATCTGTATATGGGAATGCCTGGCTGGATAAATCATGGTATGTGTGCAATGCATGCCACTCAAGGTTCACCATACCAGCTACCCTTAATGATCAGACCTGCCCCATTTGCAAATCCGAACAAACACATTTAATCTCAGAATCAAGATGAAAACAATAATCTCTTCCACAGGCAGCAAAACAGATGCTCAATTCGATCTCAGGTTTGGCCGGGCAGAGTGGTTCTGTCTGCTTGATGAGGAAACTGGAAAAACCAGGTTTCTTAAGAATGCACACCATGATGCGTCGCATGGAGCAGGAACAAAAGCTTCTGAAACAGTGATTGAAGAAGGTGCCACTAAAGTAATCTCAGGCGATTTTGGGCCAAAAGCCAAGGAGTTACTGGATAAATTCAATATTCAGATGGTGATCATTCCCGATGACTCTCTTACCATATCCGAAATCATTCAAAAAATTAAGTGATAAAATCATGAAAGATCTGAAAATAGTAAGCAACATGAAGAAAAAGATTGCGATACCAGTAAGTGATGGTGAAATGGACAGCCATTTCGGTCATTGCAATCAATTTGCACTGGTCGAAGTTGAGGATGAAACCATCATAGGAACCACTTACGTAGATGCTCCACCACATCAACCCGGGTTGCTACCACGCTGGTTGCCCGAAAAAGGCGTTACAGATGTAATTGCCGGGGGGATGGGAAAACGAGCCATTGACCTTTTCAACGCACGAGGAGTCAATGTATTTGTGGGAGCCCCTAAACTTTCTCCTGAAGAGTTGGTAAAAGGTTACCTGGAAAAATCCCTTCTATTCTCTGCCAATTATTGCGATCATTAGTCCGAGACAATGTCTCGAACCATTGCCATTGCCAGTGGGAAAGGGGGAACCGGGAAAACAACCGTTGCTACCAACCTGTATCGACTAATTAATGAGCAACAACCTGGAGAGGTGATGTTGGTAGATTGTGACGTGGAAGAACCAAACGATATCCTGTTCTTTCCTGGCACATCAATGGTGCATCAATCCAGCGTGATCCAGGAGATTCCATTTATTGATTCTTCGAAATGCATCTATTGCAGAAGATGTGTTGACTACTGTGAGTTTAATGCCATACTTGTTATCCCGCCGGTGAAATTTGCCGAGGTTAACTCCAGTCTTTGTCACTCCTGTGGGGCATGTCAGGTTGCCTGCGAATCAGATGCCATTCTGCTAAGGGATCATCCCATAGGGACAATCACCCATTATAAGGATAAGATTGGGAATGGGATTCTCGAAGGCAGGTTAAAAATAGGATCACCGATGCAAACCATGGTCATCAGGTCCCTCAAAAAGAGTGTCCCCCACTGCAATCAATTGACATTACTGGATGCCCCGCCTGGAACTAGTTGCCCGGTTGTAGAGACCGTATCCGATGCCGATTACACTATCCTGGTTACAGAACCCACACCATTTGGCCTCCATGACCTCAAGTTGATGATCCAGCTGCTGCGAGAAATAGAGAAACCATTTGGAGTGGTGGTAAACAAGGCCAACCTGGGAAATCAGGAATTATATAATTACCTGGAGTTGGAAGGAATTGAACTTCTGACAGAAATCCCATTTAACCGCTCCTACGCATCACAGTATGCAAAGGCTGACTTATTCAGTGAAGTCCCTGAGGATATTAATCGGGCTTATGAAAAACTGTTGCATACTCTATCTTTAAAAAATCTCATCTTTTGAAAGAAATTACGGTCATCAGTGGTAAAGGAGGCACAGGGAAGACATCCATCACCGCAGCACTGGCATCGGTGGGTAAGAGTTTGGTACTATGCGATAGCGATGTGGATGCAGCTGATCTACATCTGATACTAAAACCAACTAACCTGGAATCTTTTCCATTTGAAGGAAGCTGGATTGCCTCCATTAATCCCGAACTATGTACCAATTGTGGACTCTGCTCTGAACACTGTCGTTTTAATGCCATCTCATGGGATAATACAGAATTCCGTAGTATCGATCCGTTTAGATGTGAAGGCTGCCGACTGTGTGAAAGAATTTGTCCTGCAGGCGCCATTAGCTCTACCCGGAGTATCAATAACAATTGGTTCATTTCGGATACCCGAATGGGGAAAATGATACATGCCAGTATGGGCCCGGGAGAAGAAAACAGTGGAAAGCTAGTTACAAAGGTCCGGACAAAAGCAATCAATCCCTCTCCTGGGAAAACTACCCTTTCACGAAGGCTTTATAGAAGCAATGATCGAGGGGCAGTCCATCGTGGAGGCTTATCCTAAGTCCGGCATTTCGAAAATCATAAAGTCAGCCTGGGAGGAGATATCACATTAAGCATGTTTCTTATTCAAGGGCAGATCAACGCCATAGTTTTTCCTCCCATCCATAATCTTCAACGCAAATGCAAATAGCAATCCAGCCAAGCCCAAACCAGCAAACATAAGTATGGTGGGGGTATAATTTAATATCTCGGGATCACCCGGGTTTGTTCTGTCCAGGATAATGCCTGCTAGCAGGGGAACGCCCCAGAGTCCAAGGTTTTGTATGGAATACATCAGACCATAAGCAGTCCCAATCTGTTTCTCAGGAACAAGTTTTACCATGGTAGGCCACATGGCAGCAGGGACGAGGGAGAACGCTATGCCCAGCATGATCATAAGTATATAAGGTTGAATGGAGGTAAGCGCAAAAAGAAGATGCACTATCAGTAAAATCAAAGCTCCGAATATCATCATGGTGGCTGACCTCCCCTTCCTGTCCACAAAAATGCCGAAAAGTGGGGTGAAAAACAGGGTCCCTAACGGCAATAGTGAAGTAATCCGTCCACTCATAAGGGTGGTCATGGAGTATTTATTCAGAAAGAAGTCCGGGGCAAAGGCAAGAAAAGGAAAGACCGCCGAATAAAAAGTAACACAGAGTAAGGCAATAAAAATATATGCTGGATTGGCTATTATGGAAACAATATCACGGATGTCGAATTTCTCATTTTTGGACAGTGTTTTAGTGGTCGCTCCCTCCCTGTCAATTTTAAGGTCAAGCATCATATAAATCATAAAAACCAACAATCCGATGAGAACCAGCATAGCTGCAAACCAGATGGCGGTTGACAGGCCGGATCCATCCTCGTGGGCAAGCGCCGGTGAAATCTGGAGGGCTGCAAAGGTACCAAGTCTTCCGAAGGCCACTTTCAATCCAAAGGACAGTGCCAGATCCTTTCCTTTAAACCACTTCACCAATATCTTGCTCATAACCACGATGCTTGTTTCGGCACCGAGTCCATAAAAAAACCGTCCCAGCAACATCATCTTTAATTCGGGCGAATAATTGGGGAGAAAGGATTGCATCACTCCATATCCTGGCCCACCTGCTGAGTAGAACGAGGAGGCTCCGTAAGCAGTGAGAATGGCTCCAAAAGCCATAAAGAAAACAAACATAAACCCGGTTCGCCTGATCCCTAAACGATCCAGTATCACTCCTCCAATGACTGCCATCAAAAGGAATGTATTGGGGATGGCATAGAAGGAGACAAACAAGCCGTATTGGGTATTGCTAAATCCGAATTGATCGGTAAGATGATCTTTCAGGGTGGAAAAAGCATCATAGAAGTAGTAGTTGGCCGACAGGACAAATCCCACAAGAATAAGAACTACCCAGCGTGCCATAGCCGAGTCATGTAATGTTTTACGTACTTTCTCCATAAAAAAGACTACTCAATTAAGTGTTCAAAAGTACAATTTTAATAGGACCCATACTCAGCACCCCAAAAATCATTGTAACGGTGTGTCTCCTCTTTTGTAACATTTTCTTAACATGATCTTAATGATTATGTAATGTTTTAACTATTCTTTTACTCTTGAATAAAAACCAACAACATGAAATTAAAAATCAGTCTCACCGCCCTTGCATTATCACTGTTTGCAGGATTAATCCTGGCCCAAGAGGAATCATCCGAGTTCAAAGCCAATGGGAAAGCATATATGAAGGTGTATACCAACTACCACAGCACATGGACAGATGGAGAGGCTAACAAAGTTTTCGAAATCCAAAGGGCTTATTTTGGGTATAAGTACAAGCTAAGCGAGTATATATCGGGTCGACTGACCCTCGATGTGGGGGATCCCGATTTTGGGGAACTTGAGATGACCGCATACCTGAAGCATGCTTACGTCCAATATTCAAAAAACAAGTTTACCGCCAAACTTGGAATGATTGGCCTGCACCAGTTTAGGCTGCAGGAGGATCTTTGGGGTGGCCGATATCTATACAAATCATTTATGGATGAGCATAGGTTTGGACCAAGTGCCGATCTTGGAGCTTATTTGGCCTATGATATCCATAAGGTGCTTAATGTTGATCTTACAGTAGCCAATGGGGAGGGCTATAAGAAACTGGAATCTGATACAGTCCTGAAATATAGTTTAGGCATCACGGTCAGACCAATAGAGGGAATGGATCTGCGGGCCTCGTATGACAATATGGGACAAGATTCTGCACAGCAAACATTGGCGCTTTATGTGGGGTACAGGAAAGACAAATTGGCTGTGGGGGCTGAATATAACTATCAACTCAATCACAGACGAATTGATGGGCATGATCTTACCGGTGTTTCTGTATATGGTTCATATGTATTAAAGAAAATCAGACTGTTTGGACGATATGATATGCTCTCTTCTCCCACCCTCAGTACAGATACCGATCCCTGGAACTATGCCAGAGATGGTCAAATGATCATTGCGGGTGTGGAGTTCAGACCCGTAAGGGGATTAATTGTAACCCCCAATTACCAGGGGTGGATCCCGGCCCATGGAGGTGGCATTTCACATTCAGCCTATCTCAGTCTTGAAATAAAATTTAACTAATAAATCGTTTTAAAGAATAAAAACTCAAATTGGGGCGATTCAAGGATCTGCCAATGGAGGCGGAATATCTCATTCGGCCTATTTGAGTCTAGAAATAAAATTTAACTAATAAATCGTTTTAAAGAATAAAAACTCAAATTGGGGCGATTCAAGGATCAGAATCCTAAAACGGAGAATTAGTATTATCTTATAATACCAAAACCTGACCTGAACCCATGGAGAAAAACGCATACAAAATATTGATCGTGGATGACGAGGAGGACCTCTGTGAGATCCTTCAGTTTAACCTTGAAGGCGAAGGATTTGGAACAGATGTGGCACATTCTGCGGAGGAGGCATTAACCAAAAATTTGCGATCGTTTGATCTGATTCTCCTGGATGTAATGATGGGCGAAATGTCTGGATTTAAGCTTGCCAAAAAGCTACGGTCAGAGCAGGGTTTGACCACGCCCATCATTTTTATTACGGCAAAAACTGCTGAGGATGATCTGCTGACAGGGTTTAACCTGGGAGGCGACGATTACATCAACAAACCCTTTTCGGTGAAAGAGGTCATTGTAAGGGTGAAGGCGGTATTAAAGAGGGCTCCGGGGCAGGAGATTCGCAGTGAAGCATCTATCCAGGTGGATAAGCTTAAACTAAGTTTTAAAAAACGGAAACTCTATATCGGGAAGGAAGAGGTGGACCTGACCAAAAAGGAGTTTGAGATCCTGGCTCTTTTGCTCAGAAATGAGGGGGTCATATTCTCCAGAGAAGAGATCCTCCGAAGAGTTTGGGATGATCACATCATCGTCTCTGACAGGACCACTGATGTGCACATCACCAGGCTAAGGAAAAAATTGGGTTCCTATGGGAAATATCTGAGGAATAAACCGGGATATGGATATGCATTTGAGCAACCCACTAAATAATTATTGAATCAGTTATGTTACTAAAATTGAATTTCAGACAGCGCCTTTTTATCTCTTTCTCTGTCATATTTATCATATTCACCATACTGGTGCTGGCCTTTCAATTTCAGCGGGAGAAGGGATTCAGGAAAAGTCAGTTGGAAAGTCAGCTTGATCAAATGACTATACTGACCCACAATTACATCCGGAGCAATGCGATCCTGGAGAAAGGGAATTATGGAAAGATTGATTCGCTCTTAGAGATCTTCCCTGTGCAGAATATCCGGGTGACTGTCATCGATCCTGAAGGAATGGTTCTGTACGACAGCGAGGTGGTGGATTATGGGGGAATGGAGAACCACCTGCAACGACCTGAGGTCAGAGGCTCTGTTGCTTCGGAGTTTGGAGCCAATATCAGGGAGTCATCTACCACAGGAAGTAGCTACTATTACTATGCCAGGTTCTATTCTGACTACTTCATTCGGACGGCTGCGCTCTATGATATCCAGGTACGGGATTTTCTTCATGTAGAGAAACTCTTTATTATCTACCTATTCTCGCTCTTCCTCTTTATCTCTCTTTTGCTGATGCTTATGTCCCGGCGTTTTTCAGCCACCATTACCAGATTGAAAGACTTTGCCATCAGGCTTAGCAGTGGTAAAGCCTATGACAACTCTATGACCTTTCCGGATGATGAGTTGGGGGCCATCGGTGCTCAGATCACCTCCATTTATAAAGAACTTCTGAATGCCAAGGAAGAGCTCCTGGTGGAGAAAGATAAACTGTTCAGTCACTTAAATGCACTGAATGAAGGAGTGGCTTTCTTCACTCCTGAGAAAAAGAGGGTGCTGACTAACAACCAGTTTATTCAGAATCTGAATCTGGTTTCTGACACCTCCACCATCTCAGCTGAGAAGATTTTTGAAATAGCTGCTCTGGAACCCATTGTTCGCTTCATTGATAAGCAGCTGGAGAAACCATCGGGTTATCAAGCCAGTGATCATCCTATTGCGGAGGTAAATCTTCAAAGGGAGAATCGCTACTTTAATGTGAAGTGCGTGTTTTTCCAGGATAACAGTTTCGAAATTGTGATAGCTGATACCACAAAGCTGGAGAAGCGAAAACTGATCAAGCAACAGATGACTTCAAATATCTCCCATGAGCTGAAAACACCTGTGGCCACAGTGATGGGTTACCTGGAGACCCTTGAACAGAATAACCTGGAAGCTGAAAAACAAAAATACTTCATTGAAAAAGCCTATGCTCAGGCAAAACGGCTCTCCGACCTTATTGAAGATATCTCCACCCTGAATAAAATTGAGGAAGCAGAAGATCAATATGCATTTGAACCCATAAATATTAGAAGAATTACATTGGAGGTGGTAGAAAACATGCAGCAAAAGCTGGATAAAAACCAGGTGGGTCTAAACATGGACCTTCCTGAAAACCTGGTAGTGAATGGCAACCAGTCGCTCCTCTTTTCTGTATTTTATAACCTGTTCGACAATGTCATAAAATATGGAGGCACAGGTATTAAAATCAACCTGACTAAATATTTGGAGGATGATAAATTTTTATACTTCTCCTTCTCAAATACGGGTAGTGAGATTGATGAAAAACATTTCTCACGCATTTTTGAACGCTTCTACCGCGTCGATGACGGCCGGTCGCGAAAGACAGGCGGAACAGGCCTGGGTCTGGCCATTGTTAAAAATGCCATTATGCTGCATGGAGGAAGCATATCTGCAAGGCAGGATACAGAGAAAGGGCTTGAGTTTCTGTTTTCTCTCAAGAAGTGAAGTGACAATTGCAATGGATGAAGAAAGAGCCACCATCTCCCAAAGAGATCGTGGCTCTGAACTTCATTACTCCTCTTGCTGCACCTGCATCTCTGCTACTTTTTTATTGAGATGATCAGACAGTTCGTGCATTTCATTCTCAGGACTAAAGCTTACCAGCTGGAGATCTTCTAAAACTACCGCGGTGTGTCCGGGTTTCATAAAAAAGGCCTCACCTTCTGCAAAAATTTCTTCACTATCATCCTCATAAATGATGCGGACAGAGCCTTTAACCACATAGCCCCAATGCGGTACCTGGCACTTATCATTTTCAAGTCCCTCCAAAAGCGGGGTGAAATCAGTTCCTGCCGGAGCATTATTGATATCCACCGCCAGTCCACCCCAACCATCGATCATAGGGAGTACTTCTCCTTTGGGGAAATCATCTAAATGAACATGGGTCACTTCCGGTACCTCATTGGCATCAATTGTATACTTGTTCTTCTTCTGCGCGTTTACACTAAACTGATCATGGCAATGGCCACCACTATTACTAGATTCTGCTTTTTCATGGTTTTTATGGTTTTTATGGTGAATAATAACTTAGCTATCTAGAGCATGAATAAAGTTAGTAAATAGCATAGAGCGCTAAACACATGCATGTTACAAGTACATGAAATAAGCTCTCATTTCATGAACTTATGTTGCATCACTTACAAAGATGTTGTATGAATGGATGAAGGAAGCAGGGATAAGAGCCAGTTTTATAGGCCAGGAAAGCCTACCTTTTTTACCAGAGCATTGAAGTCGGCTTGCTCGTGCAATGCATAGAATTGTGGCTCGGTGGTGAGCCAGGGAATTTCCATTTCGTGTTCAACAATGGCCGTCGTGATCCATCCCAGGGCGTTTTCATTCTCCCCCAGCGCAGCGTAAATCACGGCAATAAAGAATCCAGGCGATCCCGCGGTGCTTTGAGTCCTGCGCTCCTCCAGCTCTTTAATGAGAAGCCTGGCCCGATCTTCCTGTCCCGATCTGGCATACGCTGCTCCCAACCATCCCATGATTCGTGGATAACGAACACCTTCAAGCTCAAAGATTTGCTTGAAAATATCAATGGCCTCCTTATATTCACCAGTGTTCAAAAGAAGAAAACCGTAAGAATCCAGGGTAGAGTAGTTTTGAATAGTCCTCAGTCTGGCCAATGCAAACTCCTTGGCCTCAACAAACATATGGTTATAGAAAAGTGACAGTATCATCCGGGTATTGGGGTAGTATGGTTCAAAGTACTCCAGCTGTTTGGAAACCTCCAGGGCCTCCTTATGTCTGCCCACAAAGTTTAGAAAGTCTGCATAATATGCATAGCTCTCTGTATTAAATCTTTCCATACCCAGTTTATACTCATCCTCTGCCTTTTTGAAATCCCATTCAAAGTAGAGGTGATAGAAACCCTTTAAGGCATGTGCCTCCGGCAGGTCAGGTTCTATCTCCAGCGCTTTCCTAATGGGTATAATGGCCTGTTCTAAGGATTCTATGGCGCCCTGTTCAACACCGAAAATAGATCCTTTGGCAAAGGAGATGTTACCAAGGAGGCTGTATGCCAGAGCAAAATTTGCATCCAGAGCAATGGCCTGGGTCGCATATTCCTCAGCCTTTCTATAACCCGCCCTTGAATAGGTACCGAATTCATACCTGGCTTTCATATACAATTCATAAGCGAGGGGATTGCTGGTATAGCCGAGGTTCATATCCAATCGTTCAGCCGGTGATAGCGAAGCTTCCAGTGAGAGCGCCACCTTTTCTGCGATTTCATTCTGCACCTGAAATATATCCTCAAATTTTCTATCGTAGTGCTCGGCCCAGATCCTGTGCCCTGTTTTTCCACTGACCAGGCCAACCTCCACCCTGATGATCTCTCCAAATTTCTGTACACTCCCATCCAATATGTAGGAAGTATTGAGCTTGTGGGCAATCTCCATCATGGATTTCTGTTCCCCTCCTTTTTGTACAGGCAAGGTATTTGAGACAACTCTCAGATCAGAAACCCCGGAGAGCTTTCTGGCAATGGCATCCCCTACACCCACACTAAAATAGGCATTCACAGGGTCATCACTCAGGTTCTGGAATGGAAGAATGGCCACTGATTTGCTATGTGCCTCATAGGATTTATTCTTGCCAGACAGTTGAATAATGAAAAAGATAGAAAATGGGAGCAGAATCGCAAGGGCAAGCAAAACGATGATCCACTTCCTTTTAACAGGTCTTATTCCTTTCCTGCCGGGCTGCAACACTGGATCAATGACTGGGTCCGGGACATCTACCTTATGAACCTGACTGGGAGGATGGCCATAAAGATATGTAAAGCTCTTACTGAAATAGGTAGAACTGCTGAAACCAACACCATAAGCCACTTCTGAAACAGATAGCTGTCCTTCTTTTAAAAGAATAAGGGCTTTTTTAAGCCTGTAATCCCTGATAAACTGGCTGGCTGATTTTCCGGCTATTGCTCGAAGTTTCCTGTGAAGATGGGAGCGGCTAATCCCTGCACAGGAGGCCAGTTCTTCCACTCCAAACTGTTCATTGCCAAGATTTTTCTCAACAAGCTTTTCCAGTCTGGTAATTAGTGTTGGGTAGTCCGGAATCATCAGAGATAAAACAACTGGAATGAAAAAATGTTTTACACTCCTCTTGTTTAGTCAGTTTTCTGCTTTACCAGCTCAATAAGGTCCTCTACATCCTTAATCTCGTTTATTCTTTCAGCCGATAAGAGCACATCATAATGGGTTCCTCTAGTGGTAAGCAGAACAGGGAGTTGAAGATCGGCGATCCCATATTCATTTTCCAGTTCGTCCCTATGCAGAAATAAAACCGGCACATTCAGCTTACTAATGAATTCTTTCCATTTTTTCTTCATGCTAAAAGAGGTATATGTGATTGCACAAAGATTGCAGTTGTAGGTTTTTGGAGAAAAAGTTTTATGCAAACTATCCAATACTGCGTTGATTATGCCGCTATTGGCATTGTAGACGAATATAAACGTAGATGTATTCAAGTTGAGTTTACTTTTTCCTTTTGTCGGATTTGAAGACCTATAATTACAGGATTCAAAAGAAATTAAGTATTCCCTTCCACGTTTGTATCATTTATTTCAACTTCAATATCTGTTTTGCATAGGTAGAAACGCCCTTGTTATTATTAACATCTAACCTAAATAGATATAGTCCGCTTTCCAATTCATCTCCACCACTTTCGCCAGAACCAGTCCATTGTACAGTGTGCTTTCCAACCGGCAGGTATTCGTTTATCAATACCATAATCTCCTGCCCCAAGGAGTTGTAAATTGCTAAGCTTACCGAAGATGCTTCCTCCAGTGAAAATTCAATTGTGGTTGATGAAATAAATGGGTTTGGATAAACTATTACCTCACCAGTGCTTACAGAAGGTTCAGGGCCAATTGATGTCACATCCAATCTGTTTTCTGAATTAAATGTTGGCTCTAATGTTTGAAATACTCCTGTGCCATTCGGGTATCTGCCAAGGCTTAGGTCTGTCTGCTGCCCTCCAAAAATTACCTGATCTGCTATACGTCCATCGGAGGTTGTCAGGAAAAGTTCCTCTCCATCAGCTGATATTTTGAAACTGGTATGATTCTCGCCCTGTTCCTCATCATCATCAGCCCAAATTATTAGATAGGAATAAGCTGCAATGGAAATATTTGGCAGAGCCCATTTTTTCAAATCCTGACTGTTATCTGATAAATAATAACCGTACAATGAAAGGGTTTCATTTGAGTTATTGTAAAGCTCAATCCAATCGTCAAACTCACCCTCTTCATCTGATGCATCGGCTAAGTTAGACGCGAGAATCTCATTGATCACAACATCAGAATAGACAGTTTCTGCCACATCAACACGATAGAAATATACATCATGTTCGGCACCTTCCGGTGAATAAACAGCTGTTTTCGCAGCATCATCTGCTATAGCTTCCACATAGTAACGGACATATTCGCCCTTAGGGAATCCTGGCACGGATGCACCATATTCACCATCACCGGCCAAACCATCAGAATGTGCACCATCATCAAACATTTCAGTTTTATCAAAAACACCTGTAATGCCCGCACAATAATACAAAATAACGTCGGCCACACCATTGTTTCCTGAAACACTGGCTTTGATATTTACCGGTTCTCCTTCTGCCGGAGAAGCAAAATCCACATGATTAACTGTATGGGTGACTGACTCAACAGTTAATCCGGTTTGAGATACTTCTGAGTTGGATTCCAGGAAGCTCTTTCTCTCAACAAAGAAATTTTTAAGCTGGCCCAGGCCGGAAATATAATTGGCAAAGCTTGTCAGTTTTTTTGGATCAGACTCAACCGCCTGGCTAATTAATGCATCGTACTTATCGATCAAACCCCCTGTTAATTGTGGGTCGAGTAATTCCTTAATGATTGAACGTACATGAGCCAGATACCTTTGGCGTAATTCAGGAATAGCATAAAGTCTGTTCATTAAGGGATAATTTTCCTTCTCCTCATTAAAAAATGCACCCCATGAAGCATTTCTTGTTTGCAATGCGGAATTCCCATCAAACTCAAGCGGAATAAATTGATTTGTTTCAGGTTCAAAATATAAATAATAGTCCATTTTCCCCTTCATAATGTAACTGTCGTCATCAGAGAAAACCGTTTCGTGTGCCAGAAACCACAAAGTGCGGTCTATGTTCAAAATGGGAGAAATCGAATCGATTAAATCCTCAATGGGTGTATTATTTAACACCTCTGTCAGATTCAATAACAACTCCCAGGGATTCTCCTGTTCGCTTGATTTTAGGGTATAGTGTTTTTGGTATTCACTTAAATTGTCTCCCAAATAATTAAGTGCAGCTGTGCCATCTCCCCATTTCCCGCCACCTCCAGGTGGCCTTTCCTCTGTTGATTTAGTGGAGACTTCCTGTTTCGGCCCATCGGCCCGCCACAGGCTCCCATTGTTTGTGAGGAACCACTCTTTGGTGAAGTCTTTGTTTATTTGCTGAACGTTATCATAGATACCCCAATATTCTCCGTTAATGTATAATTTTATGAAATTAGCACGTGCCCCCGGTATGTTGCGACGGTTAAGGTTGTTGTATAATACTTCTTTCATAAATGAAGGGTCCTGGTAGGCATTATTAAAATTGAAGCTATTGTAGCCTTCAATATCTTGTCCGTCAACATATTCATCTAAGCTTACTGCAAAAGAGAGTTTTTCTTCGTCTACAATTTTCGAATATGAAGTTTGCCCCTTAAACCGAGCGCCAATACTGTCATAAAAAATGCCATCATGACTTAGCGTTCCAAGCACATAATTCTCGGTATCATGGCAATCGTGCAGTTGTTGCCAAAAATCTGGCTGTGAAAATTCTAAATAGACTGATTTCAGTGTTTCCTCATCGTAAAAACTACTGTTTCCCTTTCCCTCCAGTATTAATTGATGATTCTCTTCATCAAAGCTTAGGTTTACCGGCAACGATTGGCACAAAACTGAGCTTGGTATAATAAGAGAGA
>PVMK01130568.1_pt1 | contig 14511 bp, 18 predicted proteins | sample 1853481 | NCBI WGS metagenome assembly PVMK01 (sample SAMN08533507, study PRJNA380276) | Marine sediment metagenome, whole genome shotgun sequencing project. | reverse complement strand
CCAAATATTTGTTTGGCAAAATTACCGGTGCCGGTGGTGGCTAACAAAATCCCTGCAATGATTATTGACAAAATAAACTGCAGGATACCCATGCCGATTCCCAAAGCGGTTGACATTAACCATTTCCCAAGATTGGCCAGCTGTACTTCATAGTTGCCTAGAAATTTTTTTTTTTTTTTGGAAGCTGCGGACCAGGCTCCGTATAGTTTTTCTCCAATTAAGGGCCATTCAGCAACTGCCTCATCTGGAGGGGGGCCTACCACACTTCCTTTTTCGAAGCTTTCACTTATTTCACTAAGATTTGAGACCAGTGCACTTACCGCAAAGTAAGACGGTAAGACTATGACTGTCAAAAAGATAATGACTCTAATAAATGACGACCATGATGGCTCATTGCCTAGTTTCTTATTGATTGCATTATAGATTGGTTCAACGGATACCGCAATAATTACTGCCCACAGTACAATACTGGTAAAGGGCAATAGAATACTTAGGCACCATACGATCAGGATAAAGAGAAAGATCAGTCTTATGGTTACTTCTACGGAAGTGAATATACTTTTTTGTAGTGATGAGTTGTTCATATTTGTATTAGGTTAATTTTCAATAATTTAGTAAAGTTTTAAACTACTAAAAACTAAACCTTTTTAAGACCTTTTCCTATTATCTGGATTGGTTGCCTAATTTGGAGTGATTAAATGAAATCGAAGATGAATTAATTTTTCCTTCAAACTCAATAAAGCGTGCTTTTTCTCAAAACTATTTTCAGCCTGGCAGCCTTTGATATCTGTAGCACATGATGACGAAAGTGGGCTTCAAAAAAGTCAAGCATATCGGGAATGGTAAGGTACCCGGCATACGGATGTTTGTAAATGGTCTTGTTAAAATAATCCGGAGATACTTTTTCCAGCAATGTACCTAACAATTGCCGTTCTTCTGACCATTGTCGAGTCACATGATCAAGGGAATCCGAGTCTGGCAAGTTGCCTGTATTTACACGCTGAGGTGCTTTGGCTTTCAACCCTGACAACAGATACCATCGCAACAATAAAGATCGAATATGGGTAGCCACACCGCTGTTGGTGAATTGGGTGGTATTCTTCAGTTTTTTTTCGCAGTACATTCTTGAATAGGATTCCGATAGCAACAAATGGTGCATAACTTGAATTGCCGACCAACTGCCGGGTTGGGGCCGCCTGTTGAGCTGGACGTGAGTACAAGCCTCTAGTTGACTAAAAAGAGAGCGTAGCAAAATGTCGAGGTGCTCCAGTTTGGTAGTTAGTACTGACATGCTCTAATATACGATGGTCAATGATGGAAGGATTGAATGTTTCCTTTTTCCAGTCAAATGTTCTATTGATCTACTGTTCCCACCCTCGTCCCTCGTCCTTAACACCCACGTACCTGTCACTTATACACCTCCGTATCGGGATGGAAAGCTACCCAGGCAAACCAGAACATTTGCAAACCGACAATTTCTTCTCCACTGGCCGATACAATGCGGACATTCTCGCCCTTTGCATCCCAAGAAAGTGTCAGGACGGTTCCTCCCAACTCATCTTTCAGTTCCCGGCTCTTATTCTTGGATAACTTCTTGATGGGATAGGCTTTGTAGGCACCATTGATTTCAACTCCAATGACCCACTCTTTTTTATGGAAAGTGTTGTCATTGTGGGAGACTGGGAAATAGGTACGATCTTCCTGGTCATAGTTGCCGTAGGCTTTACCTTGATAATTTCTGTTAAAGCCGGTTTCGTTACTAAGAATTAGTGTTTCAGGATGTAAATTCCGCCAGGCACGCAAGGTCATTCGAAGGGTGTTAATTGGTACGAGTTCCTGGCCCTTCATAGGCCCACTGATAGCCTTTGCCATTATTTGCGACCATAGCGACTCAGTGTTCCTATCATAAAGTAGTACATCACTATTATACAATAATCCCGATACCCCAAATTCCGTGGGCTTACCATTTATTGCATCGGCTTCGAAGGCAATCCCACTACCACAAAGAGGACAATAAGTAATGGCTAGCTGTTTTCCATTGAACTGGTCATTTACAATTTCGTGCCTGTCCATAATGCTTATAGGATATGCTTTGGCTACTCCGTTGTAGTAAACACCCAAGACCTCGGAGTTGTTGTCAAACTCCTTGTATTGGTGCGAGGGCTTGAAAACTGGATTATCAATTGATGGGATACCGTCCCGGGGTGGGCCTCCGCGTAATATTTGACTAACTGGAATCAGGGCATCTTTTAGGTTGAAACCATTCAGTTCTTGGGCTTGGGTATTAACAGTAAATAGACTGATAATAGTCAATAGATACATTTTCATATCATATCAACAGTATGATCAAGCATTCAGTTCTTTGCAAGAGGTCAAGAATAGTGGATTTCTGAGCACCTGAATTCAACGAACTTGACATTTAATGAAATTTGATTAACTTCGTTATTTAATAGAGCTATTAAATATGTCTATTAGTATCAAAACCACTACAGAAATTGCTATTCTAGAAACGGCAGAAAAACTGTTTCTTTCCAAAGGGTTTGCCTCTACATCCACTACGGAAATTGCCAGGGAGGTGGGCTGTAATCAGGCGATGGTCCATTATTACTTTCGCACCAAAGACCGCCTATTCGAAGCAATATTTGAAAAAAAAGTAAAAATGCTGGCCTCCGAGTTGGTTAAAATAAGCAACGAGGACATACCATTTGAAGAGAAGTTGAGGAAGAAGGTAGAATCCCATTTTGAAATGATCGAAAGGAACCCCAGGTTACCTTTTCTCTTCTTTTCGGAAATGAATTCTAATCCCGATAGACTTAAATCGGTAAGGGAGAAGATTTCCGATCTTCCCAAGACAGCATTACGACTATTTGAGCGAGAATTGAATGCTGAAATTGAAAAAGGGAAAGTCAGGCCAATGAAAATACATGACCTTCTAATGACCATTATATCTTTAAATATGACCTTGTTTCTGGCTGAACCACTGTTCAAGACTATAACCAATATTTCTGATCATGAATATGCTCAGCTGGTGAAGCGCAGAAAACAGGATAATGTGGATATCATTCTTAAAAGTATTAAACCGTAACCCGGTTATGAATAATAGCTCACCAATATATGGAATATACCTGGCAAAATTTCTTTTGATCTTATGGCCGATTCTGATTCCAGGGCATCTATTGGGACAACTTACTTTGGAACAGTGTCAAGAAAAGGCACGCAATAATTATCCGTTGATCAAGCAGTACCAACTGATTGAACAAAGTAAGGAATACACCGTATCCAATGCAAATAAGTCCTTCTTACCACAACTGAGCCTCACGGCTATTGGAGGTATAATTGATGGATTGCCCACTTTTGACAATGGATCGGGATCCTCATCCAACAACTTACATCTAATTTCTACGGTACAACTAAATCAGGTAATTTGGGATGGTGGCCTCACCAAGGCGAAGAAGCAAGTAATCGAAGCCAATTCGGAAATTGCACGCGCTACCCTGGAGGTGTCACTTTTCGGCCTTGAAGACCGGGTTAACCACCTGTTTTTTGGGGTATTGCTCATTAACGAGCAAATACAACAACTGGAAATATTGAGAGATAACCTTGAGAGAAACCTCAACCGGGTTGAAATGGCTGTAGAAAATGGATCCGCCTTCCGTTCTGATATTGATGAGGTTAAGGTAGAGGTTCTAAATGCTGCCCAGCAAGTATCAGAGCTGGAATTCAACAGAACTGCCTACCTCAATATGCTGGAGGCCTTAATAGGCGAACCAATTGGAAAGGACCAGCAGTTGGTACGCCCCCAGTTGGAGGCGGCCTATGCGAACCTTGAACTGACCAGACCCGAGTTGAAACTTTTTCAAAGCCAGGAGTATCTTTATCAAACCCAGTTGAAAATGAAAAAATCCACCTTATACCCTAAAGTGGGGCTGACGGGGTTGGGCACATTTATTACACCAGGCGTGGGCTTCGGAAGTACTGAAATTGAACGATTATTGGTGGGTGGGCTCAGCCTATCCTGGAAAATTGGAGGTTTATATACCAATGCCAACGACAACAGTTTGATGGAGATAAATCTCCAAAATGTAAATCTCCAAAGAGAAACATTTATGTTCAACACCAATTTGGAACTCATTCGTATTCAGGAGGAAATAATGAAATATGATATTTTGACAGATACGGACGAAGAAATCCTTAGGCTGAAAAATCGGATCACTAGATCTTACCAGGTGAAATACGACAATGGGGTGTCCACCATGTCGGAGTTATTGGACAAAACCAATGAAGAAAACATGGCCAAACAGAATCTGATCACTCATGAGATACAATATCAGATGGCTATTTATAACTATAAAAACATTTCCGGGAACTAATATCCGAATAGAACTCAAAATGAAAAAATTTCCGAATTATTTATTACTTGCCATGCCTCTTGGGTTGATAGCTTGTCTTGAAGATTCCAATCTGATTGACGCAACTGGTGTTTTCGAGGCTACTGAAATCATAGTTTCAGCTGAGTCCGGAGGGCGGGTTCTGTCTCTGAACATATCAGAAGGCGATAAATTGAAAAAGGCCACTCCAGTTGGACAGATTGACAGCACCCAACTGCACCTTTCTAAATTACAATTACAAGCCAGCAAAACTGCAGTACTTTCAGGGCGCCCGGATATACATTCGCAGGTTGAGGCCACAAAAAGAGAAATAGCCAAATGGGAACGAGAGAAAAGCCGAGTTGAAAATCTATTAGCCGGAGATGTAGCTACACAAAAACAATTAGATGATATCAACGCCCAGTTGGCAATTCTGGAAAGCAAATTAAATGCTCAAATGAGCAGTCTGTCCACTAGTGTCAATTCAATCGAGGCCCAAAGCGAGACCATTAACATTCAGATCCAACAATTGAACGATCAACTTGAAAGAAGTGTGATTATGAGTCCAATTGATGGCACTGTCTTGGTTAAATATGCAGAAGCCGGTGAAGTAACCGCTAGTGGAAAAGCCCTTTTCAAGATTGCAGATATGGACCGTATGATTCTAAGAGCATTTGTTACCGCTGACCAACTGGCACCTTTAAAAATTGGACAGTCGGTACAAGTTTTTGCAGAGTTTGGGAAATCAGAAACCCGCTCATATCAAGGCAGGATAATTTGGATATCCGCTCAGTCGGAGTTTACACCTAAAACCATCAAAACTCAGGACGAGCGGGCCAACCTGGTTTATGCCATAAAAGTTGCGGTGGAGAATGATGGCCTGCTTAAGATCGGTATGTATGGCGGGGTTAATTTCTCTCAAGAATGAAGCCAGTGGTTGTTACCGGCTTGAGTAAGAAATACGGCGAGGTCCAGGCGCTGAATGGGCTGGATTTTGAGGTGGAAAGTGGTGAAATATTCGGTTTGATCGGACCCGATGGAGCTGGGAAAACCACCTTGTTCCGGATTTTAACCACCTTATTAATACCAGATTCAGGTCAGGCTTTTGTCAAAGGCTATGACGTAGTAAATGATTATAAACAGATCAGAAAAATAGTGGGCTATATGCCGGGTCGGGTTTCACTTTATCAGGATTTGTCGGTAGAGGAAAATCTTAAAGTGTTCGCCACCCTATTTGACTCATCTATTAAGGAGAATTATCACCTTATCAAGGATATCTACCAACATATAGAACCCTTCAAATCAAGAAGAGCCGGGGCCCTTTCAGGAGGAATGAAGCAAAAACTGGCTCTTTGTTGTGCACTTATTCATAAACCTGAGGTATTGTTTCTTGATGAGCCAACAACCGGCGTAGATCCGGTTTCCCGAAAAGAGTTCTGGGGGATGCTTAAAAAATTACAAGATCAAGGCATTACCATTTTGGTATCTACTCCCTATATGGACGAAGCAAGTATGTGTGATCGAATAGCACTGGTCCAGGATGGTAGCTTTTTAAAAATCAATACCCCCGATAATATCAGGGGCCAGTTCAAGAATATTCTTTGGTCCGTACGAAGCTCAAGAATGTCGCCCTTGTTGACAGACCTCAGGAGAAATCATATGGTGAAGACCAGTTTTGCTTTTGGGGACACCCATCACGTGACTATTGATCAACAATATGAGGCTAACACATCTGATCACTGGGCAATAGACCAGTTAACTGTCTATTTAGCGGATAAAGGGCATACAGAAATTTCAATCCAACCCATAGATGCAACTATTGAGGACTGTTTCATGGAATTATCGCCCCCGCAATAATGAGTGTCATCGTCGCCAAAAAACTAACTAAGCGGTTCGGGAAATTTGTTGCCGTAGACAACATTTCCTTCGAAATTGAGAAAGGAGAGATCTTTGGATTTCTTGGAGCTAATGGTGCTGGTAAAACCACTGCAATGCGAATGCTATGTGGCCTTAGCAGGCCATCAGCTGGCAAAGGGACAGTGGCGGGGTTTGATATTGAAAAGCAATCAGAACAGGTAAAAGCTCATATAGGATATATGAGCCAAAGATTTGCCATGTACGAAGACCTAAAAGTATGGGAAAATTTGCGGTTATATGCCGGAATTTACGGTGTGCCTCGCCGAGAAATCATGCCCAAAATTGATCGGTTGCTGGAGGACCTGGGGTTCATTAGTGAAAAGAATACCATGGTAAGCGCCTTGCCCCTTGGATGGAACAAAAATTGTCTTTTTCGGCGGCCATCTTTCATCAGCCGAGGATTGTTTTTCTGGATGAGCCGACGGGCGGGGTGGACCCACGTACCAGAAGCGACAGTTTTGGGAACTGATTTACCAGGCAGCTGACCGGGGAATCACCGTTTTTGTAACCACCCATTACATGGATGAAGCAGAATATTGCAACCGGGTATCCATTATGGTTGATGGGAAAATAGAGGCATTGGACACACCCAATAACCTAAAAAGTATCTATAAGGCAGAGAACATGGACCAGGTGTTTCAAAAACTAGCACGAAAAGCAGAAAGAAGTAGTGGCTAACCTGAGGCGATTTTTAATATTCACACAAAAGGAGTTCTATCACATCACCCGTGATCGTTGGACCATGATGATGCTTCTGGCATTACCAGTTTTGATGATGGTCCTCTTTGGATTTGGTATTACTACGGAGATCAAGAACGCCCAATTCGCCATATTGGACCTCTCCCGGGATGTAGCTACCCAAGGGATGGTAAACAGATTGGAGGCCAGCGAATATTTTACTTTGGAAGGATATCTCACAAATACTTCCCAAATCGAATCGGTATTTAAGGAGGTAAAATTGGCTTTTGGTAATCTTTGGGCAGGTTTCTATGAGCAATTGCTAAGAACCGGAGAGGCCCAGATACAATTGATTGCGGACGGAACGGACCCCAATACGGCATCAACGGTGGTTTCATACGCAACCAGTATTATCAGGAAATATCAACGGAATTGACCGCCTCGGGTCAACAGGAAGCACCATATCAAATAATACCAGAGATCAAGCTGTTGTATAATCCAACCATGAAGGGGGCTTTCAATACTGTTCCCGGGTCATTGGATGATTCTAATACTGATTTGTGCCATGATGACTTCTGTTTCTATTACTAAAGAAAAGGAGACGGGCACTATGGAAGTGATATTAGTATCTCCCATGCCTCCATTGCTGATCATACTTTCTAAGGTGGTACCCTATTTTACCATATCCATTATTAATCTGACCACGGTTCTGGTATTAGCGGTATTTGCGCTGAAAGTGCCCATAGTGGGAAGTCTTTGGCTACTTGTTTTCATTTCATTGGTTTATATATTTGTCTCCCTGGCGCTAGGACTACTTATCTCTTCAGTAGTGGACAGACAACTGACAGCGCTATTGATTTCGGCCATGGGACTTATGTTGCCCATAGTAATGCTCTCAGGATTAATGTTTCCAGTTGAGAACATGCCTATGGCACTTCAGGCAGTGGCTCAATTCATACCAGCCAAATGGTATATTGTGGCGGTAAAAAATATAATGATCAAAGGATTAGGCTTCAGTTCTATACTAAAGGAGTTCGTGGTACTTAGTGTAATGGGCCTGATCATATTGACCATAAGTTTAAAGAAGTTTAAAATCAGGCTTGAATAAAATGTTGAGGTATTTACTGGAAAAAGAATTCAAGCAGTTCTTCCGAAACTCCTTCCTGCCCAGACTGGTAGTGATCTTTCCACTTACTGCACTATTGATATATCCGTTGGCGGCCAATTTTGATATAAAAAATATTAACCTCAGTGTGGTCGATCAGGATAAAAGCACATTTTCCAGAAACCTGGTTCAGAAAATTCAAGCCTCTGGCTACTTCAGGATATCAAATGTTTCTTCCAACTATCAGCAGGCTCTGGCCAGCATTGAATCCGATGAGTCCGATATAATTTTAGAGATCCCTCCAAATTTTGAGCGGATATTAATCCGGGAAATGCGAGCCAGCCTAATGATCTCAGCCAACGCAGTAAACGGAGTAAAAGGCGGCTTGGGAACGGCCTATCTGTCTGGGATAATATCTGATTTTAATACTAATATTCGGATGGAGCTCACACAAAACTATAATCGTTTGAACGCGCCAGGTCTTGAAATAATACCCTTGTACAGATATAACCCCCAACTGCTTTATGAAGTATTTATGGTACCGGCGCTAATGGTAATGGTACTGGCCATGGTGTGCGGGTTCTTGCCGGCCTTGAATATTGTAAGTGAAAAGGAACAGGGGACCCTTGAACAAATGAATGTAACACCGGTAAGTAAGTTTACCTTGATTTTATCAAAACTGCTCCCATATTGGGTTTTCGGCTATGTTGTACTTACAGTTTGTATTGGGGTGGCACTGTTCGTATGGGATTTGTTGCCATCCGGCAGCCTTGCGATAATATATCTGTTCGTTACCTTGTTTGTATTGGGATTTTCGGGCTTTGGGCTGGTAGTTTCTAACTATGCGGTTACTACACAACAGGCGATGTTTATGATATTCTTCTTTGTGCTCACCTTCATTTTTTTGAGCGGCCTCTACACACCGGTAGCAAACATGCCCCATTGGGCGCAGTTTATTAGCAGTATAAGTCCCTTAAAATATATTATTGAGGTGCTTAGAATGGTATATCTCAAAGGAAGTGGATACAAGGACCTACTTCACAATTAGTGGCGCTGCTGGTTTGCAGTGTTTTTTAATGGATGGGCGGTATTGAGTTATCGTAAAAGCGGACATTAAAACAACAGAATAATGGAACATTAGAGCAATTAATAATTGAACAATAGAGCATTAGATTAATGATTTGTGAGCTCAGATAGTATTACTCCGGTATCCATCCTCCCTCAATTATTTATTACCGTTTCCATAAAGACCGGTTCTCATATTCAATTTTGACTGGCGCCAAAGGGATGGATGAATACTGTTGTATTCTTCCTGCTCCTCCATCCAATCGTAGCTTTCCAAATCCCAGGCTACATGTCCTGCATCCGCCATAATAATCTTGGATTTAGGGCCGGCAATAAAACCTTTGTCAGCTTCTTCAAAATCACGAGTATCGGAAAAGGGCAAGTTTGCTTTTCTTCAAATACTTTTAATGTATATACTGAGGGAACTTTTTTTGTAATTACTTTCAACTGGTTTTACTTCCGGCACTTGATAAATAGTATCAGTCCTTGGCCATATGCTGCAAATTCCAAATTATCTCAGTAAATTGATCCCCACCAAAAGACTGGGGTTTTTGACGCGGGGGAAATTCTGCAAACGTTTTTACAAAATTCACAAGAGGGCCAGCAGCCAAAAATGCCAAATACTGGTTCTCCTGATGCCAGCGATTGTAGACATTTGACTCTTCCTCAGCACGCTCATAAGGATCCATCCTTAAATCAAATATTAAAGGAAGACGCAGTTCTACAAATGGTTCTCGCCATACAGCTTGTTGCTTGGCACGCTGTGCTGCTAACACAAATTTCCAGCGATCAACACGAATGCCAGTGAGAAGGGCATCGTCACTAAAGTACAAGAACTCCTTACGAGGGCCTTTATCCTGTTCACCGGTAATATGGGGTAAAAAATTATACCCATCCAGGTGCACTTTAAACGTGCTGCCCCCGGCTTTATAACCCTTCTTTAACTTTTCTGCAATATCAGGATCTCCTGCAGCAGCCATCAATGTTGGGAACCAATCAAGGTGAGACATAATATCATTGGATACTGATCCCGGTGCAATATGTCCCGGCCAACGAACAAATGTAGCTATTCGGTACCCACCTTCCCAGTTGGTATTTTTCTCACCCCGGAATGGCGTTGTTGCCGCATCAGGCCACTCATTTAAGTGCGGTCCATTATCTGTTGTATATATAACAATGGTATTTTCTGTAATACCTAAATCATCCAGTTGTTTAAGCAAGACACCCACGTGATCATCATGCTGGAGCATACCATCGGCATATTCGTTCAATCCGGTACGGATCACACTTTGTCCCATGATAAATGCCGAACGCCCTGCTGTGCAACTTTGTTAAGCATAATAGTCTGTGAAATACATGCCTTCTTTGGCAATGCGGTCAATGTTGGGGGTTTTGTAACCCATCATCCCAAAACTCAGATAGCTGATATTCGGGATGCCAATATCATCACCCATAATCACAAGTATGTTTGGTTTTTTGTTTTTTTCTGTCCAGAGGCCTCTTCATTGGTAAGACCTATCATAGATAGTGCCATTAATGACAATAGCATTTTTTGGTTTAGGTTTATCATATTTATAAAGTTGGATTTTTATTAATGGTTTTAAAATGCTTCGTTGAAGTTGAAATAGATGCCCATGGTTTCTCTGCCAAAACCCATGTCGATCCTCATGTTCATTCTTGGCTGTAGTTCCAGGCGATAACCAACCCCGAAATTTGGGAGTATTCTATTGTTTTGCTCTTCTGTATTGCCTATACCAAAAATCGATCCTCCACCGACCCATGCCACTACTCCACTTTTCTTAAGAGTCTCATCAGGGTTCGAAAATTGAAGCCTATACTCGGCAAGTACAAAAATCATAGATTCATCCCTAAATTGTCCCCAGGTATAACCTCTGAGGTCCCAAGGTGTGCCTAGCTGAGACATTTCGCCATATGGTACATCTCCAAATCCAAAACGTCCTCTGGCTTGCATCGCAAAAGTGCTGCCTACTTTCCCAGTATTGATATAATGCCTAAAGTCCGCATTTAATATAGAGTAATCATTGTCCCCACCTAAATAGGAACCATAGACAGTGTAATCAAAATTTATCAAGGAACCTTTCCAGGCATTTATAGGGATGTCCCTGCTATCGTATTGTAGAATTAAACCAAGACCAGCATTAAATGGTTTATCATTGAACTCCTGATAAAAGGGATCGTTTTCAACCAGAATAGCAGCATCTGTTCCCTTAGTATAATTGAGGTCGACATTTAATCCGACATATGTGTATTCTTTAATTCTATATAGAAATTGTGGCCTTATCCAGAACCACTCCCTATTGTATGCAGTAGTAGAGTCGCTTACCGGTGTATTAAAACCCCTTTCGTAACCTACTCCCCAATAATTATCAGGCATGTCCTTATACCAGAATTGGCCATTGATCCTGAGCTTGTCCTCCATCCAATAGGAAGTAAGAATACTTTGGAATACCACAGCGCCTGTTGTAGACAATGCAAACGTCACTGGAAGTGTAGACCGCTGTGTTATCTTATCGTCCGGATTATTCTTGAATGATATCAAGCCTCCAGCCGCAATCAAACCTCCTAACTCAGGAGTATAAGCTGGAACTACAATGGGGGAAATTATAAATTTCCCATTGTCAATTTTGTATTGTCTTACAGAGTCTTTGGCTGCTTTTTTTTCAGCTTTAATTTCCTTTTTTTGTCGCTTGAGAGTAAGTTTCAAAATGATTAAACAACAGGGTTATGGCTAATAGAATTATTGTAATTAGGCTTTTCATCTCTGCTAAAGCTTTAGCTGCACTTGTTTTGAAACCGTGCTAAATAACAATATATATTCGAAAAGTACAAATCGACAAGCAAGTTTCTGGTGTCAGTTACGGAAGATGATCTTTCTTGATTTGTTAAATTGGGTTATTTTAAGTAATTGACGGATTCATTTTTGTGGTACGCAATTCGTTATGGTTTTTTCAGATTGGATTCATTGGCTATTTTCAGTGGTGATGGATTGGGCGTGGATTCCCCTAGCCGTGACCTATTTTGGGGTGATACTAACAATATTGTTAGAAAATCGAAATGTTTCAAAATCATTCTCCTACATCTTCCTTTTGATTTTTTTTCCAATAATTGGACTGGTGATTTTTTACTTTTTTGGGAGAGATTATCGAAAAAATATCAAATTCAGACTGAAAGGTGAAAATGATAAAAAAACCTCAGAGGAGTTTAGACAAAGACTAATAAAACAGCAGGAATCAATACTTAACAATTTAGAAGATAATTTCAGTGGTTTGAGCAGGTCCGCCAGGTTGCTTTTCAATGTTGAAAATTCACTTACTCTGACTGGCAATAGGGCCTCTCTGTTGGTCAATGGAGAACATAAATTTCCTGAATTCTTTCAAGTAATACAAGCCGCAACACACCACATCCACATTGAATACTATATTTTGTCAGAAGATAGCATTGGGAATCGATTAGTGGAAATTCTTATTGCTAAGGCAAAAGAGGGGGTGGAAGTCAGGTTGGTGGTAGATGGAGTGGGATCGGCAGGGTTAAAAAAAATACCTGGCCTCCTCAAGCAGAACGGAGTCAAATTCGAAGTCTTTATGCCTGTGACATTTAAAAAACTTGCTTCGCCAAATTATCGCAATCATCGAAAGATTATGATTGTGGATGGAAGTATAGGTTTCATTGGCGGCATTAATTTGAGTGATAGATACCTAAATAATGGAAAGCACAATTTATATTGGAGAGATACTCATTTGAAGATCGAAGGTCCTGCGGTCAGCAACCTTCAATTGAATTTTAAAACCACTTGGGAATATCTTAGCGATAAGATTGTTCCATTTGAATCACCTTACTTCGAATTCACTGCACCAACTTCAGATGAAACACCCATCTCCATTGTAAGCTCTGGCCCAACTTCTATTAGGCCACATGGCATGGACAGCATGGTCAGTTTAATCTACAATGCAAATAAAAGCATTCGTATTACCAATCCTTATTTTATTCCCAGTGAAGAGTTGAGTGGCTCATTAATTGTTGCAGCGTTATCAGGAATTGAGGTAAGTTTAATATTACCAGGTATAGCAGATTCATTTTTTGGTTCAACGGGCCTCTTATTCTTATTTTAAGCCTTTGCTAACTGCGGGAGTAAAAATATATAAGTATCAAAAAGGATTCCTTCATGCCAAAACCATGACAGTAGATGATCAGGTCTCTATGGTCGGATCGTTCAATACGGATATTCGAAGTTTCTATGTCAATTTCGAAGCATCTGCCATAGTTTATGATAAAAAATTGACTGCAGCATTAAATTCACTTTTTATCGACGACTTGCAAGAAAGTCAAGTGATAAAATTTGCTGAATGGAAAAAAAGATCATTAATTGATAAGTTACTTGATTCTATTTGCAGGCTGTTCACACCTATTTTGTAGGGATAGAACGGTTCCACATTGTCTAATGCTGTCAGTGTAATGCCAAACTTAATCGTCAAGAACCAAGCCCTTGTAAAAAAGTCTTGAATTTTTCGGGTCCAATACACAATTAAAACGGAAAAATCAGCGGTACCAGTAAAAGAGTTAATAAAAACACAATAATTTGAAGCGGTATTCCAACCTTTACAAAGTGATTAAACCCATATCCGCCAGGTCCCATAACCAAAGTGTTCACCGGGGATGCAACTGGAGTGGCAAATGCCGTTGAAGCTGCAATGGCCACAGTCATAAGTACTGGATAGGGAGAAACTCCTAAGCCTATAGCAGTATCGACTGCAATTGGTGCAACTAGCACGGCAGTTGCGGTATTGGATATAAATTGGCTAAAAAAAGAAGTTAATAAAAATAGGCCGGCCAATAGTGCCATCGGGCCAATAGGACCTAAACTCATAGCCAACCCATTTGCTATCAATTCTGCTCCTCCTGTTTTTTCAAGTGCCGTCGCCACAGGAAGCATACCTGCGATCAGCACAACGCTTTCCCAGTTAATTGACTTGTATGCATCTTTCATACTAACGCATTTTGTAAGAACCAGGGTTATTGCGGCTAACAAAACAGCGGTTACAGCAGGTAAAAGTTTAAATGCCATTAGAATCATCATGCCCAGCATGATACCCAAAGCCAGTGGAGCCCTTGAACGGTTTGGTGCTACGTCGTCCATTTCTATTGGAACGTTCAGCACCACAAAATCTTTCTGACTGCCCGGAAAAAGACCAATCATCGTCCATTCCCCAATCAACAGCATAGAATCGCCAAATTGCAGTTGCGTTTTACTAAGTTCTTCTAATAATTTACCCTGGCGCATAATGCCCAATACTGTCGCACTATATCGCTCCTGAAATCGAAGTTCATTCAAGGTACGTCCAATTAAATTAGAGCGGGGTG
>PVMK01117145.1_pt1 | contig 14511 bp, 9 predicted proteins | sample 1853481 | NCBI WGS metagenome assembly PVMK01 (sample SAMN08533507, study PRJNA380276) | Marine sediment metagenome, whole genome shotgun sequencing project. | reverse complement strand
GTCGGAGGCAGCATCGTGATCCCGCACTTGCGGCATGCTGTGGAAACGATTGATCTGTTAAAAAGTGAAGAAGAGCAGGCAAAATAGAAAAAGATATTTTACTAGGAAACCAATATTGCCCTCTGCGAGGCTGACACAGATGTGATGGAAAGCCAGGTGGTGGTGGTGGTGGGATAAAATACTTTTTGAGCAATCACCTCGACTCGATGTCGACGGTTTTGGATGACAATGGCGGCATAGAGGAAGAGCAGCGCTATCGCGAACCAATTCCATAGGGGAGCGCCAGCTGTGCTCCACACTTGCCCCCCCTAACCCCCCAATTCTGGGGGGAATCTAGCCGTTACCGGGAAGGAATGCGCAGATCTCTACGACCTTCTTTAGTGATACCTCCAGTATGTTTTGTCAGGCCCAAATCATGTAATCTTGCCCCAAGATCTAAATATCCAACTAGACGATTGGCGTCCGTAAAACGAGAGATATCGCCGATAGCACCTAGCGCTGTGACGGAGGTAATTAATCCAATCCCAGTCAGTTGGATCAGCAGCGGTACGCGCTCATTTTGTGCTGCCCAGGCAGCCAGCGTTCAAAAGCTAGGTAGCGCAGGTATGACGCAGACGATGGGGATGGAACTTGACCCCGTTTAGGCCAAAACAACGGAGGTGTTAATATCACGTTCCAGAGGCACAACATCTTCTATGAGTTGGGCATTTAATTTATCCCGTGCTTTTTCAAGATCATATAATGATTGTAAATTCATCCATAATTCTGCCGATGTTCCAAAATAACGACTCATTCGTAAGGCTGTATCAGCAGTAATACTCCGTTTTCCATGTACAATCTCGTTGATTTTACGCGGGTAAACCTTCATCTCTTTTGCCAACCTATACTGACTGATACCTAGCGGTAAAAGGAAATCTTCAAGCAGAACCTCGCCAGGATGAACTGGGGGTATTTTCTTTTTATTCATAATTCACCTTCACCTAGTGATAATCTACGATTTCGACCTCATAAGCATCACCGTCTTGCCATCTGAAACAAATGCGCCATTGGTCATTTATCCGAATACTGTGCTGACCCTTTCGATCCCCATGCAACTTTTCTAGCATATTCGATGGTGGGATCAACAAGTCTTTCAATTGTTTAGCAGCATGTAGAAATGCTAATCGGCGGTATGCTGTCATTTGAATATTTTGCGGAAGCCTTCGAGAAAAATTACGATGAAAAATTATCTCAGTTTCTTTAGAGTTGAAAGACTTTATCACAAATGAATAATACCGCCATGCGGTATTATTGTCAAGCGGTATTATTTATTGAGATGCACACAAGAACCTAAACCACGCGGCTATCCAGAAAATCTTCGCAAACAGGCTTTGAACTCATTGAAACTTATGAGTGATTTATTGGATACAGTTTGATCATTGCAAAAACGATAAACTGAGCATCTAAGAATAAGGCATGCCCACATTCAAATCGCTCCGAATTACCTTAAATAGGTTGAAGGAATGTGAAAACGTTCTCCTATCGTTGTAAAGCTCCTATTTGTAAACCTCGAGTAAGCTGATCGGGAAACTGGCAAATTTTTATCAGACCTGCATTGGTTGGGAAGTCCCAAAGTACCGTTTATTTATAAATTTACGACGATCTTGGAGACCGCTACCAACAAACATTTGATGGAAATACCACCAATTACAGCCTCGATTTGAACGCTGGTTTGACGCAAGTACTAGCCGACGGCAACAATACCTATCTCTTCGGAAATGGTCGCATTTCGAAGCACACATCTACCACGGAGTACTTCCTGGGCGATGCCCAGGGTTCTGTGCGGCAGGTGGTAGATGCCAAAGGTGAAATTACCTTGGCGCAGAGTTATGCGCCGTATGGTACTTGCACGTATTGGGGCTGCAAGGACTGAAGTTAATGAGGGCAGGATAAGGATTGTGGATAGTATGTACCGATCTGATCAGGAGAAAAAAACTATTTAAAAACATCTCTTTTGGTAAAAGGAGCTGATAAAAAGCGCAAGAACAATTTCCAACCTGGACTCCAGACAAACGCCGCACCAGTCTTTTGATTGTTAATCATCTTTTTTGCCAACCAGGGGGTGACATTTTCTACTCGATCAGCAATGATATTAAAAATCTTCCGAACCCGTTCTATTTCGTCAGGATGCTCTCTAAAGTGATCCATGACCAAATCAGTCATTACCATGCCGGGCTGCAGTGTGCCCACAATCAACGGTTCAGATTTCAATTCTTTGGCTAAGGACTTTGTAAAGTAAGTGACCGCGGCTTTACTGGTTCCGTAAGTTGCCATGCCCGTGCGCATACGACCTTTGCTACCAAATCCTTCCAGATTATAGATAGCCCCAAAGCCTTGAGACAACATGGCTGATACAGCAACGTTAGAGCCATAGATTGTACCCAAAATATTGGTCAAAACAACACGCTCAACCTCTTGAGGGGTATATTGCCATACTGGGACTTGCGGGCCGCTAACGCCAGCATTATTGATCCAAATATCAATCTTACCAAAATGCGTTTGGGCACCATCCCATAAAGCCTGTAAATCGTCGGGGTTAGTGACATCGCCAGCCAAGCCATAAATACGATCGGTAGAAAATTGACTCCCTAATTCTGTCACTACTTGCTGAACACTCTTATCCGAGCGTCCGCTAATCGCTACGGCACAACCCAAATCTAAGAAAGCCCTGGCTAACCCTAATCCGATGCCGCGCGTGCTGCCCGTAATAACAATGTTTTTCATAGCAGTTTCCTTTTACCTGTCCGTCAGAATAGCAATATTATACTCTCTTCAATCAATCTATATTATAAAAAGGAGGACAACCACAAACACGAGAAACAATGCCGCGGCCAAAGCGAGCAATAAATATTTTTTTTACGAGATTATATATCGCGGGCAATGGCTCGTTTTGCCCACTCAGTCTGATGTCCGTATCGCCTGCACATCCTTAAAAAAATAATTAGTGGCAAATAAAAGCCCTCAGAATTTCTGAGGGCGTAGTGAACAACTATTACGCTCTTTGGCGAATGGCGTCCCAGCCCGCGTAGTGGGCCTCATTGCCAAGTTCAGCCTCGATGCGCAATAATTGATTGTATTTGGCAACCCGATCTGAGCGGGCCGGTGCACCTGTTTTGATCTGACCCATATTGAGCGCCACGGACAAATCCGCAATTGTGGCATCTTCAGTTTCGCCGGAACGATGTGAGGCGACAGCCGTCCAACCGGCACGATGACAAAGCTGTACAGCTTCGAAAGTCTCTGTAAGTGAGCCAATTTGGTTAAGCTTTACTAAAAGTGAGTTTGCGGCTTGTTCTTGGATGCCGCGTCGTATGCGCTCAGGATTGGTGACCAACAAATCATCGCCAACAATTTGGATCCGGTCACCGAGCTCGGACACCATCAGCGACCAACCACGCCAATCATCTTGGGCCAGGCCATCTTCAATCGAGACAATCGGATACTGATCAACCCAGTCTTTCCAGAATGCAACCATTTCTTCACTAGTTAGTTTTTTGCCTTCCGTACGCAAGTGGTACAAACCTGTGTCGGCCTCGTAGAATTCTGAAGCTGCCGGATCAAGGGCAATAGCGATCTGCTCACCAGCTTTATAGCCAGCTTTTTCAATGGCTTCCAAAATAATTTCAACAGCCTCAGCATTTGCCTTCAGTGCTGGCGCGTAACCACCTTCATCGCCCACCAATGTTTTATATCCGCGAGCTTTAAGTGCTGCTTTAAGAGCGTGATAAATTTCAACACCCCAACGCAACCCTTCTGAAAAAGTGGGCGCACCCAAAGGCATAATCATAAATTCCTGCGCATCGGTAGATTGCCAACCCGTATGCGCGCCACCGTTAAGAATATTCATCATGGGCACAGGTAAAACATGCGCGTGCATTCCCCCCAGATAACGATATAGCGGCAGATTCAATGCCTTAGCCGCGGCTTTAGCAACAGCTAAACTGGTACCTAAAATGGCGTTCGCGCCCAGTTCAGATTTATTCGATGTGCCATCGAGCGCTAACAATGCCAAATCAATCGCGCGCTGGTTGGTTGCATCCCATCCAAAGAGTGCTTCAGATATGGGACCATTAACATTAGCGACAGCTTGATATACACTTTTTCCACCATAACGAGATTTATCACCATCGCGTAATTCAAGAGCCTCATGCACACCGGTAGAAGCTCCGGAGGGCACGATCGCTCTACCGACACTGCCATCTAGTAAAGTCACATCAACTTCAACGGTAGGGTTACCGCGCGAATCAAGCACTTGTCGACCAACTATGATTTCAATTATTGTGGAATCCATTTTGTTCACCTCGTTTTAATTGTCTATTAATTATCCTCGAACTAACAAGGATATTAGAATTAATAAAGTTAGGGTACCATCAGATAAAGTATAATCCATCTCAAGTGCATCGTGGAGAGGCGCGAAGGCGTGGCTCAAGGAATCAACTTTATGTATTGCAATAGCAGATCGAGAGGAGTGCTGTTTTCATGGATCAACTAGAAAACAATGATCCCCGCGATAATAAAAAGTACTATTTCTATGAAACACGCACCCGGCGAGTTACGGTTGCCATTTTACGGGCTTTTACCTGGTTCGTGATGAAAATTGAAGCACATGATGTTGAAAACCTGCCAGCAAAAGGTGCCGCAATTTTAGCCAGCAATCATGTCACCAATTTTGATATCCTTCCAATGCAGCTCAGCATCCATCGAATATTGTTCTACATGGCAAAAGAGGAATTGCTTCGTAATCCGATTGTGGAGCATGTGCTGCGAAAGGGGGGTGCTTTTCCTATTTATCGAGGCAAAAAAGATCGTTGGGCGCGGTGCCACGCTGAAAAAGTGCTAGAACATGGTCTTGTATTGGGTCTATTTCCAGAAGGAACACGCAGTAAAGGACGCGGATTACGGCAAGCAAAAACTGGGACTGCCCGTTTTGCAATCAATGCCAACTGTCCTATCGTGCCCATGGCGATCAGCGGAACTGATCGAATCTTTGAAAATTTTCCCCGCAGAACTAAGGTCAGCGTAACGCTGGGGGAACCGATTTATGCTCAATCAAGCGAAGGTCCAATTGCACTTACAGACCGGGTCATGTTTGCTATCGCTGAAATGTTACCGCCAGAGCTACGCGGTGTATACGCTGAAAAACCCGAAGGCTTCGAATAAAATTTACATTATTTCTAAGGCGCTTGATCATAAAATATAAGCGGCTGTTTTAGTTTTTTTTGGCATCAACCTGAACCTTGACTGCTTTAATGAAAGCCGAAAATAGGGGGTGTGGTTGATCAGGGCGTGATAAAAACTCAGGATGGAATTGTGTGCCAAGCATAAAGGGGTGATCAGTAAGTTCGGAGATTTCTACCAAGCGAGCATCAGGGGAAAGACCAGAAAAACGCATTCCGGCGTCACCCAAAATTTGACGATAGGAATTTTTAAATTCGAAGCGATGACGATGACGTTCATGGACAACTTCTTGCTGGTAAGCCTGAGCAGCTATCGTGCCAGGCTGTAAATGACAGGGATATAAGCCTAATCGCATTGTACCGCCCATATCACTCAGCTTTTGTTGATCTGGCATGAGGTCAATCACTGGGTGCTCGGTAGATGGGTAGAACTCCGTAGAGTTGACATCATCAACACCCAATACATATCGAGCAAACTCGACCACAATTAACTGCATCCCCAAGCACAATCCCAATAACGGAATCTTATTCTCGCGAGCGTACCGTATGGCAAGTATTTTACCTTCGGTTCCACGCTCGCCAAACCCTCCTGGGATAATGATGCCATCAGCGTCTTGCAGCAATGTTAAATCAGGATCTTTTTCCAAATCCGTAGAATGAATCCACAAAATGTGATCATCTAATCCAAAAGAAAGGGCAGCATGGCGAGAAGCCTCGCGCACACTCATATAAGCATCATGCAATTCCACGTATTTACCCACAAGTGCAATTTTGACCTTGGGCTTAGTTTTGCGCATCTCGGCCACCAAGCGCTTCCAGTCACGCCAGTCGGGTTCCACTCGAGGGCTGAGTCCCAAGCGATTAATGATAAATTTCCCCAAGCCATTTTCTTCCAACATCAAGGGGATTTCGTAAAGCTGGTCGGCCGTCATCATAGGAACTACCGCGCGGCGGTCAACATCGCAAAATAAGGCAATTTTATCGCGCAATTCATCACCTACCTTGTGATCCGAACGAGCGATAATCACATCGGGGGTGATGCCTATTGAGCGTAATTCTCGCACCGAGTGCTGGGTGGGTTTTGTTTTTAGCTCACCGGTGGCAGCGATGAAGGGCAGCCATGTCACGTGAATATACAGGCTATTATCAATACCAACATCGCTGCGCATCTGCCGCAGGGCCTCTAAGAAAGGCAAACCTTCAATATCACCCACTGTGCCACCTACCTCAACCAACACAATCTCAGCCTTGGTTGTTTTGGCTACCAAATGGATACGGTGCTTGATTTCGTTCGTGATGTGAGGGATAACCTGAATAGTACCGCCTAAATAATCACCACGCCGCTCTTTTGAGATAACTTCAGCATAAACTTGCCCGGTAGTAACATTGCATACCCTGTTAAGACGAATATCAATAAAACGCTCGTAATGTCCCAAATCGAGGTCAGTTTCTGCGCCGTCATCAAGCACATAAACTTCGCCATGTTGATAGGGACTCATGGTACCCGGATCGACATTGATATAGGGATCCAATTTCTGCACAGTAACTTCAAAGCCGCGCTGCTTGAGTAATTTTCCGAGAGCCGCTGCAGTTACGCCCTTACCGACAGAACTAACCACTCCCCCCGTGAGAAAGATATATTTTGTTGCCATTTTTGTCTCCAGTAATACTGCTATTAAAAAAGAAGTGGGGAGGGCCGTTGGTCGGCTACCTCCCCACCGTTTGCTTCACGATGATGGTACTTTACAGGCCACATTTTTATCCAGCAATACGCTCAAGATTATCTACCACCCGATTAAGTCCAAAATGGCAAGCTTTGAATTCGCGGTTCTGTGAGCCAACGCTTTGTTAAACCTATCAACGCCCACTGACGCCAGTATCAAATAATCCTGGTTGCCACAAATCAAACACCGATTTGGCATAAATCACGGGCTGACCGAGGCTGCAACTTCCTGGGTACGGCTCACAATTCCTGTCAACGACCGACCCAATACAAACCACTATTTGGTCATCGCTTTTCCCCTAATATGACTACTTTAGGGCATTTTTTCAGTTTACCATACATAGGTACGAAGTGCCAGTTGACCGCCACATACCTCCATGTTAAACTGATAAATTGTCTATGCGTCGCACCTATTTGTTTTTATTCTTCATAATAATAACACTTGGTATGGTTCTGCCTGCCAACGCGCAATGGGGTACGCCTCCAAAGGTCGAAATTCTCTCCCCCTCAGAAGGCGAAGTGCTGCAAGGAGTTATCCCCATTATTGGCAGCACAAATGTTGAAGAGTTAGAATCCTGGGAATTAAGTTTTAGCTATATCAATGATTCGAGAGAAACATGGTTCCTGATCCATGAGAGCGATCAAGCGGTCAGCAATGAACTATTGGCTCAATGGGATACAACTGCGATCACTGATGGCGATTATCAACTTCGATTACGTGGTTTTCTAGCAGAAAACAAATCTTCCGACACACTCATGACCAACTTGCGCGTGCGAAACTACACCCTTATTGAAACCAGTACGCCCGCGCTAATACCAACGTCCGAATTGATATCTACAATCGAACCAACAGCGACACTTCAGCAACCGACACCAACGCCGCTGCCGCGCAATCCCTTGGAAGTTACTGAGCGCGATATTGTAATCAGTCTCACACATGGGGCGCTAACAGCTTTTGCGCTGATTGCCTTAGTTGGGCTATATGCATCTATCCGCAAAAAGATTCGATAACAAATATGATGTCATTATTTAATAATAATCAACCCATACTTATTGCTGGTTTAGGCAATCCTGGACGACAATACCGCCAAACGCGGCACAATATCGGCTTTATGCTAATCGACCAGCTCGCAGAGCGCTTAGGTTTAACCTTTGGACGCATGCAGAACAAAGCTCTGGTTACAAGCGGTCACTATCAAGAAAAAAAAATCATCCTTGCCAAGCCGCAATCCTTTATGAATAATTCAGGTCAAGTTGTGGGAGCATTGGTGCGTTTCTACAAATTATCCCTTGAGAACTTACTGATAGTGTGTGATGATGTTGATCTGCCCTTCGAAACGCTGCGTTTGCGCCCTTCAGGAGGGTCGGCTGGACAAAAGGGGATAAAATCCATCATCCAGCACTTAGGCAGCCAAGATTTTCCGCGCTTACGACTGGGCATTGACCACCCTCCTGGACGCATGGATACAGCCGATTATGTGCTGCAAAATTTTTCCAAAAAGGACAGCGAGGCGTTAGCATTTTTCATAAGGCGCGCTAACGACGCTGCGTTGTGTTTTATTACAACAGGCATTGATGATGCCATGACAACCTTTAATCGCACGCCTGAACGTAATGGGTGAAAGCTAATCCAGTCTTGGCTTCCAAAACCACAAAAATGCTCAAAGATTTTATAAACACGCTGCTCAACCAACACGATTTTCAGATTATTATCGATTCGCTAAAAGCCGGTCACCCGCCCGATAATTTAGCTTTACCGCGCGCTGCCAGGCTGCCCGTGCTAACCGCCTTGCAGCAGTATCTCAACATTCCGATCCTTTATATTACGCATCGCGCTGACCACGCGCTGACACAACTTACTGAACTTGAATTCTGGGATGAGGAAACGCCGCACCTGTATTTTCCAGAACCCAATTCGCTTTTCTACGAACAAACACCTTGGGACGAGCATACCCGCCAGGAACGGTTAGCCGCGCTTACGGTGCTCTCGGCATATCAAATTCCAGGAGTTGAAAGATTGTTAAAAGCGCCAATCATAATCGCAAGCGCGCGCGCAGTGATGACTCGCAGCATGCCCCGGCGCATTTTCATCAAAGCAAGCCAACGTCTCAAACCCGGCAAGGTTACCTCGCCAGAGTCCCTAGCGCGTCATTGGGTTCGCCTAGGTTATGAGGCTGCTCATATAGTCACTGCTCCCGGTCAATTTGCCCGCCGAGGCGGCATACTCGATATTTGGCCTCCAGCCGACTCTTCCCCCTGCCGCATTGAATTTTTTGGTGATGAAATTGAAACGCTGCGGTGTTTTGATCCATCTTCGCAACGCACTATTTCAAGAGAGCAAGCTGTGCGGATAACTCCGGCCCGCGAGTATATTATGCCAGAGTCATGGCTGCCGGTGGCAGGCGAATCACCACTTTCTGAGTTTCACATTGCTCAAATATACACCAGCATTAGCAGTTTGTTAGATTATTTACCTCGTAATGCTCTTGTGGTTCTCGACGATCAAGAGGCTCTGCGGGAATCGGTCCATACGCTAGAAGAGCAAGCCGTATCCCTGCGAAAAGGGTATATCAAAGAGGGGTTAATCAAAGAAGATTATCCACTCCCTTACCTGACGTGGGAGGAAATTGAAGATTCCTTTCCGCAAGCAGGCGTGCTTAGTCTAGGTCCAAGCGGCATCGACCCCGACCAGATTTCATCAACCTTGGCCAAGCGTTTTAGCCCAAACCAGCGCTTTGGCGGACGATTAAAATTGCTTATGGATCTTTTGGTTGAGAAGGCGCAATTGGGAGATCAAACTGTCATTGTTTCACGACAAGCCAGTCGCCTAGACGAATTATGGAAAGAACGCTATCACCCGACTGGATCGATAAAGCACAAACCGCAATTTGTGATCGGATCGCTGACTGACGGCTGGAATTTTTACACAGAAAATCAGAGAACGCTGCATCTTTTTACTGATGGTGAAATCTTTGGTTGGCAGCAACCACGGCCACGGCGGCGCCAACCAGTGAGAGCGAAAGCGCCTGAAGCAGCCTATGCAGACCTGCATGCCGGCGATTGGGTAGTGCATATTGATCACGGGGTGGGGAAATTTTCTGGCTTGGTACAGCGCGCTATCGAGGGTGCTGAACGAGAATATCTAGCTATCGAATATGCCGGCGGGGACCGCCTGTATGTACCCGTACAGCAAGCAGACCGTTTGACCCGCTATATTGGTGCCAGCGGCCACGCACCAACCCCAACCCGGTTGAGCAGCGCGCAATGGCACACAGTTAAAAGCAGAGTCAAAAAAGCCGTTGAAGATATGGCAGATGAGTTGCTGGAGTTGTATGCACAACGCGATATTATCAACGGCCATGCTTTCACACCTGATATGCCATGGCAGCAAGAGCTTGAAGCCAGTTTTCCGTTTGTTGAAACCGACGATCAACTGCGGGTAATTAACGATGTAAAACGGGATATGGAGTCAACACGCCCAATGGATCGGTTAATTTGTGGTGATGTGGGGTTTGGTAAAACAGAAATTGCATTACGAGCGGCTTTCAAAGCAGTTATGGATGGCAAACAAGTTGCTATTTTGGTGCCAACAACCGTCTTAGCGCAGCAACACTACCACACCTTCAGAGAGCGATTAACTGCTTTTCCAGTTGAAACCGAAATGCTCTCACGCTTCCGCACACCGCAGCAGCAAGACAAAATCATCTCCCGTGTTGCACAAGGCTCCGTCGACATCATCATCGGCACTCACCGGCTGCTTTCTGGCGATGTAACTTTTAAAGATTTAGGGCTGTTAATTATTGATGAAGAGCAACGTTTTGGCGTCTCACACAAGGAACGTATGAAGCAAATGCGCACTGAGGTTGATGTGCTGACCCTAACCGCCACACCAATTCCTCGTACGCTGTATATGGCATTGACAGGACTGCGTGATATTTCCACACTAGAAACCGCGCCTGAAGAGCGATTGCCAATCATCACGCATATTGGTCCGTATTCTCCACAACTGATACGGCGAGCAATTTTGCGAGAGATCGAGCGCGGCGGGCAGGTTTTCTTTGTGCATAATCGGGTGCAAACCATTGATCTGATGCAAGCGCAGTTAACAAGCTTAGTGCCTGAAGCACGGATTGCGATTGCCCATGGTCAGATGGCAGAAAATTTACTGGCCCAACGTATGAAAAATTTTAATGAAGCCAAAATTGATGTATTGCTCTCAACTTCTATTATTGAATCTGGATTAGACATTCCCAACGCGAATACCCTGATCGTCGATCGTGCCGATACTTTTGGGCTGGCCCAACTCTACCAACTGCGCGGCAGGGTTGGGCGCGGCGCGCAACGCGCGTACACCTATCTTTTCAAACATAAACGTAAAGCGCCCACGCCGGAAGGACGCCAACGTTTAGAAACTCTGGCGGAAAATACGCAACTTGGGGCAGGATTCTCAATTGCTATGCGCGATCTTGAAATCCGTGGGGCCGGCGATTTGCTGGGCACTCGCCAACATGGCTTAATAGGCGCAGTTGGTTTTCATCTATACACTCGTATGCTGGCCGACGCAGTCAAGCAAACTCGCGTCAATCACGGCATCCCTTTGGATAAAAATGAATTAGCCTTCAAGGCGCTTCCCCCAATAATGTCGATTGATCTACCACTGCATACCACCATCCCCAGCCAATACGTTCCCGAACAAAGTATGCGCCTGCGTTTGTACCGGCGAATTGCCGACATGCAATCCTTAGGCGAGATCGATGCCCTTGAGGAGGAATTTCGAGACCGTTTTGGACCACTACCTGCTGCAATCATAAATTTGCTCTCTTTGGTCAAAATCAAGATTTTGGCTATCAAGGCTGGCTTGGTTAGAATCAACCAGGAACGGAAACAAATCGTTTTCCATTATCCTGATGGCATTCAGCCTCCCCGGGATATCAAGACTCCATATCGGACACGTATTGGGAAATCCGCGCTGCGGTTTGAGATCAGTACATCCATCGAGGAGAGCATCCCACAAGTACTGGCGATACTCAAGAATATAATCGAAACCAAAGAATTCTAGATCTTAGGGGGAAATTCAGGAGTCACACGATGAATCGAGAGATTCACTCGAAAACCTCACAGCAACAACCCAATTAATTTTCACTTTGACACAAGCGCAGTGCAACGGTATAATCGTCGTTCGACTACGCCTAAAAAAGAATGTAAGGAGAGTGGCAATATGGCATCCATTAATGAAAATCCTAAGCGAATTGAGGATCTTAACCCCAAAGACAAACTAACTGGAACCGTGGTTAAGACTATGTTGGCAGGTGTGATTGTAGATATTGGCCTGGATATTCCCGGCGTTGTTCACATATCACGAATTCAAGAAACCCCGGTAAATCGAGCGCAAGACGTTGTTGAAATTGGTCAGACAGTTGATGTATGGGTACGACAAGTTTTCCCAGATCGCAAACGCATTGAACTTACGATGGTTGAACCTTTACCCCTAGAATGGCGAGAGATCAAAAAAGATGCCGTTATAAAAGGTACTGTAACCCGACTAGAAAAATACGGCGCGTTTGTCAATATTGGTGCAGAACGTGCCGGTCTGATCCACATCAGCGAACTTGCACATGGTTTTATTGATTCACCCAGCGACGTTGTCAAAGAAGGCGATGAAGTTGAGATCAAAGTTCTCAGTGTGAATCGCCGCCGCAAGCAAATCAAACTGAGCATGAAAGCGCTCACCGAAGCCCCACAAAAAGCAGGGAAAAAATACACCCCTGAACCTGATCCAGAACCCGCAGAACCCGTCCCCACCGCAATGGAATTGGCGCTGCGCGAAGCCATGAATCGATCGAAAAATGGCAAAAATGTACTTTCCAACAGCTTGAAGTAGCAACAACCTGCTTAAACAAAAAAACCGCTTATTTAGCGGTTTTTTTGTTTAATACTGGCGTATTCATCTGCACATCAGGAATTGATAAGGTATTGGCTTATAAGTTTTGGGGCAGCGGCGTACCCCCGTTTTTCTCAAAAGGCGGAGGAAATATTTTTTCAAATTCTTCACGAGATAGCGATTCAACCTCTAGTAATTTTTCGGCAACAGCATCCAGCTTATCACGATATTGCGCCAAAATATTCTTAGCCTGCTCGTGCGCGTCATTGATAATGCGACGCACTTCAGCATCGATTTGCTCAGCGACCGATTCGGAGTAATCACGCTGCTCCGAAATTTCACGGCCGAGGAAGATCAACTCTTCTTTTTTGCCGTAAACCACCGTACCCATCACATCGCTCATCCCTAGGCGGGTAACCATCTGACGAGCCAAGCGGGTAACACGTTCAAAATCATTCGAAGCGCCTGAGGTAATATCATTGAAAACCATTTCTTCGGCCGCGCGTCCGCCTAATAAACCGATCATATCGGCAATGATCTTTTTCTTGGCCATCAGTGTGCGGTCTTGCTCAGGTAAAATCAATGTATAACCGCCAGCTAGACCACGCGCGGTGATTGAAATTTTATGAACAGGATCTGCTTCGGGCAAGGCATTGGTGACAACAGCATGACCAGCCTCATGATAGGCTATTATGCGTTTTTCTTCTTCACTAATCAAACGGCTTTTACGTTCTGGGCCAGCGATTACGCGCTCAATTGCTTCTTGGAATTCAGCTTGTCCAATCGATTTCTTGCCGCGCCGAGCAGCTAAAATTGCACCTTCATTGACCATATTTTCGATATCAGCGCCGACAAATCCAGGGGTAACTTGTGATAACGCAGCCAGATCAACATCGCTGGCTAAAGGCTTACCACGTACATGGATTTTGAGAATTGCCTCGCGCCCGCGCATATCAGGCCGATCTAAAACCACGCGTCGGTCAAAACGCCCAGGTCGGAGCAAAGCCGGGTCTAATATGTCGGGACGATTGGTAGCAGCGACAACAATAACGTTGGTATCAGTATCAAAACCATCCATCTCAACTAGCATTTGGTTCAGGGTTTGTTCGCGCTCATCATGGCTGCCGCCTAAGCCGGCGCCTCGTTGACGACCAACAGCATCAATCTCATCAACAAATACGATACAAGGGGCGTGCTTTTTGGCTTGCTCAAATAAATCCCGCACACGACTCGCGCCTACACCGACAAACATTTCAACAAATTCTGATCCTGAAATCGTAAAGAAAGGCACTCCCGCTTCACCAGAAACCGCTTTTGCCAATAAGGTTTTCCCGGTTCCGGGAGGACCAACCAGCAATACACCCTTTGGAATACGAGCGCCCAAAGCAATAAATTTTTCTGGCTCTTGCAAGAATTCAACAATCTCTTCAAGCTCTGCTTTTGATTCTTCTATGCCGCCCACTTCATCAAAAGTTACAGTAGGTTGATCAGCATCAAACAAACGAGCCCGAGATTTTCCAAAAGACATGGCGGCATTTCCTCCGCCTTGTGCTTGTCGGAAAATGAACCAAAACATAGCTCCCAACAGAATAATAGGAGCAAGATAACTAAGTGCAGTAATAAGGCCTACCCACTGGCTTGGTGGACGTACTTCAATTTTTACACGTAAACAAAGAGATACCGGGCTTAGA
>PVMK01187975.1_pt1 | contig 14514 bp, 14 predicted proteins | sample 1853481 | NCBI WGS metagenome assembly PVMK01 (sample SAMN08533507, study PRJNA380276) | Marine sediment metagenome, whole genome shotgun sequencing project. | reverse complement strand
TACTTAAAGCTCTGCGCTATGAAGAAGCCCAGGAGATTGCATCAACGGGTGGTTCGGTATTGCACCCACGGGCGATTTCGCCGGTGCGTCGTGCCGGCATGCCGCTGTGGATCAAGAGCACCGCCCGTCCGGATGCGCCGGGCACGGTTATTGCCAAAGATGCCGGCGATGATGCGCCACGTGTAAAGGCGATCTCGCGGCGGGGCGGGATTACGCTGGCTTCGATGGAAACGCCGGGGCTGTGGCAGGAAGTCGGCTTTCTTAGTCAGGCATTCAAGTGTTTCAGTGACTTAGGATTATCTATTGATCTTGTTTCTACATCTGAGAGTAATGTAACGGTTACCCTCGACCCGAGTGCTAATGCCATGGACGCCAGCATGATGGAGCGCCTCCAGTCCAACCTGGAGCGGTTGTGTCGGGTGCGGATACTGCCGGACGTGGCCGTGGTCAGCCTGGTCGGGCAGAAGATCCGTGCCATGCTGCACGAGATCGGGCCGGCGCTGGAGGCTTTCCAGGAAAACCGGATCCATCTCCTGAGCCAGGCTGCGAGTGACCTGAACCTGAGCTTTGTGGTGGATGAGGATCAGGCCGAGCGGCTGGTACGTAAGTTTCATGCGACCCTGATCAGCCCGCCGAAGACCGATGCCGTGTTTGGCGAAACCTGGGAAGAACTGCTGGCAGAGTCGCAGGATACTGCCACACCCGTGGTCGTGCCCATCCCCTGGTGGATAGAAAAGCGCGCACAGTTGATTGAAATTGCGCTGGCTAAAGACTCGGCCTATGTCTACGATCGTGCCTCTATAGCCGCGGCGGTTGGGCGTCTGCGCGGCCTGAGGTCTGTCGACCAGGTGTTTTATGCCATCAAAGCGAATTCCCATCCCGAGGTATTGCAGGTGGTGTACGACGGCGGCATGAATTTTGAAGTGGTATCCCCGGGAGAGATTCAGCTGGTGCTGGATCTGTTCCCTGATATAGACCGCCGGCGCATCCTGTTTACCCCCAATTTTGCCCCGCGAGCGGAATACGAATTCGGACTGGAGCAGGGCGTGTGGGTCACACTTGATAATTTGCATCCGTTGCGCGAGTGGGGCGATAGTTTTGCCGGCAAGCAGGTATTTTTGCGGCTGGACCCCGGTCAGGGGCGTGGTCACCACGAGCATGTCAAAACAGCCGGTGTGCATTCAAAGTTTGGTATCCCCCTGTTTGAGGTGGACGAAGCAGTTGAATTGGTAAACGCCTGCGGTGCTGAAGTGGTCGGGCTGCACGCTCATACCGGCAGCGGCATTTTGCAGGCTGATAACTGGGAGGACGTGGCTGCCTCGCTGATTGCAGTTACTCAGCACTTTCCAACGGTTCGCATCCTCGACCTGGGCGGTGGTCTGGGTATCCCTGAAATGCCCGGACAACAGGCACTGGACATAGCCGCGCTGGACGCGAGCCTGGCCCAGGTCCGCGCCCAGCTTGAAGGGTTTGAGCTGTGGCTGGAACCGGGGCGCTATGTGATTGCCGAGGCAGGCGTGTTACTGGCCACGGTGACTCAGATCAAGGGTAAAGGCGATGTGCAGTATGTGGGCATCACGACCGGCATGAATTCGCTGATCCGCCCGGCGCTGTATGGTGCGTATCACGAGATCACCAACATCAGCCGCGTGGGCGAGGCGGCCACCGAAATTGTTAATGTCGTCGGGCCTATTTGCGAAACCGGTGACCGGCTGGGCAGTGACCGTTTGTTACCGCCCAGCCGTGAAGGCGATGTGCTCGCGATTGCCAATGCCGGGGCGTATGGCTACGTGATGAGTTCGCGTTATAACCAGCGTGAACCCGCTGAGGAAGTGGTTATTTAGCGGGTATTCAGTTTGTGAATAATGGTGGGCTATGATTGACCCACGATGGATATCGAGCCAACTACACTTTCTGACGTAATCCGACTTATATCCGAGGTCTTGCGGCAACACTACGGTGTTGATCCCGAACCGCTGCTGGAAAAAGCCGGCATCGACAGCCGTATGGCGGATGTCAGCGGTAGCCGGGTGTTGCGTGAATCGATGCTAGAGTTATGGGAGCTGGCGGCAGCGGCAACCAATGATCCGTCAGTAGGGCTCGTGGTGGGGTCAAAAGTCCGTGCAACTACCTTCTATGCGCTTGGCGTTGCATTTATCACCAGTGAAACACTGGCTGATGCGCTGGAGCTATTGTGTCGGTATTACCGGGTTATTGCCACAGTTCCATTGGAGCTGAACATCAAAGCCGGAGTCAAACAATCCAGCCTGGAAATTACCTACACAGATTCAACGTATCCACTTGGGCCTATCCCTTTTGACTCCTTTATCGCATCCATCGTGGGCTTGTGTCGCCTGGCCACCTCGCCGGAATTCAATCCCGTTGAAGTGCGACTGGCCTTTGCGGACAACCATCGCGGTGGTGATTATCAGGCCTTGTTTCAGGCACCGGTAATTTTCGATGCGAAGAAGAATGCATTGGTATTTGCTACTGCGGAACTGCAGGAGCCACTGCCCGGACGTAGCCTGGATTTGCTGCATGCATCTGATCGGATTCTGGAGAACTATATCGCCGCATTAAATCCTGATGAGGTCAGCACAGAAGTACGCAAATTGCTGCTGAGTATGTTGCCCAAGGGAAATGTTAATCAGAAGATTGTTTCGGCGCGGATGAATATGAGCAGGAGCACTCTGCATCGCCGCTTGCGTGATGAAAATACAAATTTTAAGGAGTTGCTTGATAGTACGCGCCATTCTCTTGCTGTTGAGTATGTGCGGGAGGGTGAATATGCGCTGGGCTATATTACATTTCTGCTGGGGTTTTCTGATCAGAGCAATTTTTCTCGGGCCTTTAGGCGCTGGACAGGCCAATCGCCGAGGGTATACCGTGAATTGTCAGCAACAGTAGCTAATTCTTCAATCGCACATTAACTCTGGCGGTTAAACAAGCTGGCAGGAGTTGCGTAGCATCGGTATAAATGTCATGAATACCGCAACGTGTATTGAGGGGATGGGGCGCTGATGCCATTTACACTAGATGAGCAGTTACAAAAGGACTGTTTTGTATTGGGTCGCATGGAGTTCTCACGCGTGTTGTTGATGAACAATGCCTCTGTGCCCTGGTTTGTACTGGTGCCCAATACGCAAGAAACCGAAATCTTTGACCTGCCAAGCCCCGAGCGTGCCATGCTCTGGGATGAAGTGGATCGCATGGCCGAATACCTGCGTCGTGATCCTTCCATCGATAAACTCAACGTCGCCGCTATCGGCAATGTGGTCAGCCAGCTGCATGTGCATATAGTGGGGCGTCGGCAGGATGATTACTGCTGGCCCGATGTCGTGTGGGGGCGGCCGTCAGAAGAAAAATACACGGATGAAGCTGTAGCAGAAATAGTGAAATCTGTAGCTGATCATGTAGAGGTATTCGTTCCATGAAAGCAGTCGTTGTGTGTGCAGACTACTGGTGCCGGGCACTGTTTTATATTGAAGTACGCACACTGCCCACTTTATTAATGTTGTTACATTAAATATTAAACATGACTCGCTTCGCTTCCTTGTTACTAGCCTATTTGTTTCTTGCACTTGCGATTATTGGTGTGATTCTGCCCGGGTTGCCAACGGTACCCTTTTTGCTATTAACGGCCTGGTTTTCTGCAAGAGGATCAGATCGCTTACACCGCTGGCTCTATTCACACCCACATCTTGGAAAACTCCTGATTGACTGGGAGCAGCAGGGGGCAATTTCACGCTCCAGTAAGGTAATGGCGTTTCTGCTGCTTATATTAAGCTGGGTGATCATGTACAACCGTATCGATGATGTATGGCTTATGACTGGGATGGCTGTGCTGTTTATTTTGGTTATGGTGTTTCTTATCAGCCGGCCTGAGCCGCATTGAAGAGCTGATGGTGCCGGGCACAGCTTTATAGCTTATTGGGGTGGTAGCGTAATTGATGAATGGCCAGGGGTAGTCTTGGTTGGCAGGGACCAAATCATTTGGCTCGCTCAGCTACAGAACTAGTAGTACTGACCAAAACGCTATACCCCAACATAGACCCGCCTGCCCCGATGGGGTAAGTTGCAACTCAGAACGTAATTGGGGAGTGTTACTTGCGTCTGATTCGCCTTCTTAAAAAGGACCTGGCCAGGGAAATTGCTGGCTGGGTTGACCAGGATCTGATCTCCACTGATCAGGCCCAATCCATTTGCCGGCTTTACGGCGTTGATTACCAATCCCTGCAGGGCCTGTCGATGGGGTATAACCTGCTGGTATCACTTGGCTATCTGTTTATCGGGCTGGCCGTGATCACGCTGCTCGGGGCTAACTGGGATGAAATACCTCGTGGTCTGCGTATGGCCGGATTGCTTGCCTTAACGCTGGCAACCCATGGTCTGGCAATGCGGGCATATCTTGGTGGGAAGGCATCCCGTGCCACGGGTCTGTTCCTGCTCGGCAACCTGTTCTACGGCGCTTCAATTATCCTGATTGCGCAGATTTATCACTTGGGTGAGCACATGCCGGACGGTATATTCTGGTGGGCGCTGGGCAGTCTGCCTTTTGGTGTGTTGCTGCGAAATGCGTGGCTTACTTTATTCAGCTGTTTGCTGGCACTGCTGTGGTTTGTTATGGAATTTGGTGCGGGATTTTTCCCCACATTGTTCCCGATATTTATTGCGGCGGCTATTTATGTGCTGGTCAAGGGCAGGGCCAGTACACTACTTTTTTTAACGACAGCAACCAGCATTGGTTTCTACATTGAAGCCTTGTTGGCTATGTTCTGGTCCCTGGGCCGGCACCGGCCTGATATTGAAGCGGAACACCTGCTGGTGAGTGTGGCCTTGTTTGTATTTGCATATGCGCTCAGTCAGTGGATGCATACCAGGGACAGTGTGACGGCTAAAGATTACGGGGCGCTGTTATCGTTGTGGACTTTGCGCTTTGCCCTGATTGTGATGTTTGTGCTTACCTTTGCCGATCCTTGGGAAGAATTAATTCGTGTCGAGTGGAATCATCAGGCATCGATGTGGTCGGTCGTGTTGCTATTGCTTGGTATCGCACTTTGGCTCGGCTATAAGACTGATCAATTACGCGCACTCGTACCCATCAGTATTTTCTGTGGGCTGTCGATGCTCGTGGTAGTCGCGCTGAATGACACTTCCAATGCCATATATATGCAACTGCTTTACAACTTAGCACTAGTGGTTGCAGGTATCTGGTTGATCGTGCGCGGTATTCATGCGGGTATTTCGCATTACTTTTTTCTTGGCGTGATGATCATCCTGCTGATTGCTTTTGTGCGTTACATCGATTTGATCGGTGAGTATGTTGGTGGTGCCATTCTCTTCATGGCCATGGCGGGGGTGCTGCTGGGTGCTGCGAAGTATTGGAAAGCGAGTCAGTTGCATCAGACCAGTGAGGGCAGAGTATGAAGTCTTCAATGATTCGTGTGGGGCTGGCCGTAGCAATTATGCTGCAATTATTTGTGCTGTCGGGGATGGTGGTGAAGGCAGCTATGCCGCTCTGGACCGGGACGGAGATTCGCATAAAAACGATACCGATAGATCCGCGTTCAATGTTTCGCGGTAACTACGCACGACTGAACTATGCAATCAGTGTGTTACCCGAAGATGCGCTAAGTGGCACGGAGGAGCTTCGTCTTGGCGAGATTGTCTACGTGAGCCTGCAGGAGGGCGCGGGCGGTTTATATGAATACGCAGCGGCTTCGCTGACCCAGCCTGATGAGGGCATTTTCCTGCGTGGCCGTATATCAGCCAATTATATTCCCTATCGGGTTAACTACGGGATAGATGCGTTCTTTGCGCCCAAGGAAAAGGCATTGCAGCTCGAACAGGAATTACGCGATGGTGGCGTAGCGGTGTTGATGGTTACCGTCAGCGGAAAGGTCGCGTTGAAGGATGTCGTAGGGAACTAACGGTGCCGGGCACTGTTTTATAGCTTAATCAATTGTTGAATACTTCTGGATGGTGTTGGTTGGAAGGAACCGGTACCCAGAGCTCAGTGTAATGCTGTTTTACCGGTGCTCAGGGTTGGCTCAGACCATGCTTACGACGTAATCACCAGTCCAACTCCTCTTTCCCTGGACTCAGTTACAACAACCACATCGTCGCCGACGCGACGGAAGGTCAGATCAAGTGAGCCATCACCCAGATGCAGGCCCTGTAATTGCACCTCTTCGAGAAATGGAGGCAGCATTGGCCGGTGTACGTGAATTTGCCGGGCTGTGGCAGCGAAGCTGATCCCCAGCATTGCATTCAGTAATGCCACAACGGTGCTGCAAGTCCAGGCCTGTGGCGCACAGGCATTGGGATAATGGATCGGACTGGTTTTGGCGCGCCGTGAGAATCCACAGAACAGTTCCGGCATCCGATGCAGGTCCATAAAGTTGGCTGCCTCGAACAAGCCCTGGGTCAATGTGGCGACAGGTTCGCGAATCCCATAGCGGGAAAGCCCCATCGCAATCAGGGCGTTATCATGCGGCCAGATGGAACCGTTGTGATAAGACATCGGGTTGTATCGAGCTTCGGTGGTCGCAATAGTGCGAATGCCCCAGCCGGAAAAAAATGCAGCACTGCTAAGTTGCTTGGCAACCTTTATGGCCCGGTCCGGACTGGCAATACCTGTGAGTAATGTATGCCCGGCATTGGAGCTGCGTACCACGCACTGTCGGTTGGTGCCATCCAGTGCTAATACATAAGTGCCGATATCATCATTCCAGAATGCCTCATTGAAGCGTTCTTTAAGCCGCTGCGCCTGTTTGTCCAGCTTGTCTGCCTGATTTGCTCTGCCAAGAACTCTGGCTAATTGTGCCGCGCTTTGCCGGGCCGCATACACATAGGCCTGCACTTCACAAAGCGCGATAGGCCCCTGTGCCAATGTCCCGTCCTGGTGAAAGACTGAGTCATCCGAATCTTTCCAGCCCTGGTTGGCTAGGCCTCTCTCGGTCTCGCGGCTATACTCCACGAAACCATCGTTATCCCTGTCACCATATTCATCCAGCCAGCCTAATGCACGTTCGATATTGGGCCATATTTTCTGAATCAGATCTCGATCACCGGTGCGTGCGAAATATTCGCCCGCCAGAAAAATGAACAACGGCGTGGAATCTACACTGCCGTAATACTGCTTGAATGGCACCTCACCAATATTGGCCATCTCACCCATACGAGTTTCGTGCAGGATTTTGCCGGGTGCTGCATCACTTTCAGGTGCAAGCGCTGTCGCCTGGTTATTGGCAAGGTATCTCAGCACGCCGCGTGCAATCGACGGATCCATCCACAGGCTTTGCAGTGCCGTGATAATGCCGTCACGACCAAACGGTGTGCTGAACCACGGGAATGCCCGCATAAGGGTATAAACCGTGCTGCGTCTCGGTGGTCAGCATATAAAGATCGGCCAGCGAACGATTCAGCCATTCGTTAAACAACTCGTTGGACGTATAAATGCGTGCGGCAGTCTGGCGCTTGGCGCGCAGGCGGCGGCGCGAGGCCCGCAACCCGGAAGCAAATGAATGCACCGGCAGTGCAGCACCCGTCACCATCACACAGCACACTTATATAAAGACAGATGGTTTCCCGCGATTTTATCGTGATGAGGTAGGTGCACGAGTTTGGCGACACTGTTTGCGGCGCGGGATCAAATGCGATGCGTGTGGTGCGCAGGCATTGATCCCGCCCACGGTACTGCATGGTGACACTCGACGTATCGGTCTTGGTATTGAGCCGCTTACCCCGTCGGTGCGGGCGCTGGCCGCGCACTTCAAAAATATCGGCAAAATCACTGTCGTAGACATACTGGACTAAAAGACTCTTGGCCTCAGCACCATAGTTCTTAATCTTGAGACGTTCATGCTGCGTGCCCTGCCAAAGATAGATAGACCTTGCGATATGAATATTGTTATGCGCTTCATTACCTGCCCCTGATGGATTGCTCAGATGCACATTGAGGATTGTGTTATCACGGGCAATAGAAGAACTCAGGAGTAGCGGTGCGGAGCTGTTAACGCGCAGTTCATAGTGCGATAAAAAGCGGGTATCCTGATGAAAGATACCTTCTTCCGGGACGTTCCTGGGTAATGATATTCCCATAGGGGTTCAGTACCGAGAACGTATCACCCTGCTTTAAAACTTTGGGTGGCCACTCAAGATGACCTGACTCATAGTGAATATGATAATCAGTGTTATTTGCCTCAGGAGAAATCTCCGGCAGCACTTGTGGCGGGGGAGGGCGCATGGTCACTATGCAACCTGCATTGCGAGGGGCTTGCTGCTCTGAATTTTCTCATAGACCGCAATGTAATCGCGAGCCATGCGTTCTGCGGTGAAGCGCTCCTCGAAGCGGGCACGGATAGCTTGCCGATCCAGTGCGGCGATATTTTTTACGGCTGCAACGGCGCCATCAATATCGTTGACGATAAACCCGGTAATGCCATCATCGATAACCTCGGGCACTGACCCCAGCCGTAAACGCAATGGTTGGTGTGCCACAGGCCATGGCCTCGATCATCGTCAGCCCAAAGGGTTCGGGCCAGTCGATCGGGAACAGTATCGCCAGTGCATTACCAAGGAAACTGCTTTTCTCAGCCTCAGAGATTTCGCCGATGAAGTCGATATCAGTATCATCCAGTAATGGCAAGATCACATTCGTGTAGTACTCCTGGTCCGCTTCATCGACCTTGGCCGCCATCTTCAGGGGGATGCCGCTCTTGCGGGCGATTTGAATCGCGAGATCCGGGCGTTTCTCCGGACACATCCTGCCAATGAATGCCAGATAATCGTCAGGCTGGTCGTTATAGTGCAACAGGTCGATGGGCAGGCCGTGGTAAATGGTCTGCCGCCAGTTAAGCCACGGCATGGGCCGGCGTTGGTTGTCGGAAATTGAAATGACTGGCAACTCCCGGAACTCCCAATACAACGCCATGATATCGGGCAGGTCCAACCGTCCGTGCAAAGTTGTCAGGAACGGCGTCGCGTCATGCCGAAAAGCTGTGTAGTGTAAAAAATCGGTATGAAAGTGAATCACATCAAACAACTCAGCTTGTTTGTGAACCTCTTCGACCAACAGCATGTGATAAGCCAACACGTTTTCGCAGGCAGGATCAAGCCGAAGTGCCCGCTCCCCGACCGGGTGCAGTCGTGCTGCAGTGCTTGAATCTCCGCTGGCAAATAATGTGACCTCGTGTCCCTGATGTACCAGTTCTTCAGTGAGATAAGAAACTACTCTTTCGGTGCCGCCATAAAATTTTGGTGGCACGCTCTCGATGAGTGGTGCGACTTGCGCAATATGCATGGCATTCCCCTTGATGTATTAATGATGTTTCGCGTGTGCGAAAGAAGAAACTAATGTATGGGGTGGTACAGGGAATATAGGCCTTTTGGTGCGCTGTGAAAACTGCATGAAAAAGTGCTGCAGGAATATGTCAGGGGGGCATGATTTTCCTGATAAAGGGTGTTGGTAATTAGTAAAGTACTTTATAACTTAACTAAAACCAGGTCTAAACCAGGTCTAAAATCAGGTATTCAAAACCATGATTGACACAACTGCAGTGGCTCTTTAAAGTAGCCCGGCTTTTCAGGTCCCCATGCGGCAGATGCCAACTGGGTTAATAGGGAAGACCGGTAACCTCGAATTTTCGATCCAGTCCGGCGCTGCCCCCGCAACGGTAAGCGACTTTCGTCGCAAGCCCGGAACCTGCCTGATAGCAATCTCTAACGTTAATTCGCGGAGGGCGAAATGGCAGGTGATCTACCGCTGTGGCTGATAGCGCAGCGTGTTTCAGGGCTCAATTCAGCCCGTCTCTGCATAGTCATTTCTCGCCAGTTTGTTGGTCTGGTGGGGTTTGTCTGTGCGCGTATTTGCTAACAGGCCGGGCGTAAATTCCCGGGTGATGCTGAGCGGCTGGCTGGCCGGGGTTGTATTGTGCCTGTCTGCGCTGCCGGTTGATGCGGGTGCTCTCGAGGACGGGCTGCAGAATCCGCGCGTGGCCGAGATTATTACCACCGGTGTGCGTGAGCGACCGCTATCGTCACTGCCCCGCAGCGCCAACATCATTACCGCCGACGACATCGCGTTGTTACCCTCGTCCAATATTGTCGATCTGCTGGCACGGGAGGCCAACCTGAACCTGCGCTCGGTGCTTGGCAACGCCAAATTCAGCGGTGTTGATATTCGTGGCCAGGGCGATACCTATAGCAGTAATGTGCAGGTGCTGGTCGATGGCGTGCGCTTGAATGCCGCAGATTTATCGGGTGCTGATTATTCCTCTATTCCACTTGATCAGATCGAACGCATTGAAGTCATTCGTGGCGCCAACACGGTGCGCTATGGCAGCGGTGCCGTGGGTGGTGTGATCAATATCATTACCAAGCAGGCGGATGAAGGTGTAGCTCTGAATGCGCGGGCCCGGGCTGGTAGTTTCGCAACTGTTGATACGGGGCTTGGCGCCTCGTGGGGTGGTGAGCAGTTTTCCCTGGCGGGTGATGTCAATTATCACGACAGTGATGGCTATCGGGATAACAGTGGTCTGGAAACTAAAGACCTGACCGGCAGGTTGGGCTACCAGCCCAGTACATGGTTTAGCACCGGGTTGCGCGGTGAATGGCATCGCGATACCTATGGTCTCCCGGGTCCAGTGAGCAAGGATGATGATCCCACCAGTGCTAATTCGCTGACTGATGGGGGTGAAACGGACGACAATCGGGCACGACTGGATTTTTCCTTAGGCACCGAGCAGATGGGTGTCCTTAAAGTTATTGGTAGCCTCAGAGATCGTGAGAATAATTATTCTCTGGGTAAAGAAGTTGATTCTGTGCCAGATACCATTACCCAGGACGATACCCGCCTGGAGGCGCAGTACGATAAATCGATTGAGCTATGGCAGCGCACGCATAGTTTTACGCTTGGTGTTGATCTGGTGCAGACAGACTATGCCCGCGAAAAGTTTGATAACGACGGGCTCAGGAATCTTCAAAATGCCAAGGTTGGTGATATTCGTGAGACAGCTTGGTTCGCTGCCGCGGATATCACGCTCAGCGAGTCTGTAGTCCTGTCACTTGGTTATCGGGATGATGACTTCAGTCTTTCCCGTGCCACTTACGTGCTGGATTGTGCGGATGAAGACAAAATCTACTTCTTTACACTCCCGGACGGGACAATCATAGATCTGGATAACCCATTGTGTGGAGTGCCAGAGTCCCCCCGTCCTGATGCTGCTGGCGTGACGCGCACCACCTGGAATAACAGCGCGGCCGAAGCTGGTCTTGTCTACAGTCCCACAGACTACGCTAGCTGGTTCATTTCCTATGCCCAGAGTTTCCGTAACCCAAACGTTGATGAACTGATCGTGGCGGATGATGATCTGGGTCCCCAGACGGGGGACCATTTCGATATTGGTATGCGCCAGCAGTTCGGTGATGTTGTGGAGTGGAATCTCGCCCTTTTCTACAGCAAGACCGAGAATGAAATCCTGTTCGGGATGGATCCTGATGGTATTACAGCTGTGAACCGCAATGCTGATGAGCCCACCAAACGCACCGGTGGTGAAACCGATCTGCGCTGGTATGTCCTGAGTTCATTAACACTAACCGCTAACCTGGGTTACATCAATGCTCGTTTTGAGGGTACCGGCACCACGCTGCCACTGGTGCCGAAATGGACGGGTGCACTTGGCGCGCAATGGCAGCCCATGCCTGCCTGGTTATGGACCGTTGCGGCCAATTATGTCGGTGAACGCTATGACGGTAATGATTTTGCCAATCAGATGTCCCGGCTGGACGATTACCAGGTTGTTGATACACGGCTGACCTATGAGCAGGGCAGTCTGCAGTTGTATGCCGGGATTAACAATTTATTTGATGAGGTCTATGCGGCCTCTGCTTACAGCAACCAGTTTTATCCCATGCCGGATCGCAACTATTACGCGGGTCTTGCCTACCGTATACGCAATTAGATGGGTGGCCGTGATACGGCGCCTGATTAGAGGAAATGATGATGAACACAGCAATGAAGCAACTGATGATAGCAGCGCTATTGCCATTACTGACAACCGGTACAGCCATGGCGGGGATTTTTCCACCCGCTGCTGGCCAGACCAATTCAACGGCCGTCGATGCCAATGATGCCGGCATCGATGCCTGGGCCACGGGTTACAAAGATTATGCGCCGGGCCTGGAAGCGAATGCCGAATTTCAAACACCACAGAAGTCACTCGGTGTTCCAGGGAACTCGGACGGTACAAATCAGGGCGTGATTTTTGACATTGTGTCGCTCGGCCGCGGCGGGTCAATCACCATTACTTTCAGCCGGCCTGTCTTCAACGGCCCTGATTATGACTTTGCGGTTTTCGAGAATTCCTTCAGCGATGACTTTCTTGAGTTTGCCAGAGTTGAGGTTTCATCGGATGGCCAGAATTTTATAGCCTTTCCAGCATTTTCGACGGTGCCGGCACCTGTGGGTGGTTTCGGTTCGGTCGATACCACCGATGTGGAGCAGGTGGCCGGTAAATACCGCGGCGGTTTCGGTACACCCTTCGATCTGCAGCAACTCGCAGGGGCTGCAAACATTGATTTAAATGATATCCGTTATGTTCGCCTTACCGATCTTGTTGGTGACGGTTCGGCGGTTAACGATTTAACACCCGCGTCACTGGCGCACTGGCTTGGCGTTGCTGAAGCCGATCTGCCAGCTGTACTGGTATCGATTGCCAGCAATGCGCCGCCGGCGATCTATGATGTTTACCCAACCTATGACAGTGCCGGTTTTGATCTGGATGCGGTCGCGGTACTCAATGCAGGTGCAATTCCAGTGGATGTCGATATCGACTCCTTTGATGCCAACAATGAAATCGACCCTGCATCCACCGCCAATATCGCCGTTACGGTTTTCACTACCAATATTGCCGATGGTGATGCCATTGATTTCGATGCCACCACGATTAATCCGACAAGCCTGCGACTCGGTTACGGCGAAGCGGCCATTGTATCGGGTCCGTACAACACCGACTTTGATGCTGATGGTGATATTGATTCCAGCTATGTGTTCCAGACTCAGGATACCGGTATTGCTTGTGAAGACACGGACATGCCGTTAGTCGGGCAAACATCTGATTCTCAGCCGCTAGCGGGTGTGGATTTTGTGGTTACGACAGATTGTGAGACGGCTGGCTGTCACCCCTAAATACGAACTACTAAATTTTACAGATATAACTGTGTGACTTGCAGTATCAATTAAAAACAGAACGAAAATATATAAGGAGAACAACTATGCAGATTGCATTGAAGAAGAGGGTTGGCAATATTTTAGCTGCCACGACAATATTGCTGGCTGGTGCTTCGGCACAGGCCTCCATCATTGATTTCGATGACAACGCACTGCTGCCAGACAGCTATTACGACCCACAAGCTGCGGTCACCTGGACCAGCGGCGCTGCTGATTTTAATCATGGCTGGAGCTCAACTTTCAACTGTTGCTGGAGTGGCTTCACCTATTCAAATAAGTCAGATACGACCACTGCAGGCTATCTTAATGATCGTAGTGCCATCACGGGTGACGGCGTCGGCGCAGGCCAGGACAACTATGCGGTTGGTTACACCGGCAATGGCGATGCAACGCTGAGCTTTGGCAGTGCACAAACCGTACTCGGTGGTTATTTCACCAACGTGACCTATACCTATCTTGCGATGGTCTACGGTGATGACGGTAATGAAACACCGTTTGTTAAAGGCCCGTTCGAAGAAGGTGATTTCCTGACGCTGACTATTACCGGCCTGGGGTTCGGTGGTGAATCGCTGGGTTCACTCGACTTCCTGCTTGCCGATGGTGCCAATGCGCTGGATACCTGGACATGGTTTGATACCTCAGGTCTGGGTGAAGTACACGGGCTGGATTTTGCGCTGAGTTCATCAGACAACGGCTTGTTTGGTATGAACACGCCAGCCTATTTTGCAATGGATGGCCTGAGTATCGTGCCGCTGCCAGCAGGTGTCTGGTTGTTTATTTCAGCTCTGGGTGCATTGGGGTTTCGTAAGCGTTTTACCGGGTAATTGATATTGCCCCTGGTTCTGCTTGAAGGCAGGACCGGGGGCAGATACTAAAAGTATCACAATGTCGGTAATTAGAAGCTAACAGTGCCGGGCATGGCCTAGAGGAAATTAATAGTCCCGGGCAAAGTTTTATTACTTAATTTGGACTGGTTCGCAATTGCCGTATCAAAATTAAGGGTGCCGCTCCTGCCTGAAAAAAAGTGGTTTCGGCTATTGCTCGAAACCACCCAGTAATTTTTTAAGATCACCCACCATCTGCCGCAAGATGCCTGTCAGCAGTACGAACTCGGCATCGAGACGGGCGAGGGGTTCCCGCTCAGATATCTCATCTTTGTCATCCATGCCGAGTATGCGCAGTTTGCTGAATACGCCGTTCTCGTCAATCACACAGCCCAGCACGTTGTCGTATTCGACAGCCAGGTGAGTTAAGCGCATGCCGTCAGCAACCATGTTGCTGAC
>PVMK01134405.1_pt1 | contig 14514 bp, 19 predicted proteins | sample 1853481 | NCBI WGS metagenome assembly PVMK01 (sample SAMN08533507, study PRJNA380276) | Marine sediment metagenome, whole genome shotgun sequencing project. | reverse complement strand
ATTCTGCAACATTTTGAGTTCTAATTTAGCAATTGCATCTTTGAGATCTTCTACTGAAATCTGATCTTCTTCTGAAATCTGGTTTGAGTTTAGATTTGATGTATATGAACCCCCAAAAAATGCTGCAATTCCTACTACTACAATTAGTCCTATAATTAATCCGTTAAATGTTGATTTCTTTACAGATATTTTTCCATTGTTTTGATTCAATTCAAAATCATCTGAGCTCATTTGATCTTGTTTCAAAATCTAGTATACTTAATGGTATTGCCTGTAATTTTTCAATAATAATTCACTATTGAGAAATTTAAAAGCCAATGACGGGATCCGAACCCACGACCTGCTGATTACAAATCAGCTGCTCTAACCAGGCTGAGCTACATTGGCACAAAGTAAAATGAAATTTTTCAGGTTTAAAATGTTACCAAGAATCTAAAAGACATTCACTTGTCCTAATCTGTTTGAATTAACCGTCAGTTTATAATAATCCCAAATTTTGATACCTGATGAGAATACGATACATCGAACCAAACAGACTAAAGGTTTTGATGATGATGTTTCTTGGAACAGGGAATAATAGGTTTGATTATGGGGCTGCAATTTGCTCCTCCCTCAATGACTATGATTCTTACTTTCATGGGAGTAGTAAATATTGGATTGTGCGCATTTTTTACATTTACCTATTTGACACAAACACGTAATGAACCTGATAAAAGAAAGAAAAAGAAAAAATACGACTAAAATTTTTATTACAAAATATATTGCACATTTTTTAAATCTATTACAAAAAATATTTCTCTCAAATTAAAGTATAAATAATAACTCTCTTTCAACAATTCAAATGTTAGACTTAGTAGCCAAGAAATTATTTCTTACAAAAGGTAAAGGCGTACATGAAGATAGATTGACAAGTTTTGAATATGCTTTAAGAGATGCTGGGATAGCAGGAACAAACATTGTATTGATCTCTAGTATCTTCCCACCAAACGCCAAATTAATCTCTAGAAAGGATGGTCTAAAACAAATCAAACCAGGCCAGATTATGTTTACCATTTATTCAAAGAATCAGACTAATGAACCACATAGAATGTGTTCTGCATCAGTAGGTATCGCACAACCAAAAGATAAGAGCAGATATGGTTATCTCTCTGAATACGAGTCTTTTGGTCAAAACGAAATACAGGCAGGTGATTATGCTGAAGACATTGCAGCACAAATGTTGGCTTCCTCCTTGGGAATTCCCTTTGATGCTGATAAAGCATGGAATGAAAAAAGACAGCAGTGGTCAATTTCAGGTCAAATCTATAAAACCCAACACATTACTCAAGCAACTAAAGGTAACAAGGATGGTAAATGGACAACTGTATTTGCAGCAGCAGTACTCATATTGTAATTATTTTTTATATCCTTTAAGATAAAACATTGCAGCTGCAACTGCAACTATGGTAATTATAATTACTACAACAATTGATTCATCAAACTCTACTTTTTCAACTTGAAGTTGTGATCCCCCAAGCGAAAATTTTAACTCTTCTTTGTTTACTGATACTTTTTCACCAAAAATATATTTTCCTTGAATTCTTTGTCCTTCTTCAGGATCAAAAATCCACCCTTCTTTTGTAATGTCTGTAGGAATCTTTTCATTATCGATGATTTGTGTTGGGACAATATTTCCTCTGACATCTGAAACATTTGTATTTTCAGGTGATAAAATTACTACTTGAATTATTGAATTCAAAGGATAAAATCCTGTTGAAAAATACTCTGATTTCTTGAGATTTTCAACTTTGAGAAATTCTAATGGACTAATATCAGAAATTGTTGAGGCTTTATTTGGATAATCAACTGATAATTTTAGCTGCAAAAGTGATGATGATTCTAACGGAATTAACGAAAACGTCATTTTTGATTTTTCATCCAATGACAAATCCTTTGCAACATCATAAAATCCTCCTCCATCTCTAATTATTTTTGTAACAAGTATTGCTGAAATTTTTTCATACATTGAATTAGTGTCTTCCATTGGCATTGTGTAAGTTGCTGAAACCACACCTCTGCCAGAAACTACTCCTGAAGTTTCAAGTGCTTTGTTTGATTCCTCATTGGTATGGATAAAAACTGAATGGAATTCGGCATCTGTATCAAATGCTTGGTTAATTTCATCAATGTACAATTCAGCAATCTCTTTTGTAGAATCTTGAATAGCAAAAATACCCATATCTTCAAGATTTAGTGCTACATTTATCATGATGCAGGATTGATCTACCACTCCTAGAACACATTGGTTTTGATTAGTCAAAATTATGGCCTTTATCCTCACATCCTCTCTAATTTTTTGTTCTAATTCTACTGGAATTTTGATTTCCTGAAGACTTGTACTTTGTAATGTAATTGATGCTGTAACATTTTGAGAAATACTCTTATCTACAATAATTTGTGCAGTTTCTTGAAAAGTTGAAAAACTCACTTCTTGTGAATATGCATAATTTGTTGAAATTCCAATTAATACAATTAATGATAAGAAAAATATCTCTTTTTGCATAGGTTGCTACTCTAATAATGAAATTATTAAGTTTTACAAATCTTTGAAAAGATCTTTTATTGATAGTGAATCAAATTTGAGGTTAACTTTAGTGAGAGACTTTCTTTTGATTTTACCAACAAATGTTAAATCACGTTTGAACAACAAATCTGCAGTCCAACTAGTTGCAACCAGAAATCTTTTCGCAAGCATTGGTGTGTAAAGAAAATAGTTATCTTGGCTTACTATGCTGATTCTAACATTTGATTCCTTTTTGAATTTATTTTGAATTGATTTAAGAACATTAATTCCGCCAAATCCTCCACCCAATATAAGAATTTTTTTTAATTTGAGGCATGTTCTGTTTTTAAAAAAACAACCAAGTAAATTTTATACCTAATTTTACATACGAGTAGATGAACTTTTTTTATTTTTTTATGAAAATACATTATCGACTAGCTAATATTGTCATTTTTTGTAAAATCTAGTTAGTAATGGCTCTAATTGAATTTCTTGTTGATATTTTCCAAGATCCAATAATTCAATTAATTGCAGTTTTGAGCGCTTTTGGTATCGGCATATTTCAAGGAATTGTTCTAGGACGAGCTATTCTTGTGAGATTTCCTCGTCTTCAAAACCATGTAAAGACAGTATCCATTTCTCTTTTTATCATATTTTTAGCAAATGCTATTTTGAGTGTTCCACGTTTTGAATCTCCTGAGAAAATTGAATTCTCAAATTTATCCGCAGCAAGTCCTGGCGAAATCATGTCATCACTCTTTTTGATTTTTGGAATGAATACTGGATTCCTAACCGTACTAGCTATTTCTATCACTGTGATGACTTTTGTTCTTTTAAAATACACAAATATTCATGGTATAACAAAAGCATTTGTTTTCTTTTTTAGTGCCCTCATACTATTGTTGACTGGTCTAAGTAGATTCACGGATCTTACTCCTAGTACATTTGAGGTGCTTTTGTATTTCCTTTATCAGTTAGGAATTACAATTGGCATTCTTGCTGGTACCATCAGAAAAATTAAACCAAAAAAATTGGACTTGAGATAATTTCAAACGTTTAAATCAGATTGTCCTTGTTTGGATTTTGACATCGAATTCAAACCGTTCGGGGAACAAGCTGGCAGTCCATGCGTTGGACTGTCAGCCCCATTTATTAAAAAATCTAGTTCAATGATGATAGTGCTTTAACTTGCTCATTAACATAATCAAAACCTTCTTGCCAAAACTTTGGAGATCTGATATCAAATCCGTATTCTGAGAGAAGTTTCTCTGGTTTTTTAGAACCTCCTGCTGAAAGAATGTTGATGTATGATGAAACAAAGTCTTTTCCCTCTTTTTTGTATCTCTGAAATAGAGATAACGCAAGCAAATTTCCAAAAGAGTATGCATAGCAGTAAAATGGTGTATGGTAAAAGTGCGGAATGCAACTCCACTCTATTGCAAAATCTTCAGAAAGACTCACTGAATTTCCAAATTGTTCTTTTAGATTTTGTAGATATGTCTTTGAAATCTCATCAACTGTAGTTCCTTTTCCAATTTGTTTATGTGCATCAACTTCAAAAATTGTGAAAAATGATTGTCTCATAATCGTTGCATACAAATCATCAATTTTTTCTGATAACATGATCTTTTTCTCATCATCAGAAATTTTGTCAGATAAATTATCATACAATAACAACTCTGAAAAAGTAGATGCAGTCTCTGCTAAAGGCAATGGAGCATCTTGAACTAAAATTGATCTGTCTTGTGCTGCTTGGCTATGTACTGCATGACCTAATTCATGAGCTAAAGTAAAAACGTCTCTTGATTTACCTGTAAAATTTACCAGTACATACGGTGTTATTTTTGGGGTGAGTGTACTGCAAAATGCTCCATCTCTTTTTCCTTGTCTTACAGCAGAATCAATATGATTCTCGTTGAAAACTTTTCTTGCAAATCCTTCTAATGTATCACTAAACTTTCCAAGTGACTCAAAGACTAGTTTTACAGATTTGCTGTATGTGTAATTTTTTTCCTTGATATTAGCTGCTGCTGGAGCATACACGTCATATCTTCTCAATTTTTTAATTTTTAGCATCTTTGCTTTTTGAGTAAAGAACTTTTGAAAAACAGGAGAATTTTTCCTACAGACTGAAAGAAGAGATTCTATAGTTTTATCATCAACATCATTTCCAATATTTCTCATTGAAATCGGTGACTTGTATCCTCTTATCTCGATGCCCTCATCTCTCCAATTAAGAACAATGTTTTGATATATCTCGCCTATCACTCCTTTGTTTTCAGTATATTTTGTTAGAATAGTTTTGTAGGCAGTTTCACGAATTTTTGGACTAGTATTTCGTACATAGTTTGTGAGTTCTTCTCTTGTCATTACTTTGGTTTTGTTTCCTATTTTCATTTTGTATTCATAGGCATTAGTTATCTTGTCATACAGTTTTACAAGTGCAGATATTCCCGTAACATCTAGTGTGTTGATGATTCTCTCTTCAGGTTCACTAAGAGCATACTTTGCAAATAGTCTTTTGTGTACCAAATACTCTGTGAGCTCCCCTGCATCTTTGATGAGCCTTTTTGCATTTTTCTCATCTACCTGTGTCTTCCACCATAAATCAAAAAATAAAATCTTGTTAGAAATCTCAGAGCCTAATTTTGACATTCTTGTCATTAGAGATGTTGCCTCATCTGATTGAGTATCTGAAGAATATGATAATGATGCATAACCTCCAATCTTGCTCATCTTCTCAGAAATTCCTTCAACTTCTTGCAAAATACCCATGAATCTCTTGGAGGACATTTTAGGATCTAAATTTGATTTTATCTTTTCAAACTTTTTTGCTTGTTTTTCTAGTTCTTGAATCTGCTTTTGAAATGCTAGACTCTTTGGATTTTTTGCCAGTTCTGAAAGATCCCATCCTCCAAGCTGATATTCTACCATTTGATATTGTCATTTTGTAACTATTAAAAAATCAATGAATTTACTCAAGCAATGTTCTTCACTATTCTAGTCAGAAATTTCGGCTTGGGGTCAAATTTTAGGCACAGGATTGATCGCAAAAGAAATGAACAAAAAAACTTTTTAGCATGTGTATATTTTATACACACTGGTAATTATAATCCCAAATATTGTGATAAAAATGACCAAACATTGAAAGTTCAATTAAATAAGAACAGTTTCTGGATGGTGACCACATTGCGTGAATTTGGTTTCAAGTGCATTGCAAATAAACATGAATTATGTAATGATTTAAAATGCAAGTGTCTTTGTCATCCGTCCTAACACTATAAAAAAAAATTCAAGGGATAGTTAGCTTTCTATCCACATCTTCTTTGTACCTTTTTGTGTGCTGACCCAATGTCCTTCTACGGAATCTTTTATCTTATGCATAGAGAATATGATACTTGGAATTAGTGGCCTCCTTCTGTTTTAATTGCCTCTACTCCCAAACCTTCTCCTGCCTTTGATACTGCCATCATTACATTGAGAACATCTCCTGCGTTGAAAGACATCATGGTTTGATTAATTATGACATCTTTATCCTCACTTGTTCTGATAGTGGCACGTACATTGGAATTTGGTATGTCCTTGTTGTTTTTTCGTAACCAAAAGTCAACATGACCAGGTTTGTCCCCTGATAATCTTCCTACTTGTGGGGCAGCTATTACCACATAAGTTCCAGACTCTGCAATTTTAATATCTGCAGGATTATCTATACTGTGTTCTATTCCTGATATTGCATCATTTTGGTCCATAAAAACAGGTACTGGATCCGTTGTTTCTGGTCTTTGGTCTAAGGTGCTAATTATTTGTGCGTACTCTACAGCCATTAAAATATACACACGTATTATTTTCTTAAAAGCATACAGCATGTACTTGCGTTGATTTGTGTTGATCTGCGATCAAATTATAATACTAGACTAACATAATCGTCTATGAATGACTCTGAAAAATAATGAACATCCGACCGTAACTTTTTCTAGTCGATTACAGGCTGATGTTTTTTCAGTACTTGAAAAAGAAGCACTAACAAACAACATCAGTATGAATTCTCTTATTAATAATATACTTGGACGCTATGCTCATTAGAAAGACATGCAAAAGACATTGAGTTAATTTCTCTTACAAAACGTGCAGTTAGACAAATTTTTAGTGAGATGGATGAAAAATCCATCGAACACCTAGCATCTGAAGTTGGAGGAGTTGTACACAAAGAATTGGTTTTTCTTAAATTCAACGAGTTGACTTTTGATAATCTGATGCATGTGTTGGTAATCAATGCAACTCGATACGGATCAGTTAAATACAGTTTTGAAAAATCAAAGCATAATATTTGCATTCACCATGGTGTGTGTACTGAATTTTCAAAATTTTTAGCCCTAATCCATGAAATTACAGCTAGCCAACTGTCCATCAAAATGATAAACAACAAATACTGATCAAAACACCGTTTGTTTTGAAATAAGTGAACCAAATTAATCTAGGTATAATGTGTGTTCAATAACACATACAGAAGTCTAAATCAGAAAAGCCTCTATCATAATTTATGGAAAACACCACATTACAGCTAAGTATCGATTCAATTTTAGCTCAAGCAAACAGTGCTTTTGAAGGATTACTTGGTGGAGCTATGGATATGGTAAGTAAAATAACTGAATCCATGACGTCACTGTTCTAGTTGCATTATTGTATTTGCTAGTATAAAATATTCAAAAAGATATCTAGATTACACTGTTTCCAATTCATCAACATACGCTGCTACAAACATTGGTTTTTAGAAAACAGCCTCAATATTATTTTCTATAATCCGCCACCAGAAATCTCACCGAGTTCTATTTCATAACCATTAGGATCTTTAATGTAAACTGATTTTGATTGCTCCCACTCTATTGGACCATCATAAAGTATCTCAACACCTAACTTCTTGCATTTTTCAATTATTTCATTAAAATTTACAACATTGAATCCAAAGTGAGCAATTCCTCCCTCTGGTGACATTTGAGGATCCTCATACAAGCAAAGCTTGATTGCATCATTTCCAATTATTTTTGATGGCGTATCTAGTTTGTTTGGGTTTTCTTCTTGTTTTATCTCAAAGCCAAAAAGATTTTTGTAAAACTCTACACTTTGTTCCAAGTTTTTGACTTTCATATTTACATGATCAATTGATTTAGCATCTAGAAAATCACCCATACAATTTTTTGTAGATAATTTTGCTATTTAATTTTACAACTATTAAAAAATCAATAGTACTGCAAATGATACTATTAAAAACTAAATATGCTCATTAAGCATGCTTTATCTCCAATTAATTCCAAATAGGGTTCAAACCTGTAAGGAATTGAATCCCTAATACACATCCAAATTATTACTCTAATTATTGAATTTTTACAATCAAATCTATTCTTTACACTAAATAATTGAAATTAGGTTATGAAAATTCGATCAAAAATACTTGGTGGGTTTTTAATAATTATAGCGTTAACTCTCTTGTTAGGAATTCCAATTTTTTTCAATACATCTGATGTAAGCATGAACTTTACCTTTCTAGTTGAGCATGATCTTCAGGTGCTCCAAAATGCTCAAAAATTGCAAAAGCTTGTAGTTGATGCAGAAACTGGGCAGAGGGGATTCATCATTACTGGTGATGATAGTTTTCTGAAACCGTATTATGAGGGCATAGATGGTTTTAATGATCTTATAGAAATAGAGAAGCAATTAGTTTCTGATAATCCTCACCCAGGTTCAAAGGTTGGAAAAAATACAAATCCTTTTTGATAAATGGCAAACCAATGCAGCAGAACCTGAGATTAATGCAGCAAAAGATTATTTTGAATCATTTAACATAGAATCTAACCCCGCATGATTTTTCTAGTGTGTCTCAACTTCTTAAAAATAAAATTGGTAAAAACATTTTGGATGATATAAGAAATGAATTTACTATTTTTATTCAGATTGAAAATCACCTAAAAGATGATAGGTTATCAAATGTATTGACAACATCCATATTTACTGAAATTCTATTAATTTTACTTCCAGTCAGTATCATTATAGTTTCAGTAATTATTGCATTTGTCCTTACTCGTTCTATTTCAAAACCTTTAGAAGTACTTAAACAAACAAGTTACAAAATAGCTAGTGGACATTTAGACACAAAAATTAATCAACATGACATTTCTTCAGCAGGTGACGAAATCAAAGAACTCGCAAGCACTTTTAACATAATGCTTGATTCAATTAAAAACAATACAGAACTAGAAAAGCGTCTTGCAGTGGAAAAAGAAAAAGTAAAAAATGCAAAAATTAACGCATTAGGAAATGTTACTTCTAGCTTGGCACATAATTTGAAAAATCCCCTAAGTGTCATAAAAGCAACCACATCCATTATTGAGGCTACATCAAATTCAGTTGATAAAAAAACACAGGAAAGGCTGAATCTGATTAAGGTTTCCACAGAAAATATGCTCAATCAAATTGAAGATATGTTAGATTTTGTTAAACAAAAACCCTTAGAATTGCAAGAAACATCATTATCTGAAATTCTAAATATTGCTATTGATAATATTAATAAACCAAAAAGGATCAAAATCAACCTACCAGAAAATGACATTAAAATAAAATGTGATCCAGCAAAACTACAAGTTGTTTTTATGAATCTTATAACAAACTCTATTGACTCGGTTAATGGAAATGGGGAGATAACAATTGATAGTTACCAGAATAACCAAGATACGGTAATGGAAGTTACTGATACTGGAAGTATTAATCCAGATGACTTGGAAAAAATGTTTGAAGTTTTGTATACCACTAAACCTACTGGTACTGGTCTAGGATTACCATATTGTAAAAGTGTAATCGAACAACATGGAGGTAATATTGAAGTTTCAATGAATCCAACAAAGTTTACAATAATTATTCCACGTTTAGATTAAACCACTTCTAAAAATATCATTAAAATCAATAGTATTCTTCATGAAGATAACACCACTTCCAAATATCACCTGGAATTGCTTTCATAACTGAATGCCCAGTTTCTTCAAAGTGTTTTGTTGCGTGTTTACCCATTGATGAATCACAACAACCAACATGTCCGCATGTTAAACACATTCTGATAGCTACTACTGGCAGATGCTCTTTTTCACATTCTTCACAACTCTTTGTGTTTGGAGAAATTCCTTCTTTTTCTTGGGAGAAATGTTCGCACTCTTTTGCCATGTTAGTATTTTTTCAAAGTATCCTTGTATCTTTTAATTGAATCAATAATTACAGTTTTAGCGTCTTTAGATGATTCCCATCCTAAAATCTCTACTTTCTTTCCTTCCAAATCTTTGTAGACTTGGAAAAAGTGTGCAATCTCTGAGCGATAGTGATCTTCTATATTTGTAATGTCTGTAGTATGTAGATATCTAGGATCATTTGTTGATACACAAATAATTTTGTCATCTGGTTCTCCATCGTCTTTCATCCGAAGTAATCCTATTGGTCTTGCTTCAATGAGAATTCCTGGATATGTTGGATTAGTTACAAGTACTAGTGCATCAAGTGGGTCACCGTCTTCAGATAATGTCTGAGGCACTAGTCCATAATCACCTGGATAGTGAAATGGTGAGAACAATACTCTATCTGATTTTATCATATTGTGTTTTTTATCATATTCGTACTTGTTCATAGAGCCTTTTGGAATCTCTACTATTACGTTGATGATTTCAGGAATATCTGCACCTGATTCAATATCGTGCCAAAAATTCTTACTCATTTTCTAGCTCTTCAGTTAATCAATCAATATATGAATTCTATGAACAATTTTATAAATTTAGAAAAATGTTTTATCTTGTTTTACTATGTATGCTTGTTGGCAAAAATTGTAGTAATTATTGGTTCTGTTAGATCTGAAAGAAATGGAATTAAAGTTGCAAAATGGGTAGTTGGTAAACTAAAAGAGAAAGGACACCAAGTTTCACTGATAGATCCTGTAGAATTAGACCTGCCATTATTAGACAAAATGTACAAAGAGATGAAATCACCTCCTGAAAAATTACAGAAACTTCAAAAAATCATTAAAGATGCAGATGGATACATCCCAATAACTCCAGAATACAATCATAGTATATCCTCCGCGATGAAAAACACATTGGATTATTTCTTAGAGGAATATTTCTTCAAGCCTTCAGCTATCATCTCTTATTCTGTGGGTCCTTTTGGTGGTGTTCTTGCAGGAACTCATCTTCGTCAAATATTAGCCGAGATGGGTGCCTCTGCTATTCCATCACAACTTTCAATCTCCAAAGTCCATGAAACATTTGATGATGATGGAAATCTCCTTGATGAAAACTATGATAGACGATTTTCAAGATTTCTAGATGAGTTTGAATGGTATGTTTCAGCTTTGGCAAAACAAAGAGAATCTGGAACGCCTTATTGACTAAACTTGATCATTGATATTTGGAATTACTCTGAAGATTTTTACAGTATAATCTCCTTCAAAGATATTTACAAATTCTCCAGTGTTTGAATCAAGACTTCTGACTCTGAATTTGTATTCATAAGAGCCATCTCCTTTCACATCAACTTGGGCAAAGTGAACAGGATCCTCTCCCTGGTAAATTTGAATAATCACTGGATATCTTTCAACATAATCTGATGCAGCTCCTTTGACTGCTCCCCATGGAAGTTTATTGTCTTGTGGAATGCTCATTGTAGTGATAGTCTTTTGCAAACTAATCTCCTCATTAATCGGAGTTACAGTGATGCTATTTTGACTAGTTTCAGCAGCAATATCTCCTGGGATCATCATTATTCCAATAACTGCCATAATTGATGCAATCAAAAATATGCTTGATTTTGTTTTCATTTTCAATTTCTTTCCTTTCTCAGTCCTTTAAAAAATTTGTTACTAATTTGTTCCAACTTTGTTTATAATCATGGCAATTCTTCTTCCAAATCCGAGCATGCCTTGTGAACCCATTTTTCATTAGAGTTTTTTAGGATCACTTTGCCTACTTTGATTTCCTCTCCACATTCTACACATTTTCCATTAAATCTGGCCTTCATAGATTTTCCTCTAATCTTGACCAATTTTAACTATGAAAATTCTCTTAATGTCTCAAAATCACCCAAAAAATATCAAGATTTTATCAAAAATAATATGTCTATCTGCTTTTGAGTCAGTTGTAAAGAGAAAATGGTGATTGTAATTGCTAAGTGAAGAAGACCTATTTGCCAGAATTCTAAAAGTAAAAAATCTTAAAGAAAACTGCTTCAAATATCTAGAAGAAAGCTCAAAAGCACTGCTTACTCAAAAAATCATCTTTGCATTATCTGAATTAACTGCAGAAAAGATGGGCCCTGTAAAACTATCTGAAATTGCACAAAAAACAACTGGCCAAAGCGACAAAGCAAAACAAGACCTAGTTCGACTTACAATAGAAAAGTCTCTTCTAAGATGTGGACTAGTTGAGAAATTAAAATATGCCTCAAATGATGTCAGATACATTTTGACTGCATATCGATTCCAAAAGATCAAAGAGCTTGATAGTTTCAGAGGTGATAGTTCTGAACCAATAGGTGATGTATTGGAATTACCAAAATCAACTTGGCCAATTCCTGATGAATTTTATCTTCTCTTGGCAAAAAAATATGGATATGAACAATCACTAAACAAACTACATTCAGATTATGATGCTGATTTAATTCCTCGTGGAAAATATGAGAATCTTAACAACAGCTATACAAAATTACTTAATCAAACACGTGAAAAATTAGATTCAAAATATTCTGCTCTTGAAACATTGGTGGTAACCGAATCATGAAATTTCTGATAATCTTTGGTCTAGTTTTATCTGGATTTATTTTTGCGGGTTTTTTTGATGATTCTGCTTTTGCCCAATCAAATCAGAACACAATCAAAGTAAGTTTTGAAAACAATGTTGCACCATCTTATGAGATACCACTTGTTGCAGGACAAACCTTTACTTTGACTCAGAATTACTCTTGGGTTCATGATGAAACAAGCAGGTATAATCTTGTATCTTATACTTTGGATGGCGAGACAGTAAAGATATCAAGAAATGCACGGGGCGATTTCACATTAAGCATTCCAACTGATTCATCTCATACTGTAGTGTTTGCTACTGCTACACAATATGCTCTAAGTGTTGAGGGAACAAATGATTTTTCATATCTTCCTTCTTCTCCAACTCAGGATAACTGGTTTGATGCAGGAACTGAAGTATCAGTTAATGTACAAAAAACAACTGAAATTGAAAACAACAAAGTAAGACAAGAGATTACTGGGTGGTCCCTTGACAAAACAGAGTTTTGGAATATTGAAGATGATTCCAAATCTTTTACCACTCCTCCAATTACAATAAATGAATATCATCTAGTGGATTTCTTTAAGACTTACCAGTACAAACTCAATGTTGTCTCTGATTTTGGGGAAACTTCTGGAAGTGGCTGGTATGAGCAGGGAGTTACTGTTCCAATTGGTGTTGATGCAGGTAATGATGGCTTGATTTTAAACACAGTATCTGGCTGGGATGGCGCAGGTATAGAATATGATGGAAATACTGCCCAAGTATTCATTGATGGGCCTGTCACTGTTTCAGCAAAAGTTGAAAAAAATTATTCTCTTCTTATTGGAATGATTGTGATTCCGATATTGGTTATTGGATTTGTTGTTGGCAAAAAATTCAAGAGAAGACCTCTTGTTGTTGAGGAGAAACCTGTAGAAAAAATCGTAGAAAGAATTATTGAAAAGACAGTTGAGGCTCCAAAGAAACAATATACAGACAAGTATGATGAGAAATTATCAGTCTATCTTTCTGAGCAAATTAAATCAAAACTAGATGAGATGCATTCAGCTAAAATTATCTCTGATTCAAAGTATTCCAAAATTAAAGAAACTCAATAATTTGTTAGAGAAAATGTTGGAAAAAATTTAAAATAATTCCAACTCTACGAGTTTTTGGTTTTCTTAGTAACCGTGGCAGGATCACCTGTTCCTACACTATTGATTGCACTGACTTTGAAATCATAAAATGTACCTGCATCTAATCCTGTAACTACTGCACCTGTTACAGAAGTTACTCCATCTGCAAAAGTAGTAAATGTTGGATCACTTTGTTTCTTGAATTCAACTAGATAATCAGTAATTTCAGAACCTCCATTTGCTGGTGCATCCCAAGTGAGAGTGATCTGAGATGAACTATCTGCAGTTGCTTTTAGCATACCTGGTTGCCCTGGAACAGTTGATGCCCCTACCTGAACTGTCCTAGTTCCAAACTGTCCTACAGCACTTGCTTGAATTATCCAAGTACCTTCTTCATCTGGTTGGAATGTGTATGGTTGATCCGCATTAGATTTGAATTGGCCGCTTGGTCCATCAACTGTTATTCTTATCTGGGCTGTTGCATCCTTACAATTGCTTCCTATTGCTGTAAATCCTTGTACGGTGTAATCTTCGTTTAGAGTACCAGTAATGTTTGTGGAATCTCCATCGACAATTCCTTCGTCGTCACAATTGGGGTTTCCACCACCATTATTGCCTTTGGCCTTGAGCAATCTATCGATGTTTTGCTTCTCTTTGTCTTTCTTCTCTTTTGCCTTTGAGTCCTTGTTCATTTTATCATATTTCTCTTCAAAACTATCCTCTCTCAAGTCTTCAGTAGCATCCTCGAAATAATCATCAGGACTGTATGTTCCAAATTCTGCATAAGATAATTTCTTTAATTGGCCTAGTGGAATGTTTCCTACTCCTAATCCTTGACCATTTTCAAATCCTTGACCGTTTGCTAATCCTGTTTCTGATGCACTATTGACAGCTGCCTCAAATCCTGGTGGCAAACCTTCTGGAGCTTCAAAGTCTTTGTTATTTCCAGTTCCATCATCATAACCAAATAATTTTGCCAATCCTGGTGGAATTGCTTCTTTACCTAACCCTAATCCCACTGCATTCTCATTTTCATTTGCATTCTTAG